>JAABUO010000037.1_pt1 | contig 376315 bp, 190 predicted proteins | sample 5559291 | NCBI WGS metagenome assembly JAABUO01 (sample SAMN10711878, study PRJNA513372) | rock metagenome | isolation source: Antarctica rocks | place: Antarctica: Victoria Land, Finger Mt sud | reverse complement strand
TAAATATAAATATAAATATAAATATAAATATAAATATAAATATAAATATAAATATAAATATAAATATAAATATAAATATAAATATAAATATAAATATAAATATAAATATAAATATAAATATAAATATTAGTGTGATTGTCAAGTCGAGTTTTAATTCGATCGAGTTAACTTTTTCAATTTTAACTCTAGAATTAGGCAAATTTCCTAGCTTAATAGGATGGAATGAACGAAGAATGCGCGTCAAGTGTCTAACTTAACTTATTCGATCACGTGACGTCACGTGACGCGCGAATCATATGCGATTAGCGTGAACCCTACACTAGTCTAATTGGACTAGCTTAAATTTTGCGCTAGCTCAATTAGGTTAACGCATAGATAAGATAAGATAAAATAAGATAAATAGATGCTAACGCGACGAAGTTAGCTTAAGTTCTTGGCATTAACTCGACGAAATTCAACCCTAGGGTCGAATTCGCGCCTTAACCCTGGCCCAATCCTACGAGGCCCAAGAGGGTGGGTCGAACTAAGAAAAAAGTGTCTAACTCGATTTAACGATTACACTATGAAAGATTAATTAAGAATAATACAATCTTGATCGAATCTAAATCTAACAACACTTGCTTGAAACTTCTAGTGAAACTCAAGCCTATAGTTAGAAGAATTTCATAATATACTATTATCACATTAGGTTTAATTAATTTGTATAGAATTAAGATCGTAAAGTCACGAACAAGTTTATTGTTTTACAAACTCGACTCGACGCTATTTATTCGAGCAAAGACTATAAGAATTATAAGAATGAAGTCTTCGAATACAAGTTTATTTCAAGTAAGCATTATTTCTTATATTATAATAATAATTAATATTGATCTTGTGCAAAGTATAACAAGCATCAAGCTAAACGTTCGACAAAAAAGTTTATAAAAAATGAAAATAACGAAGATTCGACTACATTTAGTGATGCGTGTTGTCGCTTCTTTATTGTACTTTTATACTAATATTGTACAACAATATTTAAGAAGAGAAATATTGTTTGTAGAAACAAAAGAAGCGATTCGAAACTAATAAGTATAAACAAGATAAAGAAAAAGAGTAACACTAATTTGTACAAGAAGATCTACAAAATGCACAAGTTTATGACGAGACATTACAAAGAGTTCGCTAAAAATGTTTTAACGAATAGTGAGTAATTCGATGCGAACGATATGAGTTGATGCAACAACGAGCGATAGCATGAAGAGTGTTGAAGTAATTAAATAGCTTGACGACATTCAATAATATGTGCGAGATTAGTGTTGCTTTACAACTTCTTGGGTGTTTGTAGTGCGATCATGTTGATCGTCGCAATATTCAATGTGGATTTTCAAATTTCAATGTTTGGTTTTTGGTTTTCGGTTTTTCGAAAATTTTCTTTTTTGACCTTAAGCAGGGTATCGGCCACCGTAATGAGCAACCATCGAAACGTCGGTGCGGCCCGGCAATATTATAAGAGAGATGATTTCCCTTGATAAGCCTGCAGAGTCTTCTGGATGTCCGGATGAATTACATGTTCACGCTCACCCGACCAAGTTACTGCTGTAATAGGTATCATTCTCCGCGCATTCCTTCGGACCTTCGTGGTGGTAAGCAGGGCAAGACCAACCCCATCGTACATGTGATAGCATGGATAGCTTCTTTCTGATATGAAGTGAACAGAGCCTAGATAGTATCAGAGCCTTGTCAATGTCATCTGGCGCCATTCATATCGCGAGGTACAAATCACTTTGGTGAGCGACGAAGAGAAGTCCTTTTTCATCATCTGAAGGAACAGGAAAGCAGATAGGGATCCTTGTCGGCTCGCAACATTCCTCCATGGCCCCACCTTTCAAAGATTGTGGACGACTGTAGACTGGCTGCTTGCAGTCGGTTAGAGGGTGTGGTGCTGCCCTTGTCGCGAGAACCACTCAGCTGACATGGTGTTGCAGCATGATCAAACTTTAATTGATGCGAGACTAAATATATATGATAGGGATCTATATGCTTTCAAAGCTCCGCGCAGGATCTTCGGATAAAGCCTTTGTGAACCGTGCCAGTATAGGAGACACCTGCTAGCATAGGCCATAGGTGAGTCGAAACATTCTCCTACCCCATATGAGATCTAGTCAGACGGTCTCCTTCAGTCTAGTAATCATCAAAAGATCCAATGATCTCATAGCTTCTTTAGTTTCTTCGGCTGTGGCGCCTTCAAGCACGGATTTTCCGGCCGTCATGGTCAGTCGCTCTGGGGCTGGCTGCTGTAGATACGGCATGACTCGGGTCCGATGGGCTGCGCGGAACAGCTGGAATATGTCAGAGCTAGTGGCCAAGACGCGGCAGCGGAGAAGCCTACCTTCAATTGTTTCACGATTGACCCCACCTTCTCCTCAAGCTCAGAGTCACCTTGCTCCTTCACCTTGAGGCGGAATGAATGCTTCTTCAAAGCCAAACAAAACTCCCTCTGCTTGACGGGAATGTACCGGAGCATATTCTCATCCGTGAGATAGCGCTCCATGCCTAAGAAAGCATCCAGAGCCTGGAAGAATAGGACGTGATTCCCGGAGAGGCCATCATATTTGATGAATTCTCCGTTGGATACTCTCCCGACTCCCCAACCCTGAAAGCCTTGGATATAGCTTAACCACACCGAGCGCGATACGCGCGAATCGGTGAGGCCCTCGAAGAAAATCAGGAGCAGATGACGAAGCCTTTGGCCAATGTTTTCGAGATGTTTGATGCAGGACATTTTGTCGCCTTTCTTGAAAGAGATGATGGCCCAAACCATCTCGTAATATATTGGGAAAGCCTTCAACGCGTCAGAGGCAGGTAAGGGTTCTTCTTGGCTCTCATACATACCAAGATCTCCAAGTCGTAGAACATACGAAAGAAGACATCCTCAGACGACTGTATCAAGTCTGACATTCCGATATTGATCTTATAGACTCTTTCGGTGTGCTCATTGAAATTATGCACAACGTTGGCCGTGTTGTTGCCACTCTCGGCTGTCACGCCGAAGTTGCGTTGCAAGTAGGGCCATGGCGCATCCAGCTCTGGTGGGAAGTCTACAACTTTCTCTTCCTGGGCAACTCTTACAACGGGAATAGTTGCCCACCTGGAGATAGCTCAGTCCATGGTCTTCAACGGGAATTTGTATACTTTACCTATATGCATGACGGCATACGGCAACACAACAGTAAAAGCCGTTGTATGCGTCGCGAGGAAATATATCCCAATTTCCAACTTCAACCGCCTCTAAGATGGTCTGGACCTGAGCTATACTGATTCGTTCCTTCAAGTGTTTCCGCATCAGCGAACGGTAGTGTTCACGGCGGACCTGGTTAATGTCATCATCCAAGGAAGGCTGGCTGGCCGGCAATAAAGGGGCTAGCTCCAGGTAGATGTCCTTGTACGGGCGGAGGGCTATTGGCCAATTGTCATGCTTAGCTTTGGGGGGCCATGCTCCCGCTCCGTCTTTGTCGAACAGCTCAATGAGGGTTGACGCTACCTCATGATCAGTGTGGAAAGGCCTCAGGTCTTGAATCCTCGCCGAATTCGGTCTTTCTGTGACTTCGACCGGCTCGCTATATTGGCAGTGTATCAAGGATCCTGGATCGGTAACGAGAGTATGGAAAATGGAAAGAAGACGAAGGCCCAATCTTTGTGCTGCTTCTGAAAGAGGGCTCACTCGAAGCTTGACTGTCTGACGAGGTTTCCTCGCCGATAGAAACCCTGAACAACAGACAACAGCGCCAAGAAGGGAAAAAAGGATCTTCACACTGAACCAGGTCTCGAATAGGGCCATCATGGTTGAAAGACCGAGGCTTGGATGTTGAATAGAACGTAGCGAAAGGGGGAGCTTTGTCAAAACACTCTCCTTTGCATTTCGAGTCTTAGGTCAAGCCGGCCACTTATGCTCGGTGTCGAGGAAAACGGTGTACTATTCTCGCGTCCTTTATGACTGAAACCCTCGGAGATGTTGGACTTTCCGTTGCATGGATGTCGCTTGCAGTGGAGAATTAGTGGAGAAGGTAAGCCAGGTTTCTCAGCCGTGGTCACATCATGACATGATAGTATAAGCGGCAGAAATCCTTCGCAAAGCCCAGAAGGATACGAGTCCAACACGTAGCGAAGATCGTTTCTCATCTCACAGGGCGCCTGAGTCATCGTGGCACCAATGAGAGAGGTCAAGCGATCCTCGTGCGTAAGGAGGCAGCAAGGTTTCCTCAGCCTGGTGTGCGTAAAGTATCCAAGGCAATGGAACGCTAGATGTCTCGTCTTGACCGGGGCATTGTCCAGATCTGAAGGACAGGCAGCCACTGGCAGGAATGCTCCGAAACTGAAACCCACACGGGAAATTCTAGAGATGCTTCTCAACCCGCTCCATCGCTTCGACGAGCGAAGTACGGTGAGGGTGATGACTCCATCCTCTGTTGGCCCTAATGCATGGCTTGACCATGAAGCGATGCTTGCATAAATCTTGAAATTTGTGCTGCCACGGCTACTTCAGACAATTGGCTGAATCTACAGAACAGAATTACCAGGGGTTGTATATTTTATGAACTCGGCTATATGTGGATTATGCAGACAACCTCAGCGGCCGCGCTGAAGCATACTACAATCTGGAAAAACAACACTACGGCTTCCTCGCAATCGTGACCGTGTACTTCTGGTGCACACCCTCTTCGCTGGATATATCGCGAAGGCATTCCTTGGTCAACTTCTCCAGCTCCTCGCCAGCGACACCCTGAGATCCCAGCATCTTCCGAAGCAATTCGGGGTACTGCGGTACCAATTTAGTCTGCACATATCTGCCCATGGCCTCGCTGTTAGGCGTTTTGCTTGACGGCACGAAAGAGAATTCGAAAGTCTGAACGCTGACGATCTCAAGCCCCGCAGCTTTCATGAGTGGTGCAGCTTGAGACCCGGCACGCGTGGAGAGACCAGATTGCTCTGCTGCCCGCACAATCTTACGGTGCCATTCCCACCCGTCACTCAAACACTCCGAAGTGCCGACTCGATAGAACTTCCAATCCAAGTCTTGATGTTCGATCATGCCCCCTGGCTGTAGGGATACATGGGTATTCGAGAAGTAGCGTTGCCAATTGTTAATGCCCAGGAAGAGCATACGACCGAAGATATAGCCCAGTCCATCTGGAGTGAAAATCTCGTGGCTCATGATGTCGTTGTCCTGCCCAGGTTGATCGAAGTCAACATCCAAAACATTGCCCACGGCCCAAGCTGCATTGGGCGGGGCCATTCTGCGTACAACTTCAGTCACGGGCGATATATCGAGTCCATAGACCTTGGTGGATGGCAATGCCTTGGCAATCTGGATAGTGGCAACGCCTGTACCACAGCCAACGTCGACGGCCTTCGTCAGAGCTGTCAGGGAGTGGAGAGGGGCCAAGCAGGTACTGCCGCCGATCATCTCGACGATGGCGGCGGATTGAGCATTGAGTCGCTCTTGCTCGATAATGCTGCAATCATTCAGCACAAGCTATGGACATCGATAACCATTATTGGACGGGGACTTACTCGTTCGGAAGCACATAAGCTGATTTGGTTCCATGGTACTTGCGCTCACCAGGGATTTCATTGATTAGTGTCGACATGTCTAGTTGTGGCTTGTTCTTTGGCAGATTTCAAGGGCTTTCAAACAGTATTGGTTCCTAAAGATTTCGCTGCTAAATTTTGTATTCTGGAAGCTGACACTATGACTGATAGTCGCTGCGATACATATGATCACGGTCACTCACTACGCTGCAAGATTGGTCAGAAGACTTCCCGGCGGGACGTCCGACATAAAGCATGTGAATAAGCAGAAACAGGTAGCATAAGCCCCTACAATCCTCCGAGCTTGCATCTCCTCGTCAGCCGCGCCTCGCAGCTGTGGTATTGTTCTGCAGATTGTTTTCAACGATCGGTATTGTAACAATCCTCAAAGTAAGCCACTTTCTTCAGATGCAAGACTACCATCGTCTCGGATATGCCGAGAGTGGGTCGCTTAAATCACTATGACCAATGAAGGATGGGATACGAGGAGTGCAGCACTGCAGTCCTCGGAATTGCTATTCGAAGGATTGTTTTACCATCAGGTTGGGAACACCATGACGCTTTCGGAATCGATATCCGAGACCTCGAACGACACCTTGGGGCGGTGAGAAGGCTGCATACACTGTGCAGGGCAGGATCAAGGTCGCATGGTGTCTGCATAGCCGAACTTGCATCCTCCGTTTCGGGTCAACGAGCAGCCACCACTTCCAACATTCAGTGCAGCAACCATTCATGTTCGGGAATAGACTGGCCGCGCTGACCCGGAAATGTCACGTGCAAATGCCAAGACCCGGGTCAAAAAAAATTCGAGGAATCGAATCGCTCAAAGTAGTCTAGTCGATTACTATAAGTAGTTTAGCGCGAAGCGCGCTAAACTAATTTGAGCGATTCGATTCCAAAAAATCGTCGCGACCCGGTCTTGGCGCCGGGTCGGGCCAGAGGGGTGGTATCATAACCCGGCCCGACGGTCAGTCTATTCGGGAAGCGTCCGCTAGCTGTACTAGGCCGCGCCCGCAGTGATCATGCAACTGCGCCCTGAAGAATTCCCTCACACCTTTCTTGGACTCTTTGTACTATATTCGTAGAGGTGCGTCCTCGGCTGAGAAGTACTTCGTCTTCAGGAGGCTATTCGTTACATATAGCGTGGGGTTGGTTTGTGGAGATGATCCCTGTTGCGCTAAGAAAGTAGATAATCCTCCGGGCGGGGCCACTTGGCGTGGCTGACTACGGCCCGCCGCGCTGTCACCCGAAACTTGAAAGGGCTGCCTGTGGAATCGTTCCTCAGATGGATATTGATTGCTTTCCGCGCGGAAATGTTCCACGTATTGATTATTGCTTATTGATTTTGTTGCGCGCGGAATGACCCCTCGTGTTGATTATTGATGGGGTTGGTTTCCGCGCTGAAACATTCGTACGTATCGATGACGGATGGAATTGCTTTCCGTGCTGAGAAGCCAAGCGGCTCAAATTAGCAGACCTAAGGATGTCTTGGGCAATTTGCTTGACCTCTTGGGCCTAAGAGCGAAAAAGGTCGGCGCCATAGAGCACCTTTCTTGTCAACTCCACCATACAGCCGTTCAACTGCAGAGATTCTCGGTTTCAATATGGAGTCTGAGTCTTTAGCCAACGGCCACGGGGGCGAGAGTCCACCATACCCTCGGCAACCCAATGATGTTCCAACCACAACGTCGAAAGCCGACATCACCACCGCGATAGCTCCACCGAGAAGTGACGCTCCTCCAAGCGAGCTGCGGCAGACCCTTTTCATGATCTTCATCACTTTGACGCAACTGGTGCAAATGATACCCTTGGGCGCCGGAATCAATTCTGGACTGGCGATCGGAGAAGCGTTGGGTGCAACCCGAATCCAGTCTACTTGGGTCGTTGCGTCGTACCCTCTGACCCAAGGCGCTTTTGTCCTGATCGGCGGGCGCTTGGGAGCTGTGTACGGCCACAAGAACATGCTGACCGCCGGCGGTGTCTGGTGGGTTCTCTGGGCTTTGTGTGGTGGATTCGCCAACAATCTCGTTGCGATGTGCTTGATGAGGGGTTTGTGCGGTATGGGAGGGGGTCTCATGGTTCCGAACATTGTCGCTCTGCTAGGCATCACTTTCCCCCCAGGGCCCAAGCGGAATCTGAGTTTTGCGCTCTTTGGAGCAATGGCCCCTGTCGGTGCTGCTGGTGGATCGCTCATTGCTGCGGTGGTTATTCAGCTGACAGAGTTCAAATGGCTTTTCATGTTGCTGTAAGTGGTGATAGTATGCAAGCGAAACATCCCGTCGCTAATACCTAATCCTTCAGTGGTCTACTTGGCTTCGTCATCTACAGCATGGCATTAGTTGCAATTCCTGCAGACGAGCCAGTGGATCCAGAGGGCACGATTGACTGGGTGGGTGCTTATCTGGGTGTTGGCGCCCTCATCTTGTTCAACTTTGTCTGGAAGTGTGTATCACCGAGACTCTATCCATTGATTCTACAGTACTCATCGTTTTCTAGTCAAGCACCAATCGTAGGGTGGAGCAGCGCCTACGAAATCGTTCTCCTCGTCATCTCCATCATCCACTTCGCCGCCTTCGCATACTGGGAATCGCGGATCGCCAAAGAACCCATCCTGCCCTTCAAGATCTGGAAAGCGCCCTGCTTCGGCATCCTCATGCTCACCATCTTCTTCTGCTTCATGAGCCTCGGCATCTTCTTCTGGTACATGAACATCTACATGCAGACCATCCGCCACGACAGCCTCATCCGCACCGGCGTCCAATACCTCCCCCTAACCATCGTCGGCGCCGCGAACGCCTTCCTAGCCGCATGGCTCGCCCCGCGCGTCTCAGCCCAGATCGTCATCGGCATCGCCTGTTTCGCAATGGTAGCCATGAACACCCTCCTGGCCACCATCCCCACGCATCTGACCTACTGGGCCATGGCCTTCCCAGCCATGCTCTTGTCGGCCTTCACCATCGATCTGATCGTCACCAGCGCCCAGATCATAGCCAGCAACACCGTGTCGGTCAAGCATCAAGGCGTGGCAGGCTCCCTGGTCGGCACGCTCCTCAGTTACGGACTTAGCACCGGGCTGGGCTTCGCGGGCACTGTGGAGGTGAATACTTTCGCGGATGGCAACGATTTGCTCCATGGCTATCATTGCGCGGCATACCTGGCGGTTGGCTTGGCGGCTGCGGCGTTGATAATAGGCGTCGGCTTCATTCGTATACCCAAGGATATCCGCGAGGATACAGGGGAAGTGGAAGCGAAGAGTTGAGCAGCTACCTTAAAGTTAGAGATCTCACAGGGTATGATAGCTAGCAGGCGTGGGGAAGGGAAGGTCTAGCGCATGAATTATTGGTGTCCAAAAACCCCTATAGATCGGTTTTTAATGAGAAGACTTAGATTGCGGATTTCAGCGTTGGACTCGCTTCCTACTTCTGTCAAGCGTGCTGCGGGTGCTACTGCTTTGATGGTGGGTTGTATGAAAGTAAAGCGGTATCTTGAACGAGCATTAGGATGGTTCTGCTGGAGAGGACAGCCATTCGTCTGCATCCAGATATTTACCGGGCATCTCTTTTGAGACGGAGGATATGATATGGTAAGTCTTACAAACGCCAACTTTATATAGATCTCCAATGGAGACGGAAAGTTCTCACTTGCCATTAATGAAAAGGAGCAGATACCTGAGCATTGCACAACCCGATTAATTTGATGTAAATCAAGCTCACAGCCGGAATCCAACAGCAACGAAGGTCGGAATTTAGGGGAAGTGAGTCTAACGCTATAGATACACCTCCTGCTCAAGTATTTCTAATTCTTGATACATAGACACTACCAGCTCTCTTTCCTTTCAGATGCCCTGAGCTCGACGGCGATACTTTACATTGTATATCCAAGAAAAGTGAGTCCAACGCTATAGCTGCCTCCCCCGCTCCCCGTCTCTAATTCACAATACATAGTCACTACCAACCATAATTCTCCCGGGTGCCTGAGCTCGAAGGCGATCCTACGACGCAGCAACCCCCGGCTCCTCGATAGTGAAAGGCTTGACATTCTTCCCCACTACCTTCCCCTGCGTCTGCAACGTGTCCGTCGCATTCTGGAGCGCGAACTCGAAGAAGCCCTTGAAATCTACAAAACAAAAAGCGCCCTCGTTGTTAGCAAATGAACAAAGCAGCAAAAGATTTTTTTGAGAACGGTTAGAAGGGGGGGGGGACGTACTGATCGGATGGCCCGTGGTGCAAGCGTAGGCGCTCCAGGTGACGGAGGTCTCGTCGCCGAAGATGGCGTCCGCGGCGATGGTGATCCAGTAGCCGGAGAAGGAGCCGTTGTGCGCGCTGTTGTACGCGACGGGGACGGTGGAGGGGAGCTGCTCGAAGCGCTGGAGGAAACCGCCGGGGGGGGTGTAGTGTTGCTTGGTTAGCTGGTGGGACGGGGAGGGTGGTTAGTGGGAGAACGACGGGAGAGATGGTGGGGAGGATGGGAAGTCGATGCTGGGGGGCTGGTGGGGAAGACTTACGATCTCTTCGAGGGGGTAGGATCCATAGTCTGTGGGTACGTTCGAGGTACGCAGGGCCCCGGCTTTGTTGTCACGTCCTTGGGTTTTGAAAGGTACGAAGCCGAGCCAGTCGGGGTGGAAAACTGAGAGTGTCTGTGAGCATGCAAGGGATGATATGTGGTTGGGGCGAAGGTGAGGGGGCGTACAGTCGGAGATCAGAGCAGTGACGTCTTTCGCTGCTGCACCGATCACGGCTATTGTGACGGCTTGGTCGTAAGCTGTGCCAGAGGGACATTGGCAAGGGAGAGCAGAGTCCGTTGAGCACTCTGGGAGGGCTGCTGCAGGTGTGCTCAGCACGAGGAGAGCGAGGGCCGTGGGAGCTATTGGGAAAATCATATCTTCGGATACGTGGTAGCGAATTTTGGTTGAGAAATGACAGGAGCCAAGCTCGCTTTTAATCTGAAAAGAGACCTTGAAGCCATGAGCCTGTTCCAGGACCGGCTGAAATGACCGGACTACTAGCCGTAGACGGTACTCATCTCGATGACAGCTGAGCTTCTCGGACCCAGGGACAACGATCTCGGGGGATTTCGACCACGTGGACGCAGGTTCCAATCTGTCTGGTACGTGCCTGCGGCCGGGCTTGCAGCTTCAGCTAAGGTTACCAACATGGTCTGATCCATACTGTGTGATCACGGCTGAGCAAGCGGCCCAGCTCTGACGATCGAGAGCACGCCAACCCACGGCGGGTGGACGGCATCGTCACCGAAAAGCAGGGGAAGATGAGAAACGAGGTGTGAGGGAATTGCAGGAGCCTGAGACGAGCGTTGGTCCGCATCCTCCGCTCGGTACAATTCCTGGCCAGACTCAATTGTTGATCTTGGCAAGCGAAGAGAGTGACAGAATAATGAGGCAACCACAAGTACACTAGGGGAGCTTCTAAACTTCAGGAATCAGCTCACCTAGGCATTCCGTGTTTTCTGCATTATGCCTAGCTTCATGCTTCATTCGTCTGCATGAGTAATACTGTCATCTATAAGGCAATCAAATCGCTTACGTGGTGGTCGCTTTCAATGCATGTCGACGTTTGCTTCCATTATATTGGACTAGCCTCTAATTAGTAAATCACAAGCGAGGGTAGCGGCCCGACGCTAGGTGTATTCAAAAATACGGAAACAAAACACGGGACGCCTGAATATAACCTCATGGTAGAAGCTCCCAACTAGAACTACGTATTTGAACCCGTGCCTTCAGAGATGGCTTCCTCCCTACTTCAGCTCGTCGTTCTCGGCCGCAACTCCCAGCCTGATTTACGTACGCGGATCCCGTGCCGCCAGAAATGGCTCCCTCGCTACCACAGCTAGTCGTTTGGGCCGGCAAGTCCCTTTATATCAAATGAACTAAACCGGTTCGTGTCCAACACCACCATTGATTATTCTTGAACATCATTCGTCCCAAGCCGGTCCTTGACTCGATTGACCACCAAGAGTCCAAATCCCTCCAACGGCTATGGACGCCACAGCTGAATATATACAACATCCTTCAGCTCCTAGTGATCTCGCCGTCGCCCTGGAGGACGAATCATGGGGGCTCCGTAAGCGAGGAGCGAGAAGGCTGAGGCCAATCCCCGAGTGTGTGACAAGGACGGCGTGCACACTCTTTCTGAAAATACATGATCAGCTCGTTTCATTGCCTCAACGGAGTCAGACAACAAGGGCACTCTGGCCGTCTTTCTACCACAGGCTACACGCCACTGGTGCAGCGGGACAGGCTGCTAAGTCGTTCCTCTGAGATTGTGCCTCTTTCTTTCCCGTCCATTGCTGGGCGGGTGCGAACCGGACCATTACAGGATTTGATGGCATCTGACGGCGTGTCTGAATATATAAAGTGTTACGGATATCGCCCTGACGTAGAATTGTGTTTTGTAACTCTCTCCTTGCTTTTCTTGTGATCTGGTTTTTTCGACAAGATGAAGCTCATCACTCGCTATACATCTTTCCTTTGCATAGTTGCAAGTGTCACCAATGCCGCCTCAATCTATCAAAATAGCGAAGATGCCGCAAGACATCAGATTACGCAATGGCAGAGTCAATACAACCGCTATATAGAAGACACCATCAAGACTCGTCAATCAGGCTGCACTTCGGAGAACATCGTCTATCGCCGGGAATGGTAGAAGGCTCATTATGCCAGTTCCTGGAAGTCGAATACTGACGACCGGCTCAGGGGTTCCTTGCCGAAGAAAACTCGCAGGGAGTACATTGATGCCGTTCAATGTCTCATGAATAAGCCTCCGATTTACCCCAAGAGTGAAGTGCCAGGTGCTCGAAGCCATTTCGATGACTTCTCGGCCACTCACATCAGTCAAGCTCCTTTCGTTCACTTCGACGTCAGTGTTTTCTCTCTTCTATTTCATTACCACATATCCAGCAGCAACCCACTCACATTCCATCAGGGCGTCTTCTTCCACTTCCACCGCTACTACCTCTGGCTCTACGAGCAAGCCCTCCGCACCGAATGCGGCTACAAAGGCACTCAGCCTTACTGGGACTGGACCATCGACTACGCAAACCCAGCCCAATCTCCGGTCTTCGACGGCTCCTCTACCTCAATGGGCAGTGACGGGAGCCCCGCCCATGTAGGCATCGTCAACATCAGCGCCTTCGGTCTCACCGTGCCCATCAACCCCGGCGCTGGCGGCGGTTGCATCGCCAAGGGCCCCTTCAAGAACCACACCATCAACCTCGGCCCCGTCGCTTCGGAGCCCCGCGATTCCGACGGCGGCCTGGGCTACAACCCGCGGTGCCTGACGCGAGACCTCCATCCCGAGTGGACCAACCACACCAAGCCCACGGACATCGTGGATGCTTTCACGGCGTGCGGCGATGACCTCGGTTGCCTCGATACCAACGCCGAGGGCGCCATCGGCTTCCATACTTCCGGCCATTTCGCGGTCGGAGGCATCATGATGGATCCGTGGGCCAGTCCGCAGGATCCGGTCTTCTTTTTGCACCACGCGCAGGTCGATCGCTTGTGGAGTGTCTGGCAAGGCTTGGATCCGGGCAAGAGGATTCAGCACGTGTACGGCACGCAAACGGCGTTCAATCGTGAGTCTTGCTCCCTTTCTACACTATACGACTACCGAATTCCCTTTCCCAAACTAACACATGCTGATATATGTGACCGACATAGAGCCGCCGAGTGCGAATGTGACGCTGGAGACTGAACTTGACTATGGCCGTCTGGCCGGCAAACAGCAGGTCAAGGACGTGGTCTCGACGGTCGATGGCCCGTTCTGCTACGCTTATATTTGACCGCGGTTCCATGGGGGGCAAAAGGGCAGTGATGGGTTATGAGATTGTATTGGATGTGGATGGGTGGCAGAGTGTAGTGTAGTAGAGTAGTGTAATGGTAGTCGGAGTGTGTTCAATTCCATTCCAGCGTTCCCACCTTGACATCTGCGACAGTCTGCATCCACGTGCGAGATGCTTGTTTGATTATAAGTAACAGTTTAACTCAACAAATGCACCGTGGGAGCCCATGCAAAGGCTCAGATGGAAGCCCCCCCAAAGTAAATCTCCTAGTCCCATCAAGAACCAGCCTAGCACCGAATACTCAAACCTCTGCCCCAATAATGCCACCCCTCCATGACTGTGGCCCCTTACCCGGTAACCATCCTGTATTTCCACGTCTCATGAGCTATAAAGTCCTCCGGAAATTTAATCGATGCTTCTACAGACACCTCATCGAGCATTATGGCTGCCGGAAGTATACTCGCACTTGGGCTGCGATGGGAGGATGTTGATGTGGAGAGATGCGGTGGGAGATTTTTGCTTATGGGGAAGGGAGATGGGTTGAAGGGTGGAATGCGAGCTTTTCCGCGGTGGGAAGGCAGAGGTGGGGGGAGGCGGGGGTTGGAGGGTGGTCAACAAGGAAGAGGAAGGATGGAGATGGTTTAGGTTTGGTTGAAGTTGGATGGGTGACTACAGACGTCACAACGTGCAAGGCTCTACTGCCATGACTTGAGGGCAGAGAGTGAGGAGGTTAAAGAGCAAGATGGTGAAAACAAGGAAGAGAGTGAATGTATACGTCTTAAGTTTTGGTGGAAGCTTGATGGATGACTACAGATCAGAGACCCGTCGCCAGCTTCACAACATGCAAGTCTCTACTGCCACCACCAAGAACCCTCGCAACGGCACAGCATCCCGGGACCCTCAAGCATACTTGCCTACCAAGGCCTGAACCTCGCCATCACTCATCTGCTTGATGCCCAACAGCTCATTATCCAGTTTCTGGAAATGCCCTCCGTAGCCCTCGCCCCAAATAGCCGCAAAGATGAAGTTATACACGAAGACATCCGGGTTCGGCTTCTCCTTCTTGAGCTCCTCCCAAGCCTGCGCGAGACAGTCATCAGTAGCGACCTCCTCCTCCTTCCAACCCTCCGGACCTGCGGCTTTCTTGCCCTTGGCCAGGAGCTCCTGCAACGTGGTGGCCGTGTCCTGGACATAGACGGCGCGGTTCTTGGTCTCGTCGAGATGTTGGAGCACGCCCGCGACGGCCTTGCCGATGGTTGGGAGCGAGGTGGCGCTGAAGAGGCGGTGGCCGCCGTCGTAGAGCTTGATGCTCTTGCCCTTGACGTTCATGATGAAGCCGACCATGAGGCCCCAGTCGAGGAAGGGGCCGGTGCAGACCAGGGTGTATGACATGCCGGTGGAGCTGGCCTGCTTTTTGAGCGCGTCCTGGACGGCGATTTTGGGCTGGAAGGCAGGGAGGGCGCCGGTCTTGGAGAGGGGGGTGTTGGACCCGAATTCGGAGGGGAGGAAGCGCTTGATGCCTGCTTTGCCGGCGGCTTCGACGAGGAGGAGTTGTTGGTCGATGACGGCGGAGCCAAGGGTGGATACGAGGGCGTCTTGACCGCGGAGGGCGGAAGTCAGGGAGTCGAGGGAGGAGTAGTCGACGGGCTTGACGGTCACGGAGGAGGGTAGCTTGTGAGTGCTGCTTTGGCGGGTGAGTACGGTGACTTGGAAGCCGGTGGAGAGGAGGGCATCCAGGATGGCGGGACCGAGGTTGCCGGTACCCTGTAGCGGCGAATAATGTTAGAAGATGAAGACGGTTGTGTGTAGAGGATCAGATCAGAAAACGATCAACCTACCCCGGCCAAGGCGACTTTGGTGATGGAGCTCATGTTGTGCGGGTTTGCGTGCTTTCTATGTTTGAAAAAAGGAGGGAATAGATTCAACCAGGAAAAGGGCATGTGGTGGATGATAGGAAATAACGAAGAAAGCTACGAGCAAGGGAGTATAAGAGTTAAGTTGGGTACATTATCTTCCCCTGTTGGAAGCTTGTATCGCTGACAAACGTCCTCCACCGGAACACTAATTACATTTATAAGCAGTTCACGCAAGTGAACAATGAACAGCGATAACATTGCCTTGTCTCACAGTCACATAAGTTGTTTACGAGACTTCTTGCGGAGAACTGTCAAGGGGGATCAGGATGATTGGAAACCGTTCAAGACAATGCGGCTAGAGTTGTGCTGCATGGACGGAATCGTTCCGCTTTTGACAGTAAGCACAAACCCCCTGCTTCACAATCTATGCCAAGATTCGGCCCAAGAAGCAGAAGGCAGGCATCCAACAGGCCAGAAAATGAAGAATTGCGCGAGGATCTGCTTTGCAACCATACATGCATTGATGAATCCGCGAGGAACCTGCAGTCCGGTCACACAATGCGGAACAGTGGAATTATACCGAGTTGTAAAGGAGATGTGGAGTGAGAAGGAGTCAGCAAGAAGTGGCAGGAAGCATTTATTGGTTGAGCACAGAGTAACGAGGCTGACCCAACCCACCCGTTGTCGGCCTCGTACGCTCCGTTCGCATATCATTCGTAAGGTCTTTCGGCCATAATCAGTCACAGCTAAGCCTCGTATTGCTGTCATTTCGCGGGTTGGGTTTGCAAGCAAGTCTGTTCGTCAACATGATGGAATCTAAGCTTTTCCACTTACCTAAAGTATCCGCCAAGAGGTGAGCTAGCCCGATTGGTATTTTACACGTTCGTCAAATCCGCGGAAAAGAGAACAAGCTCTCTGAGCAGGTTCTACCCTTGCAGTATTAGAGTAATTGGAGACTGAGATGGGGAATATAATGGTACACGACTTCAACAAACGGCCCTTGATTGACGTGTCCTCAGCCGGGCACCCATTTTCCCCATAGTATGATGAATCGCTGGGGGATCTGTCAACGAGATCGTCATTAGAACATTCAAAGCAATGCGTCAAGGTCTCGATTCTCGTCAGTGTCAATCTGTTATTGCTTGCCTGTCTGTCCCAGGATTATATACTTGGCACGTCAACGAAGACGAGGAACACTGTTCGATAAAGGACATGTTTGACACGAAGGAATGGTCTCAACATGTGGAGAAACCATGAGAAGAGCTACGGCACCAGCCTTTGTCGATATGAGTCTTGTAAGGACTACCCTTCGGCAGTGACTATATCCTCAGATTGCGGCTCACGGATTTCCCCTACTATCGAAATCGGCAGACTCGATAGACCTAGTGTATCCGTCATGTACTATTTTGAGGCTTTTGCCTGAGACGGTTGTGCTAGTCGGAGATGCCCCTTGACAAATGTACCGCTCGGCATGAGCTCTCGTAAAGCTCGCAGGTTAGGCCAGAGTAATGGTGAGGCCGAATGTGCTTGTATTAGGTCCCACGATGGAAGCTCGGAGCCATGACTTCCGGGTCAGACATTCGTGACTTTCGACACGCAAGGTCAAGCATAAGGTATAGTCAATGCTCTTTTCGGGCGCTTCTTTTTGGTGGATCGACGATTTGCGCTTCGGCCATAGGCATCCAATGGTCGAGGAATCCATCGTCGCTCCATAGAACAATGACTTTGTTGAGTGTCGGGAGGTAGATGCTCTGAATCCAGCTACTTCCCTGTTCGTTCTCTTATCCAGTCTATTTCTTGTGCTACAACTCGGATTCATATCCTAAGTCCTCGATCTTCTTAATCTCCCATCTGCCTTCGCCCCTACTCGCAAAAGCCCTTTTTATCATTGCGAATCTCTTCCGCGCCCGGTAATCGCGCGTGTCCCATTTCCGTGGCAGCATTCCCTTCATATCTCCTTCCCTGTCCGCTTGGGTCGCCCAATCAATAATGTCATTGAAATAGTCCAGATCCTCAGGGAACGCCAGGTGGTGAAACTTCCTCCCAGCACCCTTCTTCTCAATCCTCTGCATCTCCCAAGCCTTCAACTTCGAGGCAGAGGGGAGTGACAATCTCCCGCTCCACATCCTTGCAATAACAGCAGCTTGTGCCTCGCAAGTGCGAAAGGGAAGGATGTTGGAGGGGACGCCGACGAATGCTAGCGTTGGATTTGGGGCGTAGAAAATGTGCTGATAGAGATGCTCAACTCTTTCCCCGTTTGTGATCGGTGGAGGAACGAGGGAAGATAGGAAGGGGTAGGAATGGTAGTAGCCGGTGCAGAAGAGAACTTTGTCAATGCCCACCTCGATCTGACCGTCGGCGAAACGTACAGCACGCTCATGCCCACTCGAAGGCGGCAGAAACTCTGCAATCTCGGGCACGGTGCGAACGTTGGCATCAGAGAATCTAGCAGCGAGGTCTGAAGGGGTACGTTGGCTGAGGAGCAATGGTACAGCACAGGTCTTCGCGATTTGAGTCGAGATGTCGAGAGCAGATGCCGAGGAACCGATGATGATTGTTTTGAGTGTGGTGTAAGGATCGGGATTCCGGTAGTGCTTGGAGTGGGATATGCGATTTGGAAAAGCGGTGTTCCAGGCCTCCAAGCCAGGGATGGCAGGGATGTGAGGTACTGCATAATGCCCACTCGCGACGATAATGGCATCGTAGGCTTTGTCTCTAATGCTTGAGGTAGGGAGATGGATACTTGTTAGTAGCCATCTATTCTGCTCGCGCTGGGGGCGGGACACGACTGAAAGGACTTTGGTCTTGAATGCGTAGAGATGGGTTACTGGCTCCGCATACCGCGTTAGATATTCTAGCACACTCTCACGGCTGGGGAAAAGTTGATCGTTTGTAAGAGAGTCATCGGTAGAGTAGGTCATCATGATGTGAGGGATGTTGGTTTCTAGATGGTCATACATAGGAGAGCTAAACACAGGGGTTTTCCCAATCCACGTCGGTTCTTCGGGAGGTGGATTGGGATTCGTCTGTGGGACAGAGAAGTGGCTTTGAGGTGGAGATTCCGAGTATGTCCATGCTCCACCCGGACAGGTCTGCTGTTCGTAGATGTCAATACATTCGAATCGATTCTCGGCCAACAGATATCTGGGTCGTTGTCAGTGCAGGGGCCTGGACGTTGATTATAGCAAATTTTGTCTGTGAATCCGTTCGGTGAGCAGAAGCTTGTCGATCCATTGGTTGCAGAAAGTGGTCTACATCAATTTGAAAACGCGAACACTCGAAGAAGATGAATGGAAAGAATCTCAGCATACTTCGCTGCGGCAGTGCCTCCTGGCCCGCCTCCGATGATGGCAACCTTTCGAACATCCCAGTATATCTCAGCGGACATCACAAAAGAAAAAACAATTCGCCCTGTAAAAAAGATGCTAATTGGCGTCCGAGAGCTTAGCACAGAGGGAGATCTATGACGGCCTAAAAAGATAGAAGTTGTTGTTTTATGCAGTTTCTGGGCCTGTGAGAGACCCTCATAATTTATGATTAGGAGCCTGCCAGAATATCATGTGTGAACTCAATGCCCTGCAAATCAACATTGATAAGGTAAGGTAAGAACAGAGCGATGACACGTGACAGAGCTCGCATTATTGGTCAGCCCTGTAAAGCGTACGCTAGTGCTACCTCAGTGTGACTGCGAGCTTCTTTGAGGTATCGGATCTCTTAGCGTATGGCACTGATACGAAGCATCCTTAACGACTCACGCGATGCACGCAATTAATATCCTTGCAGCGACCACATCTCAGACAACGATTACGGCCTACCGAGGTAGCAATGGCGCCTACCGACACACCGTCATGGCCAGATCCAACCCCAATCGCGCACCTCAAACCTTCGATCGAAGCGACGAACATATCGGTATCGGGAATAGTAGCATTGATATGGCCCTATTCGGCGTCCCAGAGCTCTTACAGTCTTTTGCTCGTTGAGCCTGATTTTCGACTGCGGCGTCACAAGGGACAAGTCCGCCTGCATTTCACAGGCTCAAGCGCGAAGGCTGTCGCAAGAGGTGGCATACGAAGTGGTGACCAGCTACTACTGAGCTTGGACGATGTTCAGTGGACGCAAGATGCATCTGCTGCAGAGGCCACAACACAGACCCCTGGGAAGGGCATTGACTGGGAGCTACGATTCCAAGAGCGCGTGGTGTTGCAGGTATGCAAAGTCGGCTTAGTATGAGAGACTCGAATTCACATAGCGTTCCCGGTGTAGATTCAGCGCGAAAATGAAGAGCCTATTACGATCGATATAGATCATCCACCGGCCTCCCCGCAGACACAAGCTTTTCCCAAATCACCTCGTCGCCCATCCCCGCCTCCGGGTCAAGATCTGTATGGGCCCACAAGATCAAACCCACATCTCAGTGACAACTCAAAATCATGGTCCTCACCGGCTTTTCTCAAACGAAAAGCGCCCTCGTCCACCCCTTTCTCCAACTCACTCTTCGACCCTTTCGCGGATGAGCATGACTACCAAGAATGTAGCCCGACCAAGAGGACAAAGTTTGCTAGGAAGAGCGCGGAATGGAGGTTTGCCGACAGGACGCCGAGCCCAATCCTGCAATCGGATATTCAGGTCGAGCAGCAAGTTGAGCAGCAGGTTGAAGCAGAGATTCACAATTCAAGCGCGGAGCAAATTACGGGACTACCAACCCCTATCTCTGAGCAAGAAATAGCTGTCCAGGACTCAAAGAAGGTTCCGGTCGAGGAAGGCTTCCAAAGTCCCATTTCAGGCCATCGAGAATCCCCTACGAGCCTGGAGCTCGAAGCACATGTCGAAATACAAGAGAGGCAAAGCTCTCAAGACCAAGATCCGGATGAGGACTACAGCCCAAGCATAGAGTACAACCTAGGCCAATCTGGCTCTGTGCCTCAAACTGCTGCTCAGATCATTGACGCAACCGATGAACACATGGAGGAGCTCCAGACTACCGTCTCGGAGCCTAGTTCAGAGCCGGCAATGTCCACCCTTGTCGAGCCTAGTTCAACGATAATGAGGCTCACTAGTCCCGGGAGCAAGGAACACCCGACTGTATTCACTGATGTCACGGAGCCGTCAGTAGATGGAATCGACACTAGTGAGATGGCTCCCTTAGAGGAGGCAATGGACGACAGAAGCGCTGAGGAATCTCGAGGCGAAGAACACGATTCGCCCATGTCTGAGGAAGAAGCTGCAGCAATTGAGCATACCATCAGCAGCAATATGGCCAGCTCGCCCAAACAAACCGTAGACGCTTATCTGCGTCACTTGAATGCCGAGCAGGTCGGCCCTCAAACATTGGATGACATATTACGGCGATCTAATCAAGAGTCACTATTCGGATCTGGCCCGTACGATCAGAAGGCTGATAGGGTCGCTCCTTCATCAGTAGTCGAACTGTCTTCGTCGCCGGTGCATGCTCCATCACGCTCCCAACCAGGATCTGAAGAAGGTAGCTTGAACATTGAAAGAGAACGAGAGCTAGATGATCATTACGACGGAAGTGAAAATGAAAATGGCCATTGGGCGTTGAATAGCGAAGATGACTCGACAGAATATCTGACTGATCTTTACACCGAATCTGAGGACGAGGCTGAAGACGAAGATGAAAATCAAGTTGCTCGGATGGGTTATGTGAGTCCACAAGGCATACCTAACGGTACAGTCTATGATGCGGATGACCTGTCAGGAAAAGACGACGTCGAAGGCCAGGGCAGAAGTGAGTCAGACGAGAGCCAGGGACCCTGCCACCACATCAGATTCCAAGACCAGGACCATGATCTACAAGATTCGCATGACCTGCTGGATGAAGAAGGTCATGACAGCGAAGCCGAACGTAGTGATGATGTGGATGAAGCTCCGGACAATGTTAGCTCTGATAGTGACCTAATGAAAGTGGAAGGACCGCCGGAACAGATCCAGCTTGGATCCTCAGGGAAGACGCTTGATCACGACGAGCGGACCTCTGAAGCTGTGGAGGATAACCAATCAACTGTGGATAATATGCCTAGGTGGCGTCCTGCTTCGACCTTCGGGTACGACGGCTCATCATTCTCACGGTTGCAATCGAAAGCAGAACCCGACAAACATATCGCTATTTTCGAATCTACAAACACCGAGACCACGAAGATACAAGGTGCTGGGAGTACGATCAATCCGAACGGAGAGAGCGGAGAGATCCGACCAGCAGCATCCGTCGACCAGCTATCGAATGATCTTCCTTCGGCTCACGAAGGTTTTGGCGCAGCCTCGAGAAACCTAGGGCTCTTTGTTCAAAATGATTCGAAAGAAACCCATGCAGAAAGAAAGGATGACTATTCTCCAACATCCGCTGCTTGGGTTGCCTATGACCAGCTTCAGAATGATGGTGTTAGACTGCCGCCCGCAGCCGAGCATGGACCAGGTGAGCTTCAGCTTGCGCACGATACTCGGTCTCCATCTGAAGCCCACATAACGAAATTTACACCTGAAACGTTGGTTGAAACAGGTATCGATGATACCGGGTTACGAGCTCGAGAAGACGATGGAGGCCTAGACGATAGAGATCGGATCATTTATGCAGAAAGCTCGGTTCGCTTCCTGGCAGGACGGAGCCCGAGTCTTGGCGATAGTGCCGCCGCAACTGAAGACATAGAGGACATGGCGGAGGGTGAAGAATTGATCGCATCCGAACCCGATGATTACTGGGAAGAAGACGATGAGGTGAGCGAAGACGAGGGATTGTTAAGCGAAATCGGCGAGTCTGAAGCAGGTGAAGATGAAGAGAACGACGAACCAAAAGAATTACGAGGTGAAGGTGGACAGCTACGAAGAAACAGACTGGGCGAGGCATTCCCTATTAAAAGCTCAACAGTAGAGATCATTGATCTTGGAAGTAGCGATGAGGAAGAGCTCACGGTACCGCAAATTCCTGAGCCGATCCAGCCACTTGACCCTGAACATTCGTATCCCGAATCCTCTGGAGATGCGAAACCGCGGACTGCAGCGTCGAGACAACATGACACACACTATCTAACGAAGGAGACCTTTGTACCGATATCAAGCATTGAGACACCGATTCAGGCCCAACAGAGCACTCTCGGTAGCAAAGGTCTTGCAGAACATGGCAGAGAATCCGAAATTGAGCCCGATGCCCCGATTGCGATCAGCTCGAGGCGGGAGATTCACGACACGTACTCGGAAGATGCTGGATTCACAGAATCTGAGCTCGCAGAGAGTCGGCCCCCTTCGCCGGACCAGGTGACGGTTTCGCCGTCGCAGACACGCGCTGTGGGTTCTCCACAACCATCTTCTACTATCAAAGGCCTTGCGCAGGACGTGGCGTCCGACACTCAGGAGCAAGCTGTAGACGAAGCTGCAGAGCCGTCACCGGAGCCAGAGCGAGAGCGCGTCAAGGATGAATTAAGGGCTGGGTCTCCAGATACTTCACTTGTGCACTCCGCAGAAGCACAAGTTCTAGCGGCCTCTCCAGAAAATGAAGCTGACCTTCTCGAAACGCAGCTCACAATGAGGCCATCTCGGTTATTTCAGAAAGAGATTCCAGACTCAGCTGCTGAAGACCAGTCTTTGGCAACATCAATTGAAGAAACAAGTAATGCAATTGCAGCCGCAAGCCAACTATCACAATATCCCGCAACGGACCTAGACCAAGTTGACGTTTACATGGATCAGGATGGAAGGCCGGTTCAGCTCGACGAAGATTCCAGTGAAGATATGGCTCAGGAACTCAGCTTGCAGGATTTGCGCGAAGAGCTTGAACAGCGAACTCAGCTTCCTACACCCACTACTACGCAGCTGGCCAAGACAAAATCAGAGACGTCTGAAATGTCATTGAAATACGACATCGAAGAAGATACGCTACCAACGCCAACTCTGACTCAAAAGACCCTCACGATCGTCCCTTCGGTCTGCAGACGGGAAAGTCATGATATCTCTGAGCCGGTCGATGAGTCTCCAGAACCTAAGGTCAAAGAAATTAGCCCCGCAGCACCAAGTACGATAAAGGAGGCTTCTGAAGTAGCTCCCCCGACAACGCCTGGTCCATCTCGCAAAGTATCACTGGTCCAGAAATTGAAGAAGATGAGGAGCGAGTCTGCGAAGAAGCGGAGATCTAGCCATATGAGAGATACACCTTCTGCAGCCAGTCCGTGGTTTGGTCCTCGAAGATCCAGTCGACTCGCTCCAGATACAGATGAGCCCGCCATTGGCGCTGAAGAGGAAACCGGCAGAGACGGTGATGTCAGTAGTGAAGTAGACGGTGAAAGTCAGCGACAAAGTGAGCCGTCTCTGATACGACATAACATCACCTCGCCTTCCCTTGCGAAGAATCTTACCCGCCTTCCCTCGTCCTCACCTCCGCCGCATGTTGTTCAACAGACTACAGGCTTCCGCACAAATCTCTCCTACTTCGCACCGCTAAACACAATTCGCTCTCACTACAATGCTACCACCTCGGTCCTCGCTCTCGTCATCGCCTCGACTGCTCTAGAACGCGCCACGACTGGTCCAAAAGACTACCATACAACCATCTACATTACGGATCCCTCCTCCGCCGGCCCACCGTCTGTATCCTCAGCACGGATCTTCCGACCCTCGAGACTCGCTTTTCCTAAAACCCAGCAGGGCGATGCCATCCTCCTCCGCAGCTTCCGCGTCGTCAGCTATCGCAAACAGTTAGGCCTTTTGAGTACCGATAGCAGCGCCTGGGCTGTCTTCCACCGTGGCGAAGAACCGCAGATCAAAGGTCCGCCAGTGGAGTTTGGAGCCGAAGAGAGGGGCTTCGCGAGGGGCCTGTGGGATTGGTGGGCAACGGTAGAGAAGGAAGATTTCATCAGCGCTGTCCCTAAAGATCGAGCGGCAAACGATCGTAGCCCAAAGAAGGGAAGAGATGGCAAGAGTGGGAAAGGTAGAGCCTCATTTCTGAAGCATGAATTGAGAGATGGCACGACGTATGTTGATCGGGGGAAGGGGGTGGACGACGATAGTGTGCATGAATTGAGGGATGGGACAATGTGGTCTGACAGTAAGTTGTGATGTGGGAGTGATGAGGAGATGACGTTATGAGGCAGCACAACCACAGCAAGCCGTTGTACAATACCTCTCACTGGTGGACTTATGATATGGGTTCACAGTCAAAGATTCATTGTTCACTCTCACTTCCTTCTATCACTATTCATTGCTCTTCTCTACCTCAAATCTCACACTTGAGACGATACATCTCGGCTTACACTGTCTGACCATCCTTTCGGCATTGACTTACTCAGGCCTTGCTAAGCACTCCACGAAGGCTACCGTGACCGCTTCTGAAGCAATCAAACCTTCTTGCGGTTAGTGTACACATATATACTATAAACTTCTCATCTTCTATAAACCCTACGATTCATTCTCCCTTGTCATGAATCGCAGATTTTACTTTGCGATTTCTATAGTCACTTCGGCAGCAAACCTGCGCCTTCATCCCTGCAGCAATATCTTCGCCTTCAAGGTGCAACCTTTTCCGAAGCCATGGCCATCATGCAGTCAGACGTTGTCGCCGCGGAGAAGGCCTGGGCTGCGAAGGAGCCGAAGGACATGGCCGGAGATTCGGTCTACTTCAAGCATTATCGTAACGAAGTCTCCACTATTGACTTCCAAGCCATCGCACATCGAACTGATGTCGAGGACATTAGCATGTCAGCCAGCATCTCGCTCAACCGTCGCGCTGACGCACCGAAGCGGCTTTCTGTCGAAGGATTCCGACGCGTACAAACAATGCCGGAGATAGTCAACCTCGTGGACAGGGAATCCGCTCTTCTCGACCAATTGATGGCATCGCACGGAAGTGTGACCAACGCCAGAAGGGTTGGCGACAAAGTCTTCAACGACTATGAACGTGTTCGCTTGGATCTTCGCAACAAGAAGGCAACACTGCGTGCCGCCGTCTGCCGAGAGGAGTACCTGAATGTCTTCTCCATTTCGTGCCCGACCACTAACCACTCTGACTGTACTTCTACTCTCCTCGTCGATGACACAGCAGATATTGTGGACGATGTCAACGATGTCTCAGACCCTTCCTTGGCAGGTATAGAGGATGACGAAAGCGACGGAGTGTCTGACTTGACGGTGCTGATGGCTCAAGGAAAAGTAGCCGTCGACGACATGAATGCATCATATACTCGCCGTCGGATACTACAAGGGATGTCGAAGAAATTAATACCTCCTCATACAGTTGTCGACAAGGTGCCGATCCCAACGTCGCTCAAGTCCGACCGCGAGGGAGAAGTTTGGATGGATGGCTGGCCCATAGCCAAAATCATCGGAGACAAAATTGGATACAGACCGTGGCCGTTCGCTCTTGCTGCGGCCGGAAGCTCTCCAGAGAATGTGCCAAATACCGCCGAGCGTTCCACTGCCCAAGACAAGGCGCCAGCACGAAAGGCTTTCTTTGTCCCGCCAGCAGAAGGTGTCTGCCATTCGCCTAAGTCAAATCCAACGACTTTGTCAAGTACGAAGTTGCCCATTAACAGGATGTGTGCTAAGCACGGGGTCTTGCCTCCATTCTACGTCTGGCTTAATGATATTCAAACGGGTAATTTGCTTGCGTACGTAGCAAAGAGCTCAGATCTCTCCAAGAAAGAATTGGGTGTCTTTTGGCCGGCGGATTTCAACGTCAGTGGCGATGCCTTTTCATCTAGGAAAACAGATGCCACGACTTGGGGCCCAAAATACGACGCCGGCGGCAAAGACGACAAGCTGTTGCTGAATATGACAGGCTGGTTTCCGGGTGGAGACAACGACGACGAGTGGCCAAGTTGGACGGAATGTCGAATACCGCCGACCCATTCCTCATGTGGCAGGGTAATGAAATCGATGCCGAAGCACAATCGCCAGAGAAATTCTTGGCCGCAGATAGAAACTTGCGCAAACGTTTGTGCAAGTGCATGGCGGGTTTGGAGGACAAGAAGGACCAGGTTTGATCCAGCTATGGGCGGCGCAGCGGGGCGGGGATGAGGGGCCCCTTTAGATGCACTCCTGAGTGCTGTTGGGCAGTTGTTAGAGCTTGGCACGGATGGTCGGCATTGCGCCGTCTACCCTACTACGAATGCAACAACCGACGAACTCCGCGGACGACTGAGCAAACTGATCACGCAAGAGAGCCCACCGACCAAAAGGGCGAGAGTGGAACTTGGTAGCAGCAAGCGGGATTGGCAGAAAGAAAGAGGCACAATGACTGGGGAGCTGACGATGAAAGATATGGAAGTAGAAGATCTTCGCAAAACAGTGGCGAAGAGAGCGAACGTGGTGCAAGAGCTCGCTGAGAGCAAGAAGGACGTTGTGTTCTTCAAAGACAAGGTGATCGACGCAATGCGACTGCTTAAAGGCGTAGAGAAACTCGCCGCAGCTGGAAGATATGACATTAAGAGTTCCGTGGAGAAAGATTTGGAAGATCGAAGTGATTTCTTCCGAGAGGCTGCTAGATAATGGCAGCGAAGTCTTCTGGCCCGCAAGTGGCCCGTGCGCCGGCACAGTGCACTTTCAGGAGTTTCCCGTATCATATATGAGTCCAGGACCTTCTCTGAGCCCTGCCGTTAGGTATTTTGACTGAGTGAGATGAATGTTTCAATGGTTTGCCTCTTCAGCTATGGATCTTCACTGGTGAATCAGTCCATCAAATCCCCATGCCTTTGTTCTTTTTAAATGCCATGGATCGAGTGCACCGTTTCTTGCCAGCGCGTGGGATGTCGTCGGCGGCTGGGAATCGCCTCATCACCGCCATGGAGATCAACCTGCTGAAATGGCATTAGCTGTCGTCACTGTTAAGACTACATGCTGTCGCCGACGCGGCGACGAATCTACCAACAATTGGTTTCGCTGTCGCTACTGTTGAAGCTCTATATTGTCGTCGTCGTCGGTGACAAACCTGTCAAGAATTGGTTTCGCTGTCGCCTCTGTCGAAGCTCCACGTTGTCGCCGCGTTGGCGACGAATCTGGCCAAATATCGGTATCACTGTCGCCTTTGTTGAAGCTCCATGTTGTCGCCACCTCGGCAGCACAGGGGCATACTGACTAGGTTCGTGGACGAGGGTATTGGCTTCTGGGAAGGGTCATCAGGTAGGTGTGGATTGTGTCCGTGATGGGCTTGTACGGCGTTGTTGGTGTTAGTGTTGAGATGGAGGTACATTTACATTTAGATAAGCCATGAGACGAATGAATGGGAAACGCGAGGCAGGGGGTCTGATATGTGTCGGAGCGCTTCGAGGGGACATAGATTGTGTGGAGAGGTATAGAGAATGGGAGGGAGAGGGCTGCACTTGTCGGATATTGGACTCGTGGTGTTGGCTGATGCACGGCAGTACTCTATTCTGCCAAGGGACTGGCCGCCAGATGACGAAAGCCTTACTCTTCATATATAGACGGCGCGAAGATGCTGATTGATGATAATGCTGCAATAGAACGATCTCGAAAGAAGGCTGCTGAGCAAGCAAGTCAACTGGCCAATAGAACGCAATACACCAAAGAGACCTTCGTGAGCAACTTCGATTGTCCATTCAATGAGACCTTTACATACCGAATGAGAAAGCAAGTTCTTGTATTGCCCTTCGTCTCCACAGATGAGCCTAACTGTCAATTGAGTAGTAAGTAGCCGCATGAGCCACTCGCCTCAACCGAATGCAGTCCCGAACTATCTTTCCTTTTGTAGGCAGACATCACGTTTCGTGATCACCACACGGAGCTCGTAGCTCTGTCAGTCATGCTCCCAACTCCCTGACTCGACCGTCGAGTCCTGTAGTCTATACCCTAGCTTGAGGGAAGGGCAGTCCAGACAAAGGAACGCTTCAGAAGCGAAGTCTCACTTCCGGTACGCCCTGACCTGCCATCTCCTACGACAACGTCAGCACTCTCATCTGATCCACTTCCACCACCCCTAATATTTCCCAATCCATCCGTCATGGTAGCACAGTACTTACCACCAAGCCTCAAACCCCATCGCCCTCGTCTCGATCCCCATGTCCCTCAATGCCTGCGTATCGAGCTTCGTATCATACGGTCTACTTACCCCTCCCCCACCTGCACAGGTATCCCTTTTCAAACCCCCCATCCCTACCCCAAGCACTCCCGCCAGGACCTCACAGATCCCATACTTAGTCATCCGCTCCTCTGCACTAAATTGCAACACCTTCCCCGCCGCACCCACCCATTTGTTGCTAATGTCGACAATGACACGAGCGACGTCTTCAGTATTGGTGGGATACCGTATCGCCCAATCATCCACCTGTATCTCCTTCCCAGGCTCCTGCGCCGCCCACACCGTGTCCAGCAGCACATTTACCGCGCTCTCCTTGTTTCCTACACTTTCGTCCACGGCGCCGTAGAGCACAGGGACTCGTAGCACAATGCCTAGCCCTGCGTCACCCAGCGTCGAGAGCACGGCAAGCTCACCATCGCGTTTGGTATGCCCGTATAGATTTGGTGGGTCGGTCGGAGAGGAGGCATGGTAGGGCGCCTCGCCGGGGCGGCCGGGGAAGACGTAGTCGGTGGAGATGTAGAGTAGGGGAAGTGAACGGTTCAGGCATAGGCGGGAGAGGGTTTTGGTAGTTGCGACGTTGAGGGCGCGGGCGGCCGAGGGGTCGGCAGCCACGATGTCAGGGAAGCGTGATGCTGCGCCTGGATCAAAAGATCAGTATGATAGAATATTCATGAGGAGGGTTGAATAAAGGGATAGTGGAAGGCGTACAGTGGATCACTATATTGGGTCTGGGATGTCGAGTTCGTCAGCTTAAGCTGGTCTTTCTGTGTACTCATACAAGCCAGTACTCCGCTGCCGACTGGAAGGTGCCCCTACAGTTTCTCATCTAGACGCTGTGCAACGGCGGCTTCGTCATTGAGATCAAGGCGATAGATGCGAGGGGGGTCAGCGCGCGTGAAGCCCGTGTTGACGGTTGACCAGCCTGCGCGGCCGAAGGCGGCGACGACTTGCCGACCAAGGAAGCCAGTGGCACCGGTGATCAAGGCACAAGGCGCTTGACTGGAGGATGAGTCGGCCATGGCTGACAATGGGAAAGTAGAGTGGTGGGAGTGCGGATGGTGATCGATCTAGTAATTATCATCACTTTCAGATTCTTGCGGTGTCTGAGTGCATGGGCTTGACGCATATAAAGGATTATCGAGGTACTGGATCTCCGAATCTCCTCATCTCAGTGCATGGGCTTTACGCATCATGTCCAGTCATTATATCGGGGCCTTGAACCATGTTACAGGCAAATAGAGACCCAGGCCGCGCTACCAAGATTCTTCTTCACAGCCATCCACAAGGGACAGCTTGCAATGAAAAGTCATCGAGACAATTTTTCTCCAAAAATTACTTGCCGATCCGAAAACCAGCAAGATCAGTCAATATATGTATAGTTTTCAACTAGCAAAAACGCGAGCTCGGACGAATCCTCACTGCTACGCGTAAAGCCCATGCACTGAGATGCCAAGTGAGAGAGGGGAGTGGGGGGTTGAGGGTATATATGGCCAAGGACGGGGGCCGGGTAGCTGGGTGTGAAACCTGGAGCGTGCTACGGGACTTGGTCGTTTGGCGGCTGATTTCGGGACTCAGGGGCAGAGTGCCTAAGACGTGACTCGCCACAAGCATGGCGGTAACATCTCTAAATCAATCAATACACATTCATACAACTGTGTGATACATGGCGCGACTCATAACTTGACTCAATTCATGGGCTTCACGCGTAGCAGTGAGGATTCGTCCGAGCTCGCGTTTTCGCTAGACCGATCAAATTAGGGGTAGCTGCGCTACCTCAACCGGCCAAATCTATCTTGTCGTCCTTGTCCTTTTCCCTTGCGCTTTTTCCGCCTCAAAGAAGAATCTAACAGCTCTTCCAATGTGCACTGGAGTGATCAGATTGCCTTACTGGAGCTAGCGCATCGAAATCCGAGAAGGCAAGATGTTGATACGTTGGCTCAATTAGGGAATGCCATAGACGGCGAAGAGTCAAGCGTTTGACTGCACTTTGGGGATATCTGTATTTTTGGTTGAGTATTCCTCCGTTATCTGCCTTCTTAGTTATCGGTCTTCGTTGAACGATCATTCCAAAATCTATTCCCTCAACCTCTTTTTCATTTTTGCATATCCTCATTATTTGCTATTCATTGCTTGGGGGACTTAAGTTACCGTCAGACCCTTGTCAACGTTTTGACCTCCACGCCTTGCTTGGCAGTCTTGATGTCCTTGGCTTTGGTGATCAGCTTTTCCTTCTCCCACCTTCAAAAGGAAGCCTTTGTAACTCAAAAATAGAGCGGAATACCTGTTGATATTTAGATGAGTATGCATCTTCAACTCATTGTGTATTTATGATCCCACTACTCAGATCATGAACCCTGCTGGACTTATCTGATGTGTCCTACTGACGCTGCATATGTCTTGTCGTCAACAGCCTGAACCCATTCTTCCAGCATGTTTCGTCGCCGCCACCATCGCAGCAGGAACGCAGCTCTCAGAACGACGGTTTTAGAAAATGCGCTCAAAGTACCTCATCGCCCTTGAGTCAATTCGACTCCCTCCTCAGACATCGCTGGACTGGGATTTCTTTGATGGTTGGGCAGGGTTTTGGTTTTTTTTTGTCACGGTAGGAGATATCGTGCTGAGCGAGTCCGAAAATCTGTCAGGGCGAGGTCTACTATACGATACGATTATCTACGGGAAGTGATAGTGGCCGTAAACGACGACGTTCGGTCTTCGCGGAGAAGGGGGGGCTGTATGTACACGATGCTGGGGGAGGTGATCTGGCGATGTTGATGGAGTCAGAATGGAAGGCCGCAATGCCAGCAAGTGAGGGGACCGCTCAGACTTTGGCTCGTTCCATCTTCGCGGAGTTGCTGACTCTACGTTAGGGAAAGCGACTGGCGCGAAAGCCTTGAAGTTGAGGGTTGGATAAGTTGGAACATCTTGGAGGAGTGGGTCTGAGGCGATTAGTACATGGGGCGCCGTCGTCCCACGTCGGCGTGCCTCGTTGCCGTCACTTGACGAGGTCGTGGAACAGTAGCATGGCGGTATTGTGAAGTGTTTGGGAACAAAGAGCTCAAGCAGGCTTTCCTCCACTTTCAAAAGGCGGAAATAATTGACCACGCTGCGCTAGAAGTTGAAGTATGTAACGCCGACACGCCTCTCCATCCTATCATCATGCTCCACTCATTTCCTCCCATCAAGAAATCAACCTCTCACAACTCCTCTTCCTCATCATCCAACAGCTCCTCCAGCAACGATTCCCCTACCTCCGTCGCAGCCTGGACCTCCGTCTCTTCAACCTCCTCACCCCCATGCGCCACAGCTCCCTCCTCCTCCACCGCCGTCAAACCCTCGTTCTGCCTCGTCTCCACAATCGTCACCCCCTCCGCGCTCTTCCCCGCAGTGCCGTTCTCACCAAGAGCCTTGCTAAGCGCCGTATACAGCTTATTCAACGCATTCCTCGAAGGCGCATCTGTCGCGATTTTCGAATCCACTGCTTCAGCGGCCAGGTCCTTTGCGGCTTCTAGTTTCGTGGGGTCGGAGTTGGGCGTGATGTACAGCTTGCTGAGCATAGTGATGAGGGCCTTTTTCTCCTCTTCTGTAATCGCATTAGTGGCCATGCTGTATGTTGCCGGTCCTTATCGGGAACAAGGCTAGGCATAGGAGGAGCTTACTGGTACAGCCATTACTCATCGCCCTGTCCAGCAGCTCCGCCGCAAGATCTAGATGCACATCTCCATTCACAGCTTTCACCTCCTTCCTTCCTGCCTCATCCCAGCTCACTGCAGCTGCATCCTGCACAACCAGTTTCCGCGCATCAGTCCAATCCACAAGCATTGTCCCCACAACACTGATCCCCACCATCTCCTCCCCCTCATCTAGCTCCTCCCCCAGATTCAACAACGCATGCAACACACCCGGCGCAATAGCCGCCATGCGCTGCATATTCTCCAGCCTACTATGGCAATATACCGGCAGAAAGTAACTCAGCGCTTGTCGCATTGCTGCATTGTCTTTCGTCGCGGGATCGAAGTAGCATATTACGGCTTGCTTCAGCAGGTCTTCATCTTGGATGACGGATGTGAGCATGAGTTTGCAGAGGGCGGTTGTGGCGGCGGATTGTACGTTGGGGGTTGAAACGGCGTTGAGGGCTTTGGAGAAGATTTTGAGGATTGATTTCGGGAGTCCTGAGTCGGTGGGGGAGGAGAAGAGGGTGGGGTGCGTAGACAGGATGTCAGCGAGGATGTGCACGGCGGTGAGTTGGAGGGCTGGGTGGCCTTTGTTGAAGCAGTGGATGAACAGAGTGAGGTTTTCTTCGGCGAGAGTCTTGAAAGAGTGAAATGTGTCAGTGGCTGAGGATGTCTTTCGTGACCAAGGACGAGAGAGGACTTACTTTATCGAGGAAACAGCAGAGGCCTAGGCAGAGCAGGCCTCGTTCCCGGATTGGTGCTTCGTGGCTTCTCACGGCTGGTACGACGAGATTGTTGAGCATTGTTACCAGGTGGACATTGGCTTGCAGATAACCTTCCACGTTCTGGAGCATGCATTGTGCGATGTGCAGGCACTTCATGTTGATCATGATCTCTTTGATGGCTTTTGCTTCATCTTCTTCGCCATTGGCAGGGCTCTCTGCTATCAAGCTCTGTTTCTGGTTTTCCCTCGTAGGCGTGCTGTCACTGAGTTCCGAACGCGCAGAGTGGAAGCTTTCGTCTTCATTATCCGCTGCTGATTCGTCGGCGGCAATGTTGTCGTGCACTTCTGCTATAGCTTCCAAGACGATGCCGCAGAAGTCTCTTTCACCCGCTGCCTCCACCCCACAGACGTCGCGTAGTACATCAACCACTAACCGAGTGATCTCGTCGGGTAGCTCTGCAATGGCTAGAGTTTCTCGAAGCAAAGCGAATGTTTTCCGTCTACCAATTTCATCCGAGTAGTCGAGAGTTTTCGCGATATGCAGGAGCTGTTCAACGATGAATTCCTGCTCAACTGTATCTTCCTCTTCTTCCTGATTTTCTGCTCTTGCTTTATTGCGGCGCAAGCATTCAACAAGACTATTTGTATACCGTTGGAGATAAAATGCGAGCTTTGTTACCTCAGGCATCTTTTCCTCAATCAGAGACTCATATCTCCCGTCGGCTTCCTGCCTACAGAAGTCATTGAAGCTTCTAGCCATGAACACACCTTCTGGAGTCAGATGGTCCCAGAACGCGTCATCGAATTGCATGACCTCTCGATAATCAGGTCTGCCAGTCCAAAATTCCTTCATTGCTTCCGGAGCGATTCCGTTATCAACAGCCGAGTTTACAACATCAATGCGTTCTAGTAGTTCCTGCAGGCCATCGGTGCTAGGCGGCGCTGCCTCTCTGGCAACACCATCTTCTGCAGTCGCATTTGGTCCTGCGCAGTCTTCGATCCAGCGCTCACGGAACAGTCGAGCGGTCGCTTTGCGCACATTTTCGTCTCGGTCTCGCAGACCCCAGCGGAGTAGCTTCTCTCTCATTGACAGAGAAAGATGCCGGAAGTCACCCAATGCTGGAAGCAGTCGTGAGTATAAGGCCCGCCGAGTGGCCGAATCAAGGTCACGGGCCCGCTCCAGCAGATATGGCAACGTCCCCGGCGTCATTGGTAAGTTCAAAAGGAGCGAACGGCGAACGTCTGCGCTTGGGTCGTTTTGCAGAATCTCAAGGAGCTTGACGAGGAGCCCGCCCGCATCGTCGTCATCGCTATCTGCACCATCTTCAGCGCCATCATCTTCGTTGCCCGCAAGTCTGCCCAGGCCAAGGACTGCCTGAACTCTGATCATTGGCTCTTTGTCCCTTATTCTTTTCAGCAGCGCCATGTTCAGTAGATGATAATATTCGTCATCGATCGAGTCCAATGAATTGATAATGTGCGACACAAGCTGCGTAGAGCGGTAGCGCACAGTCTTCTCCTTCGAAACCATCAATGGTAGCATGATCGATAGAATATGGGCTACCAATCGACTAGTCGGTGTTTCTGGAAACGATTGAGTCTCTTCAAGTTCGCTCTCTGGAATGAGCGCCGCATCTACCTTTTATCAGCCATCAGGCTCCGTGCACAGGAGGTACGCTTCGCAAACCTTTTTCACTTGCATGCTTCAAGAAGAAGCCCAAGAACCTTACGATACGGTCCCCAACGCCCTCGCCCTTCTTCACGCCCATTAATCGGAGAACACACCGCGCAATCTCAACGTTGAAGTCATCCGCTCCGAATTCCGCTCCCTTCTTGCTCTTGGCATTTGTAGGCTCATAGCAGCATGCATCTTGTACCTTCCGTAAGCTGATTGCCAACTTCCGATGCCCTGCTGTGGTTCTCTGCGCATCTCCGAAGATGGTGCAGAGTTGGGTACGCAAGGACGATGAGGGACCTTCATCCGATATTACTGCTGTGGGCGAGGAAACGCGCGAAGTGGTGGATTTTCGGGACGCGAGGGTTGGAGCGGAGGATTCGTGAGACGGGTGAGAGACGGGGGCGTTGCGCGCTGATACTCGTCCAGGCATAGTCAGCTGGTAAGCGTGATGGGATCGAATGGTGTATCATGTGCCTACTCTGTTCTCTGCGAATACAGACGGTCGTAAACAAGGGCGTCAACAAGCGCCAAGCCTTTCCATGGAACGGGAAGTCAGCCTTGTCAATTGCCGAGGCCTCAATTGATTGCGCCATCGTGCAATGCGATCCATCATCGCATATTCAATTTCTTCATAAGCTTGCCATCATCGACCCTCCGATCCGTTTTTCGCTTCCAAATGGTCTCTCGAGCCCTCCGACGCTTCGGAACCACCGCTTACAAAATGGCCGAAGCCGCCTCTCACGCCCACACTGCCAATCCCTACGGCGTCCGCGTCGCAACCGCCCAGCAGCACGTTAATGGCTTTGTAGGCGGTATGTCTCCCATCTTTCCCTTTCCCACCCATCCGAGCCATTCCTATATCTCGAACACCCACTCATACTAACAGCCTCACTTCCTCCCCAGCAATCGGCAACACGCCCCTCATCCGGCTAAAACGCCTCTCCGACGAAACCGGCTGCGAGATCCTCGGCAAAGCCGAATTCCAGAACCCCGGGGGCAGCGTCAAAGACCGCGCCGCGCTGTATGTCGTGCAAGATGCCGAAGAACGGGGGCAGCTGCGCCCTGGCGGGACGGTCATCGAAGGCACCGCCGGCAACACAGGGATCGGGCTCGCGCACGTCTGTCGCTCCAAAGGCTACCGTCTAGTCATCTACATGCCGAACACGCAATCGCAAGGGAAGGTAGACCTGTTGCGGCTTCTGGGTGCGGAAGTTTTCCCCGTGCCGGCAGTGCCTTTTGAGAACCCGGAGAATTACAATCATCAGGCGAAGCGGCATGCGGAGCGTATGGAGAATGCGGTGTGGACGAATCAGTTCGATAATGTCGCGAATCGGAGAGCGCATTTGGAGACGACGGGGCCAGAGATCTGGTATCAGACTGATAAGAAGATTGATGCGTTCACGTGTGCGACGGGGACGGGGGGAACGTTGGCGGGGTGCACGAGGTATTTGAAGGATGTGAGTGGGGGAAGAGTGAAGTGCTATTTGGCGGATCCACCGGGGAGCGTACTCCATTCGTATATCACTTCGGGAGGGATATTGAATGAGCGTACGGGATCGTCGATTACGGAGGGGATAGGGCAAGGGCGTGTCACGGACAATCTGAAGCCGGAAATCGATCTTGTGGATGGAGCGCTACATATTAGTGACGAAAAGAGCATTGAGATGGTGTACCGCTGTCTGGATGAGGAAGGGTTGTACTTGGGATCGAGTAGTTGCCTGAACGTGGTGGCGGCAAAAGAGGTGGCGGAGAAGTTGGGAAAGGGGCATACAGTTGTGACGATACTGTGCGATGGAGCATACCGCTATGCGGATAGATTATTCTCGAAGAAATGGTTGAAGGACAAAGGGCTGTTGAAGGCCATACCTCCGCACCTGGAGAGGTACATTGTGCTACCATAAGCGGTTCAATAAACAAATTAGATAGCCTTGGAAGAATCTTCAAGACACAATGAACAACCTTTCATTGAGGCGGCTTCTCCTTAGCCACCTGTGGTCGTACGTATTGAGCCCAACTGTCAGGGCTTAAGGGTCTCTGAAAGACAGTTCTGGCCAATGGTACAGCCAAATCCAATGGATAAATTGGGGACTTTGAACAGGCTTGTATTACCTAGACACTCAAAAGAAATTCGAATCTCTCTCAAAGCCAGCGCCTATACCAGTCCAAAGCCTGCGTGATCGAGTCCTCCAGGCACGCTCTCTCCAGCGGATCATCCGGATTGCCTCTCACCGCAAAACCATGCCGTCCGGGCTTGTAGACCTTGTGCTCCATCTTCGGCAATTGTCTCCCTGCTTCCTTAGCTTTCGCATGGATCTTCTCCACCTCGCCCTTCTGCTCAAACTTCACGCCCTCATCCTTCAAGCCCCACCCATAGCTAACAGGGACGATTAAATCCTCGACATCATCCGGCAAGGCCAAATTACTCGGATGCAACGCCACCGCAGCATCCACAAGCGGCACCTTCTCGCCATCAATCTCGATCATGTTGCTTTCTAGGCCGGCTCGAATCGCATACTTTCCTCCCCAGCAGAATCCAGTCATCCCAATCTTCTGGCTTCTGGGAGTCGCGCGTCTTAACGCCTGCAAGAAGTCCATACAGACCTTGTTCGTAGGCGCCTCCTTGTGCCTCATCATCCACATAATGAAAGCCGGCGCCCTAGCAAGAAGGCCCGTATACTTTGCAAGCGTCGACTGCTTAGCCGCATCGATTGGAATCGCAACGTCAGCAAACTTGAGCGTTACGGGATCTCCCTCGAAGAAATCTGGGAGGTAGACCAGCCATTCGCCGCTTTTGGCGTAGGCGTCGGCGATCAGTTTATTGTTGGGTAGCGATAGGCCGAAGATGTCTGAGTAGATTACTATGATGCCCCGCGGGTTGTTGCGGTTGCCGATCACGTAGGTATTTAGGCCGTGGAGCATTTCTTCCTTACCCAGAGGCTGCCCTTTACGGACGGTGCCCTGTGAGATAGGTGAGTGGGGTCCATGAATTAAGTCTGGATAGAGCTCGTACCTTGATGCATTCTTCGCATGAGGGATCCATTGCGGAGTTGGGGAGCTAGTATCAAGCTACAAACAATACTCAGCTTTGCGGCTGTCGGCGGGAGAAGCTGTGGATCGCTGTCTGAAAGCCTGCTCAACGGAGGTCGTTCGCTGCTGCCCGGAAACGGAAAACGTAGGTTTGAAATTGACGGGGACCAGCTCCAAGGTGAACAACGGCTGTATTGGACTCAAAGGGCACACAATATTGACACATGGCAGCCTTTAGCGGGCGCGATCGCCGCTTCTTTATATACGAGAGAAATCGGCGAGCAGGTTGGCCCATCTCAAGTCTCGGTGTTTTCTCGCGCACAACTCGGGGCGGATTACTCGCCTTGCCCGGAAAGTGCAATATTTGCTTACTCAACGGCGAAATCATGTCTCAGCACTGTTGTGTTGCCGATGACTGAGCAGCTGTTGCACTTCCTGATCAAGACGAATAGGCCCCGACATTGCAGATGCACGCCGCATCCATATCACAGCTTGGGTTTAGGGCTAGAGTACCTTACGTGGGAAGTCGCCGAAACAGGCTAGCTTAGGCAGCGGCAAGAAACGCGCGCGTTAGGCGCGAGGAGAAGGTCACCATGAATCGGCCAGGCTGATAGGAGCGACCATGGCTCGAACGCAGCATGTCGCCAGTGTCGGCAGTGACTGTAGCTATGGCAGCCTCGGCTTCGAGCTCCGAGAAAACCGCGACCTCGCTCGCGTCCGCCAGGACTTCGTCTACGCCGGCGTCGAAACTGCGGAGCTGCGTTGTATGCCGCAGTCGCAAGGTTCGCTGTGACAAGCAGTTGCCGTGCTCTAATTGTCGCCGAGCGAACATCGCCTGTATCGTTCCGTCGACCGATTGCCCGCCAAAGTGGGCTCGCCGCCTTGCCAACAATGCCGCAGCACGCAACGCTCTGGCACCGCAAGACGCCAACCCGGTTGATGATGTCATGGACAGAGTGCGAAACCTCGAGAAGCTTGTCAAGGAGCTGAGCGGCCAGCTAGAACAGGAACAAGCAGTCGCTAGCTCGGCTGGTGATGGCACCTCTGGATACAACTCTCCTCGGAGGTCTACCCAAGATCGTGACGAAGAGTATCAGAGGGATACGTCGCCGACCAGAAATAGCAGCAGTGTGCAGAAGCAGTTTGGCAGGCTCGTTCTCCAGGATACCAGTCGTAGCCGCTACGTGAGTAGCGGCTTCTGGTCCCGGGTCAGCGACGAGGTCAGTCGGCTTGTTGCGGTCACGCCGTCATCCTGACTGCATGGCTCGCTGACTTTCGCTGCAGCTCGAGGGGCTGAAGATGGACACTCGCGGCCTGGCAAGCGATGAGTCCGACAGTTCAGATGATGAGGCATCCTCGGGAAAGACACCGTCCACCCAGGAAGTTGAGCGGACACCTTCGGAACGTCATGCATTCCTGTTTGGACACAATCTAAGTTCCTCGACGCACGATCTCTGCGAGTTCCACCCACTACCATCGCAGATCCCGTTTCTCTTAGATGTGTTTGCTGAAAACGTGAACTTCATCATCCAGATCGTCCATATCCCAACCGTTACCAACATTGTCCGCGATTTACGCGGCAGTGACGTGACGCGCCTCACGCCAGCCAATGAAGCCTTGATGTTCTCGATCTACTACGCCGCTATAATCTCCATGGAGGAAGACGAGGTGAACGCTCTTCGGACTGTAATGTCATGATTGAGGACTGTACTAATCCTTGTCCTGTGCAGATCATAATCAATTTTGGCTCCACCAAAACTGACCTCAGTCTCAGGTATCGTCTCGGCCTGGAGCACGCTCTTGCGAAGGCCGATTTCCTCAACCGCCCCGACATAGTCCTAGTCCAGGCGTTTGCCATTTTTCTCGGTGTCGTTCGCCGACACGACAGCCCGAGGTTTGTGTGGATGATGACTGGGCTCGTCATCAGGATGGCCCAGTACCTTGGGTTGCAGCGAGATGGGGCCCATCTCAAGCACCTGACTCCTTTTGAGATGGAGATGCGACGAAGGGTCTGGTGGGCTGTGTGCATGCTGGATGCGAGAGCATCAGAGGATCAAGGGACAGACCTAACTATCCCAAGCGGCAGCTTCGACACGAAAGTTCCTCTGAATATCAACGATGCAGACATCAATCCCAAGAGCAAAAAGATGCCCACAGAGCGCGATGGTATGACCGATATGTCATTCGCTCGTATGTCTGTTGGACTATGCGATCTCACGAGGCAGATGATGGCCCCTGGTGTCAAAGATGGTGCGGCAGGTCAGGAAGACCAAGGCCGTCTCTTGAATGAAATCTACGAGAAATACGAACACGGTTACTTTCCGCATACGATAGGGTCAGGGAACATTGCTTATTGGGTCGGAGTCACCATCGCGCGGCTCGTTAGGGCCAAGATGACGCTCCTCGTTTCCCTCCCTGTTCTCTTTTCTTCCCAGACCGAACACTGCTCAGAGGAGATCAGGACCAAGTTGCTGATCTCGGCAATTGAGGTCGCAGAGTACAACCATGCGTTAAACGCCGAACAAGCATGTCGGCAATGGCGCTGGATTTACCAAACCTATACTCATTGGTATGCCATTGTGTACCTCATGATCGAGATTTCCCGACGCCCTTGGTCCTCTATTATTGAGAGGGCTTGGGTCGCACTTCACAGCCGCTGGCTGATTCCAGCCCAAACCCCCGTGGACAAGAATCTGCGCATCTGGTTTCCGCTACGGAAGTTGATGGCTAAAGCCCGCAAGCATCGTGACGCTGAGCTCAACCGGCTACGGGCCGATCCACAGGCCGCCGCCAGGTTGGATATAGAGGATCGGAAAATCCCATTGCGGTCAAGCTCTGGGATCATACCTACCGGGTCCAGCGGCAATGTATTTCGCGATTGGTGGTGCCGGCTCGTCGAAATGCCAGAGGGACCCAGAGATCCCATACAGACATCTGCAATGTCTGGCGCAGGGCTTGCCGACCCGTCGATGGGTACATTTTCCACAAGTCAGCCGACTACGAGGTCTGTTTCTGCGTATGATGCAGGCGATTTGGGCTCCAAGATGACCTCTGAGCCGACGTATCTTGGTACGAGTGCACAGCAGACCGGCCAAGTGGGAATCACGAATATCAGAGACCAAGAACCGGCGATTACAACGAAGGCTTCCAGCCAGTTGAGCTTGGGACAGACTGCTGGGCTCTCACCCAATCCCTTTGCTACGGTCCCCACGGACTGGTCAGATGGCCGAACCATGGAACCTGGTTTGGTCCCTTGGCTGTGGGCTGATGCTGACCCCTCGGTTGATATGTTCTCCGGCTTAGACGTGGAATCCATCGATGTTAATATGGACTTCGATGGTGAGATGGACTGGTATAGTTGGGTTGAATCTGCCGAGGGTTTGGAGCGGGAATGCAAAGCCTAGTGGCAGTGGCCGGACCAAGGGGAGCTCGCTCTAGCCGGCTCACGCGATGCCGGTTCGTTGATGAGGCTCATCGGCATGCTCATAAAGCTTTACTGCGTACGACGTTGATACAAGCAAGGTGGGGAGTACCAAAGAGTACACTACCTGTTGGAGTCAGTGCTTACTGCCACGGCAGTGCTTTCTTGTTTCCACAACTAAGACTTAGCTGAACTCGTATTCTTGCTTACGGGACGCTCGTCATTGGAGGAGGAATTGTCGTTGGCGATGAGGTCTGCACGCCTGCTCAATACTCCTGCATCTGCTACCAAAACCCGAGGGGTATCGACTCAACAGGGAGCTTAGCACCTTAGACCATAAAGTCGTCACGGCTTTCATATCCTGCAATCACACGCGATAAGAACCCGGACAGTATCTCAAAACACCAGACACAAAGCCGACTTGCAAAATAACCCCTAGACCGGTAGCTACATGCTGTCGCGTATCAATGGCAAAGGCAAACCCCTTCAGAGGGCTTCCAGGATCCATAGCGGCAGCATTTCCGGTTCCCATTCCAAGTCCAAATCTGTTGAAGAAAAGCTTCGGGGGTGTAGGATTGTGTCTTACTGTCCCAACAGAAAGCACCATAGGCTCGTGTGACCACGATATCGGAATCAATAAATCTGATAGGCACAAGTTATCTGATCACCAAAGAGAGAGTCTCAAAGGAAACAGATGACTGCTTGGGGTATAGCCTATATATAGCTCAGACAGGAGGGCCGCCTCTCTGCTCTTTTCAATCTCGAGTCACGAGCTGAGGAATAGGCTGAGGGAGATGGCTGGCTCCTTGGCTAGTTACAGCGCCGATACTGATTAATCTTAGAAACGTCGGTGTGGAGAGATAGGTTCCTTGGTAAGTTCCGTCACGCCATCGAGAATGGGGGGAACAAGGCAAGAGCAAAGGGAGTTCGGAACGGATTAAGAGCCTAGAAGTATGGGAGAAGAGGAGAAGTAGCTAGCAGCAGGGATCAAAGCCGAGGGGAAAAGGCAAAGCGAGGTTTTTGGGGAGCGGAGTTCCAAAAGGGGAGGAGAGAAGGCATTATAGGGTTGCGGAGCAGCTCTCAATGAAGTTCCGAGCATGCGCTGAGAGTGGAGGGGTGAGTTCGTCTTTGTGTATGTGTATGTGTGTGTGTCACTCGAAAAGGCCCTTAACGGTCGCGGATTACTTAGTCTCACTCCTCGGAGAGGACGTATGGAATTTCTGACCGGATGTAGCATGCTTCCACAGTTTATGTTTCCGAAAAACATGTCATTATATCATTGAGCTCATCACGATGTCGTAAACACATTGTCGAAGGTGTCAATGTATGACCGCTCCACCATCGGAAAATACTCATTTGACCCAACTGAGAAACTCAAAGAAACGATTACGCCTTCTTCCTTTCCCCGTCTGCGGTGTCTCCTCCATCTCATCCGGCACATCTCTCACGAACCAGACATCCCTCAAATCACTCATGGTCGTTTTCTTGAAGATCTTATACGAAACAAGGATGATGAAGAAGAGAACCGGCTGCACAGATCGAGTCAGCGTTTCTGCTGACCTCGCCCACAACGTAGACTTACTCCTAGGTAGCTTGCTACAAGATCGACGATCGACTCTCTTCGAGCCACGCCAGGGTTCTCGACGCACAGCTCGTAGATGGATGTCCAGCCGCTAAAGAGCATGAGCAGGGTGCAAAGGACGAAACCAAGTATGGCCCACAAAGGCTGCCAATGCGCCCGATAGTGCTTGCGGCGGTAGATGTCGCTGTCCCGATCTATGGTCTTCTGGTAGTATTTGATTCTTGGGCATTGTTAGCTATAGAAGGTCAGACGCCATGAGAGGAGCAACTCACGCCGACTTGAATCGTAGGAAAGCTAGACACTGCGCGGCGTAGATGCAAAGAACTGGGCCTGTGTATAGTTTTCCAAATACATGGATAGGCTGTTTTTTCGAAGACGTCAGTGCTTGTAGCATCCGCTTTGGAATTCCTTTTGTACCTCTTGGAAAGCCCTGTCCTTCGCTCTCACGGCAAGAAATGCCAAAGCGCCTGGTAGGAAAGAAACGATGATAGCCGCAAGCGGGGTGTGGCCGCTGTTAGTTCTTCCGAGTGTCGACCTGAGTGACAAGATTTTGCTACGTTGTGCCAAAGTGAACAGTGTGCGGCTGGCTACGTAGAGGGCCGAATTTCTGGATCCGTCAACGGTGGAAGGGTGACTTTTGCGAGTATCACTTACGCAGCTGTCAGAGCAGAGAACAGGAAACAAGCATCCAGAAAGCCTGGAAGAGACTTGATGCCAGCATTCTCGATGGCGACCACGAATGGCGACCTCTCCGCCGTCTGGATGCCTTCGAGCCTTGACTGGAGATAGTTCGAAACGTGCGAGTGATAAATCCTTGGATCAAGGTAATTGACGTTCAAGCCGACGAACAATATGGCGACCAGATAGAACGAGACCGGTAGCAAATACATGTAGCGTGCGGCGATAGGAAGGTCTCGCATGGGATGCTTGGCTTCACCAGCGGTGACGAGTACAATTTCCCCACCCATGAACTGAAACATCGCCATCGTCGTGCATGTCCTGTTCTGTTAAGATCATGGATGACCCCAAAGGTAGTCATTTGTTGCTTACCAAACCATCAGAATCCGTCCGCCTGTGCCAGGTATTGAAGGGGTCTGCTGATCGACCAGGAAGCCGTCAGGCCTGAACCCCGGACTGATCTTGAAACCTGATGGCTCAGTCCACTACTCGAACAGAAACGGGAAGCTACTCACTGCTGTCAACTCGTCCGGGACCGACTGTTGCCCGCTTTAGTAGCGCAATGCGAGATAACTCCAAGTTGTTCTGTGTACTCACCACCCGCCTTGATCCCGACCATGAGGATGCAAAGTCCGAGGAGCAAGGCGATCTTTAGCCACTTGAAGATCCATTCCATGCGCCCATACAGCTGTATGCCATAAGCAGCAGTCCGTTTCGAGAGGGGTCAGATCCATGGACATACCTGTACACCACAAGCGTTCATGAGCAACAAGGTCAGAAGTAGAACAAAAGTCGCGGAGGTCATTCCAAGACCTGATGGCCAATACTGCGTAAACATGGCGGCAGCAATGGTCAAAGTAACCATGCTCATGCAGTTCGCTAGCCTGAGATTGTCAGCCTATAACACGTTGCACTGGCTTCCCGACGCTGAACTTACCAGTACATGATCCCAACAGTGAACCCGAGCGCCTCATCGACAAATGTATGAGGAAAGTCGATTAACGGAGCGGTCACCGGGCGTACCGAGACCATCTCGGCCAGGCATCTCATGACCGAGAAGACAACGAGGGCGGCAAAAATAAAAGCCAGAAGAGCTCCAACGGGTCCGCCAAGTGATAGGATCTCGCCAGAGGTCGAAAAGATGCCAATTCCGACCGCCCCCGAGAAAGCGATACCTGCTGTTTTTAGCTTCCAGATCGGCATTGGGACAATGACCATGAACCTGTAATATGATGTTTCTCCAGCTTTCTATCTAAACAGTCCTTTCGAAATACGTCGTGGCTCAGCCATCCCAATACGCCTGGGTTTCTCCCGTTTCTGCTATCGGCAGACTGGGCCTGTGCCAATTCTGGATCTGCATGCGAAGACCTTCTGTGGAAATGTTCAAACAGGGAGTTGGTGCCATCAAGGGTCATATCGGGCAAGCGTAAAGCCTCCGATAGACGACAGAGCTTGGTCGGTTGGAACTGAATCAAGGACGGGACTGCGACAGCACTAATAATAAATACCACTTATCGCGAAAGCCGAATACGGCATCGAAGACCATTGAATCCCCTTGGGACGAAGAGTTGCCTACCACGAGGCAAATAAAGGATGGATGAACCACCTCTGATTAGTCTTCAGTAGCAATGTGTACTCTTTTCTAAAGGCTTGCAACAATCATCTGTTCTCAGCCTCGATTTCTTCAATGCTCTGTAATTGAGGGTTTGATTTGAGCAATAGCTTAGCCCTATTAATGTATATAGTCCGTTGACAATCAATGCTTCGCCACTTCGTGTGAACGTTTCTTGGGAAAGTTTCGCAGGAGAATTTTGCACGATATCGAAGCAGCCGCGTCAAAAGGGAATACTGAAAATGATAAAGAAAATATCGCCGTCGTACAGAACGATCAAGCACAGCCTTGCAAGATCAGAAAGGGATTGCTCAATAAAGTAGCGTAAACAATTCTGCCATCTGATTCGCTTGCTTAAGCGAGGCTCTGGACATCTGAAGCAACGTGCATCAAGCCAAGGAATAGATAAGGAGCGCCTACCGATTCTTGGTGGGGGACCCATGGAACTCAACAAAGCTCAGCCTGATCAATGCAGCGACAAGGCTGGAGCAGAACAGCAACTTTTGGCCTCACTTCTCTAGCCTGCTTCGGACGGGGCTGATTGGCAGGAGTCACACGACGTAGCCTTGTACGTGGAGGCTGTATACGACCATGAGACATAAAGCGTAGACATCTGGCAAAGTAAATCAGCCTTGTTAGTCATGAACTTCGCCATGGGCCTACAGCTTGAACACAGCATCCAACCGCCATCCGAGGTGTCCTGGAGGGACCAGCTACAGAGACTCAGAGATGGAAGCCCAAGTGTCCAAGAGCTGGTGAATGTACAGAGAGCCATAGACAGAGAGTGTCTGCGTCCATCACAAAACAACAGTGCCGAACCTGGTGATCTGGTACAAATTACCTTGTGTCTCTCGCGTCAGTTACTTCAGTGGAGTGACCCAGAAAGCGGCAGATACCGAGATTCTCAGCTGCGCGCTCTCGTCGCAGCACTGGGATTGCTTCACCGCAACGGCTTGACACAATTGACAGCTAAACCTTACGATGAGCTTCGCATGAACATAGCTAATCGCTTCATTGACATCGTCGATGGACGTAGAAGGTCTCAAATGAGTCTCGTGGATCGGATGTGGAAAGCCAATGCGTTGTATCTTATTCGTCTCGTCGATCAATATTTCTCGTTGATCAAAAGAGCGCAGCCTTTGGCAGACGCTTTAGCGATTCCGCTCCTGGGACTAGTTCTTGATGGCGCCTGCATAGTATATCCTCACAGTCGGGGATTTCGTTCTCTCTAACTGCTAGTAGGCGAGTGGACAGTACAATAGTTTACGGTCTGCCTTTCAGAATGCGGATCGTATACTCGGATTGATCCCAGGTCGACGGAGCCAGTACCTTCATCTACCCGCGATCCAGGAGCTGACTCGCAATGCTACCACCAGCTTGGCAGAATGCGAAAACAAAAGCCAAAGCGAGAATATATCCGCGGAGACTGAGAAGGCCGCTGATATTATGAAGGTGGTTCTTGAACTTTTGCATACTAGTATTCAGGAGATACCGTCAAAGAAGAGTGATGCCTGGAACTGGCCGTTCGCTCGACTCCGGCGAGGCCCACCCCTACTGAACAAGTGGTATTTCTTCTATGGGCTGTTGGATTGTGCTGCTCAGCTGGCTCGCCAGCTTCGACCTGGACAGCTACCTGCTGCCTTTCTAGGAAGGTTGGAGCGCCTAATGGAGGAGACAGAATTCGAGGAATTCCGCTGGAAGGTAACCGAGATACTCGACGCACACAACCCAAACGGTATAGCAATACATCAATGGCCGAAATCTCTGCATAACGACCATGATGGCGAAGAGCCGCGTGTTCTTCTCGATTTCATGGAAGGAGACTTGAATCGTTGGCAACAAAGCGGTAAAGCGCAGGTGCACCGGCTGCTGCCATCCAAAGGCTTTTTCCAGAGGGGCTATGCGCATGCTGGACTTTCGCCTGATTGCAGTCTGGCGTTCTTCAACAACTCAACAACAATATGTGTGTACCGCTTGGATGCTTCGAGTCAAACCTGCCAGCACCGCAAACCGTTCTTCTCTCGAGATTATGACAAGGCATCTCAGATTACAGATGTCTCCCTCTCGAATACGATGCTGGCCGTATCGACGCGAAAAGATCTGGAGCTCCATCTAATGGAGGGCCACTCACACAACGCAAGGCCGATGAAGGTGATCCCCCATGGTGAGTGGGATCCCTCAGGGGTCGCGATCCACGACCATGGTCCAGAAATAATGGTAGCAGCTGCTCATCGTCGGGGGAGGCCAGACTTCCGTGAAAGCTGCATTACCCTTTATCAAGTCAAGCTCGCTAAAGAATCGGCGCTGCAGGTCAAGATCGTTCAGCGTACCGTGCTGCCAGTGCAAGACGTTCCGAAGAGTATCAGCTTCGACAATCAGGGTACATACCTTGTCTGTATCACGGATGTCACCAACTCAATCCAAGTCTGGGGCATTAATAATGGAGCCCCAATGGATGAACGGCCTGTCGCAATCACCAACTACCATCATAAGCCCGTATGAGTATTTGCTCCATTCCAGCTCGGAGCAATCTAGGTTTCGACATTCTAATGAATGCTTTAGGAGACGGACTGCGATGGCTTGACATCCGCTGTCACATACACGTCGCCTAAAGGGCAAGGTTATTTGCTCTGTACATCATCAGCATCAACCGAACGTTTCAGGACAGGGGGTGAATGGCCTTTCTCCTCGCCCATTGCTCCGGCATTGGAACATGCGCCATCTTCTTCCGTACAAGACTTCATCGCTCTAAAAGACCATCGCCGGCTCGTTGCAGGCGCTGTGTCCAGCGCCACGAACACTTTTGCGGTGCTGGAGAAGTCGGGCAAGATCTTGATCCTTCAGCTGACCGGCCACGAAGACGGTGGAATCTGCAGTCGTAACGAGGCACCGAAAACTTTGCAAGACTCACTCTGTGAGTTGAGAAGTATGAGAGCAACAGCAAGCTGCTTAAGATTTGACGCTTCGGGCGAGAGGTTGTACGCAATTGACCCTGAAGGAAAATTGATAATCGTGGCGTTCACGCCTGGCGACTGAATAACCTGAATTGCAATTTTCGCCCTGGACCAAATACGCAACCATGGATATCATACTGCACCCTGTGCCAGAACTCCCGCTGCCGTTACCTAACATTACCACTCCTGTTTCCAGATCCCCTCTTGCACAGCATACCGCTTCTCCCGAAGACACGCCTCTTCCGCTAGCTCGCTCTAAATAGCGCCATAAGTCGTCCGTCCTCCACTCTGCACGTTTTCGCTGTACACGCCTGGTGCATGTTTCTGAGCCAAGCCGGGCGCAGCAAGGTGGTCGCGACGGTCGAAGTAGACGTACTCGAGGTAGAAGGCCTACCACCGTTCGTTAGCTTGCAACACGTGCGAGGACCGAGGTATAGCTGAATCGACATACGTGGATGTGGCCTGGGAGGAAGCTGCGTAGGAAAGAGAGCGTTAGCAAGCGAGCCCCAAGAAAATCTCGGGCGTCAATAGGATAAGATCGCTATAGCGTCGGCGAAGCCTCAGAGTGCTCAGTCAGAAGGCTCGGGATGCGTCAGGCAGGCCAAAAAGCTCGGTGTAACCTATATCCCAAGCTACTACAAAGGGGAAGGCACACGTACGCAAGGAGCGTGAGACAGATATTGATAAACAGATCAGCGCCTTGAATCGATCGAGTTAGCAAGAGCACCGATCTTAGTGGAGAGATAAGCTTACCACAGCCTGCAATCATGAAGACGCCGACGGGTGGGACTATTCGCGCAGTCAGCTATGATGTCTTCGTATAGGCAGCACGGCCTGAGAAGTTGCACGAAGTGCCAGAAGACAGAGCGGAGAGGTAGCCGTACAGAAGATGGTGATAATGATAAGGAGGACGGCGGAAATGGGGTTGGAGCCTGCCATTTTGGATAGGCTGATGTGAAGGTTGGTGTTAGGAGATAGTAGACTGGATGACCTTGAGTGTTTGCAAGTGGGCAGGTCTTTTAATGCTGTGGTAGATGGACACGACAGCTGCGATGCGCTGTCATAATTATTTCCATTGATGCTCGGCAAAGCCGAGAGTGACGTAGCCGGCGGTTATTCGTCGATCGCTTGGCATTGGGAGGCTCTTTGCTGGAACTCTGTGTTGGTAGGTCAATGTGAATGAGGCGTCAACGTTCAGTCATCATGACTGAAGCAGTTGCAAGAGGGTAAAACCTAGAATGAGAGCGTTGGTCATCGGCTGGCTGGTGCAGATCAAACCACTCATCGAGATTCATAGAGTATCCGATATAGATAGGCCCCGAGCTAGAGTTATTGAGCAAAACCGAGTTAGCCTACAAGATACATCTTTGGAATGCCGAATTACATGTACATTGCGCCCCTTTGGTGAACAGCTCCCCTGATATGGCCTCCATAGATGCCACATGCGATCGATATAAGAGATTAAGCCGCCCGCCATAGGATCGCTATGCATTCACAGAGACCTCCCAGCTCACCGTCTGCCGTCGAAAACATCCGAAGCAGGTCGAAGCACCCCTTTCCACCTCACTTCGCTTCCTCCACCCCCTGACTTGAAGTGGGTCGTGGCCGTTTCGCTTCTCTCTCAGCTGTAGCCGGTCTGCTGGTTCTTCTCTTCCCTTTCTCCTTCTGATGTTCCTCACTCCTAGCCGCTCGCCGTGCGTCTTGTGCTTTGCGCTCGTTTTCCTTGCGTAATGCCTTCGATTCGAATTCATGCCAGTCGCCCTGGAGATCCTTGAGCCTGGTGAAAGGGTTAGCAATTTACCTCGGCATTCTGGGATAATTAAGGACGTACTCAGTGACCTGCCGCGGCGGCGGCTCCTCTGTAGTGAAGTACGGATGTTCTAGCACGTCGCCAGCATTCGGCCTCCTGGACGCATCATAGAGAAACATGCCTTGCAAAAGTTCGAACGCAGCAGGAGTAAGTCTTTCTTGGTATTTCTCGGCGAATGTATTAATTTTTCGCTCCGTGGGTCTCAGCAGCTCGAACCAAGCCATATCAACAAGTTGTGGCCATTCTGACCTTGTGGGGGTGCCCAAGACATTGTAAATCTTCTCCAGCTGATTGATTTCTCCCCCATCTCCAGGGAATATGGCATGCCTCGTAAAGATCTCGACCATGACACAAGCGGCGCTCCAAATGTCCACAGCAGGACCATACTGGGTTTCACCTAGTAGAAGTTCTGGCGAACGGTACCAGATCGTGATGACTCGATTCGTATAGTCGGGCTTGCCGCGCTTTGAAAAGAAGCGTGCAAGGCCGAAATCCGCCAGCTTCAGTTGACCCGTGTTGCTGACGAGGATGTTGGCCGCTTTAATGTCGCGATGCAGCACCCCGCGCTTGTGGAGATAGTTAAGACCATCAAACAGTTGCTTAGCGAGGTGTTTCTTGTGGGCATGCTCGAGCTTGAAGGTTGGGTGGTTCAGAAGGCCAGTAAGATCGTGGGATAGGTATTCGAAGACCATGAAACAATCATTGGCCTCTACCATCACTTCCTGCAGGGACACGACGTTCTCATGCTTCAATGACTGCAATAGCTTGATCTCCCGCACGGCCGTCACGGGAAAACCATCTTTTTCTCCCTCCATTCGAATCTTCTTTAAAGCAACCATATTCTTCGTATACACGTGGATAGCTTTAAATACTTTGCCATATGTGCCTGATCCAACGACTGACTCGTTGCCCGGTTTCCGAAAGTAGACTGATTTCGACTCAGCAAAGTCGGCCGGCAGCTTAGGTCTCGGCTTCGGGCGTCTCCTTATTTCCTTTTCCACTATGAACTCGGGGGATCGCTCCCGACGATGCTTCCGCTCCGGCTCTCGTTCCGGTTTCCTCTCATCTCTATAGCGCGAGTCGTAATAACCGCGGTCATTGTATCTGTCGCCGTACCGATCTCTATTGTTGGGGTTTTCACGGTGATCTCGCTCGTGGCGGTCATCGCGTCTATCATAACGAGAATCCCGTTGATCATCTCGCGATTTAGACGTCGGCGCCTCCCTCGACGGAGGAGGCCCTTTTGACCTTGAGCCCTCTAGCAGGTTCTCCCTTCGTGGAGTTTGTGCCAGGTCCGGAACAGGCTTTGCAGCAACGGTAGGGGCAGCTTTCGACTTGAAGGCAAAGCTAAATTTCGAGCTTTCCTTGCTTCCAGTGGGTGGAGGCATCGCCTTCTCCTTCTTCTTCTTACTTTGATCCTCGACTTGCAGATCTTTGGAGGGCCGAAACGGATTATCATCCTCGTCAAGGGGAGCAGCTGCTTGCTGCTCATAAGAGGAGTGGGTCTGTAAGGAAGGCGATGGTGCCGGTTCGGCTTGGCGTCCACCACGGCTACCACCGCTGGCAGTCCACTGAAGGTTTTGGAAGTGCCCTCGGCCTCTATGGCCGCTTCCGGCATATGGAGGAGGGCCGGAACCTGAATATCTCCGATCTTGTGGTGCTTGGAAATGACCACCCCGATAGCTTTGATGAGCCCCCTGATACGGCTGCCCCTGATAGCCTCCCTGCATTTGCGAAGGGCCATTGTAGGGACTTTGTTGCTGATTAGGATAGTACTGGGCTTGAGGGCTAGGCTGTGGTGGGTAGCTATTTTGTCGATACGGGGGTGAATATGCATTGACACTAAAACAATGCGTTAGTCTTCAAACTGTAAGACACTGTCTGATTACATACCCTGGCTGGCCTTGATACTGGGTCGTTTGCCCGCCCCAGGCTCCACGTCCCTGGCCATAGGGAGAAGCAGAATGAGGAGACCCGTGATGTGAAGCTACAGGAGTCCATTGTGGAGAAGGAGAGTATTGATGGCGAGTGTCTACAGGCGGAGGTCTTCTTGATGCGTCATGCATGGAATACGCAACAGCCCCAGCGGCTGAGCCGTGATGATCCGTATCGAAGCTCGGAATGCGACGAGGTGGCGAAGGCGGACGAGACTCATTATCGAGAATAGATTGAATCGGTCGTCCGGATGACTGCATTCTTCTACCCTCTGTCCTCTGCCTTTCTCTATCGTAAGGAGAATGAGATCGCTTAAGTCTTTTGCTAGCTTGTCTCGCCTCCTCTTGGGTGGGCAGCGGGTCTGACTTTCTTTTGAGACGATGGGATTCGAGTCGACTCTCTGAGGGCTGCCGAGAACGGGGCGCTCGAGGTTCGGCCTCAAAATTGCGATTGCTCCTCGATTGCCTCTGCCTTTGGGGTGGTGATCTTCCTCTTGCCGGTATCGGAGATCGCTCTCTCGGTCTCTGCCGACTAACAGGTGATGGAGACCGCCGGCGACTGGGCGCGGGGCGATATTCGTCCCGTAGTGGTGTCCTAGAACGGCGAGGCCTGCTGGCTGGTATGTAGGAGTCAAGTGATATTCGGCTTGCAGCAGGGTCGTCCCGAGCAGACGAGTAATGATCTACTCTAGGAGATCTGAGAGGTGAATAAGCTCTATCCTGGTATCTGCTGCTGAGCCCTCTGTCGGTACGGCTTGGCTTTACAGGACTACGGCTTCTCCTGCGCTCGTCTCTGTAGCGTGGAGACTCAAGCGGCGATCTCGAACCAATTTTCCCACGTTTGGCTACCGATTCCTCTTTATGCCGATGGAAATGTTTGTCCGGTGGTCGCTCGATGCTCGGCCTTCTTGTACGCTTAGGAGGCCCCTCAGCTCTATCCCGCCGTACGGGCGATCGACTCGACCTTTGAGTTGCTCTTGGTTTCTCAGCGCCTGTCCTTGGCTCCGACTTCCTTGACGACTGGGTTCTGGGATCCGGCTTTGCGATCCCCTTAATTTTCAGGCCGCTGTCGGTCCCTCGCCGACGGTCTGAGGCTGCAGGTGATCTCTCCCCACGGGCGCGTCTACCCCGCTCTCTGTAATGGATATCCTCGCTGTAATCGTCGCCCGCTCTCCACTGATCTCTCATCGACGGACTCCGGTGCGACGCAGCCATGTAATCGCCGAACTCATTTGGCCAGTGGTTGTGGTGATGTCTATTGAAGTTCCTGACCAACCCAAAATTACCGGCCTCGGTTAAATATCGGGGCTAGCGTAAATAGCTTCATATCACCGTGAAGGACACAGCAGGTCGACTGACCTCTCAAAACCTCCCACAAAGACTGGGATGCCTTTCCCCACCTCTTCAACCCTCCTGTTCCCACGCGGAATCAGCGCAGAGCTGAATGTTATCGAGCCTGCTTTTCAAAGAAGGTGCCCTGATAGAGTAATAGTAGGCGACATCCTCGGGACGATGATCCTCTGCCGAAGTCCGCTGCTTCTTCCCTCATGACAGCCTCCTCGATGCTCGAGGATAGCTTCTGATATCTCGCCTCACATGCACGACTATCTACGAAGAATGGCAAAAAGGGCATTTCACCTCCCGATCCAAAGCTTAGACGTCCTGTAGTGGCGAAATTCGTTAAGAACCCATGATGTTCGTAGACAGATAATGCTTTTTCAAACCCGTTCCAATAGCTTCGAAAGACCCGCGATCGTCGCTGATAGCTCACATGTAATCTTGATGAGGTCTCGATATTTGGACTTTACGGACTGGGCTTGTTTGCTCCACCGAGCCAGTGGCTGGATAGAGAGGGCTTTACATCGCGATCTTGTGGGCCTTAGCCCTTCAGTGGCAATCTGTAGAATTGATTTGTTTCCGCGATGTTGATATGATGAGCATTGGCCACATTGTGCGGGTTTCGTAGGATCGTTCCTAGGGTGGGGCGGACGCAAACATCGTCGGAGGCTGACCAGCGCCAGTTGATACCGTGGATGATGGGTTCTGTTTCATGTCGAGGCATTCATGATCCCAGACGAAGACAATATTTGCCTCCAGTCATGGTAATGCTTGATGATGGCCGCATCCGATGTATCCCGCATATTCACCCTATTGCATTCTTGCTCCAATTTCCCATCAACGGTGGCGGACCTTGAGAGCCACTACTGGCTTAGACATGTGGCACCTGGCAGTGAAAGATTTCAACATGTCCTCCAACTGTAAAGTCATATTCAGAGCTGTTGCCGGCTTTGTAAACCGACAACAGCCACCTCGTATTGGCCGGGCCTTACAAGCCCTACGCGTACAAGAGCGCGGAAATTTCATATTGGCCAAGAGCGAGATGTTAGTACGATTGGTAAGTCAGCTTTTGTCGACCACAGCATGATTATATAAAGACGTTCAAGGTAAGATGCGTACAGGCAAGGAGATGAAGTTGCTTGGAGGGGCTGGTAAGTCAGCCGTCGCAAGCTCTTGGCGTGGAGCTAGTGTAATATTACCAAATGGATAAGCAAGTACAGCTTGGATGGCAACCTTAACGATACGAGGTATGAGTAGCATCTAACGTACTCCATTCCTCTTCTTCCAAAAGGTAGCGCTACATGATCCCGCAAATATGCTATGGATTTAGCGGCAACGAGGGGACTCCTACAAAGCAAAATGTACCGCTACTCGTGATCTTACGTGTCCTGGTTGCAATTCACTGTCTACGATATGAGCGTGCTCAATGAGTATCTGCTGTTGCCTTTCTCAATTATGTACAGGATCTCTGAAAACAACGCTCAGCATTGCCCTGGATCTAAGCCAATCCGGCCGTGTATACAACCCAACCCCGGTGATCTCGACTCTGCCACTATTGAAGTCGCCGGCCTCCAATGCCATGACCATTGGCAGCGTGGTGCTTGTGGTGTCGCTTGTGATGGCCCGCAGTGGCCTCGGGTGTGCCCGCAGTGACGGTGATGTCTACTTCCAACCTGATATCTTCCATCACCTCTCGGCCAATTGTGGTATAACTGGTCGCGATGGCATATGGAGCCGCAGGTGCCGGCTCTAGCGGAGCTTGAGTGGTCGACGATTGGGACGCATGCGAGGATGGCACTTCTACCGCTACCTTAGGAGGTGCTTCGCTCTGTGGCTGGTAGTTGTTCACCTGGGCAAATACGCCCCCTGACTCCTGAGGAGCGGCAATATGAGTGGACTCGGCGGCAGCAGCCTGGGATGAAAGTGGTACAACGGGCGCCTTGGCGATGGAAGAGCTTGGCAATGCAGCAGTGGAGGGTTGGGCAATGGCTGCTGGTTGTTGTCCAGGCTTCGTAGCCGGTTCTGGTCCAGACTGGATTTTCAACCCTCCAGGAAGGCCATCTCTTGGGCCTTTTACCGCCTCTTTGTCGATCTCAGTAGGAAGGGGGTTTTCCAGAGCACAAGAACCGGTATCCGATGGAAACTTGAAGACTTCACATGCTTCTTGGTCACCGCTAAGTGACGTGCACGTGTCGATAGCTTGCTGCAATACTCCTGATTCCCAGGCCGCAATGAAATCTCCGTGGTATCCGTAGCCTACAGGTCTTAGTATGTTACCCCTGAACAGGATAGTGCAGATTTACCCGTGGGATCTCCATTTGCAATCACGAACTGTCCGTCCTTGCCCTTGTATGCATCTGTGGCAATGATCGTTTCATAGAACAAGCTGACGAGCCGACGATCGTAGCCTTGTGGGCATTTCCCAGTCATGACACCATCGGGGAATGCGACGTGTGATTTATGATTATCGCTGTCATTTTGTCCGTCCCAACAGCTTGGAAACATCAATTCAAGACGGATTCCGTCGGCACAATTGGCGTCCAAGTAAGACTTTTCAGGTAGGAAGTGGCGCATCAAAGATGGTTCGTCAGTGTCTTTTGCATAGTTCAGGCAATTGAAGCCAAGCGCGCGTTCGGCAAGCTGGTGTTGAGACTCGTCCGTCCAGGGACCGAGAGGATTCGGGTCTGGATTCGGAAGAGAAGTGTTTCTGTTGTAATTGTTGCCTGAGATCATTTGGAAACCCGCTGGAAACGCCTCAATCTTCTGGGGCTTGCCATCGTGGGTAACGCCAGTGTTCAAGAAGTAATACCTTGGTAGTCATCAGCTTTTGCTGTATGCACTGAACGCACTTATGGCTCGGGATTGACGTATACTTACGACTTATGTGGAGGCTTCTCTGGCACCACTTCAGCACTGCCGTCTGAGTACATAAAGTATACTGCGGGAGTCCAGTACGCTGATTTATCTTGAGCCACGGAGCAGCTGGCGCATTTGGAGTTCAAGAGATCGGCCGACGTGGATGTAGTACCAAATGCTGACAGGATTTAGCCACAATATGTGAGAGGGGTCGGATGGTTTAGTGACAAACAAAATGAGCAACCATATATAGTTATGTTGGGATGCGAATAAAATGCTGGCGCGACTTACCTGAGCCTCCTTTGATACTATGTACATGGTCACCCACTGTTCCATAGTTCATCAGCGGATCCATGCGAGCTAGCCCGACTGATCCATCACATAGAAGACGCCAAAACGCATTGGCACGACCAAGATTAAACAGCAGAAGAACTGCGATGATCACGTTGTTGACCGCTGATCGAGCCATAATGCTGGTTGTCAGGCCGTCAATATGTTGGACGTAGGTTGAAAAGACTCAGTAATCACTGGTATGGACGAAAGGTTCGACGGGTAACCCAATTTGCCACCAAGTATCAGCTATCAAAGACTTCAGTGTCCAGAGGAGTTGTGGTATGTATCGGTGCAGTTGTTGTTGTGATTGCCGGCGCGTTTGTTTGTGAGATCAAGTGAGAGTGAAACGTATCGCCGCGGTTGATATTCGGATAGTGACTGTCTGACACTGCACCCTGAACCTGGATTGCTAAATCTACTGTTAGCCTCACTGTCCAGAAATTCCCGGCTTCAGACTTTGCTGATCTACCACTCAGTTTCCTGCCAGGCCTTTAATGTTCCGGAAACTCACGCATAGGCCTAAAGCAAAGATGCTTATGCGGATAAAGAAAAAAGTATACAGACACGCATGACTCACTTCTAAGAATGTCTTTGGCAGCACACAGACACAATCAATATCGCCCTCGTGTCCAACAAGTGTATTCAGGGCTAATGGTAGATTTTCGCGTCTCCAGAGCTTGATGACTCTTTTCCTCTTCTGCCGCAGCACCTTATGCTCTTCCAGTACAATTGTGTTTCGCTCAGGTTTCTCCGAATGTTTCTCTCGGATATGTAAATGTGTTGTCGAGGGGTCTTCCGGTAGACCTTTCGATAGGTAACGGTCTTCAAGGGCGATGAAATCACTTGGACACGTTGGAAAGAATGACTTCAGGCTAGCTGGAAAGGAGTGACTTAACCACAACCGACTTGCGGAGGTGGACTAACGAATGTGATGCCGTATAGGAAAATGAATGACAGAGGCTGTTGAAGACGCAGTGGGCAACAAAATTGAAGGAGACAGATGTCAAAATGAAAGGATACAACCGGGAGAGAGAGCCAATCACAGCCCAATCGCAACACCGTCTGTGTGAAACATCCCCTCACCCCTTGCACCCTTTGTTCTCCTGTCTCCCTGTACAACGTCCAGCCAAGCTTTTGCCAGCCCATGGGGAGAGTGGGATCGCTCGGCCATCCAAGGAAAGCAGCCGGCCCCAGGCCTGATTCGACCTTAACAAGTTAACGGCCACCCTGAAAGAGGCATGATTGGTGAAGGCGATAACCATCATTAATATTGCGAATGGAGTATTGGTGAGAAATGAGCAGGGGACTCTCAGCGTGAAACGGCGGCTCCAGCGGATCATCCCCTCATCTTGCTGGCCTGACAGGCAGCTTGGCATCGTGGGACTTACAGTTCACAATCAAACATTGCAGTCGGCTTCATTTCCAAGAGTGTACCTGCTTTATACTCTACGAGACCGTGCAATGATGTGTTCTTTACACCAAGGGGCAGGGCGTCCATACGATTTGCTTCTGTACCCGAGAGAATGACACCTTACAGCACGTCTCGCAGAACAACCATCACGACATCCTAGCTCGGACATCCAACCTTTTAGGAGCATAGTAAAGGCCTACCATGTTGGCAGGGCTTGAGCTGGTCTGACACGACGCCGCAGATGCGTAGTAGGTGCTGGCGTTGAGAAGCAGCCAACTTCTGCTTTCGTAGTTGGATGGTGTCTTACGGCAACAATTATTGATGGAAGCCGCCTTATGACAGCCCAGAGTCCAAGAGGCCTGTCCATTATCACGAGCTGAGCCTTCAAGTCTCGATGAAGGCTCAATTTTGCGATCCGATGGATGTTCTGCTAGGTGAGCCAAATATGACCGGGCTTTCGCTGTGCCAGGTAATTTTCATTTCTCTCTACACCGCTCCTTGAGCTCTTCAAGTTGTCCCAAATACCGGCAACGATGGGCGCACTCTATCCTAGCAAGCCCTAATTGCACTGAACCCACTGTCGTGCTCGTTCTCGTCAAGCTCCTTCCATGGTTGACATGACCGAATACGCGACACGTCTTACTTGTTTGCCTTGTTAGCTGTGATTTATCAGTTGTCGCTCAGTCCATCGTGGCTCCGTTAATGCAAAGGTGCCAAGGGGTGGGTGCTCGTTTCTGTTCCCTAGAATTGTGCACCCTGCTGGCGCAGGAGATATGAATCAAACGTGTGTTTCTATTATCAGTACGAGGTTGAGGTCACGGTTCCATTATTACATTTGTGCCTCATCTCACTATCTACAATTTTATTCAAGATTTCTTTGCCACCATACTATTATCTTACAGTTGATCTACCATATTACAGTAAAATCAATTCAGGTTGTTCCCATTATAACAAAACATTAGGTTTCTGAAACGCGTTCAAAAATAGAACTTGCCGGTCTTGCTCTGCCGGGAGTATATTGCGTACTCGATGGGGACACGCCCCTGCTTCCCATTGCCAGCTCTCCTTGCTGCTATTGTCGGCGCCTGCGGCAATGGCTTGCTGAGTTGCGGACCTCTGGCCGATCTGGGCTGCAAGGGTCGTGGAGGGAGTGGCTTCTGTCGGTAATAGTCGTTGATAGGGTAAGAAATTTGAGGTCTGCGGGCCGGCCGCGACTGTGAGTTGCCCATTTTGTCAGGAGTGAGAAGAGGTGTGCGATGGAGTGCGAAAAGAGGGCTGTTCTGAGGTCTATGTTATTAGAAAAGACTAAGTATATGTTTTACAGACAGAGCGAAGTGCATGAGGTGCACGAGGTACGTCTATTTAATCCATGGGGCACTTGTCCCATTGTCCATCTTACAACCGTCAGAAAGCTTATTGTACTTTCTCTTGAGAAGCTCTTTGTGAACAATCATACATTTGCAATCTATGACACACCCAACAAAGCCCCTCTTGGATGGAGTCGAACTCTTTATTCTTTGAGATGTTCTCCAATGGACGTCGAGATATCTTAATAAAGAAAGACATCATGACCCGGGTCCTTCATCTAGTTATATTCGCAGACTTGCCTAGCAGCCTTAATACTTACATCGCAAAACAATCATAGAAACACAGAACCAGATTCACTGCAAAGACTGACAGCGTAGGAATCAAACGTCCTTTCAAAGACACTCACACGATGGCGGCCTCTATCCAACCTTTGGTCGAGGCACAACCAAACCTTGGTCTCCCATTCGCGCCCGAAATCCGTAACGAGATCTACAAGCATGCTCTCAGCGACCCAGCTCAACAGGAGGGTGGTGGACCAGACACCAGTCCACTGCAGCTACTCCTCGTTTCGCGCCAGACCAACATCGAAGCCTATGCCATGTACTACCGCAACAACAAACTCCACTTGCCCAACCTCACGCTCCTCGCGCGCTTCCTCTGGAACATCGGCGACGCGCGACGCGCGCACATCACCAACCTCTCCTTCACATACAACCTGCATGACGCGACACCAAGGGGCATGGGCCAGCTTCTCAAGGCGTGTTCCAGCTGGAGGCACATTACGGTAGACGTAAGAACCTGCTGCTCGAGAGAGCCGGACCGGTATCTAGCGCGGGTACTGAGTCAGGTACGCGGTATGGAATCCGTACAATTCGGCTTTCGACGCGCAACTGGGTGGCGCTGGGGAACTGACTGCAGAAGGAGGCCGGGAATACAGCAGCCGCACAGAAACGAGCTGAGTTGGGAGGATTTGAAGCAGCTGATGATGAGGCCGAGGGATGAACGATATAGCGCGAGGCGAACCAGACTGGTTAAACCCTACCAGCCCATGCGGAGGTCTGCCCGTCTACAGAAGTTGAGAGAGACAGAGGGGGTGTAGAGCTGATGCTTGAGCCATGTTCCGGCCTTTACAAGAGATAATTTACACCGACATCTAGTCTTGTAGGCGCCACAGGCATAACGATTAGGTTTCGCCAACAACTTCATCTCTCGTCCGACCCATCAATTGCCTGATTATCATCATCGACGTGTCCGCAGTAAGGTCGTAATTCATCTCCGTATTCATCTCCATGCATTGGCTAAGATGTTCATCTCCTTCCCTCCCCTGCTCCTATATCCACCCCATATTCCGACACTCTGAACCTCCTATCAAGAATTCCCAACCCATGAACCTAACGCCTGCAGCTTCGACATAGGGGCCTTTTACCATCCATGTTGCTCGATAGTGTCTATGCACTATCAACCGCAGCATGGCCACTTTATTACACTTCCTGTCTCTCTCGAACTCAACGGGGTTTTCAAGGCTCGAGGGAGGGGCTTAGGGCGTTTGTACCTTTCGAGCTTCTACGGTTTTCCCTGAAGTGCGAAGCGAAAGGCCTAGATTCCAAACCACCAGTGTGGCCAAGATGGTGGTTTGAAGAGTTTGTGAAGGGCGGGAGGAGTTGGGCTGGTCGGCTGGGGGATGTCTTGTGGTTTAGTGGGTGGACCCTGTGGGATAGCTTGTTCGTATATTGAAAAAGATAGATTGCAAGGCGGGACATGGCATTTTGGACGCTTCGTCGATGTTTGCGAGAGTAGTGAACAGCGGCGAGGCAACGAGACGTGCGACTTGACCTTCCTCGAATGCTGGAAGTAGGCCCCGTCGGCGGCACATGTGGGATCTACCGTACATGAACTTCTAAGGCAATTCAATGGAATCGGGTCTGATACAATCGTGAGGAAGTAAGATCACTCAGCGCTGAGCCTCTTTTTTACCAGCCGTGCAAGGAGATTTTTGTTTCCCCATGATAGCCGAACGCTATGCAATGCTTCTAAGATAGATGCAGTCAGAAGTACCACTCAAGACTCCCACGCCATGCCATGCTTGCGGAAAGTAAGATAATAGAAACAGCTAGCATGCAGTAGAAGCCGGCACGAACCCACACCTGTCTTGCAATTGCTGTGGGCTTGGAAATCCATCCGGCGAGATACCCAACAACCGATTCCCAATGTCGCTCACATAGCTGCTCGTCGAGCACGGCGTCGCCGCCTGCAGATTGTTTGCATCCACCACACGACCTGTGTTATACACCCTCAACGCAGCTGCGATGTTTTCATTCGCACGAGCGTACGCGATGCCCGGAGAAACGGGAGCGCCGGTACCGGTGTGACCGAAGATGCCTTGCTGGAGCATGCGCGTGATGTCGTCTGCCGTGCACGAGCCAGGGGCGCAGTTGATGTGGGCTTCGGATGTGATTTGGACTTGCATCAGGCCGAAGGATTTGCCTTTGTCGCCAGGGTGGCCGAGGGCGCCGCCGGTCTCTTGCATTATCATCGCTAGAATAAATTCACTGAACAAAAGTTTAGCATTCTGTTCTAAGATCGAGTTTTGTTGTAAGGATACTCACGGAAGTATTCCCGCAGACATCGAGACAGACTGGATGGCAGAGATGATATCCCGAACGGTCTCGGGGCTGTTGCCTCGGCTGAGCGCCGGCTTATTGATGGCTAGAAGTTCGTCCCAGGATAGCCATTCTAATGGGAAGTTGGTACCTCTGAAGCATTGATACGAGGTTTCGGCAGCGACGGATCCCCCTCCCCGACTGACAAGCTGAAAAGGCTTAGGCGCTGGCACAGTGAGTACTGGGAGAAGGAAAAGAGGCAGGGCTAAAGCGACCTGACGGAAAGAAGGCATGGTCGTGTATAGAAAACAGGATGTTAATAAACGAGATTACGATGCAGCACGGAAGAAAGAAACGAAACGATTTGCGACTCCAGCTGCCAACCAGCAACTTGGATGGGAGGCATGATATATCTGAAAGCCCAAGACCGCATGTGCTGTGATGGGATGAGAGACTAAAAAACCAAGAGGGAAAGGACTGAAACACGAGGGCTCAGCTGGGTGAAGAAGCCGGCTGGGTGTGCTGCAATTGGGAACTGAAGGAGCTCGTACCAAGTCCTCAGCTGCGGCGCGGAGCGGACGCCTGAAGATCTTCACCAGATTGGCCGCACACTACTGTATCTTTCAGGACGACGCTGAAGAACGAAGTATCCCACTTCTAAAGGAAGTTAGGCCACTAAGATCGAGTCACTTCGTCTTTCTTTCTAAGGGCGCAAAGACCGACCATGCGGTGATGGACTTAAACCGGCGGGGGTCCACTATGGCAGTTCAGGACGCCTTAAGGCGAGGCTTGTACTTTGTACAGGAGTCTCTGTGCTGTTTAAGCGCCTTCGAAGGCTATTGTATGATTGGTTCTTGCTCAATCGGACCCCACTGGAGGTGATTCTCCGAATAACAAGCAGCGTGAGGCTGTGGTGGAGTGAGCGGTCAGGCCTTCAAGAAGCCGGCTAAAATCAGCGACCCAGTACCCGAATAGAATCTGTGAATGCTTTTCCGAAAATAGTAACTGAAGTGTTCTCCACATCAACAACGACGCGATGAAGAAACTTGACGTTCTGAATGATACAGAAATTACTTTTCATGAAGAAGGTGGAGCCCCATAGTTCCTGAATGAGGGCAAATCGAGCAAGGATCGGACGCAAGTACCTCGGCGGAGCTCCGGAGAATCTAAAAGGGTTAGCCCAAAGATGTGTTTACGCCAAGACTCAAATAAACGGTTTTCCTCTTTGGGCCGCCTTTTTTCAAAACTTTCTCAAGACTGGCGCATTTGATATGCCCATGTCGTCGTCGCTCCTTTCATTGCGTATGCTCCTGTGATTCTGCACATACGTTCGTTGATTTAAGAAGGCTTCCCCATATAATTCTTCAATACCTCCACACCACCTCAAGCATCCAAGCTCGAGCCCGCAATCGCGCCATCCCCATATATTCGATGAAGTTGCGTTCGACTAGACTTTGCAGTGGCCTGGACATCGAGTCGGAGATCATTGAGCAAGACCGTAATGGCTTACGCAGCGCCATCTCTGCCAACTCGATTCCCCTGCTGGTGTCGAGCTACGTACTCGGTAACTAATCCGCTCTTTACATCCTACCTATCTCACAGCAATTCCAGCCGTGAGACATGTGGCGGGAGTGCTCCCGTGTGGCAGTCCTCGATTGTGCCCATTGACGTCTTGTCGGCCCGTCATATCATCAAGGAACATACTGACTTTTACGTAGTGGGGAGGAGAAAGCAAAAGGGACCTGGGGTTCGTTGAGGGCGACCTGATAGAATGTCTCAACGCTGGCGATGGATCCTGGTGGATGGGACGTCTGCACAGAGACAAGAGGGCAATGGGCCTTTTCCCTTCGAATTTCGTGCAATTATTAGACGAAAGCTTTCGCCCCGTAATACGGACGACGAGCCCACTGCCGCCGTCCAACGGATCCAATTCACGGAATGGAAGCCCTACATCAACTCCGCAGAAAGCAAAGACCTTTCGCAAGCCATTCCAGGCGTATGTCTCGACCCCTGGAAAGAGCGAGCCTGCTGCTGCCACTACAACTCCGTCTCCACAGAAAACCAAAACTACGTTTCGCAAACCATTCCAAGCTTACGCGCAGCCAGTCACTCCGAAACCCGTCGTGCCTGCTCTGCAAACAGACAACAGGTCGAGGAAGCCATCTCCAAGTCCGGAGCGACGATTAAGCTTCCTAGAACAGCCCTCGAGAGCTTCTTCCCACCGTAGTTCACCTTTCAGGCAATCAAGCTTTCTCCAGCGACCTTCTAGACCCCCTTCACGTCAAAGTCCACAGTATGGCTCTCGTGCGCCATCTCCACAAACCTCTATGCAGTTTCAGCCAGCTGAGACCATGGACTACGAGGAACCCTTCGAGGACATTGGCTCCTCTCCACCACCTCCAGCGCCGCCCCCACACCGCGTAGCTTACAATGCGCCTCCACCGCGAATGATTCCTTCGCCTACCCCATCCATGAACGACCGATACCCCACCGTTTCTCGAGGACCCTCCCCCGTGCCGACATCCCCTGCGGTACCTGGACATACGCCTTCGCCTCTCCGAGATGCAATAGAGGATGTAATGACATCCCTCCATGATATGGCACTGCGTCAGGACGATCCTTCGCCATCTCCCGAACAGGACCGGCCGCCGCTTACTCCATGGTCACCAGAAGCTTTCGAAGAGTTCCGAACGAATCCTAGGGGCCATGGCGGCAATCGACCGCGGTCGTCGATGGGATTCGAGGCCTCTCCACCAATGGAAGATGGTCACACATATGATACCGATAATGGAGCTCAATACCAGGATACCCGGCGTAACTACGAACCTGGACCGCATCGCGTTGATGATTACGTAGAACGTATGGAGACGCGACTGAGAAATATGCAATCAACTGGCCCTCGACCTCCTGACGAGCTGTTCCTGCCAAACGATGATGCTGGACCTCCCGCTCCTCCGCCCAAGCACTCGCCTTTGCAACAAAGACCGATGTCCTCCATGAGCATGAAACCCCCAGTGATAGGCAGGAATGACTCAGACCGCAAATTAAGAAATCGCAAGTCAGCGTATGAGCTTGGAAGAGGAATGCTGAATCGGACTTTTACTGCCAAGTCAAGCGCTACTAACTCTTCCAGTGGCTTCCAAAGCGTTGCTACGAATAGTTCGTCCAATACTTCGCGCACCGGTCAAAGTATCATGAGTGGATACTCAGCCGGTGGTTTTAGCGCGACTAGTGCAGGGAGCTTAGCGAGAAAGAAAGGATGGGGAAGCATCAGCAGGAGCAGACCAATGAGTGTAATCGATACTCGGCAGGATATACTGCATGGACTGTCTGCCAAAGATAAGCAGTCGAGGCCGCAGACGCCTTCAGCTGCGAATGCACACCACTTGGGTTATGGTTCGAGACCCGCTTCGACAGCCCCAGATGTTTGGGGAGAGAACAGCATCGAATCTGGTGGGCTACTAGGTGGTTTGGCAGCTCCTAGAGCGAAGAAAAGCGGCTTTTTCAAGAAGTTGGTCGAATCAGCAAAGACTGGTGCAGCAAACGCTAGAAGCAGCATGGCTGCGGGCCAGGCAGATCCTCCACGTTCGCCCATTAAGAGCCTGCTACCGAATGGAGTCACGGCTATTGCAGGAGGTAGTGCGGCAAGAGACATGGGTTTAGGGGGCAAGGGCTGCACTGACTGGGTACAAGTCAGACGGGATGTCAATCGATCTAATTCGCTCAGTCATAACGAAAGGGTTGAAAGGGCTGAAAAATGCCAGATGATTGACTATCCGGCAATTGCCCCTGTAGAGGCTCTGTATGAAGTGGCGCAAGGTGACGAAGGTGCGGATGGCTACCCTGTAGAGTATCCGACGGATTTCAGTACCGTGAACCTTCAGCTTGTGGATAAGAGTGCTCGTTTTGTCAACAGCCTTCCACCTGGGACCAATGCAGCAAGCCTGGCGCAAGGATACGTATGTCGGCCTTACAGAAGTGACGTTCAGAGGCTGCGAGCCATCTTCACCTGGGTCAGTGAGCGGGTCGCCTGGGAAGAGGACTTCGAGGGAGACGTCGACTGTAGACGGGTAATCCAAATGAGAAGAGGCTGTGCGGAAGAAGTCGCTGTGCTTGTCATGGAGATGTGTCAGTCGGTGGCCTTGCACGCAGAGGTCGTAAGGGGACATCTGAAAGCACCGGACGCCCCTCTGGAGGTGGACAGCAATCCAAGACCAAACCACTGGTGGAACGCTGTGCTTGTCGACAACGAATGGAGAATTATGGATTGCTCTTTAGCAAGCCCAACAAATCCCAAGCGAAGTCAATACTCAAGCGCTGGAGCACAAGTTGCAGAATCAGGATGGTTTCTTGCTCGTCCAATGGAGATATGCTACACTCATGTTGCTTCGCACATAGTACAACAGCACATCTGCCCTCCAATAGCGCCCGACATCCTCATGGCTCTCCCCTGCGCTTGTCCGCCCTATTTCAAGCACAACCTCCGCCTAATCGACTATGACACCAGCCTCTCACGCATCGAAAACCTCGAATTAGTACACGTCCAATTCTCCGTCCCACCAGACATCGAATGCTTCGCCGAAGTTGAAGCCCGCTCCTACGCCCGCGATGCCGACGGCGATGTCTTCGAAAGTGGGGACACAATCTCCACCCGTGCTCTCGCCCAAGCCGAGTGGGTCAACGGTGAAAAGCGCTACATAGTGAAAGCCTACCTCCCCGGCGACGGCGGCTCCGGGACCTTGAAAGTCTACGCCGGCAAGCGCGGCCTCATGCACTCCATCAAAGACAACCCGCACCCTCTCGCCTTCACCATCCCCATCGTCCACAGCGGCGACAACCCACCCTACGAGTTCCTCCTCCGCCACCCCACCCCCCACGCCCAACGCCATGACCTCTACGTCGCGCAGCCCCAATGCGCCCGGCTGGCTGTGAACAACACCTTCGTCTTCGCCGTCCGACAGCATCCCTCCTCCCTCACTTGCTCCTCCCCCAGCGCAGCCTCTTCCTCCACCTCCCCCTTCCCCTTCACCCGCCCTGCAAGTGCCATGTCCATGACCTCCTCCTCCGCCGCCTCAACATCCGACTACTTCGGCCCCGTAGCCTCAAACCTCTCTTCCACCTCCAACAGGCACAGCACACAGGCCTCACTGCACGTCCTTCAAAAACAAGAAAAGCCAGCCAAGTTGGCGATCCAGGCCCCGAGCGGGAAGATCCTAAGACTCATGCGGAAAAGTGATAATACGGTTAGTGCGAGTGAGGGCGGCGATGGAGGCGTTTGGGAGACGATCATCAAGATTGGGGAGAGGGGCACTTGGAGGGGACTGGTGCTGGCGGATCGGAGTGCGAGGTGGTGCGTTTTCGGGGAGTGGGAGTGTTTCTGATCTCTGAGAAGGGAGATAATAATGTATAAATTTGGGGCAATGGCGGCGCTCGGGTAGCGATTCTGTACACCGATGATACCATGACTGCATATAGAGATGGAGTTCGGATTTCGCTTTGAGGAAACAAAGTATACTGGTAGAGAGAAATGTTAATATCATACATACACTCATGGTTTCATTTCGACTTCTAGTGAATGCTGTGAAGCGAATTCTTCCATATACTCTAACTGAAGTCTTGCAAACGTCCAGCCATGCTCCCCTTGTAATCGTTACTGGCAGCGTACCATACTCCCCCAAGTCACCCTTCATAGCAAGATACTAATCAGATCTTGCTTCATCCACCGCCTCCTTCCCCTCTCCTCCCCGCTTCAAGCAGCACATCCCACAACTCTCCGCCCTCCCCCTGCCGATACCCATGCCCAATCACATTAACCAACCACCACCCCTCCCTCACGCCTCTCAAAAACTCCCTACTCTCCCGCCCCCGCACACACCTTGCCCACTCACCCCACCGCCCAAACGCCTCCTCCACCCACTGCCGGAAGCTAACCTCCTCAACCATCGTCGCCGTCGCGATCTCCTTCCCCAGAAAACTGCCCCACGTGACAACATGCACCGCTTTCTCCGTTTCCGACGAGATGAACGCCCCGGCCGCGTTGCCGGCGTAGAAAGCTATCTGTGGGCTTACGGCCTCGGAGCGTAGGTGCGGGAGGAGGAGGCTGTGGAAGGCGGAGGCGGGGAGGAAGAACTCGACGAAGGCTTTCTGGAAGACGAAGCCGCCTGGGGGTCCCCAGCCGTGTGTCGGGTCGGTGCTTGGGACAGCGTCGACTGCAGGTTGTGAAGCGATGGTCCACCAGTTATAGTTCGCGTTCAGGGCGTGGAGTTGCGGGTGGATGAGCGCGGTTTCGGGGCTGAGGGTGCCTTCGGACCAGGGCAGTTGGTGCGGGGCGGCGCCGGCGAGGTGGGATGTGAAGAGGGCGGTTATGTCGGTGGGAGAGGTGGGTTCGCCCCAGAGGGTGCGGGCTTGGTCGGGTGGGACTGGGAGGGAATAGGGAGAGTAGGTGAGGGGAGTGCCGAAGGCGGGGGAGCGGGCGTCGCCGAAGCGGAAGTTTGGGTAGTCGTCCCAGGTTGCTTCGCGGCCGGCGGGGGTTTGGCCGTGGGAGATGGCGAGAGTCTTGGCGCGGGAAGGAGGAGAGGTAGACAAATTCGTGGAGGTTGTGAGTTGGTCTTGGGAGGCGGTGGAGTCGACGCGGTGGTGGGAGGCTGTGATCGTGGGGATTGGGACGCCGTTCGTGGTGGGGTGGGTGTCGCCGTTGGGAAGGAAGGGCGAATCGTCGATGGCGGATGAGTCATGTAGGTCCAGATTTGGTGTGCTTGGTGGAATGAGATGACATCTTTCCAGTATGAAGCCCACGGCTTTCTCTAAGTTGAGTGTATAGAAGTGAAACCCTCGTCGTCCTACGCTAGGAAGTTTTTTCAAGTCCTCGACTATTTCGCTGATGAAATCTACTCCAACGCTTTTGACAGCCTCATCATCTCCTTTTATAGGATCCAGTCTGTCGAGTAATTTTTGAGGCAGCTTGCAATGGCTGAGTTTCGTCGTCCGTTTCAGTATTTGGTAGCTCTGTATGGGCATCAATCCAGGGATTATGGGTATATCCTGGAAGACACCAGACTCATGGTTCCTCAGCATCTTCTCAAACTTTATGTATGCGTCCTCGTCGTAGAATAGTTGTGTCATAAGGAAGTCCGCACCAGCCTTGGTCTTATCGATCAGGTATGGCAGGTCATGCTTCGGATTTTGGTCGACCGGATGGGATTCATCAGCATGTCCCTCCGGATATGTGGCCACTCCAATGCAGAAGTGATCGCCGTGAACGCGCCGTATGTATCTGACCAGGTCTATTGCCCAAGTGAAATGCTCGTTGCTCTCTTCCTCACCCTGGGTTTCATCTTCCTCCTGGAGCCTGTACTCTTCCTCACGAGGTGGGTCACCTCTTAAGGCAAGAATGTTCCGGACACCCATCGCCTTTGCTTCTGTCAACGCCTCATCAATCAGCCGCTTCTTCATGTTGGTACAAGTCATGTGTAGGCATGTTGTGAGGCCCAGTTGCCGTTGGCATAGATCTGCGAGTTGCAGCGATCCAGCAGAGGTGCTACCCCCAGCACCCCAGGTCACTGCCACAAACAAGGGTCTGAGAGCGAGGGCCATCCGTTCCAGTCGGTGTTGAAGGTTCGAAAAGCCCTGCAAATACATCATCAGTAAATTGTACGGCATATTGGTCAAGTAAGCGGACCATCTGGGTCTTGGGAGGGAAGAACTCAAGGGAGAAGTAGTTGCCATCTTTGGGCAGAGCTGCGATCTTCTCAGTGATCTTCTGCATTTCGTATCACTCTCTTCCCATGAATGGTATGGAAGGGGTAATGTGGATTTTTGTCGATGGTCATAGCCCGGAAAAGAGGCGGGAGCCTCATCCGACACTGGGTCACAAGCATGTGATTGAGCAAGCAAACAAGAAGGTGCGCTCGAAGATAGAAATATCAACTGTGTGTATGTACATGTTTTGGAATTGTTGCATGAAAGCTTTTCATTCGAAGTCAATGATCCGGATGCGGCTAAGTACACAGACCAGAGCGCCTCAATATTCTCAGAGGCCGAAATATGAACATTGTTCATGGGGACTGCAAAAAGGCAAGACGTTTCACTGTAGCTTTATCAAGCGAGCATTCGAACAACATGACTGCTCTAGTTAATTGACAGCTTTCTGCTACGAATCTCTTTCGGCAAACCCTAACGTCTCCATGTCGTGAGCATCGATCCCTGGGCTTGGCAAAGATGCCTCTGTGAGCCTCTTCTTTCCGTTGTCTAGCTTCGCTTTCCTATCTTCTAGGGAGCGATACGATAGAGGATTCTTTCGGGGTTCTCCTCCACCCTCAGATTTATACTGATAGCCTCTGACCCTACACCAGTGTTAATGTTGGTAGTCACTCCTAAACGAAGGACACGGCATACCTTGGTCCTTGACCGGTTCTCGCCGGTAATGCGGCTTCGTAAACAATGCTGAAGTTTTGCAATTCTTTCTTAAAAGACCCTTCGCGGATGCATTCCCGAATGCCATTGAAAAAGTCATCCATTGTGTAATGATTATGTACTTGCAGTAGGATCCATCCCAACATCTCCTTAGCACTCAGCAGATGCTGAACATATGCTCGATGATGGTTGATGCAGGTATAGCACTTGCAATTTGCGCGCAACGGCGACATATCAGAGGCATGGGCGGAAGACCACATGTCAAGCCCCAACGACACAAGTGTGTCGCACTCTTGACGTGGCTTGGCAGGAAAAGAAAAGTCTAATGCAATGCCAGCATCTGTAGCTTGGCCGATAAATGGTATGGTGAACATGTCAATACCGGACGACACTGCGTCCAGAACCTTGTGCGGGCTGCCTAGATCTGCAGTTGAAAGTCTGGGCAGATGATTGAGCTTCTTGGGAATTGAAAAGACAGAATTGGCGTCATAGAGAACCACCCCGGATAAAATGTCGCTGTAATCGTCCTGCAGAGCTTGGAGGTAATATGACTGCTGTTCAGGCTCAATCGGTAGAATTGGTGCGAACAGCGCCGTATTTGGGGCTCCATCATCTTCGTCTTGTAGGCCCTCAATGAGGTCTTTCAGCCATGCTTGGGTTCGGTCGCCCATCTTCTCTACTCGTCTAGGACTAGGCTTGTGCTCGACTACGTCGCCCATCCCGAGAACAATATCCGGTTTGAGCTTCTGAACGGCTTCGACATACTCGGTAGATTCCAGGGTAGTGAAGCCTACAGAAGTGACTATCGACATAGAGTAGAATGTGTTGGCAGCCGGACATGGCAAAGGTGGTATTCGACGCGGCCCAAGTACAAGGAGAGCATCGCCTTGAAGAGCTATGAATTGGCGAAGGCGAGATTCCGTGGGAGCCACCGGCATCTGGAGGACCGGAGGGACAGTGTTCGCGGCTCGCTCAATGACTTCCTGGCTCCAGGACGAGCGTCCTCATCAGCTTTATTGCTCATAACGGCATGCTTATCCAGGACAAGGGCTCACAATCCTCCAGAGCACAATATATGCTCATAATTGCCGTATGATCGCGCATCATGTCCTGCGAGATATGGGGAACAGCACCACGAGAGCTCAGTGCGAAATAGTGCGGCGTCTGAACTGTGCTCCGACCACGCATTGACATTGTTCCCAATCGTGGCCCATCTTCTCCAGCTGTTAGGTCAAAAGCCAGACATGTTGTGGTAGCTGTTGGGTTTGCGTAATCGCGAGTAGCAGCCATAGGCACAGCTGTAACCTGGATCCGCTTGCCAAAGGCTAGAAATAGAGGCTGTGCAATCTGGCTGCACAGGGAAGTGCGATATCCTTTGAACGTGGCATGACCCCGAAGGGCAAGAAACATATGATGGTTGAATACAACCTACACGACCGGTAATCTACCAGGAATTGTGCTGCCGAATTCGTTGCTTTGCGTCTTTTGCACAATTTTTCGCTGTTGACGACTGCCCGACTCCCCCAGCAGACGTTTTATGATCCTTGCATCAAACAATCGAACAGGCCCCTGAGTGTACCACCCCCTGTGATAGCCCTGGGCTTTGAATTTATCCTAGGGTTGACGCAGAGCTACAATAGCGACTTCTAAACCAAAAGGCTTGATTGCTTCGAGACAAGCAGAGAGTAATCAGTGCTCATCCGTACTTACTTGAACACTCAGGTAGCTCTGGTTAATCTCAAGACCAGGTCGAATCATGCTCTTCTGTGACTGCTGTCGTTGAAATATCACCACATGCATCTCACTCGCACGATTTTCCAAGACAGACCAGGTAGGCTCATCAACAATTTTTGAGCATGCCGGACCCATTCAGCACCCTTCACATTCCACTTCCCTCTCCTCATCTTCAACGGCCTTCTAGGTCTCTGATCTCTCCAAGCCCTCCTCCACGCATCTCTTATAGTCGCTGCCATCTTCTCGAGCCTTCACCGCTGGAGAAACATGGAATCCGTCCTCCGAAAGTCAGCTGCGAAAGCCGGCGACTTCCATGTATCATCACATTCGACTCCTCTCAGGTATTCTGGGTCCGCGCGGAATGAACTTACAGAGCAGCTCTCAACGCCTTCCGTACAGCACATAACCTGCCGCGACGTGGGTGCAGCTTCTCGCCAGTATCAACGCTATCGTAAAGATGGCGGCGGTGGGAAGCTTTGTCAAGACAGCTAGCCAGCTCCACAGTCTGTATATGCGTTTTCTGTGACGCACTCGGGGCGTCTCAACCAGACCATCCTTTACTAAGGGCCCACTGAATCTGCGGAAATTTGATACCCGGCAGCATGCCGGGGAAGCTTGCGAAATTCAAGATTCGAGAGTCTGTGGAACCCTCGTAGCTCAAGAGGCAGCGCGTGTTGAGGGCGTTGTGGGGGGTGGTCATTCGTATTGATCCCAAAGGAGTGACACAGCAAACCCAAGGGCAGGATAGAGAAGTCCAAGATGGACCCTCGAAGAGAGGACATCATGTTGTCTGGCCACAGCCATGAATTTCTGAGCGTGATCTTCTAGGGGTCGAAAGATTTGGCAGCTCTATCAGCACACTCTCAAAGCTTACCCATTGTCGGACTCATTCTCCCTTTGACGTTCTTAAGCCGATGCCGTCTTTCCAACGTCATGGCGAAGTCTTGGTGGCAAACGTCTGAGCCCAGTTAACTTTAATCGTCCCAGCCCTTCTTCTCATATCGGCAGGCGGATCGGCTCAAGTGCTTCCTTGGTAGATCTAGCTACCACTGGGTTTGGGCATATGGGATGGAGAGAAACTGGCACGCTTCCGTCTTTTGACCTCAATACTCCTAAAGGCATATCGAGGCATCTACATAGCAACCACATTGAAGCGCCTGAGTCGGCACTATATTTGGTTGGATTCAACCGTACTATGCTTGAGCTCGGCGATCCTGGTAGGGGTCGATCATCATAGCAACTGTCACTTGCCAGTGAACGAGTTTAGCCCTATGCAAAGCCCACCATTAGCTCCCAAGGAACCAGAGCAATGACGGGGTTGCGACACATACAAATCAATCGATTGCTTCCAAATCGCCTTCGAGAATTGAGGTGAATTTGGAGCTAAGTCATGGTCCAGAGAGGCTCTCTCTCGAACACCTAGAGCGGCGTCTTAGCAGAGGGCGGATAGCTATACTAACAGTCTTCGCTGTTGTTGGGAGAGGTTTTCTGATAAAGCGCGGAGTATGATTGTTCTGACGTTCCCCACTGCGATTTGTCTTACCCAGTATTCCTTGACCATCCCATGTGGTGGCACCAGTGGGTACTTTTTTCCTTCCAAAATCCTATGAAGACCCTTCTCCTACTCCTTTCTTGAAGGCCCTTTCAACTGTGGGACTGCTACAAGTTGACGCTTCGCCGCTTTGTCGCTTTGGCAATGGGTTATGGCTGTTCTATCAGACCATCGCCATCTCATCATCACGTTGTTTCGAAGTGGAAACCAATTAACTCCTAGTCCAGCAGGCCATGGGACTGGCACCCTACCAGCGCATGAGTCATCTTGATAAAAGTAGGGAAGACCGTTAGACAGCGAGAGATCAGAACAGAGCTCCCTTTGTGCTGAACAAGTAGCACAATTCCCTCTTGAGATTTACGTTTACCTATGTAGTTATTACTTATGATGAGTGACGCTCACCGCCCACTATTCACCTCTCCAATCCTGCAGCATCTCCACATCCAATTCCGCCCTCCGTTTCTTGAATTTTTAAGTCTCGAATACTCTCTCGGTGACGGGACACACTCCACGTAGACAACCATCGGTCCGAGCAGCTACAATGCCTGGGCGTCAGCAATACCTCAGCTTCTCGATCAAACTTATCTGTGGCACACTTGTTCTGCTACTCCTGGCCGCTACCCTTCAGCATTCCAGCGAGGTTTTAGTCTCTAGTGTAAACACAGTCCATGGTATTGCAACGCAATTATACCACAATCCAGCTCCTAGGAAGGTCGGGATCCCCTTTGGAAATAAGTATGGTTTCCAGGCCATCGACCGCCTGAATGCTACCTTCTCAGTCCATGAGCCTTACCTGCCATTGAATGCCAACGAGCTTAAGAAGCGAGTTTTCACTTGGTAAGCTTTGATCTCCTTGCAAGACTGAACGTCCCCGGTAATTCGAGTATTACAATGCTTGCTGGGAGGCAGGTTGCTGAACAATAATCGCATAACAGGGATCAGGCTTTATCGGAGGGCAGAAGATTCCTCGATATTCTAGATGGACCCAGAATACAAGCTGAGCTGGACACCTACGAACAGCTCCAAGTGTCTACACCCTCAACATTCCATCTTTCGAAGGTCGGTCGCTCATTCTGTATAAGTTTCCGGGCGGGGGTTGGGTTGTCTCGACTCCAGGCCCCGATTACACCACGTCGGATTTCACCGATGCATATAACGCCCTGGGCCTAAACCAAGACGATGGACGAGCCGTATATGCCGAGTTGACGAACAGCTATTCCAACTGCAAGCGGTCCGACTGGGTAAGCTCTCCGTATTTCATAGCCGTTTTTGTCAATGAAGCTTCACATCTCTGACTGAATGATTCTTTAATAGCCTTCACGAGGCGGCGAATACGGCAACATCTACAATCTCCCAGGGAAGGCTATAGTTGCCACTACCAACTGGGGTCCAACCTTTGAACTGAAACACTGGGCCTCAGCTCCAAACATGGACGCATTCGGGGTCGCGCCCTACGAGAATTATCGGCTCAAGGATATGCTCCCTCGAATCAATAGGTGGTCCGACGTGGTATGGATGGTGTGGTCCCACCTAGCCGGAACCTCTGCAGGTCAACTTGAATACGTCTTCCGGCATGATGTCCAAACGGACGAGAGCTTGAACATCATGGTAGAAGCCGCGCGGCGAGCGGGTCAGCAGGGAGGACACATAATGAACGCCAACTGGCCGGGCGTTCCCTTTGCCAAAGGAACCGACGAATTCCAGGCAATCCTCGGCACACCTCACGGAAAGGGGGTCGTCTATCTGTTGGTGCAGCATCCCAATGAGCTGCCGACGAAGAACATCCAGTCGGTCACAGTCTTTAGCACACCTCCAAGACTGGGCAATGTTCCGAGGCAGAATCTGCTCTTCACATTGACAGGTTAGTGGTGGGTCTGCCTTACATTCTGGGCTTGTATGTCTACCAAACCCAAAAGCGAAAAAGGCCGTGCAATGGGTCGAGTGCGTAATAGGAAAGCTTTCTCTGGCTCAGGCTACTACGACTGAAGTGTACAGCATGAGATTAGTGCTTCAAGTGTCAAGTGCACTACTCTCTTCCATTCCTGGATGTAAGAGCAATCAATGGAGCCACCCCAGAAAGCATAGAAAGCCCGTCACGGAACGCCCGTCACATCCGTCACCTCAGCGCACACTCTCCCAAACCAACCCTGGAGCTTCAAAGATCTCTTTCTGACCTCCTGGCCCGGTTCATTACTATAATTGCTGTCTGTCACACACATCATCGTTCGCTTTCTCTGCCATCCGACGCGTCTCAAAGACTTTTTCCTGACATCTTAGACCGGTTCATTTAATTATCACATCCAATCTAGCGGTGAACTACTCTATATCTGCAATAATTCCCATTTCTCCCTTCGCTTTTCTCCGTAATCAACGTGCTCCGAAGACCTCTTCCTCATACTCACCCTCACCAACCCATAGAACGCGTTGCGGCGACCCAACACTGTCTGCTCGCTCGCACTGAAAGCGAAGCAAGCAGCATTCCAACCACCGACCCCAAACAACACAAATCGTCTGCGCCAGCTACCTTAGACACAACGGCAATTGCCATATCGGATCTCGAACGATCATGTTTTGGCAGCCGAGAACCATAGGGAGTAAGAAAATGTGATGAAGCCTGCCGAGACCATCTGCACAAATGAAAGCCTGGGATTGATGGCATTATCTGTCAAGGCTTTTCTGGATGCTCGTTTCTCTAGGGAGCAGCGAATGTGGTAGAAACGCTAATCGGTGATGCGCATCAGGGCTTAAGGCATGGATACTGGTATTGCGACGTCACTGGCGACTTTTACCGAAGGACGCTGATAAGAGAATATGATGCTCGGCAAGCGTCCTGATGAGAAAGCTGAACATTTCATAGTAGGCACCTATATAAGCTTAATTGTACTGGAGCACACATATATGAACTCTGGAGAACAGATTTTGCAAACCAAGCCCTTCATGTACATGATCCCTGCGTCTATGAGTGCCAAAAACAGACCTGGCCCGAATATATGAGAAGCCTAAACAGCAATACTGACAGAGCTGCAGGTTTAGAACGCCCACCCATATATACATAAGTACACACCACAACGAATCAGTGGGACGCCACTGGATCATTCCTGTCTCGATGCCTAGCAAGCCCCGCCATGAGCTTTCCAAGCCCCGACCGAGCATGCGGAGCATGTGATGAATGACCTGTCTGAGACTTCTGCAGCCCAGGCGAGGCACGCTGGTCCCCATCGCAGCCTGTCGCAGAAGCCATGGCGGCGTTCACGGCCAATGCATGATCGACTGCTTCGATGTTGGTGGCGCTGGAGTTGCGCCTCTGTGCATTCCTTTTGTTCGCGTCCTCGTCCTCTTTCCGATGAAGCGATTCACTGGGCAGCAGGATGGCGCGGTCCAGCTCGTATGGCAAGCCACGATGCCGTCCACGGATCTGCATTGCTATGATGACAAGCTTTGAGACGATGCTGAATTGGGCGGAGAATGAGGTGTCGACGTTCGGGTATCCAAGCGAGAGTCCGACAGTGCCGTAAGCCGAGACAATCTCGAACAGGACTGCAAACATCGTGAAAGCGTACTGATTCGTATCCTGTATTTTGCTGCCCTCCGCGACAGCGATGACGAACAATCCTAGGAATATGTACCAGAGATCGAAACTCAGTTGGCGCCGCAGATGGGCACCGACATAGCTGGGCTGATGCTCGTCTTCGGATTCCTCTTTGGCAGAGCCATATATTCCCAGACTTTTTTCTTCGTACACGTTCGTGCGACGGACAGATATTGCGATTGGAAAGACGGATATGTACATCATGATCAAGTATGAGACTTGAATTCCGGGATGGAGATTGGCAAGATTGACGCTGGCAAAGCCCGCTGTTCGTGTGGAAGTGGCTTGAAAAAGACCGTTCAGAAAGCGATACCCTCCCGGACCAATGGAAGTAACCGTCGGGTCATTGAGATCAAGTATAATGAAGAAAATGGTGTCCACCCCATTCAGCAATACCAAGATCCAAAAGAGCCACCAGGTCGCCTTACTCGGAAAAAGTAGAGTGAAGCAGCGACGCGGATGATCTAATAGAAACCTCAACTCCTCCCATATACCAGAGTCATGACGGACGAAGAAAGAAGACACCCAAATGACGAAACGAAGCATGCAAGGAAATCCAGTGTTGCCGATTACGATCAGGAAAGATCCGATCAGCAATGGGACCACCGCTGTTTGGAACGATATCATCGAGTCGGGCGTGAGAGTAAAGCCAAGGTCGTTGAACATCGAAGCCGGAGTGAATATTCCCCTGAATATCTCGTGTAAGCTAAATGTGCGTTCCTACGTTATTCTATCACGGGCACCATTTGCTTACCACCAGGCCCTTGTTACCCCGTCATTTTTGACTATAGAGCCCCAATAGTCTGTTCGCAAGATCCAAGGAAGGAAGATAACAACACCCAGTAAATGGAAGCAAAAGTAGTAGGCTGTGACACCAATTAATGTATGCCAATCTTTGGCTTCGAAGCCCAGACTTACATATTAGCACAAGAGCCAGCGTCTTGAGCGACCTATATTCAATACCGCCAAGCTCTTCTCGTTGTGCCTCTGTAAGATCCACGAAAGCAGAATTTCGACCAACCGTTGGCTGCCAACTCAGATAGGGCATCGGATCCTTTTCTTGGGTATTGGTCCGCCGCATACTCGAAAAAGTTCCGCTGCGTGAGCGAAGACGGTCTAAAGGTGTCTGCGTTGGTGCCTTCTCCTCCACTGGGGAGAGGGGCTTCGTTCCTGCAGTATTTGCTCTCCTTCTAGAAAGGGTAGCAGAATCAGTCCTCAAAGGAGGATGAGGTGGTTCTTCAATCGTCACACTGCGTTTGAATGGCATTTCAACATTCGGAAATTTGCGATCTGAAGGACTCGTGACTCGGGCGGTCAGTGGCTCGCCCTCGTCCTCATCGCCTACTTGTATAGGTACATCCCCCCGATCGAAGTCGCGAGGCCCAGGAATCCTAAGTATGCCTTTGTCTTTGGGGTTTCTTTGATTTTCAAGAAAAGCGATGTGCTGCTCTGGACTGAGGCGCTGACGCGATCGTACCGTTGACGAGTCTATGGCTGCGTCCTCCTTTACATCATCTACAAACGTGACATCTCGCTTGAGACCAGGTATTTGTGATTCGTTCTGCGTGTCTGGAGATTTGGCAGCAACACCAGAGCTCGATGATGACGACGTTCCGCTCTCGAGGTCCTTGACAACGACATCTTTTCTGGAGTCTTTTTCGGTTGCGTCATCTGATTTACGGGTACCCCCTCCATGTAGGACAACAATGTTCCGACCATCCACACCACGCTCTTTGAATTCTACATCTGGCTGATCTAGCATTTCCGTCTTCGTCCGCGATCGAGACCGGGTACGTCGTAGATTTCGGGCCTCATTCACCACATGCTGAAATCGTCGCTCGAACCAGTACAACCGAATGAATACAACCATAGTATTGATGAAGACTGGTGTCGCCACCATCGCCATGAAGTAAAAGGTAATCTAGCAGCTGATCAACGTTGATGCAATGTGTTCCATAGGGCGACGAGTACGTACTTGTTGGTATAATTTGAGGTCATTGATATTCAGTCTGAAAACATATCAGCCCGGCCTGTCCTACAACATATGCAAGGACATGCTCACGTGTTCAGGCCGCTTTGCGTCGCGCAGCCACTGGCCAAGAACAAGGCGTCGATGTAAGCGATGTTGCCTCCGGGATATAGGACTATAGACCCAAGGATGGCAAGGCCAATCACGTAGAGGTCTAAGAGGCATGAGCGTCAGCAGCGGCAACCCTGGATTAATATTTCGACCAGGACTTCAACGTACAATGTATAGTGATGAAGCTCAACCGGTGCTTCTTCACGCCTATGAGAGAGCCCAAGAAGTTGTGCCCTTTCACCCAATCCCAGATGTCGGACAATGGTGCCAACACCGTAGACATGGCGGTGAGCTCTCCAAATGGAGAAGGTGGAAGACGTGGAATAAGCAGTCAAGAAGTCGTAATCGAAGAGAACGGGTGATGCTATTTGTAGCGAGTGATGTGCCTATCAAAGGATAGGTAATAAACGGTCATCATAGCGATGGATATAGGGTAGCCGCAAATGCTCGGACGACAAGGGAACCGAGGGAGGCGGTGTCGAAGATGTCACCAGTATGGGTGCTTGGAGATGGTGGGTTGGTTGCATCATATTTTGGCAGCACGTTACAGGACAGAGAGAAGGATGAGGAGTCCCTTTACTCCGCCTTCAGCCGTCGGGATATCCTCGGCGTGAGGGCGTGTCGATGAAGATGCGCTACGGGTACTGCCGAAAGGCTTGTTGTTGATGAATCAGATCTCCAGACTATTAATCGCCAACGGTCAGCCATCACCAGTATTTCATGCTATAAGAAGACGACGAAGCCAGAACGGCGCAACAACACCTTGGGGTGTGATTTTTCGGTAGCCCTGAGGCTCTTATATTGAACCATATTACTTCAGCTAATGAAAGTGTAGGTAGTGGCCTGGCTCGTCTGCCAGCGATTGTCCAAGCCATGGCAGAAAACACCATGGCAGCTGCGATGAAGTCGTACGGATGTGACTAATGTTCCCGTGGATTCGCAATCAGCAACGGATATGGTATAAAATATAAAATCCTTACTCTCGTGGTCAAACAACCAGAATAGCGAGTTTGTCGCAAAATGGATGTCTTCATGTGCGACTGGCCATGAATCCACCGCCTGCATGGTGTGCTTCGACGATTTCGAGACTTCAGCCTTGCCTCGGAGGTTACGAAGATGTTGAGTTGAGATGCAGCAACTTGGTTATACCAACGACAGAACGGAAAGATGCTCATGAACATCAACCTGGAGGATGTTGCATTATCTACTATATTCAGATATTCGCCATAACTAAGGTACGGCAGCGCTTCTGCGCCTGGCAGAAGCTTGCCAAGGCCTCTTTTACACCATTCGGAACAAGCTTAAGTACATTCAGTTAGACAGACGAAGCGGCGACGGCCGCGTCGCACACAATGACTTCAAGAATTTCTCTCCACCTTCTGCTTATCCAATTTCTCTCGTTTCCGCGTTCCCCCTGTACTCTTGAATTGAAAGGATATCCCGAAATCGGAGTTGTTCATCGCTGCTTCATTCGATCGTCTGCAGACTTGGCATCCCGCTGAGTGTGACCGGTAATGCCTCGCCGTAAGCAGGTAATCTTTCCACTGTCATGGTGGTATCCAATCTTCAGACCAACAGAAGATAGGTATGAGCAACAGAGTAGCAGACTACCCCACTGTGGCATGATGCTGATCAGAGATTAGCTATCTTCCGAACGTGCGTGAGACGCCTGCGCTGGCTGCTCCATCTTCAGTTCCTGCACCCATGGCCATCTCAACAGCTAAGGAGACTAAGATGACACCAATTGCACCGGTCGGCCCTGCTAGCGCCGCCTCAAAAAGCGAACCGGAAGATGCCTCTAAGAAGATTTCCAGAGTGCCGGATCCGCAACCCACGCAGAAGCAAAAGAAGAAGGACAAGTCTACCAAAGCCCAGTCAGCTTATTCCCGACCCACAGAACAGAAGCACACAGATGCGAAAACCCAATTGCCAGCCAAGAGACAATCGGAGAAAGAAAGCAACGCGCCAATCTGGCGCGAACAGACTCCGGAAGGGAATCCGACGTCCGAACCAGCCCAACGCGGTAGGAGAGTTCATTTTGCCATGGATGTGAAGAAGGAGGATGCTGGCTCGAGGAGAAGCCCTTCAAGACTCAGCAGCTCCAATGGTTCTTGGACCGATCCTCCATCGAAGGGCCGACCAACTGGTACTAGCGACCGCAAGACTGGAATGAAAGGCAAGCGTGACATTCATGTCTCTCGCTCCGCCTTGACACCAGACCCTTCTAAGTCGTCGCAAGCTGTAACGGATCTTGACGATGTGTGGTCTGATGACTCAGATGGCGAGGGAAGTGCCATCGACATCAACGATAGCCACGGCGCTGCCCTGCCAAGCACGCAGCCAGTACTACGCGGCGTCTTGAAGACTCGCGGTCGGAATCTCTCAGCCAGCCGAGCCCGAGCCTATTCAAGTACACATAGCCAGAGCAACAAGATAGCTCAATGCCAAGCTAAGCAGACAGCCCCCGGATCACTCACCTTTACAGGCGAAGACCTGGAGCGAGCGAAGCGGAGCGGCTACAACCCCGAGGCTGTCCGGGCTATTGGCCACGACAATCAACATAGAACGTCATCAGAGAGCAAGAGACGCCACAAACGAGATGCATCACCGCATACTTGGAGCGTGGCAAGCGAATTCGGTAGTACCGTCGATCGGGGCGATCGGCGCTCAAAGGCGCAAGCAGAGGCTGAGGATAACCGTGTTGACAATGCTCTGAAGCAAGCAAGATCCAATGGTAAACTAAACAGACGAACTACAACTTCGTTCTCCAACGATCAAGGTCAATTTAGCCCGAGATCGCCCCTCAAGTCTACCCAGCGCCAGTCATCATCGAGTCACTCAACCTTTTCCAACAGCGAGCGACGTGGCGGCATGAGCTCGAGCCGTCTAGAACCCATCTTCATATTCAGGCCTTCGGACAGCAAGGAGAACGATCCGGGTATCGTAGTACATAGTCAAGCCGAACTTGACGCAGCCAGGAGGGATTACTATGAGCGTCGTGATTTGACTTCTTCATCGTCACAGTATACGAAGAAGGGTCGTAAATCGAGGAGGCTTGCTTTTGCGGAATCATCTTCAGAAAGCGACTCTGATTGATGCACCTGGTATGCCAGCTCTTCCTCTTAGGGGTTGATTGTTTCACTGACTCAAGCACTCACTCAGTCTCTCAAACAGCACGACGACGCTCGCTAGCAGATACTTGTATTTCAATTATCTGAAAGAGCTTCGAACTTACCGTCGGCATTGCATCGGCGCAAGGTCTTTGAAGCGGGTACAAAAGATTCGAAGGCTTACTGAATGTGGTCAACACCAGCAGTGTCTCTAACTTTCTAACGTATGGGCTTTCTTCGATCTCTTCATCGGCCGGTTTCCGTCGTATCCGCTTTTACGCTTTCCTTCTCGACCCGGACAGTCTTTCATTCTGTGGCCGTTCTGACCACATCTGTGGCATACGATGTGAGCCATACCACCACCGGCACCAGATATCGACTGCAATTTATTCAGCTTCACCTCCTTACCCCTCCGGCTCTCCGCCAGTCGGGCCGCCTCCGCCTTCTCGACCTTCCTCTTCGCCTTTCGCTCAGCCTTTGCACGTTTCAAAGTCTCCTCTCTCGTCTGTCGGTCTAGATCATCTGCACCGTCTGCATCGTCGCTATCTACACCCTCGTCCTCTTCGGCTTCGGACGCTTCATCGCTGGAAAAGGAGGAACCGGATCTTGCACCATTTTGCTGCTTCTAGACATAAGAAATTGTATCAGTAGCTTACTAGCTTGGCATAAAAACAGAACTGTATTAGTATCACGCTCGTTGAAGCTTTGACTTGATATGCACATCATCGTACGCACCTCGACCTCCTGATTAAACCTCCCAAAGCTCATCCGACCCGACACGCCCTTCCGTTCACTTCCCCCCCCGTCAGCTCCCCACCCGCCGCCGTCAATATCACCGTACCCCGCCTTTGCGACCCTCAGCCCTCCGTTCCGCTCGCCTCTCTGCTCGTCTACAAAGCTTAACACCCATTTCGTCTCACCCCGCTCAGCAGCTATCTTCTCAAGAGCTTCGGAGCGCTTGGCCTCTTCGGCGTCTAAAGCCGCTTGTATAGCTTGTTGATCTGAGAGGGGTGTGACTGGCGTTGAGGGGGAGTGAGTGCGCTTCTGACGCTTGGAGGAGAAATAGGAGGGGCTTTGAGTCGACGAGGAGGCGGGCGTTGCAGGTGTAGTGGGTGACGAGGCGGCTGCACGTTGCATGAACTGAGAAGACGGTCAGTCAGTGGTAGGATCACCGTAGAGTAGTAGAAGAGGATGTACTTTCATGGTGAGGAGGCGGGAGGACATGGTCTTCGCTGGCCGGCCACCAGACACGGGAGTCTGGGGGGTTGACATCTTGATTCTAAGAGATATTAGGTTGTCACGGAATACCTCATAAGAAGCAGATATCAAGAATGATAGCTAGAAATTGGGTTGCTGAAGCTTTTGATATCCTGTCCCAAAACGGCAAGCTAGCCGAGGCAGCTGCACCTCAAGTTCCAATAACCCGCAACACCCTTGACACAACCTGGGACTCTTCATCTTACCAATACAACGACCACCACCGCCCAATATGCCACCACTACGCCTTCGCCCCTTCTCCCTCTTCTCTCGCCTCTCGCGCCCTGCCCCGTCCTGCACCGCCTCCCTCCAGACCCTCCGCACCTACGCAACCCGCGACCCCTACTCCGACAGACTCCCCACCAACGACCCCAACCCGCCCGAACCAGTCAAGAACGTGTCCGACACCAATGCCACTCCCGTCTCAGCAATGGGTCTGCGCGACGCCCCCCTTCAAGAAATGCCCGAGGACAGTGAGAAGCAGCGGCAGATGCAGGCGCCGAACCGGAAGGGGGTGTGGAGTCGGAGTCAGGAATCGAGGGAGAAGGCGATGAGCGGGCCGCGGTTTGAGCAGACGCTTATGGAATTCCAGGTGCGTACACGTTTGTGGTTGTGTGATACTAGGGGTCAGGTGGCGATGCAAGGGTGGAGGGGAGGGGCGACTGTCGGTTGCTGACTCTGGGATCGGGATGGAGATGGATGCTTGGAGAAAGCAGATGCTGACGCTAGGGCTCGCTATAGCCTCAACCCGAAGCTGCAATAACTTTGATCCATCAACAACCCGTACGCTGGACAAAGAACAGGATAGTAGCATGCGATGGCGGAGGCGGACCATTGGGGCACCCTCGGATCTTCATCAACGTCGATAAACCGCAAATCAATTGGTGTACATACTGCGGTCTACCTTTCGTAAGTTCTACGATGCAGCAAAATGCCCCAAGGATCCCGCAATGCAGCAGAAGAGGAAGTGCTTGGTGTACTATCAAATGCGGGCTGATTGTGCTTTGCAGGCGCAAGAACATCATCGGAAATATCTTGAGAGTCTACCGTCGACGAGTTATCCGTTGGAGCCTACGGGAGCGAGGGCTGAGATCAATGAGTCCCAACGAGTTTCCGATGAACCGTTGGGCCAGCGGTAGGTTTTTTTGGGGAACATTGTCTCTTTACGTTACAGCGGAGTGCCAATCCGATGTATATACCCGTCCTAGACCATGGATTTAAACAATGAAGGTGGTACTTACAATGCTTACCCAAATAATGATTTTGTACCGGGAGCATTTCAGTAGGCTTCTTGTTCTTCCCGACCGTTCCTTGAAGTCCTTGTGGATCTTTCTCGCCCATTTTACGAATCCGAAGCTACGCACCAATACTATGCCAGTTGGGAGTCCCATGTTCGATGGTGATTTTCCAAAATCAATCCACCAAGCAGAGGGCGGCCACGTAGGTCCAGCCTGCCTTCGGCGACCCGGATAACCTCGCCACCACCTCCAACGGACGTGGAGCCAGTGTTTCTGTGGCGAAGCAATTGACACGATCTGACATTATCGCAAACGAGACCAACAAGGCTCCGTGGATTGCCTCAACGGTGACGATCCCGCATCATCATCTTGCCCAGTCCATCACCGGTTCGATGAGAGTGAGAGTAGGCAGTTTCGAGGGCTCGCCGCGGGATTGCGGTTTCTTTCTTTTTGATCGTACGTGATAAAGACGCTTCTAGCAGTATACCCACCTCAATCTCCACCAATCTTTACAGTTTTCGTCCCTCGCCCCATTCCCAGTATCTCGATCCAAGCATCCGCATACGCCTCCTCCTCCAAAGCCTTCCTCTTCCTCTCCTCTCTTCCCTCCCTCTTCACCTTCAGCGCCTCCCTCTCAAGCCTCCACTCCTCCACCCTCCTCTCATACTCCCCCCTCACCCCAAAACTTGTGAAACAATCCTCCTTCACCCCCTCCCGCGTAAGCCCTTCCTTCCCACCTCCTAACCCCTTATACCGCACCAACCACTCATCCACAAATTTCGAATAGCCATCTCGCTGAAACATCCTCTTCCGATCATTAGCCTTCAGCGTATCCCTCACATACGCCTCCCTCCGAAAAAACCGCAATTCGACCACCATCTCGTACATCTCCTGCATACTCCCAAAGCCCCTTCCCTCCTCTCCATCCCCACTACTGATGAAACCATCATCATCAATCCCCAGCCTCTCTCTTTCCATCCCCAGAAACTCACACACAACCTCCGGCTCCCTACTCAAAAACACAAGACTCTTCTTCCGATCCATACTCTCAATCTCCTCGATCCTCAGATGCAAACCTTTATCATTGACTGTCAGCCCCCACGGCCGGGCCATTGTCCCTAGCAGATTCCACAGATCGCCGTATGCGTGGTGGAAGAGCGCCCATTGCCAGTCCTTCACATCCTCACATACTCTGATATCGACTTGTACGTATGCGTCCTGGAGCTCGGGGTGCGGGATCGCGAGGGAGTAACTTTTAGGGGAGGTGGAAATGGTGCGCTGGGCATGGAAGAGGGAGGAGATTGTGGAGAGTGTGGGGGGTGGGGTGGTGAGGGGGGAGCAGACTAGGAGGTCGATGTCGCCGTGGGTAGATTTAGAGGGGGCAGGGGGTGGGGTGGAGACGTGGGTGTAGAGCGATTGGAGAGTGGTGGTGAGGTGGGTGACGAGGTCTGCGTAAAGAGTGGGTGAGAGACGAGGGGTGAAGAGCGGGGAAGGACCGGTGGAAAAGGCTTTTCCGCCCATGGTTATATATTTCAATGTGCTTGAATTGTGTATAGTGGTTTGGAAATAGAGGTGCTGTACTTTGAGCACTTGAACCAAAAGAGATGGAAGGAGCAATTGGGGGTGACTCAACCAAAGCCATCGCTGCCTGTTGGTGAAATGACTGCTTCGAGAGTTGCCATTGGATCGACTCGGCAAACTAAAGCTGAGTCATGGTCTTGCTCTTTCGTCATGGCAAGAGCTTCGCAAGATCTTGCCAACCCCACTCATGGCCAAGGAAGGAATAAGGAATACAAGACTCGATGGAGGGCTTGATCTGGAAGTACACGAGGGCCGTCGAGGGACCCTTAGGTTTACCAGTGGAGCACCCTAGCTCAGCCTTATCAGTGTGCTAATTATATGTGCGGCGCATTTTCCGCTACAGCCGCTAGTATTTTGAGCAAACGCCTATTACCTCTGAACCCTTCTCCTGGTCCTGACAGCCAGCCAGAGCGCGGGCAGCAATAATTGCGAACTAAAAAAAGGAAATTGCAAGAACCCTGCCCGGGCAGTCGTATGTCCGTGTCGAAACGCGAAATTTAACATCAACGGCATGCTCAAGCGACTTGCCGATCTGGAGAAGAGGTTAGAGGCGATCGAGGTGGAGGCTTGTACGTAGCATCACGCAATGCCGTCTTTCAGCATGGCGAGGCTGACCGATACAACAGTGCGCCAATCGTATCTCGCATCCAAGCCTATCTACGAAGAGCGCGCTCAGATCATCAAGGAAATTCCTGGATTCTGGCCCGCAGTGTTCGAAGAAGCTCCTCTCGAAATTGAATCGCACGTTCAGGCACGCGACCTTCCAATACTTGACCACCTTACCTCGCTGGAACTAAATCGCTTCGAAATAGACGAGGATCCCTCCAACGGAGATCCACGCAGTATCCAATTGACTTTCAGGTTCAGCGCGAACGAATACTTTGAGGATGAGACCTTGAAGAAGAAGTTCTGGTACCGTCGCAGCAATGACGGCTGGTCTGGGCTTGTCAGCGAGCCGCTCGATATACAGTGGAAGGACGGCAAGGATCTGACGGATGGCCTGTTGAAGTCCGCAGTTGAGAGATATCACAAGGTGCGCGCGACGGAGGATAATTTGAGGACGCAAGCCAAGAAGAATGCACCAAAACCAAGCATGCAGCCACAAGGAGAAGAGATAAGTATATTCGCATGGTTCGGCTATCACGGGCGCGACATCAGCGCACAGGAGTACTCTCGGGCCGCAAGAGACGAGATGGAGAGGAGGGAAACCATCGTCGTTGGTGAAGAGCAGGAAGTGAGCAAGGCGGGCAATGATGGAGAATTAATAATCGAGAAGACCCTTGCCGTGGATAGAGACGCGGAATACCCATCTTGCCAAGAAACCTTTCCTGGCGGAGAAGAGCTTGCAATTGCTATCAGTGAGGACCTCTTTCCGGGCGCGCTGAAGTATTTTGGTAGTCATTCGACATGCCCCTGGCAATTCCGTCCGCGCTAATCTAGCTACAGTGCAATACCGAGAGCGAGAACCGTCTGACTCGGAAGACGAAACCAGCGACGGATCTGACGGTCACGTATCAAGTGATGATGATCTGGACGAAGGACCTGCATCGAAGCGCGTCAAGAGAGCGGGATGAGAACAGCTTTCGTGATCGGCCCGATTGAGGGGGACAAGCTCTGCTCGAGGGCTGAAAAGACTTCTGTCACCCAGTATAGGGCATGAAGGAACCTTGATTTAAGCTCTGTATTGCAGATGCAGGATGGTGTCATGGACGGCCAGGGGAACGCGCTCTCGCTTGACATAAAGTTTATGTCGAACCATAGTGAGAGCTGGCCACAGCATTTGTGAACACGTGCTCAAGTTGCTGCGCTGTTCATTTTCAGCTGCATATGCAGAGATTTTCGGCGTCTTCCGCATGTCTTCCGAAGTTCTAGAGCCACATTAGTAGTACTCACTAATGTACTTCGAAATACGAGGTAGAGTCCAGCCTCAGAGCCCCGTTGAGCTTGCATGCAGTAGCAACGTCTGGTTCCATCGATGCTTAGTTATAGGCCCAGTGGGGCGAAAGTTCCAGAGTCCGTAGCTTCGGTCTCGGATTGCTAGATTTGACGTGATGGATACTGTGAGATATAATGAATTACAATAGAAGAGATGACTTATTAAAGGTGTGGCCAGGACTTCTCTGTCAACATAACATCGAAAGTCATTCCTGGAAAGGCCTGAGGCAAATCTGTCGCAATCTCGGCGTCTTTACACGAATTTACATAACGAACAATCGCACAGACGCTACTCAATTGTGCTATGACCGTGGTTGTCACGAAAATTCAGAGAACTTTGTGATCTTCTTGGGTCATGGAAAACGCGCGCTCCATCAACTTTGAACGTCGTAGCGGCACGCCTCCACAAATCCTGTGGCCAAAGAGTAGGGAAGCTGGCTGATACGGCCGTATTGCTATTCCATCTAAAGTAAATTGTCTGGGTGTTCACGGCGTAGTCTCTCGAGAGTACTCATTCGCGTTGCGAAAGCGGTATCTGGCCCTCAAGGCCAGGATTTATTGACATCTAGGCCGTCCCTAGCAGCGCGCCGAACAAGGCAACACCCTGACACGGGTCTTTCAGCGGCTGGGTCCCCAAGGAATCGGAACAGCGAGGCGTGCGCATGCTCATAATCGTTCGTAGAATCGTAGTCCAGGAAAAACAGGGATTTACAATCCGGAACGGCATCTACGCACAGTCGATAGTCCTGATATCTGCATCGACGATCATTCCCTGATCTCTGACCTATGGCAAAGTCTTCCGAGCAGATGGTCGGAAGTTTTCAGCTACGGTGTGCTTACAAGCGCACAAGTGAAGGCGAAGGTTGAATCGAGCGGAAAGGCTAATTGAGTGATCGTCCTGGCCCGTCCACTTGATTTATCCCTTGGGCCGGGAGTGAGCACCAGATGGCGCACTGATGGGGCCTGCCAGATCTGCATCCCGGCCCCTAAAAGACGAGGGCCACGGGTACTGGGTAGGTGATTCGTTATGAGCAGGATCTAAGCATTCGAGCCGTTGTAGGGGGCACACGCTGGCTTGCCTCTCACAGCCACCAAGCCTCAAGGCCTGAACAGTACTTTAGATAGCACTAGTTCCATACATCGACCACGCATCCGCGTTGTCGATCAGGAATCTCCCGAGGGCGGATATCAACAATGATGATGAGTAAGAATGAATCTCGATGCACGGGGCTCGGTCTTGCCCTGATAGATGAGGGTACTGTTTGGTATGCTGATGCTGCAGAAGCGGCAATTTCGAGATTGACGAGAGCTGTAAGTCGATCGGTAGCACATCTGAATGGCTGTACGGCCAGGATCGTGGGCAGGTCTATGAAGCCGTCACTGACAGGCTACCGTCCTAGTGGCGGAATTGGCACCCACCAAAGTTAAGCCTTTCATGTGCCGCAATGTCATTCTGTATTAGACGCTGCTTCCGGCTGGAGCAGGTAGCTAGATTTTTGACAGGAACCTGGACAGCAAGCTTCGGTCAAGATTCGATCTTGCAATCCTAGAGTCTCTACCAGCTCGAAAGCGTGGGTGGTTGAAACGCTGAATAGTTCCAATCTCGAAAGGTTTCAGCTTCCAAATGATCATACTCTTAGTGTATCACACATGAGGGTCTTCGCTGGAGTAGACAGCATTCAAGTAGAGCGTTCCAGAGAACAACGTTGATGCAGAGTAAGGTAAGCAACGACAACTACCTAACGGTACGCTTGGGTGTAAAAGGGGTGGAAGGAATGCGACGCTTCGTTACCCCACGCTCATGTCGAAGTCGGTCCAATAACAATAGATCGCTCGACCTTCTCTTCGGCACCATTGACCGAATCGGTAGCTCGGTCTGGATTGCCAATGAAAGTACATCTGGAAATATAACGACGCGGAACAAACGAAGTCTGCGCCATCTTCTTTCTCTCCTTTCGTCTTGGTCTTGTGGGACGCTCTGCACTGTAAAGATCCGCTACATACGGCTGGCTAATAATAGGAACAGGAACTTCTGAACATATTCCATTGAATCGCATACTTTCCCACTACTGCTGGATTCAGCGCGAGTGTTGCTCAATCCTGGATGTTTTCTTGAAGGCGGGTGAGAATTATGATACCTGGTCCGAGCATCAAGCATTGCACAGTCCACTGCCCCCATTTCGCTATGTCTGCCAATCCCCGTAGCTCCATGCAGGTCATGTAATGTTCCTGCACGCGGCTTGCTTCAACGGCCAAGATTCTCCTGTCTTCCTTGCACTCCTAAGAACAGACCCAATGTACTTTAAACGGCTGCACATTTGAGTAGCCAGTAATTCTTTCTCTTGTCTCGGGTCTGTCTTCATACACTGCAGGTGCTGGGCGTTGTGCTATCGGTGGGCCGTATCATTACCGATCGTTTTGTGGAGGAAGGCTGACACACGGCTCCAGTCCCCACAGATACTCCACCAACCAACATTGATTGGATATTCCAGAAAGCTTTGGATCGTCGAAGCACTCGCGGCTCCATGTTGGGCGCCGCCGACAGCATCCTACTATTAGTGCGCCTGCGACGTTCGTGCAAATGCCGTAGCCCTCTGGAGATCACTACCCGATTATTAACCTGCTACCATAACCTACTCTATCTAGCGGGGAAGGCCATACAGTCCTGCCGTATGAACCATCTAATGTCACCAACTTCACGCACGTATATAGGCCCTTTTGGTAGGATACTGCCTGTTCTCCCCAACACCGAGCCATTGGCGTCAGAACAGCAGCACGCTCCAATTGAAGGCACACCATCGTCGAAAATGGCTACCTACACGCTCCCTCCCCCAGTCCGGCTACAGTTTGGGTCCGACCCTTTTCATGGGTTTGCAGAAGTCAACAAGCAGGACTCCCTTGCCAATCTCAGGCCTTCCCCTGAGCAGCAACGACCATCATCCCAAGATATATCCACAAGGGCTTATCGCGAACAACTTCCGTCAGTAAAACAATTGCTGACGCCAGGACCGCAACCAATCGTACCGCTATCACCTACTCCGCCGCAATACAGTCCAGATCTTTACACTTCTTTCTCCTCCCAACCTCCGACACGCCGAAATACGTTCCATGAAACATCACCACCCGTTCGTACTTACCCACAGCCTGGCACCTACGTTGCCAGTCCGGCTCTACCGCATTTCGTTGAGAACAGTATGATTGCGAGACAAAGCTATCAAAGCCTCGCACCTGCGCCTCAATTTCATCCTGCATATGCGAATCCACTACCGCCAGCTCCCTCACCATATATTACTTACCAAGAACCACATCGGCACGATCAGTATATTCAACAGCCGCAGCAGATTACTCCAATGAGTACGTCGAGCCATTACTATCAACCAGGGGCCAGCTCATATGATCAGTCGATCGAGCCTTCGCTAGGTTCAGGGCAAATGGTGCGAGATCCAGCCAACAACGCTAAGCCACTGCCTCGTTTGGTTGGTGAGCAATTGATACCTGGGGAAGGCCCTTGCTGGGTCTATGAGGATGGCTCAATCTGCAAGAAAGTCATCGACGGAGAGCCTGTCAATGCACAATGGGGGGTGACCAAAGCCGGCAGACCACGAAAACGTCTGGCGATTGCGTGTACCACATGTCGCGAGAAAAAGATCAAATGCGATCCGGCCGAGCCCAAGTGTGTCCAATGCACGAAGTTTGGGAGAGTGTGTCGTTTCACTACGGCGTAAGTACCTCTGCACTCTTCCGAAAGCTATGGATCTGTTGCTTTTTACGCTTGCTCATCGTTGTCTACGAGTGCGTTTGATGATAGGGCTGCGAATAGTCTCTGCCATCAACGTATTGTCTGCATCAGAGTAATGTGTTTGTTTCCTTCTTCCTATCATCAACTGATGTTTGTTGTAGTTTTCGTGGTCATCATAGCAGTCCTGAGTCACCTTCTTACGATGTCCAGGCGCACAATACATCATCCATAACCACTGCTCTGGCCTCCCTCCCGACAGGTTCTGTGAAGTACAGTTCCGAACAACAAGAGGAAAAGCAGCCCGCTGATATGCAGCGACGCAATGACTTCACGGAAGCCAATTACTTCATTCAAAGCTCAAGCTTAGCCAAATCATTCAGGGCGGATTCGACACGAACAAGGAGAAAGCACCCTTTCGATCTACAGTTTCCACTAGTCAGCAGAGATGATTACAAAGGGCCCTGCCTCGAAAATATTTTCCCATCCCGTCAAGCATCTCTACGCTTGGAAAGCAGCGCGATGTGTATGTTTTCTCCGTCTCTGACTGCGGTTGATGCATAAGAGGAGAAAGGATCTGTCACCAGCCTTTCGCTTCTACATGCTATCATCGTCGTCTTTAGCTCGGTACGTTAACATGTGATTCTTCATGTTCTACGACAATGGTTATGGCACAGCTGGTGACAGTCACTGGTCATGGGATCTTCGGTCACGGCAATGCGACGCCTGCATGCCACATGTCCAAAAGATGGCGATTCGTCTCCGGCCGAAGGGTACACTAGTAGCAGGGAACGGCTTCTCGTTGACTTGGGACTTAGAGCAAACATCTAGCCTTAGCGAGCATAAGTTTCCGTCAGTCAGACACGTAGCAGCAAGGGTAACCGGAGGATTATCTGGGCAAATTGCACCGAAAATGAAAGCCGATGGAACCGCCTGATATTGACATTGATGAAGATGCGTCTTACACGATGAATTCACACCGTTCTACGCGATGCTTTTCGTAAGGCAACCCCCAAGAGTCGTTGAAAACTAATAAGAATAATAATTCTCTTGTGTGCTGTCACGCAATTCAGCGAAAGCATGCCTCTCTCTCCACCAATTCTATCATCGTCGGCTACCAAGAGACCCCTCCCATTTACGAGCCATGCTGTGCACTGAAACACATCCTGGAGAATTGAGCTTGTTCGCGGAGCTTTCAAAGCACGCTTTCCGCTTGCCGCAAATCGACACAGACATCAGGCAAGCACTGCGAAACGAACCACGTTTATCACCTACGGTAGTGGGTCCGTAGAACCGCGACTCGACATGTGATGATCCCGGCGAACCATTGGGTGAACGATGCCCTGCTATATTGAATATAAGTGTCAGTGCAATCGAGGGCGTTCTGAGAACAGTTTCCATCGATGATCACATCGCGACTGATTATTCAAAATCCGGTGTTAGATCCGTGAATGCGCAGAGGCGGAGCGAAGTATTTGCGCCTGAGTCAGGAACTTGAGTTTTTATATGGCAGAGGAACTAAGACGAGTCGGATAATAATATTGTTTGGAGGAAGTCGGAACCTCGTCTACCTGCTGGTAATGGAAGTGCCTCCAAATTTGCGAGGGTGCACGGAACACTGCAAACCTCAAGTTTCGAGCTTTTTGATCGAAGTACAGGCATGAGATAGATATAAAGTAGCCCGATCTATGCACGTGGGATCGGAAGGACTGCGACCAGCGTGTTGCATTGTTCGGTACCTCGAGACCCATGCTTTTTCAGTGGGGAACGTCAGTACATGCAATCTCGAGATACTGGAATACTTGAATCAAATAAAGTAAAGTAGCTCAATGAACGATGGGTGGCAAGCCCGCCAAGCCTTGGGTCTCCCTCGCAACCGAGGTCAGTCTAACTCTCGGATGCGTACTAGTCCCAGGACTACTTTATTGAGAGCTCAACCCGCATTGAACATTCTCATCTGTAGCTAGATGATCTCGCTGTAAAACCATTTGGGAATTCGAATTTTACTAAGAATAGAGCGCTCCTGTGAGCTTGAACAATGACAGTGCGAATGGAATTTCTCGAGCCAATTGGAGCCAGCAAACCATGATTCTTCGGAAACGACAACCTAGCCCTAGTAGAGAAGCAGAGCAACGTCCGCTAAAACGACCGAGACACATTTCAGACTCTCAACCAACCTCACAAGAAGTTTCTGTGTTTTCTCGGTCTAGTAGAGCGACCTCCGGAAGTACCTCGTATCCTATCAAGGCAATCGTCGCGGAGCGATCAAAAGAATTCCTCGTCGATTGGGCCGACGATCCGATCACCGGGAAAAGTTTTTCACCAAGCTGGGTAAGAATCAAACTCGTTGACTCGCTTTTGATTCTTTATGTGCATCGAACCATCATTGAATTGGGTTGGGATGATGCGGTCAACAAAAGCTGATAACGGTATCCTACAGCAACCTAAACGAAACGTGAGTATAGAAGCTATCAACACTTGGAGAAAGGTCTTCAAACCGACAAATCGGAGGTCACCCACCCAACTGAGGACTACGAGGTCTCCCAGAAATATCACGAAAGACTGTGTTATCGCTAGACTAAACACCAAATCGCCTCGAAGGCAAAGGTCTCACATTCACCCGATCAAAACTTCAGCACCTAACCCAGATCGCAATACGCGAGAAGCCCACGGAGTCGCAGCCTTAGTAGATCAATCTCCATTACACTCTCAACCTAATCTCCTTGTACAAATCTCACAGCATAGCAGCTTCGATAGAGAACAATACCTTCAGTATCATTCTTCCCTATCAGTAAACAGCGTTCTATCATTTTTCCCACCACATCAAGATTCTGGCTTAGGCGAATCTTCACCGCCGCCAGAGCCTTCCCATTTAGAGCTTTCACCTCAAATCCGCATAGTCCCCGACTCCCAGTCGCTTCCTGGTTCATCGAGCTACGTTCCTACGCCAAGCTTCAGTGACAGAAATATCGGGGCATCACCAACCACTGGTTTTCGGGAGTCAACATATATCAGTACCTCATTCGATCAAGATACTGGTCTTCTGACTGAGGACGAGTTTTTGTCCAGCGATCCTGTTGAAGATTCTACAGGTTTCTACGTTGCCGAGAGTCCTGAGTATACTTCCCGCTTTCGGAGGTCCAGGTCCGTACCAACACAGAACTCCATAGAGTTATCATTTTCGATCGGCAGTCGGGCGACCCTGGCAGCCGCTGTTCCCCGCAGCCTTTCTGATCCTAATTTACTAGTCTCCAGTCTGGAAAGTTTGAAAGATCTATCAGACGAACAGAAAAGCCCGGATATACCTTCAAATTCATCACAGAAGAACTCTCTAATCCAGGACCGGCAACAGAGCTTAGGCGGGACGCCAGGGATCCCCTCTGCGGCTCAGTCTGTAGTCGAGAGTTCAAAGAAAGCTTGTAGCCGGAGCCTTGCAACAACTCGTTGCCGCCATCGTGCAAAGCCCACGGATTTTGTGATCCTAGAAGACTTTGTTGCAGACAGCCAACCAACTCAAACCACAGAGAGCTCGGTGTTGAGCCAACGACACCCGAACTCTCAACCAGATCGACCCACCACTGTAAGAGGACCCGAGCCCAACAACGACAGTCGCAAATCATCGTCCAACTCGCCCGAAGTTGTTACGCTTTCTAGCATACCCATCTCTGCCTCTGGGCCGCCTCCGCCTGCACCAGCACTGAACACCATGTCACAGCAGTCTTCCACCCAACTTGGTGCAGGGTTGAGGGCGTCATCCGAAACTCCTCGCCCCGGTCTCCGAGAGAAATTGAAGAATCTACGAGCTGGCTCTAGAATTGAAGCGGACGGTCGCAGGCTGAACAAGCGAGATACTAGCCACAGCCAATCGTCAAGCGCTGTCAACGAACTGGCCGTACGCTCCAATCTTTCCCAGCAAGTCTTTACAGCAACATCGCCATCGGCTCAAGATCAGGGATCTGCCATGGCCACTGGAACATTGCATCCTATACCTTGGACGCAAAAGAATCCCACCTCCCCCTCTGGACCGACACCAGCTGTTCCTACTAGCTTCAATGAAGCTGTGACTTCATCAGATTATCATCCCCTTCACGTGGGGACAGCCAAAGAGTCAGCGCTGCCAACGGGGACAAAATCGCCAGGACAATCAAGAATTGAAACTCAAAGTTCAGAAATTGCTGCTAATGTACCCTTACCACTCCATTTTCATCAGTCAGTACACACGAATTCAACAGCTCCAAATGGACCTCCTTCGCCAGAAGAGTTATCTGCACTTTCTCAAGTAGTCACATCACTGCAGCCTTCACATCTCGGCCCGATGGAGTTCGTAGTTCCTCTTGGTATGAATACTAGGGTACGTGATCAATACATCTCAATCATGAAGTATTACCATAGGAGTATAGAAGACTCGCAAAAAGAACGAATCTCGGATGATGTGCTGGATCGTATTCGACTTATGCTAGACCGACTAAATCGTGTCACTACCCATATGGACCTTGACAACGGGGATGAAACTAGCCAGGAGGACGTGCCAGCCGAGAACCTAGCCATGTGGGCAATAAACTGCAGTGAGAAGTTCAGGTTCCTTCATCACCTATTCGATGCTCTCAGGAACAGGAACCTACACCTCGCAATAGTTGCCAAAGCTGGGCAACTCTTAGATATTGTAGAGACGTTTCTAAAGGGCAACCATGTGGCCTACAAAAGGCCCGACATACTGTCAAAATCGAATCCCAAACATGTCAAAAGCCGCCTGGAGGTAACTCTTCTGCCGTCAGGGACAGAGGGTTCGACAAGTCTTCCAGGTGGTGCCAACCTCGTCATAGCTCTTGATGGATCGTTCAGCGCACACGACGCGCAGGTCATGAAACTACGAACTCACGTGACGAATGTGGGCCAGCTTGCACCGGTGATTCATCTACTTGTCTACAATTCTGCAGAACACATTGACAGATGTATTTCGACAACGCTAGACGCGGTCGATCGAATGAGGAGGATCGTAAGCTGCCTGACCCAGGCTGGCGATGAGGTTGGACAGCTTTTGCCTGATGAAGTCTCCGCTCCGGCAGCTGCCGAGGAGGTGGCAGCCTTTGTGGAAGCTGGAGGTTTGGCACACCATTGGACATTCCAAGCAATCAGGCCAATAGAGGACATCGTGGCCATCGAGTATACTCAGGGCATGGACACTCTAACACAGCCCGGGCCAGCATCGGCCAAGACAGTGATTGCACCTTCAACCGCGTTGAAAAGAGCTTTGGTAGGCTTGGATTTCCAACAAGACTGCCGATTTGGGCAACACAAGCTGATTGTCTTAGGAATCGGAGGAAGCCGGTGCGTCTCCTGGCAAGCGTCAAAGAACGACACCTGCTGCCGAAGTGACCCATATCAGCGACTCCGCTACGCAAGACTCCCAATCCGTAGGTTGTAGCTTCCTGAAATAGACCAGCCGCTGATGTTGCTCCCAGCAGACGATATTCGACCTCCGCAGTGCACTTCAAGAGGCAAACGCAGAGATCATTTCCTTGAAGACCACACACACACAACGGGAAAGTGCTCTGCAAGCGAGTATCACCACTACGAAACACCAGCTTCAAGAGCACATCGATGCTCTTTCCGCTCTGCAAGATCGCTTTGAGCAGCGGACGCATACTCTGACCTCGCTTCGCCAAGAAAGAGATGCTCTGACGGCAGCTGCCACAGCATCGGAGCGTAAACGAGAGGCCAACGCAGCCGAAATCCTTTCGCTTAAAGATAGTCTTTCAGCACTCGAAGCCAGTCTGAAGCAAGCGCGCGATTCGCTTCTCGCTTCCTCTACACCGGGCGTCGCCGAGTCTGAGAGGACGAGTGCTGAGATTAGAAGGCTTCAAGCCCTTAATGCCGATTATGAAAAGAAGATTGCGTCCATGAGAACAGACTTTGACTTTACACGTACAGCATATCAGAATGCATCCAGTTCGGCCGCTGACTCTGCTCTTCAGATCACGACGCTTGAGCATGAAATGGCTGATCTCCGCACCAAAGCTTTCTCAAATGCTATCGATCTGGCAGAAAAAAATAAGAGTACCGAGAACAATGCATTACTGAAGCACACGGCGCACCTGGAAGTTATATTGGCAGAACGCGAAGATGTGCTACGGCGAAAAGAGGAAGAGATCAGAGAATTGCGAAGAGGGAGAGGTATCGGCACCAGGGGTAGCTCAGTCTTACCGGGTGGGAGCCCGCGCGGAAGTCGTGGCGCAAGCCCCGTCGGAGAGGCGATGTTGAGAGTGGGCAGCAAAGGGCTTGGGAGCAGTTTGCGATATGGTACAAAGGGCTCCGGAGTAAGAGGAGAGGATGATGCCTGAGGTGATGCTGTCTCATTGGCGTTTCTTATGTGGCTATCGATGGTATATGTAAGAGCATGCCGGCGCTCCTCGAAACGTGCTGTCGAGTACTCCATCTAGCTGCCGCGATGATGGCAGCGAAATTTGGCTATTTGGTACAATCTCCATGTGACGTCAAAATAGGCGTGCTCGAGGACCTCATTCATGATGAGAAGGTGGAAGACGCTCATGGCTACCAGACCATATATTATAGATATGTCGTTCTCTCCACGCTGTCATCGATCAGCTCACGTTTCAATGAGAGCATCCCCACGGCGAGACTCCAAGATCTACACAAGCGGTCGTACGTTTGCTTCTTGCGCTGGTCCTATTGCTTCACTCATATTTCTTCTGATCAGTCGTGCTCACCCTGGCTCGAGTGACACTTGCAGTACAGGGAGACCTGTTAAATGCTACGAAACCCGTCCGAGCCTGTCTATGGTCTATTGGCTTCGGAAGTGAAGGCGGCTGGTCGTCGAGTAGTACAGTACAACGCCCAGAACTTCTCGTCTGGACCGAAACGCCCAGAGGCACTATCATTTCATGTTGCCCCATCCATCGCATCTTCGCCAACAACGTTTCCCGAGTTCTCCAAACCAGGGTCAGCCTCATCGGAACTTGGATACGGATAAGTCCCCCCGGTCAAGAATCCTCTTCCGTATCCCCTCCACCAGCACGGGCCTGGGAATACGGCGACAAGTTCGATTCGGGCTCCAAATCCAATTCAGACCCATCATCATCGTCATCATCCTTCCCATCCTCAGCCTCGCTCTCGTCGTCAGTACTTTCCCATGCATCATCATGCACCTCGTCCTCCTCCCGCACCGTCTCCACCACCACCTCCTGATCCACCCTGAAGTTCACCCACTTCTCCTTATCCACAAACCCATCCAACACCATATCCACCCAACACTCCTCCAGCTTCAGCCGCCGCCGGATCCCCTCCCTCATCACCAACTGATCAATCTGCATCATCAGGCAATGCCTCCCCGCCGCACCCCACCCCTCCCACTGCAGCATCCCAATCTGCTCCGGCGGCACCCCCATAATCGGCTGGTTCCAGTTCCTCCGCGGCTCGTAGTTCCACCGCACAAGCATCCGCAGCATGTCCAGCTGCGTCTTCATCTCCTCCCTCCGCAGCACCTTCCACAACATACTCAGGCTCCGCTGCCCCAGCAGCATCTTGCGGAGCCCCGTATCCCCTGTCCCCGTTACCGGGTGCGTGAGACGCATGTCCAGCTTGATGATGAACTCCGTCGCGAGATACAGATCTTCGTCGGTCCAAAAAGTGCGATTGTGCATGAAGCCGACTCGCCGGAAGTTATCGCTGATGTCCATCGTGAACCAGATCTTCTTGATCGCCAGACTCATCCCCGCGGGGAATGCGTGCCCTTCGGACGCCATCAGCGTGATGATCTCGTCGACCACCATCTCGCGGAAGTGGATCATCTTCAGCCACTTGAAGGTTGGCACCCAACGCACGGTGCCTCGGCGGCGGGGGGCGAGGTTCTCGCGCGCGGCGGGGTCGAAGTGGCAGAGGGAGGCGTAGCAGCGGAAGATGAAGATGCCAGCGGATTCGGGGGCGTGGGCGAGGGCGTTGCTCATGATGAGGGTGGTGAAGCGGGCGTTGACGAGGAAGTGAAAGGGCTGCGAGATGGCGTAGAGGGAGAGGAGCGTGTCGACGGGGAGGTGTTTGGTGTATTCGAGGGTTAGTTCGGGGTGGGCGAGGAGGGCGGAGAAGATGTTGAAGGGGGCGGCGGCGCGGGGTTGGGGTGCGGTTGGCGTTGGTGGGACGGTAGGGGTGAGTGGGACGGCGGGGGTGGATGGTTGCGCTGGGTTCGCGGCTTGCAGGCGGAGGCGCTTGAAGGGAGAGGAGGGCACGGGGGCGGTGTTTCGTGGATCTGGGTCAGGGGAGGAGCTGGAATGCCGGCGCTTGTGATCGGGGCTGGCTTGGATGGTGGTGGAGTGCACGACTGATGGGTGTAATTCATAGGCGGTGACGTTGTCGGTGGATGAGCCTGCTGGTTGTGGGCTTGCTGGTGGCCATGCCGTTAATGCTGCGTGTTGAGAGCTTGCTGCCCTTGAGGTTGGCTTACTTTGACAACGATCATTTCGAATAGGAGAAACATCGCGGTCATTGAGAATCGAATGCAGTGGAGCAGACATGGCTGAGACACAAGATTACCTGGAGTTGGATTACTATTGGAAGGCCTGCAATGCGTGCGAATGCGAAGTCGAGGCATTTGTTATGACAAAGACAGGGATCAATACTGAAATGTGCGGATTGTCACGCGCTAGCATCTTATTGACAGATAGATCGACAAGGTAGCTAGTTCCAACGACAACGGTGGAACCGCCAGGTGAATAATGGCGTCGGGTTTCTGATCTCTCACCCATATGGCTTAGAGATGTGTTGACAGCCTTTACAATAGTATTCCATTCAATGAACACAAGAGTTCATGATCGCTTCCTGTTCATATCGATCTTGGACACTCAGCAAGGCATTGATCGGCCAAACATTAGCTCACTATGGCCGCGAAAGGCTGGAGCGCTCAGAGTATGACTAAGGGTGTAATAGCAGCATTAGGGTATCTCGATTGCAGGGAGACTTGACTGTGTTGAGCCAATAACATCTTTCTCCCTCCAGTCCAAAATAGCCGGGTCCTTGGTCGCGAGTGACGGGATCTGATGGAGAAGAACAAACGAATATCAGATCGAAAGAGAACAGTTCTACTCAATCTCTAGGCTTCGACGGCCATGCCCGATAGGACCTTAGGTTTTGAAGAAGTTTGGCTCCCTTTGTCGGCCTCAGCAGGAGGCAGGCCCCAGGGGCTTTGGCTTCAACTATCCTTTGTCGAACATCTCCCTATCATGGAAGGCCACTCTAGGTAGAGACTGACGGCCATAAGGTCATTGGCCGAGCTTCGTAAACCATATCTAATCTCGTCCTGGCCCGGTTGATGGTCGTACTATCCGCTCAAATGCTGTAGAATTTAATGGTTTGAAGCCAAGCCCGGTTGAATGACAATATTATGCCGTGTGGAAGAAGTGCAGCGTCACGCATGTTCTTATACATGACCGCATATGGGTACCGTTTATCCCTCGATTTCTTCGATGGGGACATCGTCCGTATCTTTCCCTACTATGGCATTTGCTACCTTCCATACCTGGATTAGATTATCCTCTGCCGCACTACAGAGGACCCAGGGGTCGTTCATATTCCAGCTAAAGTCGGCTATGCGGTTCGTATGGCCGCCATGCATGAATAATCTGGGATGCACATCAGTAATAGTTGTTGCGAAATAGCAGACATGGAACTCTCACAGCTCAGGTGGACCATCTTCTGCATCGTCTGGAGTTTGCTCCTCGCCTACTCGACTGAGGTCCCAGAAGACAATACGTCGATCGTTACTCGAACTTCCCAAAACCGCCTCTTCAAAGGGGTGCCATGACAGAGAGGTCACGGCTTGCTGATGGCCTGCGAGCACATGCAGTTTGGACTTGAGATTACGTAGATCCCAGATGCCGATTGTTGCGTCCGCTGAGCCGGTCGCAACGACATACTCCGAAGCGGGATTGAACGACAGAGCGTTGATGGCGTCCGTATGACCATTGGAGGCTTTCGTAGCTGAGGCTGTTGTTGAAGGATTTCGTGTGTCAATTATTTGCATGGTAAGATCATCGGATACTGTTCCTATCAAAGATTCGTGTAGCGGGTGGTACTGTACATCGTTCACGATGGCTGAATGATGCGTGTATATTCTTGAGGCCTTTAAGATCTTACTACCTGAGGAGATTTTCGTGATATCCCTGGTTATCGTTAACGAATGACGTAAGGGCTTCGAAAACAGGTCTCACCATATCCGGACGGTCTCATCCTCACTGCCTGTCGCTAGATGGCCAGCCTGGTGTGGATTCCAGCTAAGTCCAAATCCCTCCTTCTCGTGCCCGTGGAGCTCAACTTGTGGATTGACAACGCCGGTCGGTACGCTTGGGTGCTTCGTTCTGTCAAAAATCAAAGTCCTCCCATCTATAGCCATCGTAGCAATGATATTCGGATTTTGAGGTTGATACCGAGCTTTATTAATCTCTCGAGGGTGGTCAATCTTTTGAACGATGTTGAACTTAATGTCCATCTCTTTCGATTTCTTGGTCGTACCACCACCAAACCCCCCAATCTCTTGACGATCTTCATCATAGTCCGCAGCATCGGGAGAGACGGGCTTGGGTAGTTGCACGTGGGCAATCTGGAGGTAATTTTGGGCTTCATTCGAGGTGTGAGTGCCGATCAGCAACCGATGGGTCGAGAAGTCTTTTTCAGGTATTCTCGGCATCATTAGCATTTAGTGAAGACGAGTGATTTGCTGACCTACGACTGCACATCTGGTAGCCATTGTGTTGTTAAGGTAGGCCATTCTAGGGCTGTGCTGAGGAGTAGATCGTATAGGAAGGGCGAGTTCTTCTTCCAAGTTTTGTATCTGGACGTGTCAGTGAAGAAATTTTCCGAAGATAGGCAGAGCGAACTCTTCATTGATTATTTTCTCTTGCAATTGCTCATCTTCTTGCGCCTCCTCCATAGCAGCTTTCCACTCCATTAGTTGCAGGTCTTCGAGCTTACGGTAGCTTTACGCACCATCCATATTGTGGTCCTCCATGAAGCTTCCGCTTGAGGCACTTAGTTCATGAGAATGCCGCCCTGTCGAATGCGAAAGAATGTTAAGTATGCTGTAAGGAAAATGCGGTCGTCAAGTAGCAAACGAGAACCACTTTAAGGTCAAGACACGTCTTGCCAAGTACGCTAGATCGAAAACGTCGTGTGGCTTGGCACTCATGCTCTATTCTTTGTTCATCAGTCCGCGGCCTCACAACAAATTTCATATACATTTCGGAAAATCCGTTCGTTAGTGATCCCTCTGTGAATAAGCTGATGAGGGAAGCAAAGGACTGGTAAGACACTAGGCTCGATACCCTCCTTTCTACACAGCAAAACGTTCTGATATCAGCTTCTCCAATTTAGAAGCCCCCTCTCCAACAGCAACGCGCAAGGTTTGGGGCGAAGATGGGTGTACCAAAGTTCTTCCGATGGATGAGCGAACGATATCCGGCTATCTCCCAGCTTATTGCGGAGAATCGGATTCCGGAGTTCGATTGTCTGTACCTCGACATGAACGGCATTATCCACAACTGCACCCACTCCGACTCGGACTCTCCCACGTTTCGCATGACGGAGGACAAGATGTTCATTCAGATCTTCAATTATATCGAGCACCTCTTTGGCAAGATACAGCCAAAAAAGCTCTTCTTCATGGCTATCGATGGTGTTGCCCCCCGGGCCAAGATGAATCAGCAGCGAGCCAGGCGCTTTAGGACTGCGTTGGATGCGGAAATTGCGAAAGAAAAGGCCGAACGGGATGGCGTGGACATGCCAACAGAAGAAGCGTTCGACAGCAACTGCATTACGCCAGGGACGGAGTTCATGGCCAAGCTGACGAAGCAGCTCAAGTATTTTATCAACAAAAAGATATCAGATGATGCTGATTGGCAAGGTGTCGAAGTAGTGCTTTCCGGCCATGAAGTACCAGGGGAGGGCGAGCACAAGGTCATGGAGTACATACGGCTTGCTAAGGCCCAGCCAGACTACGATCCTAATATGCGACACTGTTTATACGGCCTTGACGCTGATTTGATAATGCTGGGTTTGCTCAGTCACGACCCGCACTTTTGCTTGTTGAGGGAAGAAGTCACGTTCGGAAGGCAGAGCCAGAAGAAATCAAAGGAGTTGGAGCATCAGAATTTCTATCTTATGCATCTATGCATCGTAAGGGAGTACCTGGAATTAGAGTTTCAGGAACTCAAAGAACCATCTGCGTTGTCTTTTCCTTTCGACATGGAGCGCGTCATCGATGATTTCATCTTAATGGCGTTCTTCGTTGGAAACGATTTCTTGCCGAATCTACCGAATTTGCACATAAACGAAGGTGCACTTGCACTCATGTTCAAGATGTATAAATCAGTATTACCAAAAGCGGGCGGCTATATCAATGAGCTTGGCGTTATCAATCTGGAGCGGCTGGCTTTATTGTTGGATGAGCTCGCTGACGTGGAATATCGCTTTTTTGAAGCGGAGAACGCCGATGCCAGCTGGTTCAAGGGGAAGCAGATGGCTAAGGTGGACGTGATGGAGAAAGGCAACAGAAAGATTCCATCGACGGTGACTACGACCCAAAAAGACATATTCAAGAAGGTGAAGAAGTTTGTTGGGCGTCGACTGAACGACTCCACCGGACAGCAAGCGTCTTTGGATCTTGAATCGAGTCTACCAGCACGAGACCGCAAATTCGCTCAAGATCTAGCTGATGACCTGAGATTAACATGGAAAACGGTGGAAGATAGACAGGGCAACCGACACCTGCGTCTGGATTTTCCGGGGAAACTCGAGGGTGATGACGACGATGAGGTTGACGAGGAGGAGTCACAGATCGCACTGTTGCGGGTTCTCAAGCGATACGATAACGCCAAGGTAGTTGATATCACAGTGGGGGAGGTTCAGCAGCAGATGGATCAGAAATACGAACAAAAGTTCCAGGGCTGGAAAAACAAGTACTACAATGAAAAATTCGATTGGGGCCTCGAGAATGAGGAAGAGATGAGAAAGCTCACAGAGAATTATGTCCAAGGGCTTCAATGGGTACTGTTCTACTATTATCGCGGCGTAGCATCATGGCCATGGTTCTACGGCTTTCACTACTCCCCAATGATTTCAGGTAAGCGACAGTGAATGCATGATTAGATAGACCGCTGATGAAACAACAGATGTCAAGAAAGGACTGGAAGCAAATATGAATTTCACACTTGGCCAGCCATTCAGACCATACCAGCAACTAATGGGAGTACTTCCAGACCGAAGCAAGCGGATAGTACCAACGGTGTATCATGACCTCATGACTGATGTCAATTCGCCAATTATCGACTTTTACCCTCGAGACTTCGAACTCGACAAGAATGGTAAGAAAATGGACTGGGAGGCCGTCGTGAAAATTCCCTTCATCGATGAAAGACGGCTGTTGAATGCGATGGGCCCTAGAGACGCTCTACTTTCACAAGCTGAGAAAGACCGAAACGAATTTGGGGTCTCGCTGAAATTCAGTTATTCGCCAGACGCGTCCTATACTTACTCTTCTTCATTAGCTGGAATCTTTCCCGACTTACCGAACTGTCACTGCGTCGAGAATATCTTCGATCTCCCAACCATGGACGGCCTAGATTTACATGTTGGGTTAATGGAGGGTGTAAAGCTTGGAGAAACTGCACTTGCCGGCTTCCCCAGTCTAAAAACCCTACCGCATACAGGGACCCTCGGCTTCCACTCGGTCAATGTCTTCCAACAGGACAGTCGCAATGAGAGTATGGTGATCACTTTGGCAGACGCTGAGGAACGCACAAAGGTGGAGGCAGCCAAGGTCAGGCTTGGCCAGAGGGTCCATGTCGGCTATCCTTTCCTGTCTGAGGCCAAGATCATTCGTGTATCAGACGAGATGTTTAGCTACGCCTTGCCAGAAAGCGGGTCCGGACCACCGGTGGCTACTCCTCATGGGCCTCAAGAGCTTCAGGTATGGCAAAAGAAGGCGGAGAGGATCGAATCGGTGTACAGCAAGAGGCTAGGCATGATAACGGGACCGGTGGAATCTCTTGTGCATGTGGACATGCTTCAGGGCCTGAAGAAAACCGATGAAGGTGCTTCAATAAAGGAGTATGCCCAAATATTGGGCATCGAAACCGATTATGCTTCGCAGATGGTGGTTGACGAAGTCGCCAGCGAGGATCAGCGGTTCATTGAAAAGGCTGCTTTGCCGATCGAGGAGGAATTTCCAATTGGCACAAGAGCCTTCTTCCTTGGGGATTTCAATTACGGCCGACCATTAGAAGTTGTTGGGCATACCTCCAACAAAGCCAACATCTGGGTGTCAATCGCGAAAGGCAAGCCTCGTGAATTCGGTCGGGAAATTGCCATGGATGCTGAGCGCCATGCCCCTTACACCCCATCCTACGCAGTTGCCAGAATGCTGAGCCTGAACCCTTTGGTACTGAGTAAACTCACTTCTGCTTTCCAAGTCATTCTTGAGGACGGCCGCGTCAACTTAGGTCTCAACTTGAAGTTCGAGGCAAAGAAGTTGAAGGTATTAGGTTATTCGCGACGCACCGATAGTGGCTGGGAGTTCAGCCAGAAGGCTATCGAGCTCATCAAGCAGTACATGTTCAGCTTTCCAGACTTCATTGCTGGTATTCAGAGAAATCCGCAGGGCAAAGACTATGACGCTACGGACTTCTACCCTGCAGACGAAGCGAAAGCTAAGATGAAAGAGATCCAGACATGGCTTAAATCCATCGAATCAAGAAGCTTTCAGAAAGTTCCGCTCGAAGCAGAACAGCTCGACTCGGAGGCTGTTCATAGAATAGAGCAAGCTGCAGATGAAACCATTCGCAATGATCCACCGGGTGCAAATCAAAACAAGAAAATCAACGGCGTACCTCGCAATGGTCTTCTCAAGCCATCCGATGCAGAGCATCGTCTGAGCCATCAGCGCTTCACCATTGGGGATCGGATAGTCTATGTCCAGGATTCTGGAAGGGTGCCAATCGCCACCCATGGAACGGTAGTAGGGAAGACTCGAACACCCAGGACTACTTTACTTGACGTTGTCTTTGATGTTAGCTTCATGAGCGGCACTTCGCTAGAAGAACGATGCTCGCCCTTCCGCGGCTCGACCGTGCCCGTGCATGCTGTGCTCAACATCACCGACAGACAAATGGTCGCCGGCTCTCGCGCGGGTGACAACCAGCGGCCCCAACCTGTCGTACGGCCATTGACTGTTAATGGATACGGCGCACCGACCGGTCCTAATGGCCAAGGCCAGCTCATGCCTGCACAAGCCCCTAGGCCGCTTCGTGGCTCTTTCCGTGGTGCAGTGTCAGGACAGCAGAACGGAACTCGTGGTGGCATGTCAAGGGGCAGAGGAGGGTCAGGCTACGATGGGACGCCAGTCGGACCTCCACAAAACCTCCCTTTCCGCAACCAAGGGCTAGCTCAAGCTAACGGAACCCGTGGGAGAGCAGCACAAGTAAACGGCGCCTCGTATCGTGGGCGTGGTAATTTCCCTTCCCAGCAGACGACGCGAGGTGGTTACACCAGGATTGACATGAATGGTTCGGACGAAGGAGTCATCAGTAACAATCCATCTTTTCGGCCTCAGTCTTACACGAACGTTGCCCCGCCTGCGAATCTAGATTCTCGCGGACGTGGCAGGGGGCGAGGCGGGTTCCGGGCTGGAGCATCCCGTGCGGATGGGTTTCGAGGTCGAGGAGCGCCTAGGGGACGGGGAGTAGAAGCTGCGTCACAGTGAACAGTCATCTACCTCCACGTTATCTTCATTACTAGCGCGTTTTGACAATACGAGTCTGGCTCTTGGCGCTATTGAAGCGCCAAGGATTCTGTAATCACTGTAGTGTCCCTGTACCCAAACACAAGCTGGTCTCAACTCGTCTTTCCGCTTCACGCTTTACCCCCCCGAAGCAGAGCGGTCATAATGCACTCGTCTCTAGTGAGAACTCAAAATGTCTTCGGCTATTTCACTACCGTCGCATTTGTCACAGCTCTGTTCGTAGCTCTGTCGGTTCTCTTCACCCCTCAAAGCCCGTCAGCCAGTATACAGCTGCGCAACGTACAAGTGTGAGTCTCTACATCATGTTGAACTGGTCGTCTTCTTGCTCATGATGCCCCAGAGTCAAAGGTCGGCCGCATTACTACTCTCCCAAGAAGGAGGAGTACGCTCACATCAAATTCGACCTTGACGCCGGTCAGCCTACCCTCCACCCAAGCGCCCTGCGCAGTTGAGCTACGGGTAGACTGACTTTCCAGATCTTTCCTCGCTATTCAATTGGAACACAAAACAAATCTTCGTGTGGATCACTGCCACCTATCCGCCTTCTTCGCCTACCGCACCACCTTCGCAAGCTATCATCTGGGACGACATCATTAAATCTGTTAGCCAATTGAATCCTCATACGCCATTTGACGCTTTTGACGAACTTGCTTCGTCGTTTAAGAAGGCCAGCAAGACTCAAAAGCCAAAGAAGCCGAAGACGGTTGGCAAGGTGAAGTTGGTAGAGCCCGAGGTTCCGCCAGGCATTGTTCGCCTCCACAATTCGAAACCGAAATATCAGATCACGGATGTCACTGGCAGATTGGCGTCACAAAAGAATGTTACTCTGGAATTGGGATGGAATGTCCAGCCCTGGGTCGGAGCGTTGACGTGGACCACACAAGAAGGCAGAGGATTAGGCAGGTGGAAGGGTGTTCAAGGGGGAAGAAGCAAGGCTTTTGACTTGCCAGCTTTGAAGGGCAAGAACGCAGGTCAAGAGCAAGTGGTCGAGAAGGGCACACCGAAGCCTGCGGAGGCCTCGCCCGTCGTTTGATTCAAAAAGCGAGATACCCACGGCCCCTGCCATAGGCGTTCCAGGTATCTAGGTGAGCACGTTCTACCAGTGGGAACCATGGACTTTTGGTAGTGATCATGGAACCCATCATTCGCAGTATGATGGGTACTGCCAATATCTATTCCAAATCTACGTGAGGAACATATATTATTGCTTCCATATGTTCCTGGTGGATGATCGGCCGGCAGAGTGCAAGGGTCCAGTCTGCCGGCCATGATCTCATCGTGCGCCTTCCTTCTGATTGATTATTAAGTACGGAGGTTGACACCAAAGTCCTGGCAGGCGGGGAGTAGACAGGGGTATTTTGGCAGACCTCTTGGCGAGAAAAGGGGGTATATACGAGTATCACTGGTCAATTTCTATGGCAATCGCTATTCTTCCTCCCAATCCTCTTCGTCGCCTGCACGTTCTCCCCGCTCTCTTGCTGCGTATGCACCTTTTCGCTCCTTCGCGTTGTAGGGACGAATATTACTATCTTGACGTCCCTCTCTATACTTATTGCCACCATCTAATTCGCGTACTAGCTCCAAATGGCGTGGCATGCGTTCAATCCAACTTTGAATGCGTTCTTGCGTAAAAAGGTGCTTCCAACAATGTCGTCACCACGTTTTATATCCTTTTTGGTTCTAGGAATGTCTCTACGTGTAATCCACCTCTTTATCTACCACCAACAAGGCTCTATTATGTTAAGATCAGGACTATTTCCATACCAAATTAGACGTAGAATGCCCGCATCTATCCAAATAGAGTTCTGGTTCTTAGAGATGTGACTAGACGCTTTGAAAAATAAGCATTGAACAAATACTAAAGCGTTAAAGCATCAACACGTATCTCCGTCCTCCATAACAAGCGTATCTAGTCGTTTTTGAAGACAAATCTTCGCGAACGGAATCAAAAGTAGAGAAAGTACATGCTTTTGATAGCGTACCCAGTCGATTTCACCTGTATCTCCCCTAATAATCTTGCCGTTCTTTTGATTCCATCTCTATTGAGGTTTTTTGCCCCTCTTGTTGCGTAGACCTGTACGCCGTATTGCAGTATTGAGCTCCTATTCTGTCTTCTTAAGAGGTTCCGTCTTCTTATTGAGCTTTGCGATATGCTTATTAGCTGCATTCTTCTCCGCAGCAGTCTCTTTACCCCATATATAGCAGGAGCCCTTGCGATCATATGAAAAACAGCCCCAGAACATAAATTCAGAAAATCTTAATGTAAAAAAGTTAGTCAACCGGCCGCATCCCCGCCATTTTTGGTGGCAACCCCTAACAAATTTTTGGAGATGCGCCCAACGTCAATACGTATAAACGTTTACTTGCCTTTCCATCTGTGGCGAACCACTGTTTTCACTTATTTCTCCTACGCGCGTCGCCACACACGCCATATATCTCTTTTTTGCATTACCACGCTAGTTTTATCTATTTAAATAATGCGCTTCTAGTTCTTTACAATTCAATTCTTATGTTTTATCGCAAAGTTGTATTGCGCTTGCTTTATTTCCTCTATTAAACTCGATTTTATAGTAGACTTGACGTTGTTAAACTTGTGCTTGCGAAGCACGCAAAGAATAGTTGATTGCGAGAAATTATGTTGGTATCTCATGTCTACAACAGACATTTCTTTGTCATTTTTATCTTTTTTAACTAGATTTTGTTAGCAAATGCCAAGAAATAGTATTAAACACTAGAGAGATCTTTATACTATCTGCAATGCATTCGTATTTATTCTACTTAAATAATTCTTGCTAATACTACTAACAATGCTTGAAAAAGTAAACTTTTGTTAATATTTAGATATCTTTGGATATACTAGTCCAAATCGAGTAATTTCAATTAAATCTATATATTTATAGTGTATTCTATTTATATTACGAAATATATCTATACATAGTCTTTTTATTACTTAGTTAAGACTAGCTTGAAGTTAATTAATTTAATTTAATAATTTTTTTTCAAACTAATCTAAATCGAGTAATAAAAAGATTGTTTATAGATACATTTCGTAATATAAATAGAATACAATATAAATATATAGATTTAATTAAAATTACTCTAGTATATTCAAAGATATTTAAATATTAACAAAAATTTACTTTTTTAAGCATTGTTAGTAGCATTAGTAAAAATTATCCAAGCAGAATAAATGCGAATAATTATAGTTGCTTGCTATATAGATTTACAAGAAATAATTCTATTGCGTTAATGTTATAAATTAGGATAGAATCTAATGAAATTACGTCTTGATGTCTTGGCGTTAAACGTATTGTTACGAGCTTATTTAAGCTATACTAGTGATTTAGGTTCTACGCGCTACGAGCGAACTTATTATTATGTTCGACATACTTAAGAAGCGAACATCTCGAACATAATATTTAACATGTTTAACGAACGAACATTGCGAACAATTATGCTCGTTATGTTTAACAAATGAACAAGACAAGCAATCTATATTTTCTTAATATATAGAAACTAGAAACGCGACTTTTTTATAAATTGTATTTAACTTATTTTAAGTTTTTACTTATTGTTACTTTGATTCATTGAATCACTTGTAAAAATTTATTAAATATAAAATTGTTTATAGTTGCAACTCTTGTTATCAAGTAATTGTCTACATTGTTTAAAAAGGTTTATAAATCTTTTCAATAACATAACTTTCTTTAATATTTTTTACGAAAGTACTAGCGTAACACTTTGAACATTTTAAGAATGTTTATATTAGATTAACAAGTCTTTATTTCGAACATTAATTTAATAGTATTACGTCCATACTTTGTTAATAAAGACGACAAAATAAAAATTAATAAGCTTAACGTCTATTATAAAGATCGAATTAATTTAAAGAATTAATTTATATAAATAAATATTTATTTTATCTTTTATTTTGTTTTAGTAAACAAAAAGACAATTTTCGCATTTACATTTTTTAGAGAAAGAACTTAGCATTAACTTAAGTTAAACTTACGCAAATATTTAAAAAATTATAACAAAAATTCTTGTACAATGTTTACGAATTTCGATAATTTTAAAAAAAAGCTTTAAAATTTTTTTGAAACATTTAATGAAAAACAAATTGCAAAAAGAATAATTTAGCACTTAATTTAACGAATTTTTGCAATAAATTACGTAATAAAATTTTAAAAGTATGTTAATTTTATCAAATAAAACGATGTTATATTTATAACAATGTTTCGACAAAAATTTAAAAACAATTTTAAGAACAAAATTATGTGCGATAACAAAATTATTAGCAATATATTTAATTTTATCGAAATAATTATTAATTTCGACGACAAATTGTATAAAAGAATTATGAAAAAATAATATAATTAATTTTATAAAAGAGTAAGAATCTTCTTTAAATTAACGATTAAATATTAGTAAAAAGAATTTTGTTTTAATTAGAAATATAATAATTTAAATTATTGTAAATTTGCATTTATAAAACTAAATTTTACTTAACGACGCAAATTTTTTTTTTTTAGAAAAAAACAAAATAACAAATTTTAAAAAACGTATTATTTATGTAACAAATCGAATCACTTCGCAAGAAATTATCAATCATAAAACTTAATAAATTGTCGATAAATTAATGTCATATTAAGAAAAATATTTAATAATTAAAACAACATTAAGAAGCAAATTAACATAAAAATAAATATTTTCAAAATTAAATCAAACGACAATTATTATTTAATAAAAAATTTAAATTAATTATAAAAAGTTCTAAATAAAATATTATTAAGCAAAACATTCGCATTTACGTAAAAAGTTAATTAAGCACTTTAAAAAATTATTAAATCTTATAACTTAATTATTGACTTAAACGAAAAATATAATTAAAAAAACTTTTACAAATGCATAAAAAACATTATAAATTATCTTAAAACTTTAATTAATTTATCGAAAATCATAAACAAATGCAAAAAAAAATTAAAAAACAATGTTATTATAAGAAAAAACATATTTGATATTATTATAAAACAATTAAATCTTATAATATACGCAAGTCTTAGTTAAACGACTTATTACAACAACTTATGCTAAACTTATCTAAAAAAAAACGAAATTAATTAATTCTTTAAAAAGTTAAAGTTAGCAATTTAGCAACAAAATAAAACTTAGCGCAAATAAACGTTTAAAGCAAAGATCACTACATAGAAGCAAAGAAAAATTCAAATTTTTTAGTAAAAAGCATATTAAAGAAATGTAATATGTTAGTTTAACAATAATAACTAAATTTAATAGCGTACGTACAATGTTTTATTACATTAATTAAGATTAACAATTGTTAATTTACAACAATAATCGATTTTAATGCGATAAATAATTGTATAATTAAAGCTTTTGTAAAGAAAGAAAAGTATTTTATTTAAACAAAATTTAACGCTTACAATCTAATAATTGTAAATAAAAACTTATTATTCGCAAAGAATAAAAAAATATATAAAGAAACGAAATTATTATTAATAGTTATTTAGCAACATTACGAGAAACTAATTTTTAATATAATAAGAATAATTATTTATAATATTGTTTTAAAAATGTCTTAATTAAAGTAACACAATCTAAAAATTAATTAAAATATACAAGTATTTAGATTTGCGCAATGTAATTACGCAATTTATATTTCATTTACGTATTAATAACGTTTAATAATAGATAAAAGATTAAATCGAAACTTGATCGCAAATAGCGAATTTATATTTTCGCAAAAAAACAATTTAATAAAATTCCACTTAATAAACATTAATAAAGGTTAATTAAATTACAAAGTTAAAAAAAATAAAAAAATTGCGAATTTTTTAAGAGCTTTAAACTATTTAATATAGCGAAAAAATCGCTAAAGTACGTATTACGAATATACAACAAATGAAAACATTTATTTTAAAAAAAGAAAACAATTGAAGTTTTATTTAAATATTAATCGTAAAATTATAAGATTAAATTTAAATTAAATAAGCAATTTACGTTTAAACTTATATATGCTTTATTTAAGAAAAAGCTAAAAACACTTCGCAAATATCTAGCAAAAAACGAAAAAAAAAATTTATTAAAATTTTTTAATTATAGATAGAATATTTAATTCTTTTTGTATTTAAAAAAAACGAAACTTTTCGTTTATATATTAATTATCGAAAGCTAAACAATATTACGATAAAAAATCGATATTTATTATTTAACATTAGCGAACTTTAAAATTAATTATTTAGAGTAAAGTATTTTATCAAATTAAATTTATAAAAAGCGTACAATTAAATTAGAAAAAAAATAGAAAAAAAATAAAAAATAGCTTTTTGTATACAATATAAATTATATAAATATACAATAATGTTATTTAAATTTACGAACGTCTTAACAACGTATTAAGAAATAATTAATAATATATTATAACAATATTTGAATCAATTTGTTATAATATACTTGAATGATATTATAATTTACTTAAATATTTTAAAAAAACATACAAATTATGTTTTCAAAATATTTAAATATTTAAATAAAAAAAATCTATATTTTAAGTTAAAGAAATGCGAATTTTATTAAATTCGCATTTTTTTTTTAAATTTGTCGTTAAACAATATAAAGTACGCATAAATTTTAAAAAGCTACGAGCAATTAAAAAATAAAAATTATTTATTAACGTTAAAAAAGTTTAATTTTTTTTAAATTTTATAAATTATAATAAGAAATTTATTAAAAATTACTTTGTTAATGCAATATTATTAACGAATTTTACAAAAAAATAAAGGTTATAAATATAAAAATTAATAAAAGAGAAATTATTTTAAACTCTTAAATTAAAATGCTTAAAAAAATTAATATTAAAAATGTACAACTTACAATTGTTAAACAAAATTAAAATTAACGCATTAAATTTAATTATTAATGCATATTTTAATTAAAAGCATAAAAATATATAACATTTAATAATATATTTTTCGAAAAACCTTTTATTAATCGAACAAAATTATAATATTTACGACAAAAAGTTATTTGTTATTGTAATATTTTTAAAATTATAAAAAATATATATTGAAAAATTATTAAAATTTACGATTTTTATAAATTATGATTTTTTTTTGCATTTCATTATTATTAAATAGCTTAACAAAAAACAAATGTAATAATTAGAATAACTTAAATAATACAAATTTAAAATACAATATATATTAAATAAGAATAACGATAGAGTAAACGCATTTAGCAAAAAAAACAATTATATAAAAACAAAAAAATCGTTTAATTACAATATATTTAAAATTAAAATTAACAAAAACAAATTATTATTAATAAATAAATACAAATTAAATGCTATTTTACGAATACTTAAAAACAATAAAAAGAAATTTTTAATAAAGAAAAAAAAACTTTAAATATTTATTAATAAAATTGATAAATATATAAAGAAACATTATAATAAATTATTGCAAAAGCATTTAAAAGTAATTAAAATTCTTTAATCTTTACATTAGCATTATTAGTTTTCTTAAATAAAACAAGTTGTTAAAATATATATTAAACGATATTTTAATTATTAGTAGAACAAACATAATACATATGCAAACTATGACGAAATTTAATATTAAAAATTATTTAAATTATTATAAAATAAAGTTACGATAAAATTTATTATTAAGTTACTTAAATTAACGAATTTAGCAATTAAAAACAAATATAATTCGATATTAATAATAATTAACAAATTTATTAAGTATTTATATATTATCGCATGTAGAAAGAAATGTATAATAAAATAATTAAAATACATTGTATTAAATTGACTTATATAATATTATAATATATTTAAAGAATTAATTAGTAATAAAGATAAGCTCTTTACGTTTAATTATTAAAAAACGTTTCTACTAATGTTAAAAACAAGACTTAAAATATTTATTGCTTATTATTTAATTACGAATAATTAAATAAAGCGAACAAACTAAAGTTTAAAGCAATATTTAAAATATTACGTTAATAATATTTATAACAATTAAGTATTACTCTTATTTATAACACAATTAACTTTAAATGCAAAAATTTCGAATATTATTAAAATAACTTTATTTTTCGTTAACTATAATAAAAAATTTAATTTTTTTTAAGAAAAAGCAAAAGCATTTGTTAACTTAATTAACTATCGAAAAAATAATATCATTAAAAAAAATATACAACAACATTTTAAAAATGTAAAAAAAATTAATTAAATATTAAAACAAAAAACGAAAAACAACATGTTAGTTAAAAAAGAAAAATAAAATATATTTTTTTATAAAAAATCTTAAAACAAGAAAGTTAAACAAAAAATTGAATCATATTAAAGTTAAATCGTTTCTTGTTAAAAAGACAAAAATTCAATTAATTACGAACTTAATTTGCTTAAGAACGTCAAAGTATTTTTAATATTTAATATTTTATTATTAAAATTAGCGAATTTAATTACGTTTTTATAGAACACATTTTTTTTTTATTTATAAAAAGAAAAACAATATAAAATTAAAAAAAATTTATAACAAAAATAACAAAAATATTATATTAAATAAAAAAGATATTTTAATTTAAAAAATACATAAAAGTTAAAGAAAAATCTTAATCGTTATCAAGATCTTTTAAAAAAAAATTATTAAAATTAAACAAAAAAACGATAATTTAATTTTAATTAATTAAAAATTAAAATTGTTCGAACGACATATTAAACAATAGCTTAAGAGTCTTTGCAACAAATTTAACAAAAAGCACTTTATTTATTTTTAAATTATTAATGTTTTTTTACTTTATTACGATAATTTTTTTCTCTTTATTTTTTAGAAAATTTAGTTTTTTTTTAAACGACTTAGCTTAATACGCACTTTGCGCATTTTTTTCTTTAAGCGTAATTTTTTCTTATAAATTCGTTTTATCAAAATAGACAAAATTGTCAAATTATAATTACAACTTAACTGTACACATTTTATACACTTTTTAAAATTATTGCTTACATAACAAGTTTTATTAAACATTGTACAATTGCGACAAAAACGCATCGCTAAACACAAAAAATCTAAAACGTTAAAAAAATCTTTTTCACAAAAAGAAGAATTTTTAATATTAATTTTTCTTGAAAACATTATGAAGAAACATTAAGTTTTTAAGACAAAAACTTTAAAAAAAAAATGTTACGAGCTTATTTAAGTTATATTAATGATTTAAATTCTATACGTTACGAACAAATTTATTATTATGTTTAACATATTTAAGAAGCAAACATTTTAAACATAATGTTCGACATGTTTAACAAACAAACATCGCAAATAATTATGTTTGTTATGTTTAACAAACGAGCAAAACAAACAATTTATATTTTCTTAATATATAGAAATTAGAAACGCGACTCTTTTATAAATTGTGTTTAATTTATCTTAAGTTTTTACTTATTATTACTTTGATTTATTAAATTATTTGTGAAGATTTATTAAACATAAGATTGTTTATAGTTGTAATTCTTGTTATTAAGTAATTGCTTACATTGTTTAAAGACATTTACAAATCTCTTCAATAACATAATTCTCTCTAATATCTCTTACGAAAGTACTAGCGTAACATGTATCTTCGTGTATTTAGTCTACTTTGTCTCTTACTTTCTAGAAGACAACTTATTATTATCACAAATATTCTAGCATACATGCTTTATATCTTTAGGCCTAAACTAGTTCTTAATAGTTGACAAACATCTTTCACGTATTCTAGCTTTATAATAGTAGATTTAATTCTATTGTATTTACGTTCTTACGCCTTTTGAAATTATCGCTTGATTATATATGCGTCTTTAACACTTGTAGCTTTTGTAGCAATAATTATTGCGACAACGATGTTTGTTGCTATATGTTGTTTGTATATTGCTAGTGCTTGTAAACGTTACGCAATAATATAATTAACGTTTTAAGATTGTTTTGCAACACTTTTGGTCGAAACTTTTATGCGTTTAAAATAAGAAACACATTGTCGCACTAATAAAAACTCTTCGTCGCTCTCGTTTTTATCTAGTAGTAAACTAAGTAATTAAGCAATAGACATGCGTTGTCGTCGCGTTTTAGATCGCATAGTAACGTTGTTCCAGAAATCTAACGACGTCATTAGAGATATTGTTAGGAAAAAGATCTTTTCTCATTAAATCTAGATAATTACTACAAAAACATTATCTAACATTGCTAGCACATCATCTCCTAGATTGCTAACACATTATTCTTTTCACTAAGTTTAATCGAGTAATTTTTAGGATTTAGCGATCTCGTAAACAAACAATATCAACAAGATTAAAGAGAGATTCTAAGAAATACATACTTTTGCGCTTGTTTATTATCAAATTTAATGTATTTTCTTGTCGATCTTTTAATGCAAATTTGGTGCAATTTGAATCTAAAACATATCTTTAACATGCTTAAAATTAATCTCTATTTGCATCTTTAATTTACATCTAAAAACTACTTATGTAGAAAATCGAAACATTTGCGTTTTAATTTTTAACAATGTTCTTTCGAACATTTTCTCGTTTATCTTGCTTGTTTTGTTGTCGATTTTCTCGTTGACGTTGCGATTAACTATTAGATATTTAATTAAAGAGAAGATTTAAAGTTAGCTTAAAGTTAAAGAACTTGCACTAAGTAAAGCTTTTAAACATTTGTCGACGTTGTCGTTATAAGATTGTCGATCGCAACAATGTTGCTTTTGTTTACAATTAATTGTGTAATTCTCGCGAACAATTCTTTGCCTTAACGATAACAAACTCTTAAATCTATAGAATCTATCGCAATAAAGAAAACATATTTGACGATAAAATATCTTGCATCTCGATATTCTCGTCGTTTTGATAATCGTTTATTGTATAATTTTTTTGCTTTTTCGTTTGCATCGTTGTCGCTTAAGGCAACTTTGTATAGAGTTAATAATAATATATATTCTTTAACTTTAATATCTTATTGTCAACTTTAACGTACAATCGCTTCTATATTTTATGCGCATATAACAAACTTATAGTTCTTGTAAAGATGCTTGTGCAAAACTTAATAATAATAGATTGTTCGCAAATACGTTTGTAGTAATTGCGAATCTTTCGAAAAGCAAAAGAAATAACAAAGTTGTACAAATTACGAAAAATAAATATGCGACGAAAATTTTAAGATATGCGAGTCTTGCTTTTCTTAAAATTGTCGTCGTAATTAATATATTAATTGTGCAAGAAAAGTTCTAATTTGTTCTTTATTGTTTTTAAATTACTTGTTAAAATTAGCTAATAAATTGTAGAGCAAATAAAGCACTTATCAATAAAAACGTAAAGTTTTTGTTTGACTTAATAATAAGCGTTCTTCGATTGCGAAATAAAGATGTTATCGAAGTGCAAAAAATAATTAATATAGCATTTCGCTTACTTAATGCGCAACAATTAAACGTACTCTTTAATATACATGCAAATGCGCACATTGACGTTAAGATAAATGTAATAGAACGCATTGTAGTCTTTCTTTAACAAAGTAAATGTTTTTGTTAAGCGAAGAGTCTTCTATCGCTTTATAAATTTATTATAGAATTTATTTGTAAAAAACAACTTCTTGCAATTAATAATAATGTTGTTGTTTATATGTTACACGCATAAAGCATAATTGACACAATATTTAAAATTAAAAAAGATGTAACGAAGAGCAAACGTCAACGCCTTGTTGTTGTCGAATAATATAGTCTTAAGATATAACAAATCGAGATAATTGTAAAGTCGCTTTAAGATTTGCATTATCTAGATATAGTTGCTATAATTCTTGCCTTTTATAAAGCAAAAAACGACGTAAAACGTAATGTTTAAAACAATAATTTCAATAATAATTAGCAACGATATCTTGTATCTATTAGTCTTATAAATGCAATTTATTAAAATAATTTTATAGTAATTTGCAAGCATCTTTTGCGAGATTTCTAATATAAAAAATAAATATTTTAATTAACTATTGCTCTCTTGTATCTTGTAGTCGACATATTAGATCTTCTAGTCTATTAAATTTTGCATTAAAGTCTAAATAGACATTAAAATATTTAATGTTTTTGCTCTAAGTCCTGCGAACTCGTTCTAGATATTGCGAGACTTAAATATAAAGTTTTTGTCGTTCTTATTTATGCGCAATTCTTTTAATATTAAGCTAGTCTTGCTATCTTTTCGAAACTCTTTTTGAATTTCGCGCAATATTGTAGAATTTTGCATAGCAATATTTCGCTATACAATTGAGGCGAACGACTTTGTAAAAAAATAATTATAATTATTGTATTCGATTATTAAGATTTAATTATTTAAATCGTTTTTGTTTTAAATGTTGAACTATAGCTTTGCAATGCATTCGAAAGAGCAATCAACGCACTTGTTAAAAATAATTCTATAATTATAGTTCTTTGAATTCTTATTATTGTCGCGATCGCAACGTATTTAGATCTTTATAAAAACGTCTTTTTTCGATCGTTTGCTTTGTTTGCGCGTTATTGAATAATCTTGTTTCTTTGCATGCTTATTGATTTTCTTAATTAATTGTTTAATAAAGGTGTACTCGTATACTTGCCTTAGAGGATAGGAATTGCATAGACATGTTAAGGTGAATGCAAATGTAAAAGATGAATAGAGAAAAAGAAGAATGACGACGACGACGACGACGACGACGATTATGTAAACAAACAACGCGCTAGACCCTAAAAATTACTCGATTAGGCTTAGTGGGGAGGGTGGTGTGCCAGCAGTCTAGGGGGTGGTGTGCCAGCAGTGTTAGGTGGTGTTTCTGTAGTGGTTACCTAAATCTAAGTAGTAAAACTGATCTGTATGCGGAGATTTCTCATCCCCCCCCCCCCAGATGTCTAACCCCTGCGCATTAGGCATCCCGATTGAGGTCTGATTGCGCAACATACCTGGTATATTATATAGATTTAACCCTAACCCCAGTGCCAAGACGGGGGTACGATTTTAGCGTCACGCTAATAATTAGCGTACGCGCCTGCCAGGACTTGTGGTGTCAACCTCCGTACGAATCTCTCTTTCTCTAATAATTTACGATGTCATTTGCGCGGCACCCGACCTATAATGTCAAACGTCTCTCGCAGCTCAATGCAATAGATGTTGCAGACACCAGTAACAAATCTCTACGATGCCGCAGCCAGAGCTTCCAGATCCGGCGCACCCTCATCATGATTCGATGCTGTCTCGTAAATTCGGCAGAGAAGTTGCCAATTACTTCTCCGGTGCATACTCTCCTGTACAATGCTAGCGACACTCACGCTGACTGCCGCATGAGGTTCGCCGCTCAACCGAGTTTCCTTCCTCCGTGCCGATCAAGGATTCCTCTCCGCAGCCCTTAAGCACTCGGCAACCTCCTTTTTGCTCTTGAAAGACCTGGCGCCTCTTGGCAAAGATCCAACGAAACTCGAATATGTCGCCTACAAAGACGTGAAACCATTGATTGGCGAAGACCCTTATTCGCAATCAGAAGAAGACCTAATTGCATCCTATAAATCCACAACCACCATCCCCCAACTCCTCTTCCTTGGCCTCGACGAGTCCCACTCATCTGGCCTCCACTACACCAATTACCACGGCGCTCCATACTTCGCCCTCGATGTCACCCCGAAAGGCAGCATCACGGCCGCCGCTACGCAATTGATCGAAAACCTCTCATCCCGCAAGCTTACCTTCATCGAAGGCCGCATGCACACCTCTCTCCCCGCTCCCACAGCCGCAATCTACGCCCAAGCGCGCGCCCTCCTTGACTGGAACGCACGCAACCCCTTCTGCGCCCAATGCGGCCAGCCCACCCTCTCCATCAACGGCGGCACCAAACGCACCTGCCCCCCCAAAGACTTCGCGTCCCTCCCCACCCCCATCGGCTCCACGACCCCCGCAACCCCAACCTCGCGTCCCGACTGTGCCACCCGCAAAGGCATCTCCAACATCTGCTTCCCCCGCACGGACCCCACCATCATCGTCTGCGTCGTCTCCCTAGACGGCACGCGCGTGCTCCTCGGCCGCCAGAAGCGCTGGCCGCAATACTGGTACTCCACCCTCGCCGGCTTCGTCGAGCCCGCCGAAAGCGTCGAAGAGGCCGTGCGCCGCGAGGTCTGGGAGGAAAGCGGGGTCCGGTTGGGGCGCGTGGTGATCCACAGCACGCAGCCGTGGCCGTACCCGGCGAATCTGATGATTGGGGCCGTGGCGCAGACGGTGGGCGGCGAAGGGGAGGAGATTGTGTTGAAGCATGATCCGGAGCTGGAGGATGCGAGGTGGGTAGGGATGGATGAGATGAGGGAGGCGTTGCAGGTAGGGGTTAGTGGGTTGGGAGAGGAGGCGCCGAAAGGTTACAAGGAAGGGGGTTTGAGGTTGCCACCAAGGACGGCGATTGCGAATCAGTTGTTGGAGGCGGTGGTCAATGGCGGGTTTTTGGGTATGGGGGCGAGGATGTAGATTGGGGGGAAAGGGTGGTAGAGACTAGATGAGTTCTGGAGCACAGATGATGGTATAGACGACATGCTGCTTTGTGATAGAGAGAGGGTGTTTATAGATGGTCACGGTCTGGCGTGAACAGATTGGCTTTACGAGTTTGGGGCTTACAGTGGAAGATTGAAATAGCAAGCAGAGAAGGCTTCCACATGATTACTGCACAAATATCTTACGGGATGGCGAGACAAGTCTGAATTCATCGCAGGCTTAACCCGTGTTTCGCTGTGGACATGGCGAGATTTGCATGAATTCCACTAAAGACATCGATGTAAGGTGTCACACTGCTCACCATTGTACAAGGACTTGATCTTGCTATGAGTAAAGTTCTGAGGGGTTGAGCGTAGAGATAGGAGACGGAAGGCTGAGCCAGCTATTCCGTATCAAAGAGAGGAGTATCCTTCAACATGCAAAGAGCACAGAGAGAAAACAGAAAGCACCCCAATTTCGCCAGCGAGTCGCCAGCAATCAACCCCCAGACCAGACCATCACATCACATCATACATCATCAATCCCCAAGCCCGCTAAAAGCGCCAACTCACATGTATCGTTCAATTCCAGAACCAGCCACTCCTCTTCTTCTCCCCCAGCTTTTCCATTTCGTCACCTCGTTCGGCTGCTCTGGGCTTCTCAGTCTTCGACGTCGGCATCGGTCTAGGCATCTCCTCTCGGTGTCCGTTCGTGGCGTGGGTAGTCTCGGTGCATTCTTCCCTACCATCAGCGAAGCGCTTTTTGAGCACCATCTTGGTATGCACGCTGCCATCGGGAAGTGTGGTACGCTCCGTCGTGGTCAAAGTGGAGATGACGCCTGGCTTCACATCCTCGTTAACAGTTGTAGCAGAGGACATGGTCTGGGTCTGTTGAGGTTCTTGCTTAAATGCTTCCAAGGCGAGGGCTTGGATGAGGCCTCTGGGAAAAAGTCCATGTTCGGGCCGTAGCATGCGCTCATACCAGTCCAGCTCGGTCACTTCCTGGTCATCGTCGGGGTCCTCGTCATCATCGTGATATGGATAATCGTTGTAGTCTTCATCATCGTCTTTGTCGTCCTCATCATCATCTTCGGGATGTGAGCGTGCCTCTTGACTCATATCATACATAGCTTTCGTTATACAATCAAGAAAGCTTCCCATTGAGTTGTCGGAGTCTTCGGGCGTGTCCGGTAGGTCATCCTTGACCGCTCGGAATTTTTCTCTGCCAAATAAGCCGTCCTCTAGCATGGACTGGACCCAATGTGCATCACATTGGGTCCGCCGCGGTAAGTCCTCGCTTGGTAGAGGAAGCCCGTTCTGCAGCGCAAGTAGGTCCTCGAACGCATCCCTCCACTTCGCACCCTGTTGGACGAGGAAGTCTTGTGCCTCGAGATGATGTGGCGAGTAGGGTGAGCGGTCGAGGTAGTCGACCACCCAAGGCGCTGTCATCGAGTGGTCAACCTCTGCATCGTGAAGATATGCGGGAAGCCCACCAACGCAACACGTTCTCGGGGCTAAGTCGCGAGGTGGACTTTGGCGATTTCGTTCGGGAACTTCTTGGCCGGCAGGCCTGTAAGGGCATCTTGCGATGTCGTCTTCTGACTTCCGGACGTTCTGTTCTTGTGATTGAGGAAAGTAGTCAGTAGGCACGCCGTAAGCTTCAGTCCTCGGCTCGGGCTCGGGCTCGGGCTCCAACATGCGTCGCAGTCGGCGGCGTTGCTCATCAGTCATAGCTTGGGCGATCCAAGGAAGGTCGGCCTCAGAGGTGGAAAGTGTGGGTTTCGTGGGCTTCTGCGGCTGGCCGAGAAGAGTGTGAATGAGAGCGGACATCTGTTGGTCGGCGAAGCGGCGGAAAGCAATGAAAGGGTTTCCTCCATCGTCGTGGCGCGATTCTCGAGAAGGTCTCTCTTCCTTAGGAGCCATGATGTGGATCAATACTTATGACTGGAGCACAGAAGTTGAAGCTTATCCCAGCCTGCAAGGATGGGACGGATGTGTTGATATTTGAGTAAAGGTTGAACTGGAAAGACAAAGTCAGATGGATGTTGACGAAAGCAATGTCAGGAAAGTAGTCGGGTTTGGTGGGTTGATCGATGGTGGTGAATGGTTGGACAGGAGCTCACTTGGCTTGAAGCCCCCTTTGAGGTAAAGGGGGCACCCCCTTGTTATCAACTTCTCCATCTCATCGCTCATTCTTCGTCGAAGGTACGATCAGACAGTGCTATCGCAGAATCACGTTGGCTTATTATTAGTGCTAACAGACTGCTACCTCTACAGCTCCTGGTTTTCAGGGCATCATTCGGATCTGCCTTCGAAGGTAGAAGTACATTGTTCGTACACTAGAGCAATGATGCACATTATCCAACACCTCCTCCCAAAACATGCTACATTCCTTGACAATGTAGAACCCGGACGGTATGTTCGTATTAATCCGCCGCTACACCTACATACCGCAAAAGGATCGTTGGTATCTGCAGAGCCACGTTCCCAGCCTTTTCGCCTACAATGTAGCCATCGCAACGGTGCTCTTTGAGCTAAAGCTGCGCCCCAGGGCGGTCTTCGTATCTAAGATAAAGCTGATTAATCCGTACGGCGAGAGGAGTGTGAGTAGAAGAGCTTACTCAGACCATGCTTGGTCAAAACCTGCGCTACGAACCCAAGCATTACCAGTATCTTCGACACTATCGATTGCTACAACGGAATCGGTATAGTTAGGACACTGATGTGACTCTCGATGTCGAATCCTAGCTTACCCATATTACCCAGCTGCAGCCACATCTTGCCACGAATCCGGAATTTCGGATCACCCTCATACGGCTTGCAAATTTGTTCGCCGTGTGATAATGCTCTGACCAGCTTGATTCCATGTCCATCGTCCTTATGCTTGCAGATGCGCTGATAGATATCATTCCACGAGCTTGCATTGGGCTGTGCAGGATGGTAGTTGGTAATTTCATCCAGCAACGGTTCCGGAGACCGACGTGAAGCGTACATGCATAGATCAAGACGACCCTTCCATTCTAAAAGACGAATCTTATTCTTGATGTCGATCCAATGAGCTTTGAGGAAAGACGAAAAAAAGATGGAGGAGTTGACGCAATGCATGTAGTAGAAATCGAACTTGATCTGCTTAGGAGGATGCTGAGCTCCTCCGGTAAAATAGACTGGGTCAATGTCAGTATTCCTCCAGTGGATTTCTCACTACGTTAAACTTACTTGCGGCGTTGGTCATCTCAGCGGTCTTGGCTTCCAGCTCTTGCTCCTTCACTCTGAATTTGCTTGCATACTTAACCATTTCATTAGGGGCTCGGGCCAGAATACCGTCACGGATTTTATTTCCATCGTCCCAATGAGCGGCAGTACTCAGCTTCTGGTCATCGCGTATCTCATCCAACAGCACGACAAGAGTCGTGCTATCACTAGATGAGGCGGCTGCTTTTTCGGCGCCCAGCAGGAACGGGCTCATCCAATTGTCGTGTGCGGCCGCTTGCGCAAGAGCTTCAGCAACTATCACTGGCTGCTCGAACTCGACACCGAACCCCAAATGGATTATTGGGTGCAGAAAACCTACAATAATTAACATCGTGGCCGCAGAAGCAAATAAAATGAATCACAGACGTACCAGCATACATTCTGACAAGCATATCATCAGCCCGCTGGTCCCCTGCGAATAAATATTCATTGATCACACTCTGGTAGCCCTTTCTGTCAATCTCTCCTTGAAAGTAGACAAGGTAATCGTGATAGTATCTTTCGTTCGCTAGATACTTTTGGAACTCCTCAGGATCATGGAGATCTTCCAATACTTTGTCGTGTAATGGTTGAGGCGGTCGCTGATACGACTTATTGTTTTCGTAATGCTTTTGCAACTGCTCTGAGGTGGCGCCAAGAGCGTACAGGGTGAGCATGTGGTGTGCAATATGGTCTGGAGAAAGAGGTCAGGTATTTATATCCTCCAGTGAGTGGGGAGATGGTCTGTGGAGGATTTCGAAGAAGGGAATGAAGGTCATGCTATCTCATAACAGACATGACTGCCTGGCGGCGCCACACTTTGACAGAACTATGTGATGGGCCATAACTCCGTAACCAACCCAGTATTGGGCATCACTCAGCAACGAAGGGCATTACTTTCGTCGGCCTCTGATAGGGTTTACATATAGACACCTTCCGCAACGCAGCCAACACATCAAATAGATCAAGAGATGGAGCAGGTGGGGTATACATACTGTGAAAGCCTTCCGCGTTGAAGAATATGTGATGTCGCTCATGGTTTTCTTGGAGCAGCTCAGTTGCCTTCGCTGCGGATTCTTTGGTAATTCCCGGTACATGGAATTCGCCACAAGCCTCCAACGACAGCCTCACCCGAGAAGCAGAGGCCATGGTTCTCTTAATTCTTGTAGTGAGAGGTGTGAACTTTCGCGGATATCGTATGATGAAAGCTGAGATTTCCCCAAAGGAAGGTGGTCCTTTGGCCAACTTAGGAGAGCCTATGCGGGTAGGAGTATAGGAGCGAGGGATTGGAGACCATAATTCCGAAGCCCGTGTTCACGGACATCTTGAGATCGCGATGACGCCAATTCATGGATATAGCGGAATGATGCCGCTTATCCCTTTATGCGCTTACAAACCACAACTGCCGCTATGCAGTGGTCTCATTAGTATATGCTCGGTCACCTTTTGAGCAAGGAGTAAGTGGAAGAGGTTCCTGGTGCATCTCTAGGACCTCCAACCTGTTTCTCGAGTACGAGACACTTAGTAGCACGAATCAGAGCCTTCAGAGTGTTTGATCAGGAGCTAGACAAGCTATCAGATTGCAATGGTAAATATATTGCTACTTAGATATTCGTTGGGCTGCCGGATCATCTCGGCTTCGATGTGGCCGAGAGCCCAAAAGCCGATATTTTACGCCAGTCGCTATGCAATAGGCCATGATGCAGCGTTCTTCCGGTAATGCACCACATGATCGTTGTCGTTCAGTCCTTGTACCCGTCTCTACGCGCATCGTTGCGCTTCTTCTGCTCGCGAGCTATCTTCTTGAACAGGGGATTACTCTTGCTTTTCAGCTCCTTATTCCGGCTCTTGTTGTATTCAATGTAGGCCTAAACACGAGATCAGCATTGTCAAAACAGTGCAAAGTAGAAGAATATCTATACCATGTCTTGTCCACCACTCAAATCACTCAGCATACCAGCCGTTCGTTTAGCGCCTTTTTTGGCCACAGCACTCCTGTGGCTTCTTGGCCCACTCGAACGTGCGGAGAACAAGTCGTCGACGACGTTTTCGACGTCTCCCGATGTCTCATTTTGAAGCATGACCTCTTGCAGAAGCTCTCGCCGCTCAGCTGCGCTACCATAAGCCAGTCCCGGGAGGTTCTCAATACCCTGCAGATGTGTGATGACTTTAAATGCATAGCCTTGATCGACAAGAAAGGCTTGGCGCTTCGAAGAGTAATACATTTCTTGTGTATCCTTCGAGACGAGCGAGTAAAAAAATGCATTGAAACCCTCGTCGTTTCTCCGTTTCGCACGGAGGATGCGACCTAGTCGCTGAGCTTCTTGACGCCGTGAACCGTAGTGTGAGGAAATTTGAATCAGGCACGTAGCCTCTGGCAGGTCAAGTGAAGTATCGCCGATCTTTGACAAGAAAATTGTGTTGACCTGGTCATTATGTTGGAAATTGTCCAGAACGCTGATTCTTTCGTTCTGTGCCGTGCCTCCATATATGTAGGCCTTACCGAGCTTCAAAGCGTACTGTTTCAGTGCATAAACATTATCGGAGAAGACAATGGTCTTGTCACCTCTTTTCTCATGGTAATCGATCAAGAATTGGCATGCCTGGAATTTTCTAGGATTCATGACGTACAATAGCGCCCTCTTCCGAGACGATTCGCGTAGGTATTCCTGGTAGAATTCCGTCGTCATCGGACACCACACCTCCGCACATTGTACTTTAGCAATATGTCCCTGGTCTGCCAGCTCCATCCAATTCGCCTCGTAGAGTTTGGGGCCAATAAGAAAATTGAGGTGCGTGATCTTATCGTCCTCGCGAAGCAGCGTAGCGGTGAGTCCAAGCTTCGAGTGTGCGGAGACAGAACCAGTAACCTTCCTGAATATAGAAGCCGGGACAACGTGGACCTCGTCTAGGATCATGAGACCCCACTCCCTGTCTGTGATAAAGTCCATCATCTTTTGGGCATCATACGATCGCGACCTAGTTTGCGTGACCATCGAGTATGTTGATACAATAATACCAGTTTCCCTCGTAAACTTCTCCTTGTGATCTGAGGTGAAGATAGCAATATCGTTGGAACTGATGTTCGACCATTTCAAGAACTCACTTTTCCATTGCACAACGGACATTGAGCTCGTACAAAGAATGATAGTACCTTTCTTGATGGTGCAAGCTGCTGTGATCCCTACAAGCGTTTTGCCAGCACCGCAAGGCAGGACTATGATGCCACTCCTGGCTCGTGTATTGCTGAACATCTTACTGAGACTTTTCTCTTGGTAGCTGCGGATTGTGGTATTTGGCTTCAGGTTAATGTCTAATCTGGCATTGACGTTGTCATTATCATAGTCGTATTCCTCGAGCACCGGGTACCCGATTTCTCGCGAGCGTCTTTGAACCGTCTCAATGGCCTCGCTGTCCTTCTTGATCTCAACAGAATGTATTTGTTTACCTCCACGCTCATCTTCCTCGTCGTCATCGTCGTCTTCTCTCAATGTACGTAAGATATCGTCCTCCGGGGCTGCTTCGCGGTCGTCGTCAAGCGACGCAGGCTCTTGGCTACGAGCCTCAGGCCGCTGCTCTAATCCTGCAGCTTCCTTCGTCCCAGGAATCACAACTGTACCCATCTTCGGTGCCATCTCCGTGATGATGTTGTTGTTGCCATTTACCAGCTGTTCGGCAATGACAGGGTCTTGAAGGAGCTTTTGTAAGATCTTGTTTTCAGAAGTCTCAAGAAAAATCTTGTTGTGTTTCAGCACCTTCTTTACTTTTCCATACTGCCGGCCGCTGTTAGTTATAAAATGCCTCATACTCTCTGGGATAGCCGTCTTGGAAAGCTTGCCGAGGGTTCTGAGAATATCCTCAGGCGTCAGCCCCACTGACACAGCTGCATACAAACTATGGACAGTCAACTTGTACTCGTGGAGAAACCGCGGGCGAGAGAGTGGCTCCGCAATTGTGGTCAAGAAATCAGCTGCTCCTCTTGAGACATCCCCCAAGAAGCTTTCGAGAATGATCTTGTCATTCTTTGCATCAATCCATAGCGGAAGGCCCTGATGATTGGGCTTAAGACTCAGGTACGAGAGGTCAAAGACACCGCCAGTCTTGGCTACACTGCCAGTGGAGCTGCTCTGAGCTTTGCCACGGCCTTTCAGAGCGTCGGCAGAGAAGGCTTTCACAGCTCTATCAAGGTTCTCACCCTCACTGCCGCTGGCATATGCGCCGTCCTCGGTGTATTCATCGTCACTCTCTATGCTCTGAGGCGTTGCAGTACCGGACGCCGCCCTCTTGGATGGCCGACCACCTTGAGCGCTGGAAGCAGCTTTGCGCTTGGAAGCCATGAAGGATTGGCCAGACACGGCCGGTCACCTGCACGGTGTAGCAGATCGTAGGGAATCACACTCAAAGCATCTTATAGACCCTCAGACATGGTTCATAGGTGGCTAGACATGAGTGTGCCCTTAGTGACGATGAGCTTTCCAGGTGAACATGAAGGTCATTTGGAGAAGCTGACCGTTGCTGAGTAATGTAGGTGTAGGTGAACATGGCACTAGTAAATGCCAAGACTCGCGCTTGTCGAATGAGTCATTTCAAACCTAAGGTATTTCCGGCCTCACAAGTGACAAAAGATTCGTTCCACAAGTCGCCATTAGTTGCCTGTGCCACTGGCGAGCCATGAACACTGTAGGTTCTTCGGCAGAATTGATCGTGCTCTTGCTGATCTATCTAGATCCGGTCGACATGGTCAGTATTGATAGCTCCACAAGCAAACATCCCGCTGATTTTGCACCAGGGTCGGATGGGGCTCCCTGATACTAGGTACGTGAGACCACGAAGTGCACGGTTCTTTGCTTACAAGTTCTATCTGTAGCGGGTGGGGGGGCCTACTACTTTGCCAAGCGATCAATCAATGCCGACAAAAAAGCCCGCCACGAGGCTGACATGCAGCGGAGACAAGCCATACAATCCTCTGAAGATTATTCAATGCCCACTCCTCCCAAAAAGAAGAAACGCAAAACGGTGGACCAAGCCAGCAGTCCTAGCACCGAAGCGAGTCAAGATCCAGCGCCCACTCGGCACGCGCCAGAGTATGAAGGGCAGCAGGTGCAGGAGAAAAGCAAATATGAAGCGAGTGTACCTTTCAGATCCAAGAGGGGCGATAGGTTCAGTTAGCACCTTCAAAGGACCCGAGCTGTATCAGGAAGAGGTGTAAGAATACGGGCGGCTGCCCTGGCGAATGGTGTTGGACGTCGTTATCTACTCCGAAAGAACCGGAGGCGGGATCAGGACTCAAGATTAAAGCTCCAGTGTAGCAACACAAACAAGCCGCAAGCCTTGATGGTCGGCAACTACCGGCATTCCTAACTTCGATCTCATCCCTGCATTGTAGCAATGGCATTCACCAATTCCATGTTGCTCTACTCGCGTGGAAATTTGATGGCCCCCAAGAAGCGCAAAGCGGTCGAGCAGGGAACGACCTGTCCAGCCATGTGTATCGAAGCTTCATCGCCCTTGTTTTTAGGTCTTCGTAGGATATGACGAACATGATGTACACTAACAAACAAAAATGGCTTGGGCTTATCGAATTTAATTTAAAGACGAACAATGTGGTTTAATCTTCAAGGTTTGTCTTGTCCCTACCTCCAATCAGCTCTCCAATGTCTTGCAATCGACATGGAATAGAGTCGTTTTTGGCCATCATTGTTGGCAAACCTAACAGAATCCTGTGTGCAAATAGCTACTCTCCCATTAGAATTATTTCCTACCTATCCGTCGCTAGGTTCTCTATCATCTGCTCGAACCCTGAATAACCGAGGGTTACTAGCTGGTCGGAAAAACCTCGGACCGAACGAAGCGGCATCTGAACGCGCTTTCAATCGATTCCGAGGAATCGACAGATTTTGTTGCTCTCCAACTGCAAAGGAGCTGCGCAATATTCCATTACGGTGCCACCAGGACGCTCGTCGCTATCATGGCCGCCCATTTCCTTGCCATTGCGAAGGCCTCCTTGTCAGTGGCCATGATGAGGCCAGATCCCAATCCTGTCCCACGCGCTGACGTTGCGAACTTCCATGCACTCTTTGAGGGCTTGGTGAGCAAATGCACACCGGCCGACGTCCAGGTTTGAAGACAACGTCTTGATAGGTTGACGCGATGGCTAAATGGAGACACAAAAACAGCAATGTAAAGATTGGCTTTTAAAGAATGCGGTACCCTCTGCTGCCAGGACCGCGGCCGTTGGGAAATACTTGGTAGCATTCTCGCGATCTGTCTCCCCGGCTGACGAGGGTGATAAATCTACCTCCAGTACTCTTAAAAAGACTTTGGACCGGCACAAGAAGCTACATATTCTCTATCTCGTGAACGACTTGCTGCACCATACTAAGTACCACGTCAAGTCTTCGTCGATCTATTTGACTTTATCTGAGAACCTCCAAACTCACCTCGTAGATTTGATCGGACACGCCTCTGCTTTTGACGCTGGCGTATATATTAGACACCAAGGAAAGATCAACGATCTCCTTGATCTGTGGCAGCATAAGGAATATTACCAGCCAGCCTATATCAAGAAGCTACGAGAAACGGTCCATGAAGCAGCACAGTTTGGATATCCAACGGCGGTTGAGTCCTCTCGGCGATCTAACGATAGCGCGGAACAAGCGACTGGTCAGAGTAAGGATGTGCCCTACATAATGCCGGCAGCGCACGGTGATAGTTCGATGGCGTTCTACGATCTGCCAGCAGCGAACATGATGCCGCATATTGTCCCCAACCGCGCAGCGCCGATCAACCCCCAGCTCGTGAAGCCACTTCAATTTGCTGCCGGACCTGCTGACGAGATCCTAAAAGCTGCCGTCAAGGACTTGTTGGAAGACGTCCATTCACTATATGGAACGGCAGACCACGATGTTGAAAGCGACCGCATCGACATTGATGCTCTAGGACAGCCAGCTATCCGCGATGAGACTACCGGAGAAGTCAAAGGCGGAGAAGGATACTATGGGTGGTCCAGAGTGTTCTGCGACAAAATGAAAAGCAAACACGATGGCAGGGATCGTATTGGGCATAACATGAAAAGAGACCAAAGCGCTGACAGAAGTGTGAGTCCACGCAAGCGAAGACGACTCAGCTTCTCGGAGAGCAGTAGCGGAAGATCTCGGAGCCGGTCCAGGGCCCTGTCAAGCTCTCCATCGGGATTTAGGAGCCGGACAAGAGTTTTTGCGCATGGAAGGCGGAGGTCTTACTCGAGATCGAGGAGTTCATCTCGGAGGAGACGTACCTCAAACCGGCGAAAATACGATAGCTCGCGTAGCCCTGAGCAATCTCGTCGACAACCGGATTCACGATCAGAATCACGCTCATACTCTCCGCAGCCTCCGACAAACTTTCAACAACCAGCGCCCTCGCAAATGCCAGCGAGACCGCTCTCCACTACATTCAACGGAGCTTTCTCCGTGCCGATCAACGGTCTTCCTATACCCCCGCCTCCGCCGCCAAACTACAAAGGCATATGGCCTCCTCCACCTCCTCCGCTACCTCCGCATCTAATACAGGGGCAGCCTCCGCCAGCGCAGGCGAATGTTATCCCGTCTTTTTCCAATTTCGTGCCCCCTCCGCCGCCGCCGGCGGCCAACCTAGGGCAGGTTCCGGCATCGAGTTTACCTCAAGCACCTTCTGGGTTTCCTGGTCACCAAGTGCAAACACAGATGTATCTATCTGGCTGGACCTTACCACAGTCTGGCCATGGCAGTGGTCCTCTATACAATGGGCGCGGTGGACCACGGCCTGGTCGAGGTGGCCGGGCCGGCTGGACACAATGAGGTGGCAAAATGAATGCGACGTCCGTGGCCACGTACAGCATCTAGCACAACCAGTCAAGAGTGGACTGGTTCAAGAAACCGATTGACAACGATTAGGCACAGAGCCCAGGTAGCCTTCAACTTCAACTTTGACCGATTGCAGCAGCAAGCGGCGCTGGCTCCTGAGTAATAGTGGTGCTGGTCGAGTGGGGGTTGAATAGCCCACACTGTGTTCACCCTCCCAGACACAAAGGGATGCCCGTACAAACGGTACAATACTAGGCGAGGGGCAGGATGAGGCTCTTACTAATGCTGCACGTTCTACGTACTTCTACCTTAGATGTCGGAGGAGGAGAGAGTGGCTAAGGCAAGCGGAGCGCAACAGTGTGGGGTTAGTTCCTTCGGGATCAAGCACAAGGGCGACATGATTGGCGTGAACTCGGGTTTTTTGGAAGAAGCCTGGAGCTCAGCAGATAGCGCGACCATGTGTCCGCTCGAAGACTCGAGTTCGATTGTATGCCAAATCAGCATCTAGGCTCACACAATCCATCTGTTGCCATGCCGTGTCGTGCAGGTCCAATTGAGCCCATCAACGTTGCTTTCGCTATCCCCACATCTTCCTTGAGCCCTTGCCGTCCAAGCCAGCCAATAAGGCTGGAAGAATTCTCCTCAATACCTTACAATATCTCGCTTGCTGCTTTCGGTAAGAATGTTCATGCTAAAAAGCCAAGGCGGACGGGCTCAGCGCGCTGTTGATGGAGGAAGCTCGTCTCAGGAGCAACTTTGTACATGGAGAAATGACTTGCACTGTTCCACGGGCTTGACGAGAGAGAGCGAAACGGCAGTCCCAACCAAAAGTGCAGAGTTTGTGCGTCGATTTCTCTTGGCGATCCATCATTCTTCGGCGAAAAGCTTCTTTGCCAAAGCCCAGTTGCCGCTGCGGTTCTCTTACTTTATGATACCCTCATGATGTCGGGATTTGTATCCCAAGGCAAGGAACCCTTTTGAATCCAATCGAACTGCCATCAGCAACCCACAGTCCCCACCCCATTACTTTACTGCTACCACGCTTGCCCGACATCCCGACAACCCACACCGTCCTTCATCCCGCATTTACCCCACGCTCGAACCATCAAGCACCTGCACCTGCATCGGCGTCTGCATACTTACTTTACTTTATTCTGTGCAGTGTGCGCCAAGCATCGCTCTATCATGCGCACAGACGCCTCGACGTGAACAGTAAGTACTAGTATGTACTAGTAAGTTGTCGAATCATCTTCACACCTGCGTCTGTCCACACTTCCCATATGTCTCCTTATGCCTGCAAGATCCCCCCATCATTACTCCACTGCGGAGGCACTTCCTCAAGCCTACGACTTGTCCCCGTGTCCCGCTTGATATCCAGAGCGCCGTAGTCTGGACCGGCTGCTCCCGGCCTAGGAGCGTCTGACCTGCGACTGTTTATCACCTTGAATCCTTTCCTTCCACTGTCATCACTTTCTTCATCCGCGACACCAATCAGGCTTCTTGCATGAATCGATCAGGAATGCAAGCCCGTGCTTTGACCTTCTATCGTCCGCCTGGCGGCTTTCATCCCCAACAGCACCTCCGTCACCGCTGATCAGCCTCATATGAGCTATCGACCCCATCTTCATGTCCCTCATGCCGTCAGAAGTTGTCAAGCCTTACTCCTATTTCGAACCAGCATGTTTCTTGCTTGACGATCGGTTGATTGACCTCGCCATGGAGCAGTCCCAGACACTTATGTCGGCCCAGATCCACTTCGTTGTAAGTATTGTGCTCCGAAACCGGTTCCGTAGGCATTGGAAGCCTTGGAGGCCATAATCTCCGGTGCGGCTTGGGCAGCCTTGATTGCAAATGTGGGTGCAACTCCACAGATGGCTGATTCGAAGTTGAGAGATATAGGATGCGCAGCTGAGCCTAGTCCACATCCCCTTGCCGCAATATCATCACTACTTGCAGTCCATACTCAAACTTCTTTTTCCCTCGCCAACGGCAAGCAATCACTCGCATGACGAGACGCATAGTGGATATAGCAACACAGATGAAAGCAGAGCCTCCTGGGCTAATCAGCATCCCTTTCTGAATGTTTCGATTACTCCCATCGAGTGTTCAATTGTCTGCTCCAAGGGTCTAGCCCGTCAAGTCTTTGGATCCGGATCGAGTCAAGCACCTGAAATGGGGACTCCAGATCCTGGTCGTGCCACGATATCTTCGGAGGACTTTGTCGTAATGTCGGTCGAGGGAGAAGGCTTGGAAGCCGGACAGCGAGTTCTCGAGCTAACAACTCCGCTGGCTTTGGCTGGCATGTATGTGTTGCATGTCATTGCCAGTCTTGCAGAGCACAGCTGATATGCATTAGCTCTATCTTCTTCATCACGACTTATTTTTCCGACTATATCCTGGTACCTGCCAAGTCTCGCGCCCAGGTCGTCCGTGCATTGGAAGAGCGAGGCTTTGCCTTCCAAAAAAGCACGGAAGCATACGTCAATGCCGCAGCTCACCAGCGCAACAAATCATCGACGTCCTCTTTCGGTGCAGGCTCTCCGACCACCCCGCCGCCAAAGACTGTCAGCGAGCTCGAAAGTCGAACTTTCGCTCTGCTAAAACGGCACAGGATCACGCCAAATGTGTACAGTAACATTCGACTCGTTCAATGCGCAGGCCGTCGAGATGACCCCAATAACCACTCTGCGAATGAATTAGCTCTTCAGCTCGGACTTACCAAGTGCCTCATCCATCAACCAAAATTTCTGAGCCTGACGTTGACCGAGGAGGAGCCCGCGTCTCTACTGCTCGAGAAGCAACATGTGATCCATTTCGGCTCGGAAAATGTCCTGCTCGGTAGCAAGGATGACTACCTCACCCCAATCACTCTAGACCTTGAGCCCCTCCCCTTCGAAGCGACTGGGATAGTTTGCGGAGTAGCAGGTAAGCTTGCAGTTGGTGGCGAGAGCGGTGCATTGCTAGGGCCGATTGAGATGTCCTACCTGTCAACCGCGAGAGCAGGCACTGTGATGGTGGATGAGAAGGATCTCGAGCGAGCTAGGGAGGCACTGCAAGTTGGCCAAAAAGGTGCAGCAACAAATTGAATATGGAGAAGCAGCAGGTCTTCCTCACATCGGTAGTCCACGCTTGTATGATTGGGTAGGAAAAAGTCTTCTGTAGATATTTCGATTAGTAACATTACTTGTCTCACACATTCTGCGACAGTCAGCTATCAATCAAGAGGGATCAAGTCGTAACCAACGCATCTACCGGTGCAATAGGCCTGGTGGATGACACGTGGCTGGAAAGTGACAGTCATGTCACCAACTTCGCGTCTTCATGTCGGCATCCCCCAAACTACGACAGTGCCTACAATTGATCAGCATTTCCCTAACTCCTGGCTCTATGCAGTCAGAAAACTTACCGTCCACGCCAGCGCTAGCCCACTCATTCCTCACACTGTTGCACGTAACAGCGCTGGCAACCTTTCCCTCATGAGCCTCCATCTTCCCAATCACCTTCCCCTCCAACAGATCCCAAGCGTATAGCTTTCCATCTTCGCTCCCACTAATGACCACTGAATCAGCCATCCCCAGACATGACCTGATCCGATACTCTGAGTTCTTATGCCCCTGGTAACATTGCAGCATCTGCCCGTTCCCCTTGTCCAGAAGCCTAATGGTCGAGTCCAACGTAGACACAAGCACCGCATTCCCATCCTTGGTCTGTTGAACCGACGTTATCGACTCTAAACACCCCGTTAAAGCAGGTCCAGTACTGAAGAAGTTGACTGAGGGTGAGGGTGGAATACATACGCCCAAGAACATCAACATGCAGCATACCCATCCTCAGATCATACAGCCTGACCCTCCCATCCACACTCCCCGTTACAATCTCATGCCCCAAGACATGTAGGCTACTCACGCTATCCCTCGCTTCGTCGAGGACTTGTATGGGTTTGACCGACTGGCTTTTGCAATCCCAAAGGCGGACCGTAGCATCAAAGCTGCCTGTCATCTCATCAGCCCTCTTACGATAACCTCCACACCGCCTCCTCTCTCCCTTGCCGCCTCTGTACGCACTTCCCCCGCCTTGTCCAATGTGAGAAACATACCACTAACAACAACCTCCCCCGCCCCCCCAAACCCCACACAATTGACCCTAGCCCCATGCCCACCGCTCCTGCCCCACCGCCTCAACGTCCGCGCAGTCGCGACATCCCACAGGAAGACCTGCTTGTCCCCCCCTACGCTAGCGAAGCGCGCATTGTCGTCTGTGACCGCGAGGTCTAAGACCTCGTAGCCGTGCGCGGAGTAGCTCTGGATCAGGCCGGACTGGGGGACGGAAGGGTCGGCTTTGAGCGGGTTGTAGAGGTGGATGAGGCGGTGTGTGCCGGTTAGGATCTGTGGTGGCGGGTGTTATTGGGGCAGCTTGATGGGGTGTGAGGGGGTTGGGAGTACGTATTGTGAGAGGGGACCGGCGCTGTAGGTTAGGCAGTGGACGGGGCCTGGAGATTAAGTTTAGTATCGCGGACATGATGTGCAGTAGAGGGCCTCTACCAGGATGGCCGGTAAGCTTTGTTAGCTGGCGACTGGGGAAGGGCATTACATTACGAAGTTGCCTTGAAGCAGGGGAGCAAAAGGTCAACAATGGTTGCCAAAACGTGCCCGAAGCCGCTTATACTCTTGTAGACGTGCAGCGAACTGATCTTCGTAGGACGGATTGATAGAATGTAGTTTGAACGATGAATTTACAGTGCAGTAGTCCAGACAGAATCTAACATTCGATCTAGGTGCTAGAGGCTATTGTCAGACGAATCTCGTAGGAGTTGCTGAGTCGGCTAGAAGCAAGAAGAGCAACGCCTGTGGAGAGTATCACACGCAGAGAGACACATCAGAAAGGACATCTAAGGAGCGTTTTCAGTATCCCTCCAGCTTCACAAAAGTGCTCCCTATCTAGCGACCACGTCCGTGACTTCGTTGTACGCTACCCTGCATCTGCTCCAATTCCTGTTCAAGGTTCTTGATCCTGCAAGTATAATTAGGAGGGGAACCGAAAAGTCGAATGGAATTGATACATACTGAGCATGAGTACTCTCAAGGTCCTTGTTCAAGCGATCGCGCTCGGATATCAATTTCTGCTCCCACATCCTGAAGCGGTTCTCTTCTACCTTGACCTGCTCCGTAAATCTCTTTCGCAGGCTCTCCTCCTCTTCCTTAAATTTGGGATTGTCCAGCTTTCTCGGACGAGCTTCGCCAAACTTCCTCGTCTCCATCTGCTGGGCTCGGTATGCTTCATAATGCATTTCCTCCGTCGTGTGGATGAGATCGAGCATATGTGTTCGGATTAAAATCGACCGCAACTTCTTGAAATCGCAGTGATCCTCGTTCTCAACCTCTGCAACACCCCACGAGTATTGGCGTCCCTTCAGTACGCGCCCATCTTGGGTCTTGATGTCCTTCTCTGAGCCGATGACTGCGAATGGCATGGCAGCTGACAGAGTCCTAGCGTGATGGGCGGCAGCTTCGTCGTCCTCTTCCACAGGTGGTTGGTAGATTTTGATGCCTTGCGCTTCGATGACCATCCGAATCTTTGAGGTGTTAGCTTGGATAACAGTATTAGGATCTCGATGCACACTCTTTGCTTGAAGCGAGCGAGGTCCGCCGGGCTCAGGGTGTCTGCCTTTGCTACCACTGGGATCAGGTTCACCCTGGAGCTCAACCGCTTCATTACTTCGATGTCTAATGGCTTGAGTGTGTGACCTGTGGGTCGGATGAAGTAGAGACAGGCATGAACTCGGAGATCAATTCTGTCGGCTCGGCGCGGCTGTTGTTCCTGCAACATGTACGACTCATGCTGATCATCAAGAAACTCGATGATCGGCAGCCATGAATTCTGATTGTTGACATAGTCTCCGAATCCGGGGGTATCGATGACCGTCAAGCGGACTATTCAACAGATCAGGGCCGTCTCATAAGATGCCTGTCGAGCTCGAAGCGCACACACCTTTGAAGAATTTCTCTTCAAGCTCAGCTTTGGTTATCTCAATCTCGACAGTCTTGTCAACCTGTTTCGCATGACGGCGTCTATGGTCTGCGTAGTTCTTGATAGTCGTGGAGAATAGGGTATTGATGAATGTCGTCTTTCCCAGGCCTGACTCGCCGGCAACCTTGTTTTATTTAGCCTTCAGCCTCTGCAGGCTTTCAAGTCAGAGAGTTGCCTACCATTATTGTGAATGCAGCTCCCCGCTTGGCGACAATCTTATGCCTAATACTCCTCCGTCAGAAGTCTTTTTATACGCCCATGCGCTGATACAATGGCGTACCTCTGGTTGGGAAGCTGAACAAATGACGGTCAGCATAGGCTGCTACGACTTGTAAAATATTGAAGCGGAACCTACATTGGCAATCCCGATTGGGGACGCAGCCTCAGACTGCCCCGGCGCCATACTGGGCTCTCGACTGCTGTTCACCTGATTTCAAACGCGTGAGCGAATAGCGGACAGCGGACAGGCGTGGATCTGAGGTCGCTGCGGTGTAGTCGTGCGAAATGGGAGCTTCAATCGCAAATGTATGCCGTGTGCAACGAAGGTAGAAAGTCATTTCAGGGGAAACTATAGGGGACTAGGCCAAGAAGGCGCTAGCTTGCGACCCCGGATTGTGGGACTTTGATATTGCAAATTGCAAAGCAGCCGTTATCGATGCGAATAGTCGCCGTAGTCTTGCCATGAATGCACTTTAGTCTTGCTATGAAGACTGACTTCAAGGTGCGTGTAAATTTTGAGTCACGAATAGTCAGGACTGACCGCGCAGTAGTTTTCGAATTTGCTAGGTACGGTCTATTGCAAGGGAAACCTTGCCTTTACCCCGGATGGGACTTGCCTGCTGTCGCCTGTAGGAAATAGGATTACCGTATTCGATCTCATCAAGTACGTCGACGGATTCTCTCTCTACATCATGCGTACTTCAGATTGAACCTCTAACACTTTCAGCAACAAGTCACACACTCTACCCTTCTCCCATCGAAGAAACATATCTCGTTTAGCTCTGAATCCTGCAGGAAATCTCCTTCTCTCTATAGACGAAGACGGTCATGCGATTCTTACCAGTCTCCTTCGACGTATAGTCTTACATCACTTCTCCTTGAAAGGTGTCATTTCTGCGCTTGCTTTTTCGCCATGCGGGCACTACTTCGCCCTGGGTCACGGTCGGCTCGTTGAGGTTTGGCATACGCCTTCAACTCCCGAGTCAACCTCGGAGCAGGGTCTTGAATTTGCGCCCTTCGTTAGACATCATGTTCATGCAGGCCATCATGATACCATACAAAGTATCGAATGGTCCGGCGACTCGCGGTTTTTCTTGACCGCTTCGAAAGATCTTACGGCTCGAATATGGAGTCTCAACCCAGAAGAAGGCTTTGTTCCTACAACGTTGGCAGGCCACCGAGAAGGTCTGCTAGGAGCTTGGTTTTCCGATGATCAGGAGGCCGTAAGTGGCCATTCACGTACCGCCCCTCGGCAATTACTAATCTCACCCATAGATCTATACCGCAAGCCAAGACGGTGCACTATTTCGTTGGGAGTATGTCGGAAGATCACAGGCTGCTGAAGATGTAGAGATCATGCAGGATGAACCCTTGTCGCAGCAATGGAGGATCATTCAGAAGCAATTTTTCATGCAGAACAACGCGAAGTTGAAATGTGCAGCGTATCATGCATCATCGAACCTCCTCGTGGCTGGCTTCTCCAATGGTATTTTTGGCTTGTACGAGCTTCCAGAATTCAACATGATCCATACTTTGAGGTACGAAACCCTTTCAGATGAGTAAAAAGTGAAACAAGCTGATTCGCTGCTAGCATCTCGCAGACCAATATAGACTTCGTCACTATCAACAAGTCAGGAGAATGGCTGGCATTTGGAGCCTCAAAGCTGGGCCAGCTGTTGGTATGGGAATGGCAGTCGGAGTCCTACATTCTGAAGCAGCAAGGTCATTTCGACTCAATGAACGCCCTGACATATTCGCCGGATGGGCAACGCATTGTCACAACTGCAGATGACGGAAAAATAAAGGTATGGGATACTCAGTCGGGCTTCTGCATTGTAACTTTTACCGAGCATTCAAGTGGAGTCACTGCATGCGAATTTGCAAAACGGGGTAATGTGCTTTTCACATCAAGTCTCGATGGCTCAGTCAGAGCATGGGATCTGATTCGATATCGAAACTTCCGTACATTCACTGCCACGAGTCGACTTTCTTTTTCCTCTGTCGCCGTTGATCCCAGTGGCGAAGTCGTATGCGCAGGATCCTTGGACTCTTTCGACATCCACATATGGTCAGTACAAACAGGTCAACTTCTTGATCAGCTCTCTGGCCATGAAGGTCCGGTCTCATCTCTAGCCTTTGCGCCATCAGGTGGTACAGTTGTCAGTGGCAGCTGGGACCACACCGTTCGCATTTGGAGCGTCTTTGGCCGGACCCTGACCAGTGAGCCACTGCAGATGCAATCTGACGTACTTCATGTTGCGTTTCGCCCCGATGCAAAGCAGATCGCTGTATCTACACTTGATGGGCAGCTAACTTTCTGGTCGGTCTCTGAGGCGTCTCAAGTAGCCGGCGTTGATGCTCGGAGGGACGTCTCAGGAGGCCGAAAGCTTACAGATCGGAGGACTGCTGCAAATGCGGCAGGCACAAAGTCGTTTAATTGCACATCGTATAGTACAGATGGAAGCTGTGTTATTGCGGGGGGAAACTCGAAATACATATGTCTCTATGACGTCCAATCCGGTGTCCTGGTAAAGAAGTACACGGTTTCGGTCAACCTTGCGATAGAGGGCACGCAGGAGTTCCTCAATAGCCGCAACCTTACGGAGGCAGGTCCGGCTGACTTGATCGACGAGCGCGGCGAGGCTTCAGATCTTGAAGATCGTATAGATCGAACCTTACCAGGGGCCAGCCGAGGTGACCCGTCTGTTCGGCGGACTCAGCCAGCAATACGCGTGTCAGCCATTGCCTTCTCGCCAACCGGACGAGCTTTTTGTGCAGCGTCAACAGAGGGTCTGCTGGTCTACTCACTCGATAACGCTCTGCAGTTCGATCCATTTGACCTCGACGTTGATATCACCCCAGCCAGCACGTTGAGCGCGGCCAAAGAGCAGGACTACCTCCGGGCCTTGATCATGGCCTTTCGCCTGAACGAGGCGCCCTTAATCCGTCAGGTTTACGAAGCCATTCCTATCACCGACGTTGCCCTGGTAGTGAAAAGCCTACCAACGGTTTATCTGGCTCGGCTGTTGAGATTCGTTGCCCAAATGACTGACGAGAGCCCTCACTTGGAATTCAACCTTCGCTGGATTGAGGCGTTGCTGAGCGCACATGGCCCATATTTGAAAGACCGCTCTGCGACGTTCGCTGCGGAGCTGAGGACAGCGCAGAAGGCGATCGCAAGAATCCAAGCTGACCTGGCCAGGTTAGCTGATGACAACATATACACGCTGGACTATCTGGTTTCGCAGCCGTCTGCGCAACCGAACATCACTGGCACAAACACTGCGCATTTGCGGACGTATGGCAATGGCAACGGCCACACGACGAGTGACGACGACCATATGGATGGGAAGATGGGCGATGAGTGGATTGGTCTTGGCGACAATGAGTGATACGCAGTAGCACGATAGGTGGAATAGATGTACATATAGTCAGCAGCATCACTGGCTCTGAAACCGGGAACACATGATCTCGAGAAAGATAGAGTTTGTCACATTAGACGGGATCGAGCTTGACGTCGTATCAATTCTTTCAATTATCTTGCCTATGCATGATGTAGCTCCTCGTTCTGTTACCGGTCGTCATCGTCTACCCTCGCTCGTTTTGATGACCTCTCCTCCGGTTCTTGCATACCGTACCTCTTGTTCCCCCCAACGCCATTCGTCACGTCGCGAATCATGGCATCGATCTCGAAAGGATCCGCTGCATCCTTCTCGAACTGTACTGGCCCATCTCGCGCCTGTCCCGGTAGGCTCTCGTTAGCATAAGTCTAATAACAGGTCAAGGCCACAGATCTCACCTCTGCATCAGCAGCGCCTTTGAACCCCTCCTTAGCCTTCCCCAGAACTTCGAATCGATTGCTTTTCTGGATCTTGTCGTACTCCGCGCCACCAGCTTCCTCGTCCACGTCGTCATCCATATTCGCTCTTGGTCGATATATACTGCTGATAGCGTCTTGAGCACCGAAGAGAGGCTTGTCGTAAGCCTGATCCTCGTTGAAGCCAGTATCGAAACCGCTGGTCTGGTTGAACAATCTAGAATCCCACATCGACTCGGATGACTGTGTCGGCTTGGCCAGCCCTAAGGCTACCTTCTCGGAGATGTCCCTATTTTGCTCCCTGGCCATCATCTGTATACGACGCTCCGTACCCATACGTGACTGACGCAGCTGTTTCTCATGCTCCTGCCTCCTCTCTCTCCGCATGTGCTCTCGCTCTCGTGCCGCTTCGTCGTCGCTTCCGGATCGGCTTGACGCAGACGAGGAGCGCCTTCTGCTGCCACTGTACGATATTGCCCGCGAGTCTCGCCTCCCCACGCCTGATCTTTCCTCGCGAGCGTTTTGAGCAAGGGTGCGCAATTGCTCCTCTTTCTGCATTCTCTCTTTCTCCGCAAGCTTCTGCTGCATTGCTGCCCTTTGCTTGACCTCCTCCCGGGCATGCCTGTCGGCGGTGAAGAGCGCCTCTGCGAATTGAGCAAATTTATCATTGATTGTGACATCTTGTAGACCTCGGCCATCGGCCGCTAATCGCTTGTCCAGTGGGACAGTATACCCTTTCGGGTTCTTCCAATTCGAGACCGGAGGAGGGATCTTCCAAGCTTCTTGATCTTCAGCAGTCAATTTTCGAGGAGGTGAATGCATGACTGGGGGTGGCGGCGAGGGAGGCCCCCTGGGTATCTTCTTATGCTTGAATTTGGGCGGTTCCATCGGATCGCGTTGCCTCTCGACGATCTTCATAATCCTGTCATTCTTCATTGAGACATCGCTCATTTGATTTGCAGGTGTGTATCGAACATATGTAGGCTCGTTCCTTGTGATTCCCTGGACATTTTTGGGTTTCTGAGCAGCAACGGCTCCCATAATCAGAGTCTCTAGAGCCTTCTTCGTCTTCTCCGTCTGCGCAGCAACCTCCTCCTCCGAAGGACGATCCAATGATATTTCCCCAACATCTGCTCTTTGCCGCAGAGGTATCAAGTCCTTGAACGATGCATGCACAATCCGCTTGTCGTTGTGCCCTTGCCGGGCAACGGCATCATATTTGATCTTTCCTTCCGCATCGACCTGAATCGCCAAAGCGTTTGAGCTTGATGATGACTTCCTGCCCATGTCCAGCGGGTACTGGGCTACAGGTATCTCCGGAAACGCCCCACCATCGCCGTAGTCTTCGGCCGACCGTGGTCGCCATCCTGTTCTTGAGCCGTACGCCGGAGGGCCTGTCCTCTGCCAGGAAATCAGCACAGTATTTGCACACTGGAAAAGCGTCAAGCTTGCCTTGAGAACAACCTGGCTGTCGTCTAGTGAGCCAGCGCCCAGTATCCTTGGACCTCTAGATTGTGTATGCGCTGGCAATTCTTCGAATTCGCCAGTGTACTTGGGCTTCGGCAATGCCTTCGATAACGAGATAGCGAGGGAAGTCATAACGGTCTGAAGTGTACTCAACTTTCGATGTAGCAACGGGCGCTGTTAATGGAAGATCTTCCAGGGAGTCAGAAGTGATATGCAAGCTGTGACGGCGCTAGTGATGTAAGGCTCGTATCTCGTTACCACAAGAACGTAAAATACCGTAATTTAATCTCTATTTGTCTTGCCTCTGATCATTTGCGCGTGCCTGTTCTCTCACTTACTGACACCGATTTACTTTTACTTCGGTAAATGACAGTCTGTCCCACCATGCACCCCTCCTGAATGCAGGCTCAAGAGGGCGCTGTTATCGTTATGGGGCGTATTTAAAGAAGCCAGCCACGGCTTCATCTCCGACCTGGTGACCCACAAGGTACCACCGTGTGCAAAGGTAAGTCTTCCCTGGTTCATTCTTCTCTATCATCAGGAGCCCATGCATGTGCATCTTTTGAGCAGGCAAGTGCAATACTAAGCTAGCGGGATTATGCGTAAGAGATCATCGTGCAACTGTCTTGTAGAGTGTGCTCTCTGGGAGCTTGTGGAAGGGCTTCATAGAAATGCCTAGGTGCAGGAGAATGTTGACCCTCACTACTCACGGACGGCTGTCGAAGGACAGTAACCATGCTGTACCGGTGAGTGTGAATAAGAAAGAATGATTACGCATAGGCCTCTGCTACGCCAGAGCAAGCTCATCCGGCCAGAGGAGATGAAAGATCTTTGGCGGGAGGAAACAATCTGATAGAGAGGTCTGTTTCACGCCTGCGTACCAATCAGGTCTGTATTCCAAGGCCGCTCCTAAACGAGATTCTGCTACAAGCCATGCGCATCAACTTTATTATCACCAGCTGTAATCCCAAGCGCTAGCATGACGTACTCGATAATCAGTGCATTGTTTGTGTCCTTTCAACAAGCTCCAACCATCGAGTGAGTGGAATACTTTGATGGTTTGCCTTTGAAGCTGTGGGTCCCTACTACATTACTGCAACAGCCCATCGGCACCTCATCACAACGTTTCCCTATTTGAGAATGAGGAAGGAGCGCCCAATTCCTAGCCGCCGCATGGGATAAGGTAGTGTTGACAATTCTGCGCTATACTGATCATCGCCGACTGTCATTGATCTTGTTCGAGAGACGATACACCGTAATTCCTTGAGTGACACATCATTAAACTCGATTTGCCTCCCAGTCTACATACAGCAAGATTCGAGTAGAATACCTCACATCCCACGCTCGTCCTTCATTGACGCTGTCTTCTAGGGTTTCGACCCCTTGAAACTCATTACAATCAGCAGGTATAGATAGTCATGGCGCTCATGCTGCTCGGGTGTCTCGTCTTCATTTCTCTGTGTAAGGCCTTTCGGGGATACACGGTTTCATGTCCGTCCGATCCTCACTCCCCAGCAATACAAGCGCAGTGGGCAATGCAGAGCTTCCTGTTGTATACTCGAAGGTTGGCTACCCTCAGGATCCCACCATTATCGAACAGATCCGTAATACCTTGGCCCTTTACCCTCTCGCTGTTGACGGGAAAGACTTCGGAGCCCTGGACCTCGTCTTTACACAAGACGTGGTCGCGAACTACTCGGCTCCTCTGAATGAATTGTCACCGCTGTCGACCTTGAAGTCCGAAGTCCAGGAGAATCTGGCTTATGTCACGACACAACATAAGCTCAGCACCCAGGTGATCGAAGTTATGCCTAGTGGTTGCGAAGCGAAGAGCTTGACTTATATTGAGGCCACGCTGTTCGGACAAGGGCACTATGAAGGCCAGGTATGTATGCTTGTCAGTGGACGGAAGCCTAGTTTCCAGACTTTGAAGCAACAACGAGCTAATAATGTCGCTTCCAGATCGGCTCCGCATACGCTCAGTCAGTTTATTCCGGATTTGTCCATTTTCTCCAGGGCTATACATGAACTTGACAGCATGTTCGAGAAGGACGCTCTGCAAACTATGCCTCGCAGCATCTCCCGTGTGATCATAGCCGCTAATCCGGAACTTACAGGTACCACGATTACTGGATCCAACAACCAACGAGACAGTGGAGGATAGTTGCACGAACAGTGACTTACATGGTAAGACGGCACTATGCCATGCCTAGTGCTAAGATGAAGCTGAATCTGTCATCCATTTTAGGCGCCATTGATAGGAAATCTTGCGATCTTCCAGCCAAGCTAGAAATCTTCGTACGAGGATCAGCAAGCGGAGAACGCGGAACAGATCTTCGGCTTGTTGCTCTACCAAGTAGTGCATGCGCGGGTTGCTAGGTTTCATCCTGAAATCGATGGTTGTATGCTTAATCTCAACAGTCGAAGATCACTATGGCGTATGCACTTCACCAAGTACAGTCGCAAATCTGCTATTGTCCTCCACAAGGAATCTGGCTGTCCAGTGCAGAAGCAATTTCCTGTGACACCGGGCTCCTAGCACTAGCCGGACAGGATTCATCTTTATGATCTCTCGAATATGTCGTCTGGTACTGATCACAAATGCCCGAGCACATGGTCAGAGCATGCTGCATATGTCCTGTTGTCGAAGTCTCGAAATTTGAAATTCATATATCTAATTTAAGGGCTTTGAGCGCTCTCCGATGTGATCGTTTTGAGCGACCGGTGGCACTACAGACCGACCACTCGTCTTCATTATACAATTGTGGCAATGACGACAGCCTCGACTTGGTCGCCTCCAGCATGATTTACTGTACTCGCTGAACAGATTGATGACAAATCAGTTCAACACGGAATCGACACTGGATCGAGGCTGAAGCTTGGCTGGCTACTTTAGACGAGGACGTCGAGCCATGGAGCTCCAATCTGTCCAATGACTGGTTCTACGGAGTAGCCTCTTCAGTGTGGAGTACTCTGCCCCATGTGCGAATAATGGCGTCTTCAGCAAATGTGGTGTGTCCAGACCACGGGGTCGGCGGTCGGCGGTCAGCTAATGGATTTGGTGTTGTGAGGGACAGAAGAGATTGAGGACCTTGACTTGCAGGGGAGAAGGGATAGGTAAAGCAGAAGATGGAAGGTGTGGTGGCCTTTCATTAAATTGCCCCCATTCAAGGTCCTCATAACCTAAAGTAATCGACATGCTTCCCCCATCCTAATGTACTTTAAAGGCATTAACCTGCAGGGTGCACATGGGAGTACAAGAGCTATCTTACCTTACCTTACTACCTGTCTCTTTTCTGTTCCAACCCTCACTCATCACTCAATCGCTCTATCAAGAAATCCGATCATGTCGTCTACCGTCGACTTCGGCACCTCGTAGTTCAACGCGAGCAATGTCGACCTCACCACAGCTGATTCGGCCCAACTTATCTGCGCTCTGCAAGCTTCCAACGACAGTTACGATGGCCGGCTGGGAGCACGCATCTCAGCCTTGTTCGTCATCTTGATCGTCTCGTCGTCGGCAACCTTCTTCCCTGTCTTGGCTCGGCGTGTTCCCCGACTTCGTATCCCTCTCTTCGTCTATCTGTTCGCCCGATACTTCGGCGCTGGCGTTATAGTTGCCACAGCCTTCATCCACCTACTCAATCCAGCCTATGCCGAGATTGGGCCGCAGACATGTGTTGGTATGACTGGACACTGGGCGGACTACCCGTGGTGTCCAGCCATCGTGCTCACATCAATCTCCCTCATCTTTTTGCTAGACTTTGCAGCTGAGCGGTATGTTGAAGTCAGATATGGTATCTCTAGCGAGCAGGACGTCCAAGCAGCGGTCACTCGAGGGGCCATGAATGGTCACGACGAAGAGGACGGACGACGTCGATCTCAAATCAGAGAAGATATGCCACCGGGGCGTCAGTCCAGCATTGCTGTCAAGTTCGAGAAAGACTATCAAGAGCCGATCACTGACGACGACGAGGGCGCGGCCATACGTTTCAAGCAGCAGATCGGGGCCTTCCTCATCCTCGAATTCGGCGTCCTCTTCCATTCCATCATCATCGGGCTTAATCTTGGTGTAGTCGGTGCTGAATTCAATACGCTTTATCCGGTACTCGTCTTCCACCAGTCCTTTGAGGGCCTGGGTATCGGAGCCCGTATGTCGGCCATCCCTTTCAAGAAAGGAAGCTGGCTCCCCTGGCTGTTGTGTTCCGCTTATGGATTGACAACCCCAATCGCCATCGCGGCCGGTTTAGGTGTACGTACCACTTACAATTCCGGCTCCTTTACAGCGAATGTCGTCTCTGGAGTTCTGGATTCCATTTCGGCGGGCATTCTGATCTACACTGGTCTAGTCAAACTGCTGGCCCGCGATTTCTTGTTCAACCCTCACAGAACGAAAAACAACAAACAGCTGACCTTCATGCTGGTCTGTGTCTTCCTGGGAGTAGGATTGATGGCGTTGCTTGGTAAATGGGCATAAAGGCATGTGTTTGTCGATCGCTTCTGCATTCGACACTCGAATAGGGCTCAGATTCGACGTCAAAGGAACCAATTTGGCAGTTCCGTCAGCTTTAGCTGTTAGCACACTCCAGGCTTGATAGGTCCACTTGTACTAGCCTACAGAAGACAGCTTGGGTGCGGAGACGAAGAATGTACGTTGGAGGACTTGAAAAACCTGAACACCCTCAAGGAGAAAGCTTTTCATCCACAGTGCACCAATATTGCATGTTTGTGGATCCAGTGACTGTGCTTGGCTGAGGCTTCCATGGACACTCCATTTATCAATTGCTTGCCATCCCTGGCCCTTGTTAAATGCGGGGTGAAACCCTTTCCTGGGCTAGCCTCGAGTGTTAATGATGGGGTAGTAATGATCTGGTAAAAATATAAAAGCTCATAGCTCGAATAAACACACAGTACGTACCTCGATATTTGCTCTTTTAGGACATCGAATAAGGATAATTCGATAAAGACACGTATAATTCAATGACAACAGGTGTCAATAGCTCAATCATTCTCACAGAGCACCTGGCTCATACCACAGCAATCAATGAATGGTCTGAATTGCACGCTCTGATGCGATATATTGCCTTAGGACCGCCTCTAACTTTGGCGGCCAGGGACAAGGTCCTCCTGACTAATATTAGCGTGCATTCCTTCTATCTTATATCTTCCGACCGCACAAGATCCTCATATGTCCAATCGTACAGGACGTCATTGCCTCCCCACATCCGAATGCCATGGTCCCCGTGGTACGGCTGTGGGTCTTCATTGGGTTCCACTCGACTTCATCTTTGCAGTAGAGGCTCCGTCCGTGAGCCATGCGCTTGATATCTTCCCATCACTCTCCAGGCTGTCAAGAACGGATTTCTGCTAGAGTGACTGCCTCACTTAAGCTGATTGCAGCGCGAACCAGAAGCGTTCAACGAGCTATTGGGAACCAATGCAGAAAAGAAAGAAGCGAAGATGCTCATCCGTACCGAACACCTGACCAATGAAGGACGAATCCCTTCAGGCCTTCTCAAGCTTTATGTGCGATACAAACAAGATACTAGGGCAATCGTGGCATGGTTGGTCAGCCATGGGCACGCGAATACAGAGGTGGACCGACTCTCTCGATCAAAGACTTTTCAGACTTGCAGTGATCGTCCAAAAGAAGGCAGTAGAGCTGCCCCAGATACTTCACTTTCACTTCCGTGAAGCCATCGCAGCTCGTAAACAGCTCAGTAATTGCTTCCGGAATGTGGATCTTCGGAACGACCAAGAGACGGCCGACCACGAATACTTCACTGAGAGGTAAGAACATCTTGCTCTGCTTGACGACGTAGGCATCAAAATAACATGGAAACAGCCTGACCAGAATGTATACCGACCTTTGCAGATGCTGCGCTCAGCCGGAGGCCCTATGCAAGCAGGCTGATGGGGAAGTGCCTGCTCAAGTCTGCCGTCACACATCCCCAAATCAATATACACTACTCGAGACTGGCGACGTTGAGCAGTATAGCGACTTGCCAACGGAGTCTCATAGTGACCCACCTTGTACCATCTCAACAGACCGCGATGCCAACGGAACGGCAGCGGATGCACCCACGCCTCGACTCATTAGCGATTCATTGGAGGAGGCTTTTGCACTTCATAAGGATATTCAGGTAAACCTCTCCAAAATTGCCCCCAAAAGCTCTCTTACTGATATATCTTCGCGCAGGAGGCGGTCGACTTGTTGGCTGCAACGAGAGATACCTGGAGGCGAGCGGCAGACGGCCGAATCTCACTTGTAACTGCTGCATTGACAACCGATGCAGGCTTTGCAGGCTTTGCAGAGATTGGGCTACGTTCCCAGGTGACGTGTGACAGTTCAGCCCTTGAAGCATTACGGAATCAGATTCAAAGACCCGGACTAGACTTCAGGCCATGGGAGATCGAGCGGGAGCATCCCAAATCAGCCATAATCGCTTTGATCGATGCCTTACAGCAGCATCTCAAGCTACTCCTGGACTTCAAGGCTGACTGTCTTACCCGAAGGTGTGATCAGACAACCAACAGTAAGGAATTACCTTCACTGGTGCGACTCTGCTTTTATGAAACACCAGAATCAGCGTCCACAGTCAAGGGGTGCCTCACCGTAGCTCTACAAAACATTGGCCATCACCTGCAAACCAGCTGTCGATGTTCCAGAGTCATTCGCTAAGGGACGCCAATGCTTACTGAAGTAGGCACCTTTCTGGCCCAAGATAGGAGCGAATGCGACATTCTTCGTTGCTCATACGGGCTCGGATTGCTGCTGGAATCATACAAGAGCTACCTTTCACCGTGGGGATCGGCATGCGCCCTTTCGGATAGCCGTCTGAAAGTCCTCCGGTTCGTGCAGGAGGCTATGTCAAGCGTAAGCGCAGTCCTGGACGATTCGACAATGCCTTGTAGATGTCGAGACACCCTAGCTTACCACTTACAGATTTCCACTCCGATCTCAAAGCATACCTTCACACGAGAGGATTCGACCTCTACTTCCAATCGCCTTGGGTGTCCGGATCTCACGTTCACGAGATACTTCATGCGTTTTTCTACTATGGTCTGCGCTTGATGAGCTATCGAAAGAATGTCGGCGCTGTCGTACATGTGTACAATGTGCTGAGACAGCATACACAACTCGAACCCATACCAATCTTGGAGAACATATGCAATACCTTCGGCCATCTCACCTTCCCTGGCGGCCGTCCAAATCGTAACTTTCGAAACACTTACATCAGGTATATGGTTGGCAGACTACGCTTCAGCCAAGATCGCCTCAGGTCAGGTTGCCACTCACTAGCAATTCCGTCTCACAGAGCAAAGGCCACGGCAGGTTTCGGAGCGGCAGAAGACAGTCGATCTGCTTGTCAGAGCATATCGTTCTCTTATCGAATTAGGAGCAATGGCTACCACCTTAACCATGCGGAGTGGGATGGAGTCTGCAATCTGAACAAGAGGAAGAAAGGTTCATCGCCTCTCGAGCTCCGGAGATGCTCGCCCGGCGGCGTCTCTGAAGATGATCTTGCCTCTTGCGACGCATGATACCGGCTCCAGCATCTCCAAAAAGCCATTTCGGCGGAGTATGAAGGGGAGTTCCCCATAGCCATGATCGACTTTTGCCAAATCTACTTGCCCTTTGGGCGCGTCAGTACACTGATAAGCGATGTTTTCCATGGGGACAGGGCACATCCGGGATCGAACTGTCTGTGTTTTGCTGACGAGGTCCTGTGGGCTGCGCATCGGTACAGAGAGTCCCAGGACAACGAAATACCATTCGAGCATAACAAGGTGGTGCGAATGTGTCAGAATGCGATGATCGAAAGATTGGGGCCAATAGGGGCGTTCAGAGTTGACTGCATCGATCCGATGCAGTCAAAGATGCAAAGTTGGATGCGTTTTGCAGTTGCATCTGCATCGTTGTCTAAAACGCTACTTCTCTGAAGAAATAGCATTCGACTGTATTGTCGATGCAGTAAAAACAATGCAAATACTGTTAAAAGTCTCTATTCTATATATACTGTAGTCTGCATAATCTCTCTATCGATAAAAATAACTCTATAAAGTTTGTTTTATTCAACTCTTGTTTATATCTATTAATAATGTATTTTGTTAAAAACTTTATTTCGAAGCGCTAGACTTTTTTGTTCTCTATTTGTTTATTTTATCTCTTGTAAAATTCTTGTAAAATCTTGCAATAAATATAGATAAATTGTTTAAAGTTTCCGAGAATATAGATAACAATAAATATATAAAAAAAATACTTCAAATTATAAGAGAGATAAAGATAATATAACATTTATTGCAAAAACAATTTATAGTTAAATTTATTACTTTTATAGTTATTTGTTTTAATATTTATAAACTTTATTGCTCTAATCTATTTTAATTAAACACTTGTATAAATTTTTCAATATTTAATTAACTTGTTCTTTGTTTGTAAAATAAGATATTCTTTTAGAACAAATTCGAAAACAAACAATTATTTGTTTAGTGTTAAATTCTTATAGTTTTAAAGTATTTCGAAATTTACAATAATAAAACAATTATATAAGCAATTACTTAATAGATTAAAATAGATAAGAGAAGTGTAGATCTAATAATCTATTAAGTTATTATTGCTATCTATTAATTAAAACTAAAGAAAGAAGTAGACTAATTGCGTCGAGTCGAGTCATCGAGTTCGAGTTAGGTTTCTAGCTCGTCAAAACTTGATTCGAATCAAGATTTTAATATCGAAAAGTCGATTTAAGTCTAGACTAATCGCGTTGAGTTAGAAATATCACGTGCAAACATTAAGACTTAAGTTAAAAAAATTTCGAAGAATCGAATCGCTTAAAGTAGTTTAGCCAATTACTATAAGTAGTTTAGTGCGAAGCGCGCTAAACTACTTTGAGCGATTCGATTTCTCGAAAATCGTCGCAATCTAGAATTGAATCCAAGTTGAATTAAGAGATAAATATAAAAACTTGATTCAACAATTAATCTATTTAGATTACAATGTTAATATAAAGTATTTAGATCAAATTACAATATTAGTATCAAGTATTAACTCAAATTTCCGATCTAATCTGTTAAGATATTAAATATTTGAATTATTTTTGACAAAATGCAATAAAATTATTGAGTTATTTGTTTTATAATTTTATCTTATATTTTTTTCTCTAAAATATAATAAATATTAAATAGTAATATATTAAAGTATTACATTTGTATATTATTATTTTTTACACTATTTTTAATAACTTAGATAATAAAAAATATTTAAAAATAGAAAATCTTAACATTTTGACGTTATTTTCGATTGCTTGACAGATTGAGTTAAAAATCTAAATCGAATTATAACTCGAGATCGATACTAAGTTGAGTTACGATATTAATATCGAGTATTCGAATTGAATTACAATATTGATATCAAGTATTTAGGTCGAATTACGATGTTAATATAAAAACTCGACTCGACGATTAGTCTAGGAAGAAGATATTAAATAGTTTGCAAAGTACAGTAAAAATTGTAAAATTGCAAAGAGATAGATTAAAAATACTAAGGCTTTCTCTAAATAGCAAGATAAATAGTATATAATTGATAAAACAATAATTTTTTTGTTTAAAAAGTTTTACTACTATAATAATACTTTTTTTAAATAAAAAGAGTAAATATTCTATTTATATTTAGATTATAAATATCTCTTACAATAGATAAATTATTAATTATATTTTTAATTTTAATAGTAATTGCTATAACTTGTATTATCTTAAAAAGATCTTTCTCTTTAAATATTGTTTATTATTATTAATTTTAAACAAGTAGTACTAAGTAGATATTAAATATTTATTGCAAATATAGTTAATAATATTGTATAAGAAATTCTATAATTAATCGAAGTTAAACAAGATATATAATCTTAATCTTTTAAAAATTAAAATTTGCAACAAATATGCTATTAACTATCTTAAAAATCGCTTTTTGTTCTTAAAAAAGTTTCGAATTTAGATTTATAACAGAAAAGACATTAAACATATTGTTGATTAAATTAATAATTGTATTATTTTTTATACTTTTGCAATCGATAAGAAGACAACTTTAAAAACCTTTGCAAAAAAGAGCTTTTAATATAAATAGAAAATAAGAAGATTCGATTATATATTAGACAAACAATTAGTAAAGAATATATCTATTAGAAACAAAGCTTTAAAAATAAATAAAACTACTTGCAAGCAATTAAACTCTTATCTATTTTAGAGAGAATAAAAAAAGACTATTAGTTAATTATATAGTATTGTTTTTAGAGATTTAAATAGTATTTTAAACAAAGTTTGCAAAAGCGCACTTAATTTTATATAAAATAGCTAAACTTTGTATATATAATATCTAAGAGTATTTTAGAACTCTATATATAACTTAAATAGACTTTCGATATTAAGTTTGTTTTAATATTCTATTATTATTATTTTAATAAAACAATAATTTTTTTGTTAATATTTAGAGGTTAAGCTAGCTATAATAGATAAAATATAATAAAACTTAATAATTGCTAAACTTTTAGTATTAGAGCTTTAAACTCTAATAGTAAGAAAGTTAGATATTTTCTGCAATATGTTTATTCGCGTTTAATTTTGTAAGATTTTAGTTGCTTAAATATATAGATCTAATATAAGAGAAGTCGCAATTTTGTATTACTCGAATTTTAGAACTAACTAAAATCTAGATTCGAGTACTTTATTTAGAATATCGCAAATCTTGCAAATTCTATAGAATTATGTAATCTTTAACGTTTTAATATAACTACTACAAAAATCAACTATAATTATTTTTCTATTAATCAAAAACATAGCAATTATTGTATTCAATAGTATCTTAATAGATATTAACAATCGATCAAATTTAAATATTCTTAACGCTTCAATTGTTTAAGAAGTTACTATTAATTACACAACTAAAATTTCTCTTGATTCAATAGATATATCAATTAGTCTAACAATCTTTATATTAGTCTAACAACTAAATATTAGACTAAATTCGATTGCTTTATTCTATACAAGTTTTTATCTTTATTATTGTAATTACTTTGTGCTAGATTAACTTAACAATATAAACAACGTTTGTGCAATTAATAAAACAAACAATATTACTTTGTCGTATTATTAGTATATATATTATGTTTTCGCAATCTAGAGTGTAGAGCGTTGCGACTAGATATTTAATATAATACTAATAATTTTCGAAAAATTACACTAACTCTTTTGACTAGACGTTGTCTATCTATATATTAATTTTTTAATTCGAATCAAATTTTTTAATTATTGTTAGATATCTTTTGTATTCCTTTAGACAATTAATTAATTTAATATTCTCGAATCTATTAATTGTATAATATAGATAATTCTTTTTCTTACAAATAACAATAAATTAAAAGTTTGCAAACAAAGAGATTGCGAACACTATAGTAGAGAATTCTTTCTTCTAGCAAAAGATTAAATAGCTATTGTTTATATTCTCTATATTTTGACTTCTCTAAGTATTTATATTATTGATATCAATTTGCTCTTCTATTTAACAAACAAATTTATTAATATTAGTACAATCTCTTAATAGTAGATTACAATGCTTATATAGTTATTCTAATTTTTTGCAATATTATTGTCTTTAAATTTCGATCTCGACTTGTGTTATATAAATTGGTTAATTACTGTTTTTAATTATTAAGTAACTATTACTTATAGTAGCAGATTTTACGACATTTATATTATTCAAATTTTTATTTAACTTATTCTCTTTATTGATTTTGTTATCTGTTTCTTTTTTTAATTATATATAAATATTTATATCTTTTTCGAGTTTATTCTATAGAAAACAACTATTAGTTGAATTTCTTTTGTTAAAATACAAAATTTTATTTTTTATCTTGTCGAAAAGTCTTTTTTCTCGAATTTAATAGTTTGAAATTAATCTAACAATTAGTTTAACAAATAGTTAATATATATATCTCTCTTCTATTTAATTCAATACTTGCTATCGAAGAGAAGTATTATTTATCTTTTTTTATTTTTAACAATTGTATATTTTTCTCTTTGCTATAGACTAATTGTCGGGTCGGGTTTCGATTTCAACTTTAGAAATCGATTTAATTTGTCGATTTCAATATTAGGAATTAACTTGAAATTCAATTCGATTTCTATTATTTTGAAATCGACTTAATTCGATTCGACTCGATTTTCGATTTCAATATTAGAAATCGAATCGAATCGTCAAGAAATCGAAAATAATATTATTATATTAAGATTTTCTATTTTTTAATATACGTTATTATAATTTTGAATTTTTCGCTAAAGTGTTAAGTAGTATACTTCGATACAAAAGCTACGCTTGCTTATATTATCTTAAAATAGCTTGCTTAGACTAGTTGCGACTTGCATTACTCTATTGTATTTTTTTTTTTGTTCTTCTACTATTTATTTTAGAATTTCTTTATATTAATATTAAGTCTTGGCAATTTAAGTCGATTTTTCGGGTCGAGTTTCGATTTCAAGTATAGGAATCGGCTCAAATTGTCAATTTTAATTTTAGAAATCAAATTGTTAAGACTTTCGAATCGAGTTAATACAAATTGTCAAGATTCGAATTAAATATTTAATTCGAACTTAATAACTCGATTCGACGCAATTAGTTTACTTTGCTATCTTCTATATCTTTTACGCAAATTATCGAAGTATCTAGTATAGATTTCTAACTATTTAGCATATTATTGTTCTTGTTCTATTTACTTAAATAAGGCGTCTTCTCTTTTAGACGACTTTCGAGACTAGCTTGCACAACAACAAATATAACTATTTACGTTCTTATAAGTCTATTATAATAGCTTGTATTCGATAAATTAATATATATTTTGCAAACAAAGTATAGAAACGTTATTAGTAATTATAATTGAGCAAATCTTATCAATTTTGTCTTTTTTTTCTTTTTAATTCTTAATTGTTTAATATATTAAAATGCATATTAATAAAAAGCGATCGATAATAGAGACTCAAATATCTATCTATAATTTGAATTTTTTTCAAATTAATATTGCTATTGTCGAAGAAGACTTGCGATATAGTTTTAACTATAATAGAGACTAGAAAAAATCAATTATGTTTCTACTTTTGTTAGCAATATAACGCGTGCTAATATAGTACTAACTTCGACTCTCTTCTCTATTAAAAAGTGTCAAAACTTAGCAATATCTTAACTCTTGATTTTGTTTTATTAACATTTACAAAAATATATTAATTGCGAATTACATTTTGTATCTTTTCTATTATATAAGTTTAACAATAATCTATATAATTAATAGCTAAGACAATATTAATTGTTAAAAATATTATCGAAGTATTATAGATATTTATTTGTTTAGTCTTATTCGATATTAATATCGAATTTATATTCGAAGAAAATTAATTGTAATCGAATCTTTTAACAATATTCGTTTATATTATTTTCTACAAGTCGATCGAACATAAGAAACTCTTTGTTTAATTATAAATTTTCTAGATTAATTTTATAGCTAGATATTACTATAATTTTAAGCAATAAATTAATAAATCTTATAGTTTTTTAATATTTTTAAGTAGAGTTGTCTTTAGACTGTTTCGATACTTTAAATTTAAAAATAAGTAATCTTAATATTGTCGAATATCAACTTTTTTGTATTGCTATTAGTGTATTCTAGATATTGTAAGTTGTTGCTTTGCAAATTTGAGTAAAACAAAAACTAGAGTTTGCGCTCTAAAAATAATTTAATTAAAAAAATTAGAACTTTGTGTTTTCGAAAGTTATTTTATCTTGAAAAAATATTGTAATATATCGAAAATCTAGAAATTATTGCGCTTTAATTCTTGATTATAGAACTTTTTTGCTTAATTATTTTATTCTAAGTTCAATTTGTAGTTATTATTTTAGAATTGCTATTATTATCTAATATAAACTTGTAAAAAGATATATTGCTTGCTTTAAAAAAACAATTGCATAATAGCAAAGCAAGTAAATTTTAAAATTTGTTGCAAGCATTTTGCAATAGAGACTTTGTCTAGCGTTCGTATAATAGTTGTCGCTTGCTTGTAGTATCTCGAGTCTAATATTGTTTTTAAATAGATTTTTAATAAGAATACAGTTTTTGATTTATATCTATTAAAGTTGTCGAGAAAGATACTAATATTAATATTAATGCCCTTTTGTATTATAGAGATTAGAGATCGAAAATAAATTAATAAAGCTTGCGACGCGTTCGATACAATAGATACAATAGACTTAAAATTGCTCAATAAAATCTACAATATAAAATCAATATTCGAGATTATTTAATTACGTACTTCTTGTTTATAGTTACAATAGTTAATTTTAATGTCGAAATCGAGATCTTGTTTTGTATAAGTTAGTAGACTTAACAAATTGCTCTCAATATATAAAAACTTACTTTCGATACTATTGTAGCAATAATTAGCAAAAATCTAAAAGTCTTATTTAGTAATTTTGCGTTGCTATTGCTTGCAATTGAAATAATTTACTTTAATAATAATTTTGTAATAGATATATATACAATTATAATTTTAAACAAAATAATAAGCAATATTCTAAATATTGCTTTTTCGATTTGTTTAAGTTTGCTAAAAGACATCGCAAATAATTTTGAAAAGCTTCTAGCTTTTTCTTAGAAAGTAATCTCTAAGTCGCAAACTTCTTTATTAAAGTTTGCTCTTTTGTTGTAATAGTTTTAATAGCAATTATATTTTGTGCGTCTAGAAGAAAATAAATAGACAATAATAAAGAAGCAAAGAGCGCAATATAAGTAAATTGCTAAGTATAGATTAATCGCGAAAATTCGAATTTATTACGTAACTCGATTTTATAACGTTAGATTCGAGTTCTTAACAATTAAGCGAAAGAATTTGTTCTAAACGAATTAATCAAGTAACTTGATTTATCAATTTTGACAATTCGATTTTACGCTAAAAATTCGAGTCGAATTTCGATTTCAACTTTTGGAATCGAAATTCGACTTAACAATTAGTCTAGCTAAGTAGAATAATAATAAGAAAGTAAAATCAACAAAGTACGCAATCGCGAAATTAACTTAAGATGAGACTGATTTAATCTAACTTAATATAATTAATTTAATTAAATCTCTTCTATTAACAAGAATAGTTGCTAGCGTATTAAAGTTGTATTAATCTAATCTTTAATTAATCAAACTAACTATTTAGATTAATTGTTGAATCGAATTTCGATTCCAACTTTAGGAATCGATCTAATCTATCAATTTCAATATTAGAAATCGACTTGAAATTCGATTTGATTTCTATTATTTTAAAATTGATTCGACTTAACTCGACTTGATTTTCGATTTTAATATTAGAAATTAAATCGAATTGTTAAGAAATCGAAAATAATATTATTATATTAAGATTTTCTATTTTTGAATATACGTTATAATAATTTTGAATTTTTTGCTAAAGTATTAAGTAGTATGCTTCGATACAAAAGCTACGCTTGTTTATATTATTTTAAAACAGCTCGCTTAGACTAGTTGTTGCTTATATTACTCTTTTTTTTATTACTTATCTTTTTGTTCTCGAGTTACTTTCTCGAATTATTAAAGAATATTGTTATACTATATTTGTATTTTTGTTTGCAAAATATCGAACTCTTTAAGAGCTTTAAATTAATTATTGTCTTTAAACAAAAAAAACTCTAGCAAATCTATCTCTCGCGACTTGTTATTTAGTAGTTTATATTTCAATTAATTTGCAAGTTAATTTGATTAAAATTTTCTTACTTTTGTTTTTAATAATAGAAAAAGAATATTTTGCGAAATATTAAATAAGATATTTATCAATTATTTACTACTTGTTTTAAGAGAGAAAAACAAATACATTAAATAGAGTTCAAATACTAATACTTAATTTCAAGTATAATAATTACAAACAACTATTAGCGACAATATCTTAAACAAAACTTAATTAAGACTTGTCGATTTATATTAAATAAAAAAGATTAATATAGAAGTACAATTTAAGCTTTGAAACAAATATATTTAAGTAACTTTAATTGTAAATAATATTTCAAAAATTATGTACAAAGGTTGTTACAAAATTTTGAATTATTTTATTGTTTACAATTATTTAAGCATATTAAATATAAAGAAATATCTTTTATTCTTTTTTTGTTTAAAACAAAAACAATTCTAATTGCAAATTGCGATTAATCTAGTCTTTAATTGCGTAAGTTACAATTAATAATATATATAAATAATGCAAAACTAACAATTCTTTAGAAAAAAAATGATATTAATTTGTTGTTATTCTTTATTTAAGATAATTAAAAAAATTAATTATATAAAACTTTTGTAAATTTAAATTTGTCTTTTCGAATTATTGACAATCTTAACTTTCGAAAGTTATTAAAAATATTTTGTTCAAATTTAATGTTTTTAAATAGCACAAAATTATTTAAAATAATTCTCTCGAAATATAATTAAATGTGTAGGAAAATTAAGATAAATCTTAAAAATATTTAATTTATCTTTATTGCTTTAAATATATAATCTAGTTCTTAAAGAGTTATCTATTTAAAAGTATCAATATTTCAAAATAAATATTGTATTTTAATTTTGCAAATATTTTATTAAATTTATTTCTTTTAATATTAAGTATATAGATTGTTAATTAATATTAAAGCTTATAAAGATATTAAAGTTTTTCGAAATTAAAGAAAAACTTTTTGAGATTATTATTAACAATATAAATAATAACAATATACTTAAGAACAAACTTAAAAAAATCTTAAATTAACAAGAGTTTTAATAAAATAAATAATAAAACTTTGTATTTTGTTTAACTTGTATTATTAATCTTGTAATTTAAGATTTTATTTTAATTATAAAATCGAAAACAACAAATAATGATATTGTTATACAATTAAAGAATAAACAACTTTAAGATATTGCAAGAAATATAGACTTATCTAGTATAATTAAAAAAATATTTAAATTTATAATAATGCAAAGAAATAATATATATATTAATTTTATTAAATTTGCGTTTTTATAGTTGCTATTAATAACTTAACTTAACATTTGCTTTAATTTAGAATCTTTTAAGAAAAAACTAATAAAAAATTATAAAAACTAGTATAGATTATTTATATTTGTTAAAACTTTATCTATTTTATACTTTGTCAAATATATTAATTATGCGATTATATTAATCTTTAAGTAAAGAAATATTCTTAAAATTCAAAGATTTGATAATTTAAATTTAATAAAAGCAAGTAAAATTTAATTTGATTTGTTAACAATATACTAATTTTTTTTTATAAATATATTTTTATAGTTTTGCAAACAATTAATACAAATATTTATTTAAAATTTCGAGAATTCGATGCAATATTTAATTATCTTAAATATCTAAAGAAAATAATAAGAGTTGTTATTTAATTTTTAACAAATATTATAATTAAGATTTGCAATAAGGTTTCGACAAAATTTGCAAAATATTATTCGAAAATAAAAAAATTAAGCAATATATTATATAATCTTATTAATATTTTAAATTTTACGCAAAAAGTTAGTCTTTATAAGTTGTAAAATAAGAGAAAAAACAACAATATTATTAATTACAAGAACAAATACAAGATAAAATTTAAAAATAATTTTCGATATTATTACAATTTAATTACTAATTTAAAAGCAAAAGCGCAAAAAGCAAATATTGTTAAAAAAATAATACAATACAATAATGCATATAATTTTTTACTAACATTAATATAGTTTATTATAATTGTTACAAGATTCTTATTTCGACAATTTTAATAATTTTATTTTATTTAATTTAAGATAAAAATAATCGATATCTTTGCTTTAATATTGTAGAGAATAAATATTTGATTTAAGAATATTAAAGAAATAACGCGTCGAACTTTTCAAAGCTAATACAAATAATTCGAAATATATTTTTATATTTATTGTTATTAATAAGTGTTAAACAAACTTTTAGTCTTATTTAAAAAATATATTAATAAAATTGATCTTAAATAAGTTTGCAAACAATTAAGCAAATTATAATAATTAAGTACTTTAATTGTACTATAGATTTAAATACAAAAAAGATTGTTCTTAAATTGTAAAATATATATTATAGAGAAAAGAATAACAATTAAACAATAAATAAAAGAGAAAATTTTTGTATACTAGATTTTAAGATTGTTTTAAATTAGATTTATTAATAAATAAATTAGTTTTTAAAGAAGAGATATCTTTAATAGTTACAAAAAGAATTAGATACTATTAGTAATAATGCAAAAAAATAATATGTTTAATAACTTAAATTGATAAAAGAAATTTATTAATAATAAAAATTTAAAAATTTAATTCTTAGTTAATGTAAAAAACATATTATAATTATTGAAGAAAAAGAACATAATATTGTTGTAGAATTTCTAACTAAAAAGATCGAATTGCTTTATTAAATATTTAATAAAATTTAAATTCTTTAATTAAATTATTATATACTTAATATAAATTGTTGCAAGATTCGAATCTATAGTATATAAAATATTAATTACAATTCTATTATTATAATAATAATGCAAAGAGATAATACACTTATTAAAAAAAAATATATATATATAAATATCTTAGTTGCTTTTTAAAGCATTGCTAAAGCTAAGCTCTAAATATAATAATTGTTCTTTTTACAATTAAAATTGTTAATCTTATTATATAGAATTTCGCAAATTAGATGCTAAAATAAAAGTTAAAAAATAAAAAAATCGATTGACTTTTAATATTTTTTAATTTTACAAAAAACAACAATATTGGGCTTTTATTTTTGTTTTTGCTATCGCAAAATGTTAATATATTAATCGAAAATATATTATTTATTTGCATTATCTTAATTATATTAGCACTTCTAATATTCTTTTTTTGGTATTTTCTTCTTCTTAAGATTTTTCTCTATTTGTGCTTATTTTATTATAATCAAATTAAGAAATCAATTTATCGCAAGAAAACTTAGTAATATCTTGACAATTTAACAAATCAAGTATATTAATTCTAAGCAAGATATTTTGTATTATCTATATATATTATTTGTTTGCTTCGTATAAGCTATTAATAAAGTTAATAATTTTAACAATATTAATTAAAAGAGATTTATATAAATATAATTAAAAGATAGAAGATTTAAAAGCAATTGCAAAGAAATTATAGTAAAATAAACAATAATTTTGATAATAATTACTAGTGCAAACGTGTTAAAAATTGCGTAATAAGAAAGACTTTAATTAACAATTAATAATAAAAGTAAGTAAAATTAATAATAAGAAAGTTAACAAACATAAACGCGCGTAATATATTAACAAAATTAAGTATATATTAATATAAAGAATTAATAATCTTAAATCGACAAAAGTTTAAAATAAGTATTAATAAATAAATATTAATTCTAATTCTAATATATATATTTCTTATTTTATTTTAGTAAAACTACTTGTTAATATATTATTTACAATTTTATTAATTTTTTCGAATTTTTTACTTTTTAAATCTTATTGTACTTTACTAAATATTGTAAGAAACTTCTAAGTTGTTATATAATTATATTATCTTTATATATTATTTGTAAAATAAACTAAGTATACGCACAAATAATAGCAATGCTATTAACAAATCCAAAAACTATTGCAAATCGAATTTGCGTAAAAAACTAAAATAATAATTGCAAGAAATTGTATAAAAAGTAAAGCAACAATCGAAAAGCTATCTTAATACAAATTAAAAAGTTTTGTAAAATATTTATATAAAAGAAAGTTGCAAAGTTAAATTGTAAAATTATAAAAAATAATATTAAAAAGAAAGTTAAGAAGTATCGAATTAATAAAGAAATTTATAGTAATATATTTAAGTAATACAATTAAGTATACAATATTAATAGCTTAATAATAAAGTACTTCAAAAAAAAATTAAAATAAAAAGTAAAAAAAAAAATTGCAACTAAGAAAGTAAATCGACTTAAGATTATCGAAAAAGTACAAACATTACGTAAGAATACAAATATAATAATAGAATTTTCTTTTAAAAAAATACATATTATTTAAATATATTATCTATATCTATATCTAAATTAATTAATATTACAATTAGTGTAATCGTTGAATCGAATCGAACACTTTTTTCTTAACCCGATTTATTCTCTTGGACCTCGTAGGATTGAATTAGATTTAAGGCGCGAATTTGATTCTAGAATTAGATTTCGTCGAGTCAGTGTCAAGAATTCAAGCTAACTTCGTCGCGTTAGCATTCGCTTATCTTATCTTATCTTATCTATGCGCTAACTGTATTGAACTAGCGCAGAATTCACGCTAGTCACATATAATTAGCGCAGAATCTACGCTAATCGCATATAATTAGCGCGTCACGTAACGTTACGTGATCGAGTAAATCGAGTTGAACATTCGACGCGCATTCTTCGCTCGCCTTATCTTGTTAAGCTAGGAAATTTGCCTGATTCTAGAGTTAGAGTTGAACAAGTTAATTCGATTAAATTGAAATTCAATCCAACGATTACGTTAATTATAATTAAATATTAACAACAAACTTAATATTAATAAAAGCTTTTCGATTTATAAATAAATCGATTGTAAAAATTATTTAATAACAGATTATTTATTATAGTAATTTAAATAACTTAAGAAGAGCTAATAATAACAATTTTATGAAATTGTTTAATATTTTTGTTAAAGAATTTGCATTTTTAAACAATACAAAGAAGAGAGAGATTTTAAATTTTATTACTATTAAAATAAAGAATTTCGATAATATTGTTAAAGAAAATAATAATAAGCAAACGACTCGATATAGAGTTTAGAATAATATAGAAGAGTTAAATTATAACTACTATAAAATAACAAATAATAATAATAATAGCAAAGAGAATAATAAGAACAAGAACAATAAAAACAATAACAATAAAATTAATAAAAATAATGACAATAAAAATAACAACAAGATAGAAAATAATTTGAGTTAAACTCTTTAAAATAATAGTAAAGCAATCAAGATTATTAAGATTTTAAATTGATAACTTTATATATATAGCTTAGAGAGTCTACTATTATATATTACTATTATAATAAATTATCTTTTTGTATTATTATATTGTATTATTAAATTATAATTAAACAATTTAAGTAAAGTATAAAACTAAGATTTAAAATTTATTAAATATAATTTATATTTATACTAATATCTTGACAATTCAAGTCGATTTTTCGAATAATATATTTGACTTTTTAAAAATTATATTATTGCTTTAGAGTTCTATATTTTCTTCTTAATAGAATATACTTAAATATGAAAGTCTCGATAGTTTAATAATAAAGCATTTTAATTTTAATAACAATATAATAATATTTATAATAACGTTATTAAGAGCATTACTATATTCTTATTAATTTTATTGTGAATATTATATTATTATTATCGCGAGTTAAAAATTGAGAATTTAAATTCTTTTTAAGATACAATAATTTTTTTCTTTTTAAAATCTTTGACAAAATTATGCAAAACAAAATTGTTAAACTCTTTAACTAAAAAAGTTAAATTAATAATTTAATTTTAGCTATTTAGATAGCTTAAATACATTATTGCAATATATTACTAGATAATCTTATATCGAAAAATTATAAAATAAAATATAATTTTCTATTATTTATTTTAGAATTTCTTTATACTAATATTAAGTCTTGACAATTCGAGCTGATTTTTCGAATTAAATTTCGATTTTAAGTATAGAAATCGATTCGAATTGTTAAGACTTTCGAATTAAGTTAATACAAATTGTCAAAATTCGAATCAAATATTCGATTCGAACTCGATAATTCAATTCGACGCAATTAATCTATTAACATTATTAAAGCAGTTAATATTTTGCTACTTAAGAGACGATTTTATATATATGTTTTCTTGTAAATACGATTTTTTGTTCTATACAATATAATTAAATTATAGCGCATAAGATCTTGTTTTGTTCGTTACAAATAATTTGATATAAATTAACTATATACAATTAATAGCATATTGAAATTTTATTATTCTCTTAAACAAATAATAACTGAACAATAAAATTCTACTTATTATTCTATTAATTATAGCAATTAACAAATAATTACAATATCTAATTTATATTCGAATTATATTAAAAGATAGCGCAAAGCTAGCATTTATATATTAAGATAATTAACTATTTTAATTAAGTTTACAATAAATATATTCTTAATAGAAGCAAAATTCTTTTAATTATTTAACATTTTAATTTCAAATTTTTTTGTAATTAGCGCAAAAGCTTGTTGTATTATATTAATATTAATATTAGTATTTTTCTTAAAATTGTAATTTTCGCTTTATTATTAAGTTAATTTAAACAAATTATATTAATTCTCTTTATATATATTTGCGAAAAACTTGAAATATGCAATTATATTACGCTATATAACTCTCTCTTGTCTTATAAAATATTTGTACAATAATAACAAATTAATTTGCGACGCTCTTGTCTAGCTTGTATTAATGTAGCAAATAATAAAATTAAAATAAAATTATTGTACTTTCTTATTAATTAATATTAACAACAAGAGACTATATTAAGAATGTTAACAAGTAGAGACAAAAGCGCAATATTTTAAATATCGAATTTTTCGCAATAGTTTAACAATTGAGTTTCGTTATACTTTGCGTATTATTAAGAAGAAATTTATGCAATATTGCAAAACATTCTCTTGCGTACTAATTTCGAGATAATATTATAGCAATAATATTAATATATTTAATAGTTTATCTTTTTTATTTCTCTTTGTCTTTAGATTTTTGAGATTAATAAAGATAGAATCTATTAATATAATCTTAGTATAAGATATTATCTTCGAAAATAATGGACTAGAATAAACAAAAAAATTGCTATAAATTGTAGATTTGTTTTTGTCTTAATATTAAAGATATTCTTTTATGCAAGATTATTGTTATTTATTGTAATAATCTTATTGCTAAGATTAACGCTTTTTTTATATTATTTAAATAGCATATTTGTTTTAATAAATGTTACGCATTGTTAGCTCAAATATCTTTAAAGTAAATAAATAATTTTTAATATTTATTGCTCGCTTGTAATCTTTTTTTGTATTAATACTTTTATATTAATATGTTTTATTTTATTAATATTACAATACTCTAAGCTTATTCGAAGTTTTTTTAATTTATAAATAATAACAATCGCGTTTATCTTCTTAATTTTTATTATTATTAATATTTATATTGTTATTTGTTGTCAAGACTTCTATATATAAGAATTGCAATTGTATTTGTTTTTTTTTCTTGCGTTTGTCTTGCGTTTTATACAATTGCTCTCTTATATCTTTTATTAATATTAATTCGAGAAAAGTAACAATATGTTTTACTTAAATTTATTATACGTAAATTGTATGCATCTTTCTAGTAATTAGAGAGATCAAAAACGTATATTATTATTAACAATTAAGAAATTTATCTTAAAAAAAGATTTTAGTAAAATGTTGTAAATAATTTAATGTATCTACTAATTGTTCGAAACTATTATATAACTTTTAATTTCGCTTTTTTTAACAAATCTAATATTAATTGCACAAATTTCCTAAATTATTGCATAATTTTAGTTTGTTAATCGATACTCAAATAATAATATAGCTATAATACGAAATCAAAAGTAAACATTAATTTAATAAAGACTAATACAAGAGATAATACAAATAATAAAAATCTTAATATGAAAAAGACAAAGTTTAAGATAACGTAATCTTATTTGTTAGCGAAGCAATCTTTACAAACAATAACATTATTCTTATTATTGCTTTTATTTTGCTTATAATTAATTATTACAATTTAAATACAAAATATATACTTAAAAGTAATAGTAGAAGCATTATAATTTAATTCGGAAATATCAAAATCTATTATATAATGCATTGTTCAAGATAGCAAGAATTAATAGCAAAATTTAAATTTTATTTATTTATTTTTTATTTTGATTGTTGTAACTTTATTGCTTCTTTTAATCTTTCTAGTTTTGCTTAAATTTAATTTATTTACAAAATTAAAATTCTCTTTAATCTAATTCTACGCTTCTAGCAATATGCGTCTTAATTATTAACTTAAAAGAATTACTACTTTGCAAACATTTCAATACGAAAAAATTTAAAAAATCTCAATATTATCAAGTTAAAAATAATTGATTTTAGCAGTTTTTTGAATTATTTAATATTAATTGTTAAGTAGTTGTCTCTTTTTTTCGAAAAACAAGAGTAATTTAAAGCAAGATTAGTTTCTTAATTTTTAAGATTAATTTTTATTAAATGGTAAAATATATTTAAAAGTTCGAAAGAGAGTTGTTGCTTAATTTTGTTATTTTAGATATTATTAATAAGAATGCAATGACAAAGCAAGTTTTTATTGTTAACTTTTATTAACAATGTTTAACTATAAATATATTACAAAAAGCAACAAAAGCAAAGTTTATTTAAATTTTCGAAAATAAGTAATTTGCTTTAGTAATTTTTTAGTTTATTTATCTTTATATTAATTGTTGCTATCAAGTGTGCTTTACGCGCAATATTTGTACAATTAATATTTAACTTGTTTAGAGATCTAGCTTTAATGCGACAATTTGCAATTCTTAATAATGAATATTTATATATTAATTTAAGACGCTTGCTAACTAATACAAGTATTATATTGTTAACAAACAACAATTAAGATGTTTTTTAAAATTCAATTTACAATTATATTAAGTTAAAAGAGAGACGTCTTATTAACAAATATCTTGAGTTTCGAAAGACATTAATAACTTTAACAATTTTTATCTTTACTTTACAATATAAGAAATTAAAGATATATAAGTTAATTTTAAGAAACAATATTAACAACAAAAAAGACATAAAGAATAACAAAAATAACTTAAATAATATATAATAAGCAATAACGATTAATTAAGAAAATATATTTAAAAACTTTAAAAAATATTGTTATACTATTATTATGCTTAAGCTACATTTTATTTAATATAAAATTTTATTATTAATTTATGCAAAAACTTCTTTAAGATGCGCTTAAAATTAAATAGAAAAATAATTAGAATTTGTATGCATTTTAATCTATAGTTAGTTATATTTAGAGACAACTTGAATTTATAAATTTAACTTGTCTTTAATTCGACTCAATTTATATTTAACAAGTTAAATCGAAGATTTTGAAACTTGTTTAAAATTCAAATTACTACGAGTTGAATTCGAGTTAAATTTAGAACGACTTATCTTGTTTCGCAAAGTACTCTAGTTATCTTTTTTATTCTATTTGTTATCTTCTCGAGTCTTTTTAACAATAAATTATCTTTACTTTGAAGCAAGCTTAACGCAATATTGCGTTAGCGCATATATTTATCGATTATATTAAATGCAATTCTTATCTTGTTCTAGAAGATTATACTCTTAGCAATTGTTCTTTTAGACTTATAGAATATTTTTATTTTTCTTATCTTCGTAATTATAGTCTTCTTGCTTAATTGAATTTTTTGCGAGAACGTTTTGTAGATGTCTTGTTTACTTGTTGATGTTGCATTAATTACAATTTTCTTCTCTCTACAAATCGAATAAGTTGCAAACGTTATAATTAATAATGTTTCTTAGTCTCTACTTAGATAAATAGATAGATTTTAAAAATAAAATTTGCAGGTTGAAAGTTTAAGCAAAAATAAATATATACTTAATATATGTAACATTTAGATTAACTTATTAATATTAATAACTTTATTTATTTATCTTTATACTAGCTACTAAATATAAGCTTAATATTGACTTAAGAGATATTATTATTAGAAAAACTTATAAATATTCTTCTTCTTTCTAGAAGCAATTATATTAACGTTAATTATATGTAAACTTAATATAAACTTAATTAATATAGAAATTGAACAAACTTGTTATTTTTTTCGATTAAAATTGCAATACTATTAACTATATATAGATTTAGCATAAACTTAACAAATATAAAGTTTAAAAAAACTTACTAGTTTTTGTACTTAAAATTATATTATTACTAGCTAGTTATAAGCTTAGCATAAACTTAGCAAAAAATAAGATATAAAAACTAGCTTTTTTTGTACTTAAAGCAACAATATTATTAGTTATATCTAGACTTAATATAAGCTTTATCTACAAAAGAGCAAATTTAATAGATTATTTTCTTTGTTGTATATCGAAGATATTATATTATTATCTACTAAATTTAAGTTAAATATAAGCAAAACAAAGATACTACTTAGATTAGCTTATTATTGTTTTTTGTTACAACAACTAAAAAAAAAAATTTAATTTTCTTTACTTTGTAAAAATTGCGCATTATTAATAGAAAATATACTAAATTTATATTAAATTTATATTTATATTTTTATTTCTAATAATTCTACTTTTAATATATTTTTTTCTTCTTTTAATCGAAACTAGTATATTTTAAATACAAGCTTAAAATATGCTAAGCAAAAATATGTAATTATATTCGAGTCTATTTATATTCTTATCTTTATTGTTAAGTTAAACACAAAATAGATATATATTTAATATCGAGAATTAAATAAATACTTACAATACAATACTTATTATTAACAATATTATTAATTTGCTAAAAGAACATTAACATTTGTTTAGTATAAATAAAGTCTATATTAAGAATATATTCTTTATAATCTAGCTTCGAATTAAAAAATCTTAAAGAAAGAAAATAATTAATTAAATAATATATAACTTTAATAGTTGCATAAATATATATTAGATATAAGTTAAGTTAATACAAATTTGCTTAACAAAAATATACTTAAATCTTAAAATAAGTATATATAATATAGATGCCAAATAGATTAAAATATAAACTAAATATATACAAAATATAAATTGCGCTAATATTGCAATAAAAGTAGATATTTAATTAATAAGTAAATTGCAAATTATCTCGATTGCAATATATAAGCAAGATATATACAAAGTATAGATAAAACTTATATGATAAGTTTGTATTTATTTGCGTATTAATAGATTAAAAAGTTTGTTATATAGTAGAATTTAAATCGAATATAAATCCAACTTGTGCAAAGAAGAGAAAAATATATTTCTTTATCTTTATAATAATAGATTTTAATACAAGATACTAGCACAATACTAGCTAAAAATATACTAAATATAAAAAAACACTTACCTTCTAGTATAATACTTTTAACTTGCAAGTACGTTGTTAATTGTTAAATTTCTAATTATTAACGCTTAATTTAGATACAATATTATATCAAGAGATATTAGAAATATACTTGTATTACAATAGTTTGTTCGAATATAATATTAAAGCTATTGTTAATTAATATTTATTATATATTAAGTATAGACTAAAGCTAAGTTATATATACAATAAATTAGTAATTTCTTGTTACAAATCTAATATTGTATATCTAATTTTTGTTTATAATAATATTATAACTAACTATATTCTATATATATATAACATATACTATAATAGATATTATTAATTAGTTGATACTAATTGACAAAAGAGAAGCTTTGTATATCTCTCTACTAAAATAGTACTTAGAAAGTCTTAATTATAATTTCTATTTTCGATTTTTCCATTTTCTTTTATTGTTGCGCAACTATTATTTAATCTATCTATAATTTAATTGCAATTTAAACTTGTTAGTATATCTAACAATTTTATAATCGAAATTTGGAATTTTACTAGTTATACAACAATTGGAAAACAATTTGTCGACAATTATACAATAGTTGATTTTTTTACTAATCTTGTTTTAATATACTATATATCTTCTTATTATATATTATACTATTAAACTAATATTAAAAATAAAGTATTTCGAAGTCTTTATAGATTACTATTTTTGCTAAAATTGTTACTTTAACTATTTAAAAGCAAAGATCTTCGAAAAACTAGTATATTGTTCTATACTTGCTAGATTAGTTTCAAATATTAATATTTTAGACTTGTATTATCTATATATTACAACTGCTCTCTTTTAATTCTTTTTATTGCTATTTTATTTAGTTAATTTCTACAAACAAGTACAAATATTAATAATATAAGAATAAGAGAAAAAAGATGTTATAATATATATAGTATTGTATTGCTTAAATCGTTTTTAATATTTTCTATATTATTTCTAGTTATATTCTAGATAATAAGTGTAATCTTTTATTTATTAGATAGAAGCTAAATGTTGCTTCTTATTAAAATTTTCTTTATCTTAATTTGAATTCTCTATATAATTATATTATTAATTCTTGATTTAAAATATTAAACTTATTAAACTACAAAACTCTATAGCAAAAGTTCTAATTCTGCTAAGACTTGATCAATAGAAGATTTTTAGAAACTACAAGATGCTAGCAGCTAAATGCTCTAGAATTCGCAAATCGAGTTGTTTAGACAACAATATTAAGATAGTTCTTCGAGTAATCTCTAATTAATTATACTACTAACGCTATTAATGTTAGTTAGAACTTTTGCTAAAGAGCTTTGTACTATACTCTAATTAATATATTTAACAAGAAATATACTAAGTTAAAATTTTATAAAAGCTAGAATATTAATATATTAAAAATATATTAAAAATATATTAAATTTAATTTCTTAAATTTAATTTTTTTTAAATAGCAATAAATATCTATTATTATAATTAAGATTTTAAAAAAGATAATACTATTTTATAGACTAGCAAGAGAACTACTTGTATGCGATGCTAGTTACAAATCTATTAATATTGCTTGCAATATTTAGCAAAGTTAAATATTCTTTATTCTATCTCGAGTTATTGCAAAGTTGTTATTATTATTGTTTATTTAAATATATATAATATAATCGAAGCAACAATAGCAACAATGCAACAATATCTTATTGCTCAAACTACTATTTCTAATTATAATCAACTAATGCGAAAGAGATAAATGCAATTAATATAACAAATTAAAGTACTTAGATTGCAATTGCGTACTATATTTTTTAAATTCTTCTATCTATATATATTAAGATATATAAATAAGCAATAACGCAACAAACAAGTATTGCGCAAAAGATACAAAATAACAATGCAAAAATAAAATAAAAGAAATTAAGAATATTCTATATTTTACAAGAGTCGAAATGCATAATAACTCTATACAATACATTTTATAAAAGTCGAAATAAATAATAACTTTATACAAAGTTCTACAAGAGATAAAATGTATAATAACTTTATATAAAATATTTTACAAGAGTTGTAACAAACAATAACTCTTAAGAAGTTCTACAAGAGTTAAAACGTATAATAACTCTATATACAAAATGCTCTACAAAAGTTAAATTAAGATGTATAAAGTATACAATAACTCTTTAAAAGTTTTGCAAAAGTCGAAACGCATAATAATTCTATATAAAACAAAGATCGATAAAGAGAGTTTTAACGCAAAGATTTTGCATATCTCTTAAAATTGCTTTCGAAACAACGCTTCTATATAATTGCGCAAGTCTATAAAGAGAAACTTCGATTTCTTCGAAAAAGTGTTTTATCAAATATCAAATACAATATCAACAAGAGAACGCACAAATTAAGAAAAATATACAAATTTTATATTGTTAATAATAATTTTTTTTAGTATTACAATTATTACAACAAAGAAATAAAAAAAGAAGTAAATTCGAATTTTTAACTTTTTATCGATCGCAAATTATATAGATTTTATATAGGTTCTAACAAGTAATAAATCGAGTATAAATAAATAAAATAAAAATAAAAATAAAAAAAACTATTTTACAATATTATCTTTAATAACAATTATTTTTTGCTTCTATAAGCAATGTTAATAGAATATTATTATAGAAGTTAATTAAATTAATAATATAATTACAATATAAACAAATGCAATACTATTATCTTTATCAATAACTATTTATTTATTTAAGTTATTTACAACTTAAGAAGCTTCTTCAATTAATATCTACTAAAATATATTATTCAGAATTTAATTTTATGCTCTTACTATTAAATTAAAATTTACTAAATTTTAGTTTATATTAAGATTAAGAATAATAAAATAGCAAATTAATTAATTAAAGAGATAATCGAATAAAAAGTTAATAGCAATAAAAATAAGATTGTCTCTATATTGTTAAATCTACAATCTCTAGTTTTTGTTAAACTTTATTGTATAAAGCTTGCACTATAGTTTATCAAACAAAGAAATAATAAAAGTCTAGTATTCTCGAATATAAAATTGTAAATATATCTAAAACTTTAATTAAATCTATTTATTTTCGATAAAATTATTTATCTAGATTAAGTATAAGACTTAGTAATAATTTGAATTTAAACAATAAATATTATTTTAATAGCTATTTATATTAAATACAAATAAAAGCTATAAACTTTTCGAACTATTATTATTAAAAAAATTGCAAAAAAATTAATTATATATTGTTGTATTGTTTTTACTATACAAGTCTTAGAGAAGAAAATCTATAAAATAATAGTCTAAGAGTAAAAAAATTCTTTCTATTTTTAAACAATTGTAATTGTACTACAATAAGTACTTAGTCTCTAATACAAATAATTTTATTATCTTAATTTAAATTATATACTATTTAAAATAATACTATTGTTTAGTATCTCTAAAATTAATATTCAATATATTCTTGTATATAGTTTTTCGATCTAAAATAGATTATTATAATAGATAATTATAAAACTAAACATAACTCTATTAAGTTGTAAACAATTCGAGCAATTAATATTTTGCTATTAAAGAACTCTTTAGAATTTATTTGCTATTAAGAAAACTAAAATATAGAAATATTAAAAAATTCAAGAAACTAATTTAAAGTATTACTATTTATATTATATATTGCTTTAAATTATTTAATTATTATAGATTGCTATTTATAGTTAGACACTTTCTAGAGCTTTTGCATACTAATAATTTCGATAAGCGTCTATCGATTATAATATTGTATAATATAGATTGAGAATTACTCTACAAATATAATTTCTCTTTGCGTAGACATTACTTGCGCTATACAAAATATATTAATTCTAACTTCTAGCTCTAATATCTAGCTTCTAACTATCTGCATATCTTTGACAACTCTTTCGAAGAATAATTGCGTTAAGGCTATCTTAATCTAATTCGTTTTTTGATATAGAAATCTTTATTTTAACGAGAGAAGAGCTTGCTAAGATCGAGAGAAAAGTTTCATAATTATCGGTCCGCAAGAAGGTACTATAGTGGGGTGATATTCGCGCAAAGGGAGATGGTGTTCAAGGAGTGGCTACCTATAGATTTTCCTAAGAGATCTGGCTAATCTACCCCAATTTGTATATAACACCCAGATACAGCCGGGTGGGGATACCCGTCTGGGAGTAGACTCTCGCGCAAGCCTCTCGAGGTGGGACGCTTAATTGAACACGCTACTACTATTACTACCACTATTCTCGTTGTCTCAAGATCTGCTAGCCTCGATAGTTACGTAAAGGCACCTTGAATCTCTAGTCTCTCCTACTGGATAACCTCACGACTAACGAGGTGAACTCCTTGGTTAGCGTCTTTCGAAGAATATTAAAGACAAGGATAAATCTCCTGACACAAGGGAATCACGCACCGGGACCAGCTTCGAATGGATTTCTCTCGCCGCCTTGACACTGTTCACCGTGAAAACCCATCTCCCAGTCTCGATACTGCCCCTACCACCTACAGCCGAAACGCTGCTTAGGGCCAAAGTCTTCCCTTTTTGCATGGATGCAAGTCTCATATCCAGCTTTTTTGTCGCAGTGTTAACGTGGACTCCATCTTCACCGTCTACCAGCGTCGCCGTTCTCCAATCGAGGGTTTTTGCGTCTCTGTCGGTGGCTTTGAAAGTCCGAACGGCAATGCGTGTTTTCCCATCCTTTTGGAAACAAAGCACGTCAGCAGGATCCTTGATCGGGTGACTAATCAGTCCTCGCTGCCGAAAGCCTGTAGCCGAGAAGATGGAGATTGAGGTCCAGCCTGTGAGTATACTCAGAAGTTCCTGCACATCGTTGTTATTGCAAGGACTTTTTAGATCCGGCTCATGAAGAGCGCCCTGCGTTACTATTCGCTTTGCTGTGTCGGGTGGACCATTCTGTCTCACATCAAAATTGATCTCAATTTTCTTCCGACTCCTGACAAGCTCGACGCTTTCGAAGTTCCCCTTTTCGGGGAGAGAGGCCCTCCAGAAAAATCCATCAGAACGATATTGTGGGACCCACAACGGTTGTAGAACAAATTTGTTGAAAGTTTGATCTCCCCCTGGAGGCAATGCGAAGTCAACTGTGTCGGGTATGAACCAAGGCTCAAGACGTGAAGGCTGCATGTGCTCATTCATACGTCTCAAGCAGACTACCTGCATTCCTCTTCCTTGATCTTCTCCTTGTTCATATTTCGATTGCCAGTTGAATTCTTGGACCACAAGTTGCCTACGACCTGCTATAGCTTTGTCAAATACATTATTGCCATCGATGGGATCGGTGAACAGGAGCGTGCAGAAGCTGTTTGCGTCTGTCGGCCGTCAGCTTTCATCGTACTCGAGGTTTTGCAGATGTCTCGAACCTTTTTCTGATTGAAAGTCGATGGACATGCGGAGGTTGTAGCGTGAAGGACCGGTATAATGCCCCTAGCATATGGTGAGTTAGTCATATATGTAGGCACATCTACACGATGGCGTGCCATCAAGATGCACCTTTTTGTAGTCATTTAAGGAGTCTGATATGAATTGCTTTTAGCTGATAGCATGTGGGAGATACGACTGGAGTTTATCACTACCTACCTCGTCTCTTACTCATCGGCTGGTCGCAATCAGACCATTCTAGATCAACCCAGCGACCGACTCGCATCCAATGGACATAGTACGGTGGCAACCCTAGTCATAAGTCATGATCAATTCCAAGCCTGAACTAGGAATGCTATACTAACATTGTTCTTCAACAGACCGAGGAGATCTTGTGGGACTAATGATGATTAGGTGGGTCCTTGCCCAATTCGCACACTTGACATCATTGATTCGAACTTCCACTTCGCCACCCTCTCGATACTCTCTGGAAAGCTCATAATCGCCATATTCCAAAGTTCGGTGGTTGAGCTCACGCCGCTCGATTTTGCAAGACTTGAAAGGTCTTGGGGTCGAATAATCCATCTCATGTTCAAGCTCAAGTGAATGCGATAGCCTATCTTGCGCTAAGGGTGAAATTGCTGGAGCTTGGCCTTTGTCTCGACCTCGTCTACAGCACGGTCCAATGTATTTATGATACGTGGAACGGAGCTCTTCCAATAAGTTTGCAGCCGATTCTCGTTTCTCACGGCAGCTGGCAAGCTATTACCCGAATTAAACCTGCCTATCTTTGAAGTCTACTGCACTCTTACCATGTCTTTCACCAATCTAGTCGGGCTTTCTTCTTGAGAATCTAGCCCTTTCAGCCATTTTATCACACCTTCGTGTTCGTCAGCATAAGCCCAATCTTTCCCGTCAAGTCTCTCGTCGAATTCCGTGTTGTCATCGTTTGTGATTGCTTTAGCCATTGTCTGCAGCGTCTCCTCGTTTAGTACCGTATGCATCTCGAGAAAGATGCACCCCAACGAGAAAATGTCCGTCTTATTGTTGTGTTTGCCAGGTTTGTCCGATCTTGCGCTTCGAAGAACCTCTGGCGCCTTATATCTATAAGTTCCCGGCGGTCGCCGGTCTTCGGTTGACTCTTTTCGGTCAGCAGGCTCATAGTCGTAGGCGCTACCCATATCACAAATCACAACCCTACCTTTGTGGATAAGAATATTCTTTGGTTTGAGATCACGATGTCGGATGTTTAAATCTTCGTGAAGATAGCACACAGCGTCAAGTAAGCAGCCAAAAGCACTGTGCAGAATAGCCCGAACATCCTTATCATCGCCGATGTTGTTCGTGTTGATGTAATTACTGAGCACTTGTTGCAATGAGGATGTTGCAACTGGAGTAACAATGAAACCAAAATAATCTTCATCCGTGAAGCTTGCGCAGAATTTGATGAAATGGCGATGAACATTGTCTCCTGTGCATCTGCTTAGGATATCAAGCTCCTTTTGGAATGCTCTAGGAGTAGTCGCACGCACTGCGCCACCCTCTGTAGGAGCTGGTTTCCGTATTCGCTTCAACGCGAAGATGTTGGAACCTTTGGTCCGAAGCCGGTTGTCATTATCAGGCAACGTTACGCTGTGAACATGCCCATAAGCTCCCTCACCCAGCAATTTTCCAATCTCGAAGATGTCGCTGATATGCAAGGTAGCAATGTGAGGTGGACGAGAATTCTTTTGGGCGTGTTCAATGATATCCCGTATTATGCTTCGAGGAAATGAAGCTCTATCATAAAGCTTTCTCTGTTCTTCGAGGAATCGAGCCTCATAATTCACATTTCCATTCTTGTTCTTGGGTAGCTGCGTTCGGGTATACGGAACCATATTATCATCCCAGCATGAACCTTGCTCAAGCGCGCCAGCTTCAATCAATTGAGACTTTCCAATGATTCTCAAGATATTAAGAACGCTCTCTACTCGTGGCCCTAAAGGCACGGATGAATGGCTCGCGTCTTCGGTGGAATCGCCCATTGAGTGTGGAGTTGGTGATTCTCGTGAGCTATTCGCCTTATCTGGTGGTAAATGTTGCAGTGCCTGCTGATTGAGGCAGCTGTGCAGGCGATCAGTCGACGTTGACCCTGATCAGTGCGCCACCACTGCGCATCAGGCTGTAATGATAACGAGGCATAAGACCAGCATCAAATTCGAAGTCGTGAGCGAATGGAACACGGCTACAAGCCAAGTAATAATGCTTTGTATCCATAGATATGGCAGCTCAGCTGCGACAATTGGCTTTACAGTTTTGTTTGGCGGGACTGAGAAAGAGGCGCCCGCCCCGTTGATAGACTCTTGTAGCGAGCAGGCAGCACTAACTTGAATGTGTTCTAGTGGTACAGCGTTATTGACGTCATTCTATATCATCTTTTGGAAAGGCCTTCGGCGCACGGCCGGCTATTGTTTCTACCAAGATGTTACATTCCAATCAACGGAATAACTGACTACTCGGATTGAACAGACGGCTTCTATTGAGGACTCTCATGTGTGTGCAAATACAAAAATTGATGTACTGTGATACGACCAGATACTTATGCGCGGCACTTATCGCGACTCAATCGCTCAACAACCTGGGTTCTGAAAACAAGGGGCAATTGCTGCTCCTGCAATAGTGAAGCTGTATCGGTCAATGTGTCATCCAGGCAGGCCATGACAGCATCGCGATAATAAGAGCCTACCCGTGGGCCAAGTTGCGGGACAAGCTGTTGAATGGCAATATCCCTGGCACTTGAATCAGATCGTAAGACACATACAGCGTCGTCGCACAGCTGCCAAAGACCTATCTCGAGCAGCACGATGCCGAGTGAGTAGTAATCGTGTTTCTCGTCATATCCCTGGTCTTTAGACAAATAATCTGGATGCTGGTAATAGTCCTCATCAAACGCTCTAGAAGCATGCCCATCACTGTCCGTGAGCGCTCTGTTGCTGCGGCTTTGCGCAAAACCAACGAAGTAGAAGGACTCCGCATCAACGGTAGCCCCCTCTCCACGATGGAAGAAAATTATGTTGGAGGTCGTTATGTTGCGGTGCAGCCAAGACACTGAGTGCAGCTCGAAAACCGCGTTAGCGAGGCCTCGCGCGAGGATGAAGCGGTCTCCCAGGCACCACGTATCGGTTCTGTTGCGAAGCATCTCACGGAGGGTGACGATCCGCTCAAGGTCTACCTTTTCCACACTCGGCAGCTCGTACAACAGGCCCGAGCGGATTTCGTAGGGCTTGTGGTAGTAGCCGCAACAACGTAGTACGTTGAATGATCCGGCCTTTGCAGAGACTGACAACAAGTTGGCTATCTCTCGGAGACGGGACGATATTTTCTGTGGATCCCTATGTGACGCCTCCTCGGCAAGCAACAATTTTGGTGTACTATGTCCCTTGCCCAGTAATTCAACCTTGGACAAGACATGTGCTTCTGGGCGCGGGGTTAATTCATACATATCAACATACCTATCGCCCTGAGATGGGCGTAAGATTTCGCGTCTAGTGGTAATTTTGCTTCTGATATGGTCATCTATATTCTCTTCAGGGAGGTGATGCAAGTCCTGAAACCTCGAACGCTTTTCGCTTTTCAGCATCATAAACTCGGTATAAGCCACAGCATCAAGGCGTGTTTCATCATTCAAGGACCCTAGCAGACGATCAATGCGGCTCTTTACCGGTAGGAAAGCTCTTGGTCCTTGATTGATGAAGCCATTACTGAAACCAGCGAGCAGCTTTTGCAGCACTTCTAGATGGTCAAGGGTAGCTTTGAATTCACCATAATGTGCGTACAGAGAGCCCTCGTGAAATTCCGGAGCGTCCGACCCATTGATCTTGACAGCTGATCGCCACCCTCGAAATCGATAGCTCTCTAAATGAACGTGAATATAACCGCTCTTGCATGCTTCCTTGAATGCTCCGTCGATTGCTGTCGAGAGGAGGTGAATGGCAGTGCATTTGATGTGTGCGTCAACAGTGGTTGCCTTCGGTCGCATACGTGGTTCTTGGATCAGCATTCTCTTAACCAGGTAGAGAAGACATCGAACAGAGGCTGACCGATGGGAGGCCAATTTTTGGAATGGCTCTTCCAATGCCAGATTGCGCCTACTATAATCGTGGAAGCAGCGATGAGCATAATGGTCCCATGACGTCCCGCGCTGGACCCATAGCCGCTCAAGTCCCGGCTTTCCATCCAGGGAAAACACCAGCACCATCAACAGCACGCACCCGAGCGCCCATATATCGCTAGCACGCCCAATTCGATGCCGTGTAAAATCCCTATCCTCGTGCTCGGGTGCAATGAAGTCTGATGCAACTGGTGGTGCAGTCGAACCCGACGTTCCTTGTGCTATTCTAGAAAGCCCAAAGTCGGCCAGAAGTAACCGATCGCCATCTACCAAAATATTGGCGGGCTTGAGGTCGCGATGACATCCTATGAGGTGAAAGGCCTCCAATTTGAACTCGTGCATAGTTACGAGCGCAGAAGCTAGACCGGAGAGAGCCATCACCATTGAAAATTCAGGTGCCATGAAAGTAGCTGACGAGCTCACGTCACTATGGAATAGGTCCTCAAGAGTTCCGTGGCTTGCAAGCGGAAAGATCAGGTTGAAGCTGTCTTTGTGAATGTATGCCGACAACAATTGAATGATATTCTCGTGCTTGGCCGAAGAGAGAATACATAGATTTCGAAGTTCCCCTTCGAAGGATGTTCTAGATATGTCGGGGTGAAATTGCTTGCGCACAATCTATTGTGTTGTTGATTCATCAGTAGATACAGCGACCGCATATATCAGAACGCTTACTCTATTAATGTAGACCGGCTCAAGTTGATGGCCTTGCTCGACACATATCTCAGCCACGGTGCCAAAAGCACCAGCGCGCGGAGTCTCGTGCTCTGCTGGACTGCGATAGAAGGGCAGTATGACCTCTTTAGGGTAATCATCCACCTCAAGGGCGCCGAGTCGCACCTTAGGTGCGATGAATTGCCACTGAACTTGGAAGAACGTGTTTGCTTCGTCATCGGTGAATTGGTATTCACGGAGTGTATTCCTAGTAAATGGCAGTCGATGATCGACCTCTGAACCACCTTCATGCCTCCTGACTTGGGAGATGAGTTTAGGTAGGCGGTGAACACTTTTGGGTTCCGCGAAACATGAAATAGCAAACGCGACCTTGGCCTGTGTATGGATGGTCTCTCTTAAGCTCTCTTGTAGAGATTTTGCAAAGTATGGGTCTGTCTCCCTAATAGAAAGATTCTTCTCCCGAATGATCCGGGAAATGGTATCCCTACTCGTAAGCTTATCTATCACGGGCCTTGGGATGTACCGTTGGCCATCTATGTTTTCCTTGCGTGCTGCCCGCAATTGTTCCAAGAACTTCTCCATACTGCGAAGACCAGAATGTTCTGAACTGTACAATCTGCCTGCTGCTATGTAATTGAGCTAGTGATGTCAACAAGAATAACCCCACTGCGTTGGAATCAGATGAGCGAGAGAGGTCCGTTAAGTTGAGATAGGGGTGGAGTGAACGTTTCAGTAAGATGTACTTTACGTCTCTCAAGTAATGAGGCTATCGCCAATGTTATTCAGCCAAGGTTTGATGCGTTATTCGTGTACCTTGTACTTCTGCCGACGGGAGCGCATGCCAAACAGCAAATAATAGTTCATCAAAATCGTAGAATATCGGCGCACCCTCTACGGAGCTGCTTGCCAAAACAATTACCCAGAGCTGATGCCGGCAATTTCTTCCTAAGCTTGGTCAGTTTCAGAGCCGGGCGACCACGGTGATTTGTGATAACAACCTCCGTCAACTTTCGTTCCACCTGTAAGTCATAATAGGAGTCCTCTGCCTACGCGATTATTCAAGTAAGCTCAGCACAGAATTGCGTCACTCTGCATCAAGAGGACCAACATTCAAAAAGTAATTTGACCCGAAGAGCTGCCTCAGAAGGGCGATCAGCTTCTGCTTGTCTATGTATCGCTTCTCTATCCTTTGATTTTGCATCAGGTTTATGTCATGTGACAAAACGCGAACATAATCGAATATATAGTCGATCTATGATGATGTCTGCGTGGTTACGGGTTCCGGATGGCCTTAGGGGGAGGATCTACAGGTAGGAGTGGCTCCAAGTCTTCATGGCGATGTATATTATATGGGTGGCTCGCAAATCGATGACGGGAGGGGGGGCCTTCGGTTCTCATACCTTAGGTAGGCGTGCATGAGAGGCTATGTGCATGCATATGCAAGATAAAACGCCTCGCTTGAATTACAAGGCTGTGCAGCACCAAGGGGAAATCATTGTGGGGTCCATACTTTACATACTGCATACTTTACTCCCCGCACCCGCGGACCTCAATAACTCGGAATTGCCGTGTGTCCATTCCGTCTATTTTCACGCGGCATATCTAGTACTTTGGCTCGCCTTTGCATAGATATCTGGTCCCTTTGCGCCGCTTAGAGCCCTTGCCAGCCGGAAAGGAAAATTGGCCAATTAGCTGACGGCTGTATGGAGCTTACTAGAACATATATTCGGACACCACGATAGGCAGGAGGCTAAGCAACAATCATGTTTCGCCACCAGGCTTCTCTAAAGGCCGATGTGGTGTTCAGTGAAACGGACAAGGCCTTGCAGATTATGAGGAGGCGACCAAGTCAAAATGAGGCTCTGGGTTGTGGTATCGCAGTAGTACTACTGCTCCATTTAATCCAGCTAACGTGTATCTAGATTTAGAGAAGAAAACTTTGAGTAACACCAAAGATATACAGAACGAGGCAAGGGTAATGATCTCACACAAGACATTGCTGCAACACAAGATCATCTGACTAAACTTTATGACAGGCCGACTCGGCTATAGAGCAGCACTCTTTTTAGTAAGCACTATGTCGCCGCACTGAGGGTCAGAGCCACCCTTACTGAACGTGATATGTGACTTTGATCAGCTTCATATCTCAAAATACAACATGGTCACATCTCAACGTCTCTATGAAGACCTTCTACTCGATAGCAGATAAGCACGGTTTCAGTGACAATATATACGATGTTGTACAAGCCTTTCATCGCAGAGTCAGCAGTACAGAGCAATTTCGATGGAGTGCCTGCCGAATCCGACTCAACTGCCTTGAGAAAGATCGTTATGGTTAGTTTTAATCTCGCTACAGCTTCAGTCACTCACAAAGCTACATGTCTGGCAGAGATCTGTTACAGAATGCAATATCCGGTACGCAACCATCGCCACCGCGGCGATCCATTTTCTATGCGTCAGATAGGAGTCTGCGAGAGAAGTAATGGACCGCAAGATTGCGCATGGATAGTACTGCAACCGAGCCAGGAGATACTGAGCCTTCTAGAAGCAAAGATAAGCAGCGCAGACTACTTCTCTACACATGCAAAAGACCCTATATCACTTCACCTTGTCTTCCACGATTTCCAGACTTCTAAATGGGATGATTATGTGGAGCATCTCCGGACCACATTAGAGGCACTGGTTCGTTGTGCCCCACATGGCATGATTCGAAGTTAATGTTCATTCCCAGATTGAAGCAGCCCACTTCACTAGATTTAGTCGTGGCTGCAAATACCCCCATTCTGATTATCGTTTGGAATTTGACGGATGTCAACGCTTACAACGATTTCAATGGAAACTTGCTCAACTTCTACCAGCTATAGAAGGCAACATTGCGGTCACAAGGACGTTTGAAGAACAGTGGAGCGAAAAGGCGCGTAGTGCTAGCGTACAGGCCTCGCTTACCAATGCTCGAGGCTTCGTCAAGCAACTAGATTTTCACAGAGAAAGCGTTCGAAAGCTAGTAGAGCAAGCCCAATGTTGTAGCGAATTCGTGAGTCCGATCTCTCCTGACATACTCTATGTCATCTTTCCGTTGTTATTACTGACCCCTGTCTTACATGGTAGCTGCACCGAATACTCGACTACAAGAACAGTAACCGGATGCAAAGCATTAACGCCGCTATGTGCCATACATTGGGTACATTGGACACGCAGGCAAACATACTCGCCTCGTATGGAGAACAGAAGGCGAAGGACTCAAAGTCAATCAGAGCATTGACCACTGTAGCAACTTTATACTTACCAGCCAGCTTAGTAGCTACTATATTCAGCTCCAGTATCGTGCAGCTGCTTCCGACAATGCCCCCTAGACAGCCGAGCCATTTTGTGGCGGCTCCACAGACGTGGCTTCCCGTTACCGCAACTCTTTCGCTCATGGCAGTCACACTGATATCGGTTTACATTCTTGAGAGGGTCTATAGATACTTCAAATGAACGAAAAGGAAGGGATTCAACGAAACTACAAAAGCTGCTTTGCACAATGGTCTCGATCAGAATTTGATATGTTGAACCGCATGCTGTCGAGCTTCTAGCACTATCGACCTCCTAAGAAGCCAACGGCAGACCGTGAAAGCCTCTTAAGGTCGACTTTGACAGATGAAGGACTATCAAAAAAATAGTAGCAACCACAAGTCCTCATGAGAACTCCTTAGACGAAGGTCCGATGGTCGAGAAGCTTCGATTGCGATATCGTACGCATGGCTCAGCTCCCACTTCCATGACCATCTCGCTCGTCCATTTCTTGCTCAAAGTTGTCGCGGACATCACTGTGGGTTTGAGGGACAAGTCTTGGATAATTCTCCCATTTCCAGCGACCTGACCCTTTGCCGTTTGTGCCCGCTCCAGAAACGAGCCACCAGACCTGAGCCCAACCCACCTTCACGATAGTAAGCGTATGTTTGGAAAACACCCCATCCAGCTGTTCCAACGTGTACTGACTAGTTTCAGGAACTAATCTTGAGCGCTTGTGGTCAGCTAGCAAAGCCGAAAAGCATGGAAGCCGATACTCACGATACAACGAATACCCAACCCACGATATTCACTACGGCATAGAAGGTGAAGCTCCCTATAGGCCTCCATGAATCATACATGGAAGGCCAAGTCAGGGCCATTAAGGAGTTCAGCCCCCAATATACACTTGTCAGTGTCCCGACCCCTGCACAAAGTTAGAAACCCGAAACGTTGCACGAGACGGCAACAAAATCCAAGGAGCTCGACAAGCTTACCAGTATCTCTTACTTCTAGGGGAAGACACTCTGACGCATAGACCTAGAAGCGTCGGCTTTCTATACTCGAGACTGGGGCCTGGCTTATCCTTGAACTTACCAGTGGCACAGGACCCTCTCCAATGCTATAAGCAACACAAAAAAGATATGCAAATGTCACTACTTTGGTGTGGTCTCTGAATGTCAATCCTGTTACCAATTGAAATATTGCCATCAAAGGAAGTGTTGTAAGCAGCAAAAGACGTCTGCCAACGTAGTCGATCATGAATGTCGCTGGTATTGCTATGCCAAAATTGATGGCCCCGAAGCCCAGAGAGTACTATCACGACGTGAATATAAATACTCGTCAAAGAAGGCTGGTTGGACCTACTCTAAGCGCTATGGTATCTTTCATCTTTTCAATGTTTCCAATCTGGTCAGGGTCCGTTAAGTGAGCAATAGAGCCAGGCAACGAGTCCTTGAACACTGAACTAGAGTAGTACGCAAGCACATTGACTCCACATAGCTGCTGTAAGGCCATGACAATAAGGCCAGCGGTCATCGCTCGACGACACCTCGGCTGACGAAACAATTCTATGGTGTGTCGGAACCATCTCTTCAAGGGTAGACTTCCAAGTCCTTCCGAAGAGTCCGAATGTTTGAGTGACTCTCCATAGGTGAGCCAGGCATCGATGTAAATCAGGTCCCTTGCCGCCTGGATCGGCGTGTGTCGAAGCGTCCGCAACGCTTGGAACGCTTTCGCGAAATGCCACTCAATTGTCAAGCGATATCTCAGCTCGCTCCCCATCTCAAGATCGCTCCTCTTCTCCAGCTCTCGCGCTCTGAGGAGATGCCAGCGCGGCGACTCTGGCAGAGACATCATCAGGAAGAAGAGTAGGGCAGGCGCAATCATCTAAGGGGTCAGTGTGCACGAGAAAAAGGCGCCAAAACACTTACGGGACTACCAAGCATGAATCTCCATTGATCATGCTGGCATCGTCAGCTAGTCCCTGCGTTAAAGAGGAATAATCTTACGAGGTCTCTGAATACATATGTAAAGATATAGCCGACCATGATCCCAAACGCGGTCCACAATTGCCACGACATTACCAAAGCGCCCCTAATCTCCTCCGAAGGCACGCTCTCAGCCGCATATATGGGGACCGTGGCGCTTTTGGGACCAATTCCGAATCCAAGCAAAAGGCGGCATAGTAGCAGTTGCCGCCAAGTCTGACAGAAGGCCTGACCAAGACACGAGGTGAAACAGAACACGCAGCAGACCATGATTGTGCCTTTCCGGCCGAGAAACCGATTGAGGGGACCTGTCAGGCTACTGGAGGTCAGCACATATTTCCCGCAGACAAACCGCTCCACCTTAGTCGAGGGAATGCGCGAAATCGCATCCGCAGACCCTGCGCTCGAGACTCACGAGTCTTTGCTTCGACATACCTGCAGGAGAATATACACATCAAGTATGGTGCTGAATTGATAAGACCGACAACAATAGGCCTCTCAATGTCGAGAGCCTTCTTCTCCTTATAGTACAACTGCGCTGGTGGGCATGTAAGTGGCCATCCAAGCCGCATGAAATAGATCTCACCTCCATTCACCGCAGACTCATCCCAGCCTTGAATGGCAGCACCTAGGGAGCAGCACAACACCAGTGCATGGACACGCCAAGTCTGCCGCCTATATATCTGCCATTTCTTTCTATTGCCTTCATCCTCTAACCTGCGGTACTCCTCTTCCCTCCGGAGTTGTCTGATCTCCTGGGTGTCAATTTCTTCATTCAGGTCGTCTTTGGGCTCAGATTGGGACTCTCTTCGGCTACGACTCCTTGTAGCTTCTAAAGCTATGTCGTTCGTTTCGTGGAATTTTCGCAGATAGTCGACCTGGTAGTCGTGTCGGCCTTGAGGAGCAGTGCCGAAAGATCGCTTAGCTAGGGACGCACCAATGCGGAAGTAATGAGCGTAGACGACCAGACCACTCCTGCGTAGGAATCTATTAGCCATCTCGAGCGTATCTTTTTCGGTTTCACAGCCATCGAAAGGACCTCGGCCGCCAATCCGATCTCTTTGCCATCGCTCCAGCGAGGTTGGTGCCATGTCCGAAGTAGATTTCACGTCAGCCTAAGACCTTTGTAACATATAAGAGCAAGAATGTTATCCTGAGCGGCTTGACAGTCTGCTGATGATCACCATCGCACTCGTCGATTCTCATGTGTCTGAACAACGTCTCTCGCAGCTAGTAACCTCATAACAGTAGTAGTAGATCGATGTTTCGGGCCAGTGAACGAAGAACGCCACAGCTGTCATGGAGATACATGACTTATATTTAGCTCACATACAAACGGGGCGATCGGGGCGTTTGGGGCCTTGGGGCCTTGGGGCGGGGCATGCATAGACAGCGGGTCCAATACGAATCAACAAGGCTACGGTCATATCAACCCAATCCCCGCGTGTCAAAGCAGACAATACCATAGCATTGCAGTCATGCGCGAGCTACCAGGCGAGTTGAGCCAATCGTTGAGCAAGCCACATGCAAGATGAACCAGAAGTCGTCCGGGGATCCGTTCATAGATGGTTGCAACTGTCTCCGCGACACCTGGCGCTAAGAGTCCCCCGCCCACCCATCTATCTCGATCAATTCGACCTGGATTGATTTCGACAAAAGTCGAGGGGGGGATCAATAAAAAAACAAGGCTTCGCAAGCATTCTGAAAGCGCTAATTAAGGTACCGGCCCATGACGACCAACGGACTTAATCCTCTCTTTCCCACGGCTGAGAAATGAGTTACGTAGATTCCTTCCCTTACCTTCAGCAGTCAGTACAGTAAGTCAGAGTCATGTTTCCAGAGGATAAATTTCAAGTAATGTACTCTAGTGTACTCACATCGATGACTTAGACTCATTAGGGGCTTTCAGAGTTGACTGCATCGATCCGATGCAGAGGAGATGCAGTCGACGATGCAAATATCGATGCAGAGACGCATCTATCGATGCACTCTGAACACTCTTTAATTTGCAGGCGATGCAGATACAGATACAGCACTTATAGCAGTCTATTTAGCTAGACTTATATAGACTGACCGCCGGGCCGGGTTTCGGTACCAACTTCGTGACCCGACCCAGATACTCGGTACCAACATCGTGACCCGACCCAAATACTTGGGTCGAACGTCGTAACTCGACTTGATATCGAGTTCGAGTTACAATTCGATTTGGGTTATTGACTCGACTCGCCAAGCAATCAAAAATAACGTCAAAATGCCAAGATATTCTATTTTTGGTTCGAAAAGTTCAAATTTAAAAATAGAAATAAAATAAACATTTATTTCTATCTTGTTTTAATTATTTGCATAACTTTAATGTATTACTATATAATATTTATTATATTTTAGATAAATAAGTCAAAATAAAACAAATAATTTAAATAAATAAATAATTTATAGAAAAATCTAATGTCTTTGCAAGTTGAGTCGAGAATTTAAGTTAATACTCGATACTAACATCGTAACTTAACTCGAATACTTTATATTAATATTGTAACTTAAATCGACTTTTTAATATTAAAATCTTAACTCAAATCGAGTCTTAACAAGTTGTAAGACTATATATAGACGTGTAATAAAACGTTGCTATATTGGCGCACTAAAGACGAGACTACATAGTATGTAAAACTACAGTTTAGAAAGACGTTAATTTGTAAGAATTCTAAGAGAGAATTCTTAGAAAGAAAACTCTGCACGACGTTAAATTACTATTATAAGAACTTAACATTAATAATATATTTGTTAATTATTAAGAACTAATATTACAATTGTTTTCTTCTTTTAAATTCTAATTTTTAGAATTAATATATTATTGTAACGCTCTATTTGCGCAATTTTATCAATTTCTTATTAAGTTTCTTTCAAAACTTTTTAAGATTTAATTAGATAACAAATAATATTTTATATCTTTATATAAAGCGTATTCTTTAATCTATATATTCTATTGTTAGAGTTGCGAAACGTCTATAAAAGAGATTTCCTAATTTCTTTTTCTATCTTTCTTAGACATTCGAGAAAAAGTCGAGTAACAACAATAACTTCTCTTATATACTATTGCAAAATACTATATTATTTATTACAAGCATCTTATTATATATTAACTTTAAATTAACAAATAAAGAGATCTTTTGTTTTTTTGTTTCAAAGCGTAAATACGCTTTTAATTACTATATTGCTATATTGTTATTGCAACAAATGTTCGACAATAATATATTACAATTTATCTAAATCTTATAAATTCCAAGTTTAGCTTAACTTATTATTTAAATAAATTATCTTAATTTTCTTTATTCGACTTAATCGAGTTAGCGCAATTAATTTGCAAATAATATTTATTAATATTATTCTTATAATTTCTTTCTCTTTATATTATCTTTCAATTTATAGTCAATAAATAAATGTAACGTTCTCTAAATTGTTTTAATACTAACAATAGTATTGCGCACAAATCTTGTATTTAATATAAGTTTTTTCAGTTGTTTTTAGATATTGCAACTTCTTTTTAATAAAAATAATTATAAGTATTGCTAATATTATATTATTGCAATAGCAAATTAACTATATAAGAAATACTTCGACAAGATCTTGCTATAAGTTATAATTAGAAAAATAATAATATTAATTAAAAAATATTTTTTTGCTCTTTTTCTTTGCGCGCAAGCGCAGTATTTTGCTCTCTCTTATCTTTGCTATTTATAATATCTTTATTGTCTCGACAAAACTATTAATTATAAAATATATTTTCTATTCTTATATACTTTGCAATCTAATGTCTTGCAATATATTTAACACAAGAATTTTTGCTACAAATATTGCGCTTCGAAGCGCAAAATTGTAAGTTCTCTATTTATTCTTATATTTAATCTAATATCTTAATATATTTTTATTGTTTTTCAATATATTAAGCAAGTTAATATTTTGCTAAAATTTAATATACATAAAATTATTGCAATTACAAATCTTAATATATCTATTTTAATATAAATATAATTTTTGAGATTAAAGTAAATTAATATTAATATTTGCATAAAGATTGTAATAAGCTTTGGAAAAGTTGTTATAATATTCTTATTAAATACAAGAAAATTGTTTTGCTTGCTCTATTTGTTATCTTTTAAAAACTTTGTTAAAATTTAAGTAAACTTTGTATAGAATTTTATAAAGTATCGATAAAAGTTTGCAAAGTCTAAAAAATACTTAAAGCTTGTATAAAGTAATAAGTTAAGATTATATTTTAATAGAGTTTATTTGTTGTAAATCTATCGATACGTTATAATTGCTTATGATATATTCTAGTTATTTAATCGAGATTGTTATAAAAGAGCATTTTGATAGCTTTATATAAAGCTTGTAGAAGCGTAATCTATTTAGAATTTAATATATACAATCTTAGTATTTCTCTTATATCTTAAAGTAGATCAAAATGTTATTAAAATAAATTATACAAAAATAATTTATCAAATTTCTTAAGACTTTGTTAATTAAAGTTTAAAAGATAGCTAATATATTTGTTAGCTTAAACAATATTATTATGTACTCGAAGTATTTATATTATATTCGAAAGATTGTTTTCTATTTGTTGTCTTAACAAATTCGAATTTGATAGTAAGTATTTTTCAAATTTAGTTTTGTAAAATACGCAATACTTATTAGACAATCTAACGTCTTCTTAATAAGAGAAAGCAAATATTAATTTCTAATTGTAATTGCATTAAGATTGCAATAATTTATATATAATCTTAAGCTTTTATTGCTTTTTAATACGAATAATACTAATATTTCAATTTAACTAATAAATTCGCAAATTCTATCTAATATTAAAGTCTTCAAAAGATAATTATATAAAACTAATAACTTTTGTTTGAAGAGAAAGTATAACAAGTTATAAGACAATTTCTTTTCGAAAAGTAAATCTATTTTACAATCTTTTTTTTGTGCTTAGAAAAAATAAATGCAGTTTTTAAATCGAAGGTATTTTTTTAATTCTAAATATTCTTAGATATAATATGTATTGTTAACATTTTGTTAACGTCAAAATTGCAATAGAATAAAGCAAATATTAAAATCTATTCTTTAAATTTCAGAAAATTCTTCGAAAATTTAACAACAATAGTATTTTTTGTTACTTAATAGTATCAAATTAATATATATTAATTAACGTAAAGATTATCTTTTATTATTTAGAGAAGATTAACAATAATATTGTATATATTTTTATCGAATATATAGAAAATCTAATTTAACGTATACTTTTGTCTCTTATTATTGCAAATCTTAATTTTTATAATATAGAATTCTACAAATCGAATCTTTTAAATTGTAAATACTTTTACTTCGATTGCAAATTGCTCGATCTTTTTAAGATATTACAACTTTGCTAGACGTTTATTAATACAAATAATACAAATATTTTTGTCGAAAAGATCTCTTTGTTTATATTACTTTTTGTTAATAAATGTTAATAGTTTTGCAAAAAGAGCTTTTATCTTATACTTTTAATTTGCAATTGCAACTACAATTTTTGCAAACTTATCTAGTTTTTCGAATTATCGAAAATCTCTTCTATAAGAGATTGTATTAATATTACTTTTTAAATATTTACTTCGAAGCTTTTTTAAGAGCTATTAACTACATTAACTTGCGAATTGTCTTTAATAAATTTAAAATATTCTCTCTAAATATATTTCTTTTTATTACAATTGTAATAGATACGCTTCTTATATATATTCGAGTTAACTTTATCAATATTATACAAAGAAAACTTTATTATACTTTTTCGACAATTTGCAATTGTTAAGTTGTTGCAAATCTTAATTGTTAATACAATCTTTTTTAATTTGCAATTATATAAACTTTCTCTAAGATTATTGTATAATTCTAAAAACAATTCTTGATTTAAGATTTTGTTTTCAATTTTGAATTATTAAAATAGTACACTCTTTATGCGCTATATTAACGCAATAAGAGTATCTCTTATTTTAGAAATTTAAATTATGTTATTAATTTTTTTTCGAAAATCTTTTCTTAATCGATGCAAGAAATAATTATATTATTAATATTTAATATGTTTGTTCAAATTTGTTTTTAATATCTTAATATAAGTTACAAAGTTATTAATACTTTAAAATTAACTTTGTTTAACTTTTTTATACTTGCAAAAGAAAACAAAACAACAATTCTTCGAATTCTTAATAAAATTTATCAAATATTGCGCAAACTATTTCTAATTTTATTTTTTTATTTTGTTATTTTGTTCGTTCTTGTAATCTTTTTATCGAATTATTAATATATTATAAAGATATTATTGTCTTTAGCAAATCTTCAAATTCTTTGTTAAAAATTAATCTTTATTAATTTCGAAAAAAAGTTTTGTATTTCGAGTTTAATCTTTTTATTTTTTAAAATTCTTTTTATAGTAGTAATTTAATTAAGTCGATTTTATAAATCGAACAAAGCACTATCTTTTTAGTACTAATTTGCTAATTTTATTATCGAAATAATGATTGCATAAATAACGTAAACTAGTTGTTCTAACTTTGTTTTTACAAAGAGTTTTTTTTAAAAATTTGTTTTTTACTTAAGCAATACAAAGCTTTTGCTTTGCATAAAATTTACATTCTTTTACATTCTTTTCAATTAATTATTTTTTATAATTAATGTCTTTATTGAATTGCAAAAACTGCGCAGCGTTGTTACTTTACAAAACTTTTTCTTGTAATATAATATAAATTTTTGTAGTATTGTTAAAAGCAAGTTAAATATTTGCATTACTATTGCTTTGAAAATGCTAAAATATTGTCTATCTCTTATTAATCTCTAAATTTTGTTTTGTATTGCGTATTAAATTAATTATTTTGTCGAACAATTGCTTATATAGATTAAGACAAATTAATATTGTAAGACTATATACAAATATATAATAAAATCTTGCTATATCAATGCTCTAAAGATAAGATTATATAGTATATAGAATTGCAATTTAGAGAGACATTAATTTGTAAGAATTTTGAGAGAAAATTCTCAAAAAAAAAACTCTGCACGATATTAAGTTGCTACTACAAAAACTTAATATTAATAATATATTTATTAATTATTGAAGATTAACATTATACAAGTTGAGAATCTAACTCGAACTCAATAACTCGACTCGACGCAATTAATCTAAATTTATATTAGTTAGCAAAATTGATAAAACGATTTTAATATCTTCTTGTTGTCTTCTTTTACTCTATATACTAGATTTCTTCTCTTGTATAGTAGTATTTTGTTTATTATTCGATATATCTTCTACTTGTACTCTCAAACAAATCTTTGCTTAATTTAATTTTTCTTAATCTTTTTTGCGAGCATTGATATCGACAAAGATAGTTGTATTAAAGAAAATAACAAAGAAGCAATAATTAACAATAGATTATTCTAGTCTTTATTAAAGTGCAAAAGTTAATAGAGATATTGCAAAATAATTAAAATATTCGATTTAATTTGTTTTAAATATTAGATAATAGAGTTATCAATTTAGCAAAAATAATCTAATATAAATAAGCAATATTTAAACTACTTCGAGCAAAATCTAAATATATTTTGTTCTTATATAAAAATAGCTAGTTTTAAAAATAGAATCTATCTAATATAAAGTATTATGCAAGAAATCTAAAAATATATCTAAATACTATACAAAAGTATTAAACAAAGATTTATAAAAAACTAGATAAACATTCGCGTTTCGGGAGGCAGATCGAGCTAATAGGGACCAAGATATTTACAAGATCCTGCAAATCTCACAAATCTATCTACCCTACGTACTCAAATTAGTATTGTCGAGGCAGAATTTGCTCGAAGAGCTCGTTTTGTTTTCTTCATGTTCGACAAAGTTGCGAAACCTCCATCGAGTTAAACTACGTTTTGGCGCGTAAAGTTTTGATGTTCGCAATGCGCACGAACGTTTGCAATTGCTCGCTAGTTGCACAGTTGCGTCAAATCATCACGTTTTTCGATTTAAACGTTAGATTTCGTCGATTTGGGCAAAGTTTACTTTGAGGACAAATCTAATGGACCAAGAGAACGGGTGCGCATCTCACGCAAGAAGACCATGATTGCTATACTAGACGAACGCATTCACGAGCGCAATGTTGGGGGATGCCAAGATCGTCTCTCGCAAAGCTTGGCTTGGACCTCTAGATTCTCGCAAATGATGCAAGATTCACCAGCTCTAATCTTGATCTCGCACAAAGCCTAGATATTAGTAACAGAAAATTGCGACTTTTGTTATGGCAAATCTAGATACAACTAGGACTAAAGTTAGGGTTTACCAAATGCGAATAAAACTAATTAAGATCTTACTAGTTGCAATTAAATCTATAGCAATTTAGAACTTATAAATATCTAAATATAGAAAATTAATAAGCTATATTTCTTCTATTTCGAAATAAAAAGTATAATAGATAAACAACTATTAATTATAGATAATATTGTAAGCAAAACAATATTAATCTAAAGATAGATAATTTAATAACAACTAAAAGAGATTAATATAATTTTAAATATAATTTTATAGAAGCTATACTTAATAACTATAAGAAAAGCTCTTAAGATATAGATAGAGACATAAAGTTATAGATATAAAAAGTAAAGAGTAGAAATAAATTAATAGTAGGAATAATAATCTTCTAAATAACCTTTAAAACAATATTAATAGTATATTGCTAAATCTGTAATTGCAATTTTTGTCGAAAAAGATTTCTACTACTACAATCTTGCAATAGATTTAAATATCTATACTAATTGCTTTAGAGATTACAAATAGAATTTTTTTATTAGTTGTCTTTAGATAGTATAGCAACAATATTGTTAATTATCTTGTAAATTCTCTTTGCGTTAATATCGATAGAAGAACTAAGAAAAACTCGAATATATAGATTATACAAAGACTTAATATTTAATTAAGAAAAACTATTTAAATAAAACAATTAATATTCAATAAAAGATATTTTCTAATAGAATAACAATTACAAAAATAGCAGCAATTAATAGAGCTAAAAAGATAATCAAATTAGAAGAAAACTTAGCAATAAAATATTGATTTAGAATTTAGAATTAATAAAGTAACTATTATTGTTGTTACTATAGATTTAACTCTTAATATAAACAAAAAAAAGATTTCTTAACTTATACTATATTTTCTAGCTCTTAATTGTATATATATTTTGTTAAAATTTTATTTAATATTAGATTTCGATAGTTTAATAGTTAGAATATTATTCAATAATCTTGCAATTTACTCTAAAAATAGAAAACTAATATTTATAATATCTAGAGTAAATTGCTAAATTAATGAACAAAATATAGATTCGAGTTTTACTTAAAGTATTACTGTTTTATTTTTATTTTTGTATATCTATATTAAGTGTTTAACAATAATAAAAATATCTTATTATTTTTGTATTTTGCTATACTTAATTTATTATTAGATCTAAATATTAGAGATATTGAATTATATTAGAAATCTTACAATAAACTAACTCTTTAAAATTATTACAAGACTAACATAATTAACTAATACTAACAAAGCAAAAGATATAGATATAAATATAGAAAATTGACTACAACAAATAGATAAGTCGACAATAACATAGAAGTCGACAAGTAATATATAGAAAATAGCAATTCTAAAATTGCAAATTAGTTTTTTATATCTTAAATACAAGTCTTGTATATTATTATTCTATATCTTTTAGTACTATTTCTAATACAAATATTGCTTCTATTAATATATAATCGATTGCAATTAATACAAACAATACAAAAACAACTCTATTAATAGTATTAATAGAGATAAAGATATAAATATAAAAATAGCAAAATTAGAATTAATATAAGCAATAGATATTTAGATTTATATAATATATCTAATAATATATTAGATAATATTTGTATTTCGACAAGAAGATTAAGCTAAGCGTTTCAAGATATTTTTTAAATTCTCTAGATCTTGCAGATTTGCGAACACATATCTTAACAACTATCACAAGTATATAATCTAGTATATTAGATACTAGAACTATTTATTAGAAACAAGTAGAAAATTATATTGTTTTCTACATATTTATATAATGATTTAGATATAATACTAAGTTCAACAATTATCTATGCACTTACAAATAACTATTATTATTTTAACAAAAATTATTTTGTTTATCAATCTAATTATTTAACAAGTTCAACTAATTGTTAGACTAATTGTTATTCTAACATTACATTGTCTATCTATTTAACTTCTATATAATTCAAATTCGAAGTCTTGAACAATAGTATTGTTATACTTGTTCTAATTAGCGTTGCAAAACGCAATTAAAGCAACAATATACAATCTATTGCAATTTAATTTATATATATTGTTTTGTTATATTGTTTATTTAACGCTTCTAGACTTCTTTGTTAATTTAACAACTATATTATTTTGATTTGCATTCTCTTTAGTTATTAATTAATTTTATCTCGCGATCTTTGTTGTTATATTTTTGACAACTCTCTTAGTTTTCTATTTTTACTTTGCAGTTTTTGTTGTTACAATTTTAGTTATTTAAATAATATCTTGTTTTTGCTTCGCGATCTTTATTGCTATAATTTTTGCTATCTTGTTAGCTTATCTAGTGTCAAGATTCTTTTAATTATTGTTGTATAGCAAATTGTATATTTTTTAGTTGCAAAAATTATTAATATAGAAATTCTTGTCTATTTTGTTTGTCCAAACAATATAAGTATTGCATTTAATAGTTAATAACATTTAGAATTAACGCAAGTCTAGATTTTGTTAATTCGATTAATATTTTTAACTAGAACAAGTTGCTTCAATTATTCTATAAATATTATAAGAAAAGCTATTATTGCGCTATTGCAAAGTATTTATTAGAGTTTTTTAATAATATATTGTTTTTTTCTTTACAATTGTATTGCTTGTTATTAGAATCTTAAATTATTATTACAATTAGTAATTGTTTTATCAATATTTTTTCGATATAGCTTAAGATCTTTTATTTTGTTCTTTTGTTATCTATTTGTTTTTTTGTGTTAAATATGTAATTCTAAGTCTATACTTCGTTTTGTTAAGTCGATTCGTTTTTGTTGCTTTAAGCGTAAGAGCAACAAACTATTTTGGAAGTCTATTTATTAATATTTGTTATTTTGGTAGCACATTTCCAATAAATAATAGAGAAATAGATGCAAACAAGATAATACTTACAAGAAATTATTCTTTTTGCAATAGAAGAAGATATTCTCGCTTTTAAGAGTTGTTTCTCTTTTCTTTTGTGTTCGATCTTTTACAACTTATTAATAGCAAATAAATAAATTGAGAGCTTTAATAAAATTAAGAATTTAAAGATATTTAATAATATTAGTAGCGCGTCTTTTATAATATGTAAAACTTATATTAATTCTTCTAAGTTTGCTCTTTATATTCGAATCGATTATCTAACAAGACAACTTTAACTTCTATAATTGTAAATAGACTAATTGTTAAATTGAGTTTCGATATTAATATTCTAATTTAATCTAGATACTCGATACTAACATTGTAACTTAACTCGAATACTCGATATTAACATTTTAACTTAACTTGATATTAATTTCGAGTTACAATTTGATTTAAGTTATCGACTCAAATTGTTAAGCAATCGAAAATAATATTAAAATGTCAAAACTTTCTATTTTTGATTCGAAAAGTTCAAATTTAAAAATAAAAATAAAATAAATATTTGTTTTTATCTTATTTTGATTATTTGCATTACTTTAATATAATACTATATAATACTTATTATATTTTAGATTAACAAGTCAAAATTAAACAAATAAATTAAATAAATAAATAATTTATAGAAAAATTGTTATAATAGAACGTCATATAGTGGAGTTAGTAAACTAGGTCGCTTGTTAGGACGCTTAGATTGACCTTTTGAGTCAATGTTAGGCCTAACTTCTTAACAAATGATAGTTTCAACAAGTTTCGATCAATGCGTCTTGACGAATGCTACACGTGATTAATTATTACATCTTGTCCCTGTTTGCGAGAATCTTAAGTTCGATTTCTCTTCTATCTATTAGAAGCAATTAGATAGTCGTAGTAGTGCTTAGAGTGCGATCGTGTGTTCGAAGGCTATCTATATAGTGTCTCGTGAGTTCGTCCTGCACACGAAAGCGTGTGCTTTCTCGCTCGTTTAAGATAGATTGTTACGATAGAACGCCATATAGTGGAGTTAGTGAACTAAGTTGCCTGTCAAGACGTTCGAGTTAATCTTTTGGATCAATGTTAAGTCCAACTTCCTAACAAAAATCTAATATCTTAACAAGTTAAATCGAGAATTCGAGTTAATACTCGATATTAATATTGTAACTTAACTCGAATACTTAATATTAATACTGTAACTTAAATTGACTTTTCGATATTAAAATTCTAACTTAAATTAAGTCTTAACAAGTCGAGAACTTGACTCGAACTTGATAACTCGATTCGACGCAATTAGTCTAATTGTAAAGCTCTTATAATCTTAATTTTCTTGTTTGTATTAATCTAATTAAGCGCTCTCGAACTATTATGTAGTAACAAATTGTTTATTGTCTATATCTTAATCTTTCGAGTATTGTAATACAAGATTTGTTTTTAATAGTTCGAATACTTATTAGTTCGATTATATTGCAATTTAACTTCTTTATATATTGCTTTCTCTATCGAATTGTTATATTTAATCGAAGTTAATAACTTTTTATATACAAGATTTAATAACTTAATATATAGTACTTAAAGAAGTTAAAGTAATCTATTAAATCTCTCTTTTTTTTCGAAACTTGCAAAAAAAAATTTAATTTATTAATACAATACAAGATATAATTTATATAGCGCAATATTTTATTGTGATAAATTCGATAGTATGCTAGTATAACAAAGTCTAGAAACGTTCGAACGCATAGTATTGTATACAATAAAATTACTATAAGTAGTAAGACTATTACGAGAATTAGTTGACGCAAAATATACTTCTATTTATTGCTTATTTATTGCTTAACTTTACTAAAATAATTAAAGCATTTAAATCTTATATACGTTGTTACGAGTTAAAAATGTCGTTTAAGCTAACTTGCTACACTTTTTCTCGAGAAAATAGAGCTATTCTAACTTCTCTTAAATTGTAAAATATAATAATCGATAAGTTTGCAAATCTATTTAAGTAAATAATCTACAATATTGTTGTTATAAAGCTAATACAAAATATCTATTATTATTGTATTGTAAATATTTACACATTAATACTTTTAAGCAAAGTTTTCTATCAAATATATCTAGTCTAGATACAAATTCGAGATCTTGTTTTTAATCTAGTAAAAAATTTGCATCTAAGTGCTTTTGTAAATACAACTAAACTAGTTAATATATATATTTTCGCGCTAGATAGATAAGACTGTGCATATATTGCAATATTAATTGCTTTTAATATTAATAACTAGAATTTGTTTCTTATAATCAATATTTATACTAATTAATACAAAATAGCTACGTTAAGTATATTTGTTAGCGCAAAGAATAGATATCTCTTTAATAGTTTCGAGAGCTACAAATAATCAATTAGAATAAATACTTTATAAAATCTTTTTTGCTTTTACGCTTAAAAATTATTTTTATTGCTTGATAATATATTAGTTTTAATATTTGTATTCTCTAATTTAACAATTGAAAAAAATTCTAACTAAACAAAGTTTGAGCAAGTTTGACTTTTTCTTGTTTTGTTATTAAGATTCTCGATTGTTATATATATTAAATATGTTTGTTTATTGTTGTGCATTCTAGTTAATACAATCTTGTCGATAGATAGCAAAATAGATATTATAATTGCTCTATTCGAAAGACTTAATTAAGTTCTCTATTACTAGTTTTCTGTGTAAAATTTATTATATATTTAAATATTTCTTATTATATTCTACTAACAAACTAACTAGTATACTAGATTGTTCGCGAACGCTAAATAATTAACAAGAAATTCGATTGTCTTTGTTATTTTTCGATACTAAATTATTTAAAATCGATTTTGCGACACGCAAATTGTTTTACTTAATTCGAACTAAATATATATTTAAATGTTGTTGCAATCTTTATAGAGAATATAATATAAATTGTTTTGCTATTTGTCTAAGCTTTTAAAGCTTAATAGATTGTGCAATAGTTTAAGATTAATATTGTTAAAAAATCTATTTATATTGTTAGTTGTATATTTAGATTGTAGCAATTAGTAGATTATAGTATAGTTAATTTAACATTAAATATTTAATACATTTTTTTGTTTGCTAAGTTAAGAGAAGATTGCAATAGTTTAAATATTTTGACAATTAAGCGTTTTGCTAAATATTTAATTATCTTTTTGTAAATATTAACTTGTATAGTTGTTTTTGCTATTGTAGACTTTGTTTCTAGTTGCTTTTTCGAGCTCTTAATTTTAGTTTTCTTTTTGTCTATTTAAGTATTATTTTTCTTTAATTTTTTAAGATTGTTATTGTTACTATCTTTCTTAATAGTAAGTTTAAGATCTTCTTGCAATTAATAAAAGTTGCGCTTCGACAATAAGATTGTTGCGCTAGAAAGTTGTATTAAAGCTATAGTATTGTTTGTCTCTAACTTAACTTTAAAAAGTTGAAAAACATTTAAATTGTAAGCTCTAAATAGTTGTTCTCTACGTCTCTTAAGAATATATAGAATTAATTAACTAGTTCTATTATTTCGAGCTAGTCTATTGTTGTTTATTTTACTTCTACAAAGAATTCGAGATTAATTTTGTTATTGTTTGAGTTAATTTAATTTAATATTTCTTTTGAAAGCTTTCGACAAAGTTGCTTGCTTAATAGCACAAAGTATATTCTTAAGTATTACTATATATAAACAAGAGATATAGCTTTTTGCAAGCAAACAAACACTTATATTTGTATATATTTTCGATAATTGTTTTATATTTGTTTGCAAAGAAATCTTCGATAATTATAAGAAAAATTGCTAAGATATTTAAGTCTAGTAATAAGATATATTGCTTTAATTGTATTAAAAGACAATAAATTATTAAAGATAAAGTTTTTTCAAATCTAAGATAAGTCGAAGCTAGACAAGATTAGTTTAATCAATAATGTTATACTAATTGCAAAAACTATATATCTAATTTTGTTTTTCTTAATTCTTTGCTTACAAAACAATTAGCGAGTCGACAAAACAAATATATTAAATTGGAAAGATATAAATTATTCGATAGAGATTGTCTCTTTATTAAACAAATATTAAGCTATAATTACTCTAATGGTTTTACAATCTCTACAAATTAATTATCTTAAAATACTCTTTGCTTATATTCTTTTTCTTATAATTTGTATATACTTATGTATAGTAGATATATATAGTCTATAGATTTACTTTAACTTTCTTTATATATTCCATATATTGTATAGTGTCTCTCTATATATATATGTAGATTACAAGTTACAATTTTGTTCTTTGTTACAATTGTGCGCTTATGCAAAATTCCAATTCTAATAGTAGAAAACAAAGTAATATTTAACAATAGACTTCTAGCTTTTATTGCTTTCTTTACTATAGCTTATTGTTTAAATTTGTATCTAACAATATACTTAATATATTTAATGTTAATTGTAGCTTTGACGAAAAGAAGGCAAGAGATCTAAAAGAGAGAAAAAGAGCGTAAATTAGAGAGATATAGTAGAAGAAAACATCTAAAAAATCGTAACTTCGATAGCGTTTTCGAAAGAAAGATAAGTTATAAAATAATATTAAAACGCAATTAAACTAAATTAAAATGCTATATTCTTATTCTTGCGAACTATTTCTTTGTTACCATTGCGCGTTTACGCAAGATTCTAATTGTAATAATAGAGAACAAAGAAATAGTTAGCAATAATGCTCTAGACTTCTATTGCTTTATTTATCTTAACTTGATTTTTAAATATAAATCTAGCAATATAGTCGACATATTTGATAGCAATCTCTTAGAAATATTTAATAACGTTCTTCTAGAAATACTTAGCAATAGTACTTTAAACTTCTATTGCTTTATCTATCTTAACTTATTTCTCGAAGACAAATTTGACAATATACTCGATATATTCGATATCGATTGTAATCTTAACAAAAAGAAGACAAGAGATCTAAAAGAAAGAGTAAGATAAATTAGAAAAATATAATAGAAGAGAACGTTTAGAAGATTGTAACTTCGACAAAGTCTTCAAAGAGAGAAAGAGATTAACAAATTATATTTATTCGCGTTTGGTTTTATAAGATTCTAGTTGCTTGGATACACAAATCTAGCATAATAGAAGTCGCAATTTTGTGTTACTCGAATTTTAGAACTAAGTGAAATCAAGATCCAAGTACTTCGTTCAAGATATCGCAAATTCTGCAAATCCTATAAAATCAAGTAATATTTGATGTTTCAATACGATTACTACGCACAACAACTCGTGTTATTTTTCTATAAGTCGAAGACACAACAATTATCGTATTAATTAGTATTTTATAGATATTGGCGATCGATCAAACTTGAATAATCTTAATGCTTTAGTTGTTTAAGAAGTTATTATCAATCGCACAATTATAAAACTTGTCGATCTCATAAGTATGTAGATTAGCTTAACAATTTTCATGTTAGCTTAACAACTAGATGTTAAATTGCGTTCGATTAATTCATGCTTTACAAGCTTTTATCTTAGTTATTGTAGTCACGTTGCGCCAAATTGACGCGACAATATAAGCAACGATTGTGCGATTTATAAAACAAACAATATTATTGCGTTATATCGTTAACATGTACAATATGCTTTCGCAATCTAAAGTGTAGAACGCTACGACTAAATATTTAGTATAACATCAATGATTTTCGAAAAATTACATCAACTCTTCTAGCTAAATGTTGTTTACTTACACTATTCTTACGAGTCGATCGAACTTGAAAGACTCTTCGTTCGATTATAAATTTTTTAGATCAATTTTGTAGCTAGATATCACTATGACTTTGAGTAATGAATCAATTAATCTCATGATCTTTCGATGCTCTTAAGTAAAATCGTCTTTAGATCGTCTTGATGCTTCGAATTAAAAATAAGTGATTTTGACGTCGTTAAATAACGACTCTTTTGTATTGCTATTAGTGTATTCTAGACGTTGTGAGTCGTCACTTCGCAAATTCGAATAAAACGAAAATCAAGATTCGCGCATTAAAGATGATCTAATTAAAGAAGTCAAAACTTTGTGTTTTCAAGAATTATGTTGCCTTAAAAGCATGTCGTAATGCATCGAAGATCTAAAGATTATCGCGTTTTACTTTTCGATCATAAAGTTTTTTCGCTTAATTATTTCATTTTAAATTCGATTCGTAGTTATTGTTCTAAAATTGTCATTATTATTTAATATAAATTTGTGAAAAGATATATTACTTGCTATAGAAGAGCGATTGCATAATAGCGAAGCAAGCAAGCTTTAAAATTCGTTGCGAGCTTTTTGCGATAAAGATTTTGTTCGACGTTCGTACAATAATTGTCGTTTGCTTGTAACATCTCGAGTCTAATATTGCTTTTAAATAGATTTTTAATAAGAACATAGTCTTTAATTTACATCTATTAAAGTTGTTAAGAAAGATATTAACGCCAATATTGACGCGCTTTTGCATTAAAGAGATTAGAGATCAAGAGTAAATTAATGAAGTTTGCGACGCGTTCGATACAATAGGCACGATAGACTTTAAATCGCTCAATGAGATCTACGACGTAAGATCAACTATTTAAAATTATTTAGCTACGTGCTTCTTATCGACAATCATAGCAATTAATTTTGACGTTAAGATCAAGACCTTGTTTTGTATAAGTCAATAGATTTCTTAAATTATTTTTGATACGTGAAAGCTTACTTTCGATGCGATTGTAGCAATAATTAGCAAAGATCTAAAAGTCTTGTTTAGTAATCTCGCGTCGCTATCGTTCGCGATTGAAACAATTCGCTTCGACAATAACTTAGCAACAAACATGTATAAAATTGCAATTTTAAACGAGGCGACGAGCAATGTTCTAAACGTCGCTTTTTTAATTCGTTTAAGTTTGCTAAAAAACAACTTTTTAACAAATGATTTTTAAAGAGCTTCTAGCTTCTTCTTAAAGAGTAATTCTTAAGCTACAAGCTTCTTCATTGAAGTTTATTCTCTTGTTGTGATGATTTTGGTAGCGATCATATTTCGTGCGTCTAAAAAAGAATGAATAAATAGTAATAGAGAAACAAAGAGCGCGATGTAAGAGAATTGCTAAATAGAATAATTGTAAAAAAGTAAAAGCAATAAAGCATGCGATCGCGAAATTGACTTAAGATTAAACTAACTTAATCTAACTTAATATAGTTAGTTTAATTAGATCTCTCTTGTTAATAACAACAATCGCTAGCGTGCCAAAATCGTGTCAATCTAATCTTTGATTAATTAGACTAACTATTTTCGCTTTAAAAACATTGTTTAATCTATTTTCGCAATATCGATTACATAGTGTTGCAAACATAGAAAGAACATTGCTTAGACAATTTTTAAATATAGCACAACAAATCAATTCATTTAAAATGCTTATAATGATGTTTTATTAAAACAAAAAGTTTGCGAGAAAAATTGCTTACATTCTTTGCAATCTCGCACTTAAACATTATCTAATTTTAAATTTCTCTTCTCTTAAGTTTCTTCGTCTTTATCGTTCAATTGTACAATCGTCTTGCTACTTAACAAGATCATTTTACTCTTAACAAATACAATCTTATTGTTGTTCTTAACGCGAACTCGCATCGCATAATTAATTACGTTCGAATCTATCGTTATTTAATTCATAATCGTTTTTTCTTTTAGAAGATCAAGATTGACAAATTTCGCGTTAAAACACTTTATCTTTTGCACAAATCGTTATTCTCTTCGTCTAGCTTGCAACTTTTAATTTACTTGATAATTTAACTTCATAATATAAAGCTAGTTGTCTTTTTTTAAATTTTATTTTTTCGTCAAAATGTATGTCTTTACTAGCATACGCGAATTGTTCTTTTCGATCAACTTCTCGCTTTCGAAATTTCTTATCTCTTAAAAAGCGTCAATTAGAATTACTCTCTTTTTCGTAAATAAATTGAACTCGAACAATTTAAATCGAATACGCAACTTTATGTTTAGTTATTGCAAAAAGATTAGTCTTAAATTAAAATTTTCATTCTTCATTTTTAATATAGCAAGCATATCTTGTTCACGAGATAGACAACAATTAAGAAATCTATAAAGACAAGAAATTTCGTCGTAAATTTTATTCTTTTTTTAATTTTATTCTTTATAAGCTTTAGTTTAAAGCTTAAATTTACAATCGTATTAAAATTTAGTTGATACAAATTGCTCTTTGTGTTTAAATTTAATTACTCATTACTTCGAAGCTTTTTTTTGATCAACTTTAAATCGTTGTTCAAAACTATCTTCGTTAACGTCGAAAACGTGAAACACACTCGAAGATAATACAACGTCGATTTATACATATCGTTCGTTACTTTTACGATTCTCGCGTTCTTGTGACGCGTTCGAAGCTCATTCAATGTTGAAATTCGCAAAGCATTAACATTCGTTTTAAACATTTTTAATATCGTTACTTCTAAATTTAGCTTATTTAATAAAAACATTTTTTTAAGTCTTTTGTTTTTAAAGCAACTAGCATTCGATTTGCGCAATGTGTACAAACTAATAATTATTAAAATTGTCTTCGCAAGCTTCTAAATCTTTTTAATTGTAATTTTGAAATCTTTCTTTCGAAAAGTCTTAAAACGTTTGTCGAAATTTAATATAATCTTAGATGTAAATTCTTGAAGCAAATAAGTACTCTTTTTTCATTTAAAGATCTCGAATGACGCAAAATAAAAATAGAGTTGATCGAATAACGTTGATTATAATGTTTTTAAAACATTCTATTTGCTAGATTAATAAACGATTGACATAATTTTTTTTTTGTCAATAGTGATTGCTTTGTTATCTTATAATTTGAAGTCTTCTTATTAAGTTCATTGATTTTTGCTCGAGCAACAACTATTTTTATGTCGTCGAAATACTTTTGTTAACTATTTAGTTTTCTAAAAATCTTAAGAGTAAACGAATTAAAATGTTTTTTAAGATAAAACTTGTCTTTAATAATCTTCGTTTATATAATGTCGCAAAACGTGATTTTTACAAAAAGTAATTTATTGTTCTTGTCAAATTGCAAAGACTTTTTCATGACGAACTAATTCGCAATTCATAGATAATATAAATCGCTCGTTGTAATTATGAAATATTAGTTAGTTTCTTATCGCGAAATATCGTCTTTTAAGACTAGCATTCTTGTTAACGTTGTCTTGTTTAATCTATGACTATTATGAATATTTTTATGTTAAATTTACTTATTAAGACTTAAGACGTTTGCAAAGATAAAATTAATTTACTTATTAAACTTATTAAGTTAATGCGATTAAATATCTTTCGAAGCTATAATTAGTGTTGAGTCATATTTGATTTTAAATCGACGCAATGAACTTTTCTTAACATACGAACAAGTTATCTTGATCTTCTTTTAGATAGAACAAAGATCGCCTAGATTTTATAATCTTTTTTTCGTCGAAAATTGCAAGTGCTTTGTAAAATCGTTTTTCTTTGTTTTTCATTAATTCAAAGCGATGTTTATTCATTTTGCGAGAACGATTAAATCGATTATCATTGTAGTTTAAAAGCGTTAATTTAACATATTTCGACATCAATTTATGCATAAGAAAATATTATATCTTGCTCAATCTTATATCGTTATAAAAAAAATTATCGCGATATTTTCGTTCAAATTTTCACATTTAATATACAACATATAACTAGAAATCGTCGAAGAGTATTGTTATATCTTTAAGCTTAATTTGCTAAGGTTTCTCTTGCATTTTCTCGTAAGAAAGCTATAAACACTTAATAAAATTATAACATTCAAGTTATCTAATTTTATTTATATGATCGAATATTGTTGTTTGCTTTAGTTGTTTAAGTCTAGCGATTAAATAAATTTATGTCTTAACTTTAAGATATAAAGCTCGACTTACAATATTGTCGCGTTTATCATAAATAAATCTAGTCTTTTCTTGAAATTCTTAATATCTTGCATTGTATCGAATACGACTTTAAGTTACGAATTCGATTTAACATTAATATTATTTTTGAATGCATTAATGTGCATGTTGTTTGCGATCTCTAATATTGTGTTTTTTAACAAATAATTAATTTTGTCTTCGATTTAATTTACGACGTCTTAGGATAAATCTAGCAATATTAATGATAAAAAGAGTCGAAATCGCGTGAATGTAAGTTTAAGAAATAAAATGTGAGAACGCGATCAAATGAGCGTAAATTTAAAAGATAAGATGCTAGAGCGCAACGACGTAACAATAAGACTATGAAATAAAGTAAGAGATCGCAACGACAAAAAAGTAGATCTATAAAATAAAGTATAAGAGTGCGACGACGTGAGAGTAGATTTGTATTCGAATTCGTTCGAATTTCTCTTTTTATCACTTAAGATTTTTATTAGATTTTAAGTTTTTTGCGCAAGCAATTATGTCTTCTTTGTGACTATATTACTTGTTAGTGAATTTATTAATTTGCGTTAGCGTCAAAAGTCATTTACTCTTCATCTCTTCGTTTATTTAAAAACGAATAATTTGTTGTTTTCATTGTAGTCTTAGTCGCACATGTTAACATCTTTCGTTCTTTATATAAGTGAATTCGTTTCACAATTAAAGAACTCGAATTGTTAATATGTTTTGCTTGACGAAGCTTCGAAAAAGATCAAAGTCGAAATAAATAAACTTTAGTTCGTCAAAAATAGCTTCTTAGTACTATTCTTTAAAAACATTTATAATGAAGAAATAAACAATGTTGATGTTGTTTATTATAAAATGAATCTCGAAAATCGCATTCGCAACGTCGCTCTCTTAAAAGAAAAGCTAAGTTGTTATAGTACTTTAAGATTGTTTACGACTTTTAGTAATTGTTAACAATTTCTTCTTCTTTATTTGTCGTTTGTCATAATAACGAATGTTTTGTGCTATATAATCGAACGTCTTTTGAGATTATGTTGAGCTTAGATTAGAGAAAAGAAGCAATCTTGATCACATTGTTTGAAATTCTTGAATCGTACTTTGAAGCTTTCGCTTATTGTCTTTTGTTGCTAGTAATTTATTTATAAAACTTTGTTTCTTGAGTTTAGCGATCAAAGCATCAATAATTCTTTTATACTTTTTATCGATTATAAAGTCGATCGTTTAAAATTCATCTTTAATATAAATTCTTAATTAAGACTATGAAAGAAAAATCAAGTTAAAGTCAAATGCAATCGTTATTCTAAAGAGATATGCTAATCGCTAATAGGTACGCTAACACGATTAAAATTTATTAGAGTGCTAAAGAAAAAATCAAAGAAGTAAAGAAGTGAAGACAATATTTAAAATAAGCTTAGTTTTCGCAATCATTCGATGTAAATTAGCGTAAAACAATGTCATTTAATTAAAGTTGTCAACTTTTGAAAGCGCTTTAACTAGTAACTTGAAAAATTATTAAGCAAGCTAAAGTTAACATATAAAAGAATATACAAAATGTCTTTAAAGCAAGTCTCTATAATAGATATTAAGTTTATAGAAAGCAAGATTATGCAACTTGTTTTTTTCGTCTACATACTAAATTTTTATTTCGAGTTTTACTAAATGACAATTCGAGTCTATTTATTATATAAAAATCATTCTATTTTTAAATCTTAAAGAGAATTTCTACTACTAATAGTATTTTTAACTATTTAAAATGTCTCAAATAACTATCAATTCCTAGATGACAATAATAATAAATTTTAATTATAAAATGCTCACTAACAATGCAATCATTAGCTCTAGTTAAACTATGTTAGATTGACGATCATAAAGAAGCCCTAAATGCGTTTGACTCTAAACTTACTTTTTATACAAATTATTAAATCAAGTCAAACTATGTCAAACTAACAAGTATAAAGAAGCTCTAATTGCGTCTAATCCTAAAATCGCATTTTACACAAAATTGATAAATTTCAATTATTCGAATATCTAGTAATCAAAGCATTAAATTAGAGAAAAGTGCTACTTAAAAAAAAAATATTAAAGCATCTTCGAATATTGTTGCAATTTTTAGACTACGTTAGTCTATGTTAAATTAACTATAATCTATAAAACTTAATTGCGTTATGCTAAATTTAAAAATGTTATTATATACTTCAAATTATTGCAGTTATCTTAATAGTTCGCATATAAAATCTTTTGTAAATATTTTTGTTTATTTAAATTGTCTTAATACAATTTTGTTGTTAACATTATAATTCTTAATCAATTATTTAATGCATATAGTCTCTACATACATCTTATTAAAAGCATTCTTTTTTGTTAAAAATTTAAAATCAAATTTATAAAGAATTTTCTTGAAACAATAATATTGTGTTCTAAGTTATTCTTTTTGTTTAACAAAAAGAAATTTTCGAATTATCGAATGTTATAATAGCGTTTAGATTCGAAATCGTAATTCTTTTTCAATAATTTGTAATTTAAGAAATGAACTTCAAATTTATTTTATAACGTACAACTCGTTGTGTTAATTTAATTTTTATTTTTTGTTAACAATGCTTTGTTTTTTCGAATGCGAAAGAAATATTTAATTAAAAGTTAGTCTCGACTTCGAAGTTAAACGATTTAAAAGTGTACAATTAGCGACTTTCTCTTTCTTGTAAATATATTTAATTCGAGTAAATTAAGTTGTATACGTAGTTTATTGCTTAGTTATCATAAAGATGTTAGTCTTAAATCAAAATTATTATTATTCGAAATTGCGATAGCAAATGTATTTTGCTAACTACATATACAACAACTAAAAAAAGAGCATAAATCGAAAATATAACGACTTCTTTTTTGTTTTTCATAAAGTGTTTTCGTCATTATTCTAAACTTAATTTTTGTGATTACAATAACGACAAACATATGTTCGTACATCTTGTTCTTTGTTTTAGTGTTTAATTAATTCTTGATTCATAGTTTCTTTTCGATCAATTGCAAATTATTGACTAAATTAATTTTCGTTAACGCCAAAAAGATGTAACACAAACGTAGATAATATAGCGTAGAGATATAGATGTCTTTCGTCAATTTTATTGTTTCGACGTTAAATTGTTGTGTTCGAAGTTTATTCAAGATCGCAACTCGAAGCGTCTTAATGTTCGTTTTATACATTTTAAATATTGTTACTTGCAAGACAAGCTTATTTAGCGACAACATTATCTTTAATCTTCTATTTTAAAAACGATTCGTATCAAACGTTTAAAACGAATATAAATCGATAATTGCAAACGTCTTTTAAACAAACGCTTAAATCTTCTTTGTTATTGCTTCGACATACTTTTTGCGAAGAATATTGTATTGTTTGTCAAGATTTGCTATGATCGTTATCGTAGAAATTAAAAGCAAATAAGTAGACATACTTTATTTGAAGACTTCGAATAACGCAAAATAAAAGACTAGCTTTTTAAGAGACGTAAATCATAAACTTTCTAAAACTCTTCATTTAAAAATTTGATAAAACATCGACATTATTTTTTTTTCTTTCAATAGTGTTTAAATCATTTGTTTATAATTCGAAGTCTTTTCATTCGTTTCATTGAGCTTTATTCGATCAACAATCACTCTCTTACTATTTAAATAATTTTGTTAATGATTGAGCTTCGCTCAAGTTCTAAGCGAAATAAAGCGTCATTAAATATTGTAAAACTAGATAACGATGCTCAATTTAATAGTTCGCTTCTTTGATCGTTCTTATAATAAAGTTATTTGCCAAAACCAAGTACATCTTTAAATGCTAAAGCGCTTCATTTCTTAATTTTCATTCGTCAATGTCTTTACAATTCTCGAATGAGCGTCAATAAGCAAAATCTTATACTAATTTTTATATATTTTTATTAAGTCTTTCTCTACGCAAGAGCAAGTAACATCAATTTTATTTTGCGAAAACAATAGATCGCTAAATTATGTGCTTGCTTTTTTGCAAACGAACGCAAATAATTTGCAAAATCGTTTCTCTTAACGTTTCATTAATCGAGAGCGATATTTGTTCATTACTTAAGAAACATTTGACTTATTATCATTTTAATTTTGTTTGCGTCAATTTAACATACTTTGACATTAATCGATTTACGAAGAAATAATATACATTTCTAAATTTATATTAGTAAAATAAAAGTCTTCTTCGAATTGTCTTTCGCTTATTTACTTTTAATCCACAACGTATTGTTGAAATGCTCAATTTTCATAAACAAACTTTTTAGCAAAATTCATTAATGAGTTTCGACGTTCTTCGACTTAACATAAAGACATTCTAGTGTATCTTAATTATTTTTTTATCTTTTCTCACTAATATAATTAAGCATGACGATAGACGTAAGTGACTAAATTCTAATAATAGTATAAGTCGATATTTTGATTGCGAGATATAAAGCTTGTCTTTTGAGCTCTTCGTACTTACGTTAGTGTTGATTTAAATACGTTTGTATATTCTTTTATAATAATAGCGACGTCGAGCTACGAATTCGTCACAATATTATTATTATCTTTAAATATATTGTCGTGCATTTTATTTACGACTTCGCGTATTATGTTTTGTGACGCATTATTAATTTTGTCTTCGACTTCGTTTGCGACCCCTTAAAGTGAATTCAATCTTATTAATGACGAAAAGAATCGAAACGACGTGAGCGTAAATTTGAAAAAAGAAGTGAAAAAGCGCAACGAAGTGAACGTGAATTTGAAAATTAAGATAAGAAAGAGCGACAACGTGAAAGTAGATTTAAGAGACGAAGTAAAAGAGAACGACGACGTAAGAATAGATTTGAGAAACGAAGTAAAAGAGAGCGACGACGTAGAAGTAGACTCGTAATTGTCGTCGTTCGAATCGCTCTTCTTATTACTTAAGATGTTTATCAAAAGTAGAACTTTTTGCGTTAGCAACTTAGTTTACTTTGTGACTTTAACAATTGTTAATGCGTCTATTATTATAAGAAGACGTTAAGCAATGTTAACTTTTACTTTTTTTATCTTTTTAATTGCTAGTTTTCGTTTAAGGCTATAGCAATCTAAGTTGCGCATGTTATCATTCTTCGTTTCTTGTAGAAATTTGTTCGTTCTATCGTTTTAAGACTCGAAAGATTAATCTATTTTGTTTAACGAACATTCGAAATATATTACAACTATAATAGATCGACTTTAAGCTATCGATATAAACTTCTTTTTATTTGAACTAAAATATGTTTATCGCAAAGAAATAAACTATATTAATATTATTTACTATTAAATTAATCTTAAAAATCGTCTTCGCAACGTCGTTCTCTTAAGAGAATAACTAAGTTATTACGAAGCTCTAAGATCGACTTCGACTTTTAACGATTGTTAACGACTTCTTCTTCTTTACTTATCGCTTGTTTTAATATTTGCATTTTTGTATTATTATTTTCGTATCGTTTGAAAATCAATGCGATAATAGATCAAAAAGAAGAAGACATTCTAGTCACGTTGCTCGAAATTGTTAAGTCATAATTGTGAGCTTCATTAACACTCTTCTAGATAGAAAGACGTTCAAAAAGACATTTTTTCTTCAATTATATCGTAGAAGTTCGATGTATAATGTTTGAGTTATTAATAATTGCGAATTTGTAGAACTAAAGCTCTTTGCGAAAGTAATATAACAATTATTGATTAACGAGAAATGTTAAATTAAAGACGACGTCAACGATTGTAGCGAAAGTCGCAAATTACTTTTATAATAAATTGATAAAATAAATATTTAAGGGAACGTCAAGTAAATGTGAGATTCTACATAATAATTAAAGACTTAAATAATAAAAACAATTTAAGAAATCTTAACACATGCGAGTTTAAACAAGACGCAAAGTGTTGCGAAATCGAAGTAAGCAATTCTTTGCAATTAGAATAAGAACGCAATGATTAAATGTGTAGATGTCACATATTTAAGATTTCGATTACTCTAACAAGAATATTGTGTTAGATTAATCTCTTCTAACTTTATTAGAACATCATAGATGAGCTAATGTAATCTAGTAGAAATATTAATTAAATAAAGGTTTTTTTTTGAACAAAGATTGCAAAGAAGCTAAGATATTTAAATAAATTTATACGTCATAATTATTATCTTTAAGATCGTTTATCTTTTCTAAGTACGCTAAATTTAGAGATTAAGGCTTGTTAATCTTGTCTACAACAAAATAGCTTCAATTTTGTCAAAACAAAACTAAAAAAATGCATTGATAAAAAACGAATTTTGCTTACATTTGTCGCAAATAATTGCATTTCTTCGAATGTTAATGCATACAACATATTTATCGTGCAAAAAAAAAATATCGTTCGACAATGTGCTTCAATAATGCGTCAATTGCGTCGATCGCTACGACGAAGAAATGTTTTTCGTCTTGTCAATTCTAGACTTTTGTTAACGCTCATTGTAGTTAAAGCAAGTTTTAACTCTTTTTATATGTAGATTTCTCGCGTCAAATATTATTAATGATTGTTGTCGACGTTAGTGACAAGACACAACTCGATCAAAAATAGAAATTCTTTTTCAAATATATAGTAGAGCGAATTCCTAATAATTATTTTCAATGATAACAAAGACATATTGATAGCTTTTAAAGTTAAATTGCGTTCAACGATTTATTAGCAAAAAACAATAGTAGTTATTAATGAAGAATTTACATATCTTAGATCTAATGAGAGCAAAAAGAAGTTTAAGAGCGCGAAAAAAATGAAGAGGCGCAAGACTACAATCGAGTTAGATAATAAAGAAATAACATTGACAAAAAAGTCGCACGAACGACTTAAGAACAAGAAAAAGAAGTTGTCTACTAAGAAGAAGCAAGCATTAAAAAAGAGTCGCAAAGATAAAAGACATAAGAAAAGTCGTTAACGTGCGAAAATAAATAAAAGTTGACAAAGATCTTGAATCTTTTGCGTTCGACTTGTGAATAAAGAAAATAACTTCGCAATTCAATAATTATTGCTAGAATTGTAATGTTCTACAAAGTTCGTTATATGTACGAAGACTTTACTTAAGATCGTACTCTTATCGTTTATCAATAATTTATTAGATATTAGATGTTAGTTTAATCTAAATTGATTAAGCGAACAACGCGATCGTCTAATTCTCTTTCTTGTTCTTCGTTATATTCGCAAATTAGTCAAGTTTTTTTTGTTGTACGTTAACAATTAGCTAACGCAATTGTCGATTCAACTTCTAATCGAAATATTTAAGAATCTAGAACTTCTAAAGATCTAGCATACGTGTCATTAGATAACTAGTAATTACGTTTAATTGTTAAATTTGCAAACGCATTTGCAATCTATTGCGTGCGCAATTTTCATTGTTATCTATTAAGAGACAAAATCGAATTAAGTTGTTAGTTAAGGTTTAAACTTTCTAATAATAAAGCTTTAACTCTTGTTTCTTCTAAGACAAGTCGAAGAAAACGCCTATCTTAATAAAAATCGCTAGATTAATAGTTATGTTTAAGTTAATTTCTTTAATCGATTGGGCTATGTCTTCTAACAATTCGACTTAATTTGCTTCAATCTCTTGTCTTTCGTATTAACAATTAGAATGATTGATGTTTTAATTAAGCATCGTCGTAATCGAAAATCGTTCTAAGTAAGAGTAACGTCTTTTTTTCGCGCGTGTGCTTCGTCTTGATCGCATTAAGAACATATTAAATATAAGAAATCAATGTAAATTTTAAGAAAAATAAAATATGTAAAACTTTAACGTATAAGCTCGATGTTATTGTTGCGATTAATGCATTAATTGTATATGAACTTTGCGCAAATACAATAAAATCTCGAGTCGAATTACGTAATTAAAAGAATAATCAAAGCAAACTTTATCTTATCGTTAATTTCGAACATTTTAATATGCAACGAAATTTATATATAGTTAATATAATTTGTGTCTTGATTTTCTTTATAGATTCGTCTTTGACGCGATTTAAACGCGCATGCGAAGAGGTCCACTTAACAACGTCGTCTCGAAGAAAGACATGTCGCCTTGTCGAAAACGCTTTAACAAAAAGCTTGAAAAAAGTATTATTAACTCGTTCGAAGACGAAATCTTAATAAGAAAACGCATAACAAATAGTTTTTTTTTCAAATCTACAACAAAATGACGTCGAAAGTCTCGTATGTTTTTCTTGCTTCAATGAAAGAGTCTTTGTATTCTTATTAATTAATCTGAATATAAACGTACTTTTGAAGCACATTTTCTTGTCGTACATTTAATATAATTGCTACGACTTCACAATCAAAAAGGCAAAGCTTGTTTCTTCCCTCTTTATTGTCTTGTCAACTTGGCGATTCTTGTCAAACTAACGACTCTTATTAGCTTGACAAAACTAATCAATTTAACGACAATAACGAAGATAAACTATTTAGTATTTTCGATCTCATAGCTAATGCTTAGCGCGATTCGTTTCGCTTCACGTTTATTATTAATGTCTCTTCGCTATTCTCTTTGTTATGCATCAAATCAAAGATCGAGTTCACTATTTTATTTTACACAATACGTTTAATCATTAAGCGATAAATTAGCAAAGATTGTGCTAGTTTGCTTAAAATCGTTCGTGAGCGTTGCGATTCTTATTAGTACAACAAGCAACAAATATTTGCGTTATATAATTCTTAATAACATAAGTCTTATTAAGAACGACTCTATAAAAGTAAATATAATGCAAAGCTTCACAAGTCGTATTCTAGATTTTATCTTATTAACTCATTTTTTTTTAAGCGTCTTCAAGTTTTTAAGCGATAAGAATTTGAAATAGAATTTAATGACTTCGTTATATGTAATTAGCACAACATTCGCTATCTACATTATCTATAATGCTTCAAAATCGATCATCTTTAAGAGAACATAATGTTTGATAACGTTAAAAAAAACATTAGATTTAAGATACTTTGCGAACTCGTTTATTCATTGATTCACAAACGTTAACATTGCGACAATAAAAATAATCTTAGAGTTATTTCTAGCGCTAGATCGATTAATTATTATAATTGCGATAATCATCATAGTCTTACTTAATCTTATTTGATTAATTATTATTTTTTTAGTGAGCTTGTCTAGTTTAGTTTTGAGCTTATGTATCATTGTTATATTTGTGAGCTAATAATTATACAAATGCGACGTTAAATCTTTTATCTCTTAAGTTTCTTTATTATTTTAACGAACGATTTTGAAGTCTAGAATCTTGTTTGCTTTAATAATATTAACTCTATCTCGTCTTATAATAGCAATATCGTATTTATTCTTTTATAGAACGAGAAAACGATGCGTTCGAACAACGTATATAATACTCAATGTAGTTGATCTTGCTATAGTAATTGCTCTTGGCAAGCGATTTGTTAAGCGAATTAACAATTAAAGTCGATTTAATGCTTCATCATTTAAAGCTTAACTTCATTAGCGCCTTAATCGCTACATTAGATTTCGAAGAACAAAACGAAAAGAAATTCTATTGATCGCTAATAAAACAATTGATGTCGAACGAAAATAACTTGAAACGCTTCATAACGATTAATTAAATGCAATATTAATTGTACTTGAGCAAGAATATAGTAGTCTTGCCATCATTATCTTCGTCGTTATTGCTCTCACTTAATGAGTCTTCAACGCAAAGCGCACGTTTGTTGTTTAACTATGTCGAGAAATAAAATGAAAAGAGAAGAACAACAAGTCAATTGTTATCAAATAGTCTCATGAACGAAACTTTAGTAAGCTTATCAATTTAAGAAAAAGAGAGCAAGATAAAAGAAGAGAGAAAATCTAACATAATTCGACTCAATTTAACATAGTTCGACGATCTTTTTCTATCAATAAATAAATGTAAGCTAGAATAATCGAATTCTTTAAAGACTTCATTAATTCACAATTTTTTAAACGTTTTTATCTATTATTAAGATTAGAGTTTTACGTAGACACGCGATCATAACGAGACTCGAACAAGATTTAAAAAAATAAGAGTGTAGCATTCTAACATAGTTTAACGACGTTTAAGCACAATCTATTGATCTTTTTCTTTTCTTAAAGACTTCGTCGAAGTCACGATCTTTTAGACGTTTTTTTCTATTACACTTTTCTAATTGATTTCATTCTTTTTCTTAGATTTCTTGCTTTCTTTTCGTTAAAGTTACAATCGACATCGAATATACTAAGTACATCGTCAAATTCGCCTTTAAAAAATAAGTTAAAATGAACAAAACGATAAAAGTCTAAAGTATTATCGCTAATTATCTTTTTATTCTTTATTAACACAATTAGAATCTCGCGTAGACGCGCGATCGTAACGAAGAAATAACTCGCGAAAATAAAAATGTGACATTCTAACTTAATCTAATCGCGTTTTAACATTGCCTCACGATTTATTTTTTCTTTCGAAAACGTCATCGAAGTCACGACCTTTTAAGCGTCTTCTTCTATTACATCTCTTTAACTTACGCTCTCTTCTTTTTCTTTTAAATTTCTCGTCTTTTTTTTGTTAAAGTCACAATTGACATCGAATACGTTAAGTACATCGTTAAATGCAAATTTAAAAAATAAGCTACAATGAAGAAAGCGATAAAAACTAGAATCTTATCGTTAAATATTGCTTCGTTCTCTATTATCAAAATCGAAATTTTACATAAGCGCACAATTGTAACGAAGAACAAGATCGTGACTCGTAATTTACTCACATGTATAAAGAAATGCTATACAACATATCGAATGCATAAAGAAAGTTAAAGTGAATCTATAAATTATATGTGTGAAACATAAGTAAATACGTGAGAATTATGAGCAAAAGAATGTAAACGAAAAATATTTTAAAATAATTAATTTGCAAGAGTTGTAAAACTATTAGAGTAACTATGACTTATCGTTTGTTCAACAAAGAAACAATCTTTATCAAATGATTTATATCTTTCGAATTTAACACGTTTGTTTTATCGACTCGCTAATTGTTTCGTAAGCAAAGAGTTAACAAAATCAAAATTAAATATATGATCTTTGCAATTAGAATAACATCGTTAATTAGATTAATCTCGTTTAACTTCAACTTATTTTAGATTTAAGAAAAACTTTATTTTTAATAATTTATCGTTTTTTGATGCGATTAAAGCAATACATTTCGTCATTAAGCTTAAATATCTTAGCGATTCTTTTTACGATTATCAAGAGTTTCTTTGCAAACAAATACAAAAACAATTAAAAAAAACATGTACGAACGCAAGTGTTTGTCTTGTTTGCGAAGAGTTACATCTCTTGTTCGCATGTAACAACACTTAAGAGCATGCTCTATATTATTGAGCAAACGACTTCGTCGAAGACTTTTAAAAAAAGCACTAAGTTAGATTGACTCAAACGACAACAACACAAACTTAAAATCTTCTATAGAAGTGAGACAAACAACAATAAATCAACTCGAAATAATAAAATTAATCGATTGATCTCATGTGTCTTTAAGAAACGTAAAGAACAATTATTCAAAATTTACGATTCGAATGTTTTCAACTCTTTAAATCAAATTAAAGGCGAACAATGCTATATCTTCAACGCGACTTTCTAGCACAACAATTTTATTGTTAAAGCGCAACTTTTGCCAATTGCGAGAAGATCTTAAACTCGTTATTAAAAAAAATAATAACAATAACGATCTCAAAGAATTAGAGAAGAATAATACTTAAATAAACGAGAAAAAAACTAGAATTAAAAGCTTGAAAAAGCGACTAAAAACGAAGTCTACAATAGCAAAAACAACTATATAAGTCAATATTTACGAAAAGATAATTAGATATTTAGCGAAACGTTCGATTATTAATGTATTTAAATTGTTGTAGTCTTCTCTTAACTTAACGAACGAAAAAATATATTAATCGTTTAATGATTAGACTAACTATGTCATGATTCACTAATTGCTACAATCTAAATGCATAATTGACAATATAAATAAATTCTTTAACAACGTCGATCTTAAACCGTTGTACAATCTCTTAAGCTTCAAAAGCTTAAACGAATGACAAAATAGTTTGCATTATGTTTTTTATAAAGATCGCAACGACGTCTAAACACATACTTAATTCGAATTAAGTAAAACGACTCGTGTGTCGCAAAATCGATCTTACATAATTTAGCATCAAGAAATAACAAGAACGATCGAATTTCTTATTAATTATTCGACGTTTGCGAACAATCTAATATATTAGCTAGTTCGTTAGTAAAACATAGTAAGAAAGATTCAAATATATAATGAGTTTTATACAAGAAACTAGTAATAAAGAACTTAATCATGTCTTTCGAATAAAGTAATCGTAATATCTATTATGTTGTTTATTGACAAGATCGTGTTAACTAGAATGTACGACAACAAGCAAACATATTCGATGTACATAACAATTAAAAATCTCGACGATAAGATAAAAAGAAATTAGACTCGCCTAAACTTCGTTTAGCTAAATTTTCTTTTAATTGTTAAACCAAAAAATATAGACATCAAGATCAATATATATTATCGAACGATAAAAATAATTCTTAAGCGTAAGAGCAAGAAAATTTTTACGAAGTATTTATTCTAATCGATTGTTTGCAATTGTCAAGACTTTTGCTATTAAAAAGATGTTTATTCTTTGCGTTGACGAATACATTCGACGAAACTATTCTATATTGATCGACATAAATGTCGATTATAAGAAATAAATTCTAATTATTAGCGTTAAAAGCAATCAACATTGCAATATATGCACAATCTTATTTATTTGACGCGAAAATATACGTATTAATTAATCTAATCGCATTCACGAAAGCATTTAGACGCAAATTCTTCACTAGATTGAAAATAACATCTTGGATAAGCATTTAGACTAGATGCATTCAATAAAAAACTTTGTTTAAAAGCATCAATTTGTGAACATTTACGATGCAATAATAATAGATATTTTGTATCAACTTCATAGCAACGACATTGTAAATCATTTGCTCAAATGAGTTCGCAAACTTATCGATTATTATGTTTCACAATCTAAGAGAAGTTAGAATGACTCTATTTTTTTAAAGAAAAGTGCAACAAATTAGCTTGAGCGACGCTTTTAACTCGTAACGACGTACGTAAAACTTGAACATTTTAATTATTTTAGTAAAATTAAGCAATAAATAAGCAATAAGTAGAAGTCGATTTTGCGTCAATTGATTCTCGTGATAGTTTTGTTGCTTACTTTAATTTTATCGCATGCGATACTATGCGTTTAAGCGTTTCTAGACTTTGTTATATTAACACACTATCGAATTTACGACGATAAAATATTGCGCTATATAAATTATGCCTTATATTGTATTAATAAACTAAAGAAGATTTTTTGCGAGTTTCGAAAAAAAAAAGAGATTTAATAGATCATTTTAACTTTCTTAAATATCATATATTAAATTATTAAGTCTCGCACATAAAAAAAATATAAAACTTTGATTAAATATAATAGTTTCGTAGAAGAGACGATGCACAAAAAAGTCAAGTCGCAATATAATTAAACTAATAAGTACTCGAATTATTAAAAATAGATTTTGTATCACAATACTTAAAATATTAAGATGCAAACAATGAACGATTTGTTACTACATAATGATACGAGAGCGTCTAATTAGATTGACACAACGCTCAATTAAAATAACATCACAACTAATTAAGTTAATACGAACGAGAAAATTAAAATTACAAGAGCTTTACGACTATAAGAGTTAAAGTCGTTTCGCTAAGCGATCAATTCGAACATAAAGAACAAACTTAAGATAATTAATGTGAGCCTTAGACATTGAAACGCGCTACTAATATTATTAAATGTCTTCAAATTCTCGATTTTATTGAAGCTCTCAATTCGTTTATTCGTTATTAACGAGTCGTAAAAGATCGAACACAAAAGAAGAAAAAAACGACTCTTAAAAGCGAGAAGATTTTCTTCTATCGCAAGAAAAATAATTTTTCGTAAATAAATAATTGTTTTGTTTGCATTTATCTCTTTATTATTTGCTAAAAACGTATTGCTAAAACGACAAATATTAATAAATAAACTCGCGAAATAGTTCGTTGCTTTTATGTTTAAGACAATAAGAACAATTTAACTCGACAAAACTAGAGATAAACTTAGAACTACATGTTCAACGCAAAGAAACAAATAAATAACAAAAGAACGAAACGAAAGATTCTAAGCTACATTGAAGAAACATTGATAAAACAATTATTAATTGTGATAACGATTCAAGATTCTAATAACGAACGATACGATCGTAAAGAGAAAGCAATATGTTATTAAGAAACTCTAATAGATGCTTTGCATTGACGCAATAATAACTTTTTTTATAATATTTATAAAATAATTGAAGCGAATCGTTTTAGTTGAGAACGTTGATCAAATTGACAAGATTTGGACTCGCGTCAATTTTGAACGTTGTTAATCATTAAATGTAATGCTTATGTCATTTCGACGAACAAAACAAACAAGAGTTTCTATATTAATAATTTTTGCGACTAGAAAATATACAATTCGTTGTACAACAACAACTAAAAGAATCTTAACATTAAACAAACTAACAAGGCGACGAAAGACATGACGATAAAGATTGCGAAACGAAAACAAGATGCCATTAAAACAACTAAAATCGTGGCGACGAGAATTGCGAAGCAAGAACAAAAGACTCAAAAAATTGCCAAAAATATGACGACGAAGATCGCGAGATAAGATGAATTAATAGTTAAAGAGAGTGCGAATCAAAGTGACGCAATTGCTAAATCAACGAAGAATTCTAGAAGCGTCAAATAAACAATATAACGAAGCAATGTATGTAAGTTTGATTGTTATAGATTGTACGTTGTTGCTTCGATTGCGCTTTGCGACGCTAGCTAAAACAAGTAAAGCAATACTATTGTTCAAGACTTCGAATGTGAGCTATGCGAGAATTGAATAAACAAACAATGCGATGTCAAAATAACAATTAGTCTAACGATCAATCGAACTTGTTAAATGATTAGATTGACGAACAAGATAATGTTCGTTAAACTAATAATGACAATTGTTGAATTCAATATTAGATTTAAATTATAATATGAGTTCGCAAGAAACAATGTAATTCTCTAGTTGTTTCTAATAAATAGTTCTCGTGTCTAGTGTGCTCGATTATATAGTTTCGATAATTGTTCAAATCTATGTTCACAAATCTATAGAATCTAGAAAATCTAGAAAATATCTTGACACACTTAGCTCGATCTGCTTGCCGAAATACGAATGTTCGAATATTGTTAGATTGTATTAGAATACTACATTCTTATTCTTTTAAATCTTGTTTTTTGTTACAATTGTGCGTCTACGTAAAGCTCTAATCTTAATAATAGATAAGAATATCTAGAAGATTGTAAATTAATAAAGTTTTTAGAGAATTCGATTATTCTAACTTATATTTACTTATTGATAGAAAGAGATTGTCGAACTATATTAGATTGAGTCGAATTATATTAGATTGTTTTCTCTTCTTCTTTTGCTCTTTTTCTTTCAAATTGATAAACTTACTAGAATTTTGTTTATAAGACTATTTGATAACAATTGACTTGTTGTTATTCTCTTTATATTTTACTTCTCGATATAGTTAAATTATACGCGCGCGCTTTGCGTTAAAGACTTATTAAGTAAGAGCAATAATAACAAAGATAGTAGTAATAAGATTGCTATATTCTCGCTTAAGTACAATTAATATTGTATTTAATTAGTTGTTATAAAGCGTTTCTATTAAGAACTAATTTAGATCTAAAGATATAAAGCATGTATGCTAGAATATTTGTGATAGTAATAAGTTGTCTTCTAGAAAGTAGAAGACGAATTAGACTAAATATACGAAGATGCGTCTAATGTCAAGACGTCAAGACGTAATTCTATTAGATTCCATTCTAATCCATAATAGTTTCAAGTTATTTTCGCTTAATATTAGTTGTTCTATTAGCAATTAGTAGAGTTTCTTCTTGTTTTGCTCTTCGAAATCTAGTATAGCAATTAAGACACTAATAAAGTTAAGCTTTAAATAATAAAGCATTAGATTGTCTTTAGTTGCTAGTTTGCTTAGTAGATTGTCTATCGAAAGTAGTTGTTGTAGCAAAATCAACTGCATCAAGTACTATATATATTGTTCAAGTATATTATTTTCTTGTTCTATAAGATAATAGATATAATATTTATTATTGCTAATAAGAATTGCAATGTTTACAAATAATTTCAAGTAAACTAGTACAATCTTTGCTAGTCTATTGCTTAATAATCGAACATATTGTATAAGATAAAATAGTAAACTCGATCTTCGATCTAGTATATAGCAAAAAGAATAGCGAAGAGATATTGATAATAAATATAAAGCGAAACAAATTGCGCTAAGCATTAACTATAAGATCGAAAATACTAGATAGTTTTTTTTTTTTTTTTTTTTTTTTTTACCTCATTTATTACTTGTTAAGATCTATACAAGATTTATATAATTTGCGATCGAAAAAAAGTTAAAAATCCGAATTTGTTTATTTGTTTATTTGTTTATTTTTTTGTTGTAATAATTGTAATACTAAGAAAATATATTATTAATAATATAAAATTTGTGTACTTTTTTTAATTTGTGCGTTCTCTTATTAATATTGTGTTCAATATATATCAAAACAATTTTTCGAAGAAATTAAAATTTCTCTTTATAGACTTGCGCAATTATATAGAAGCATTATTTCGAGAGCAATTTTAAGAGATATACAAAGTCTTTGCGTTAAAACTTTATTTGTTAAACTTTGTTTTATATAAAATTATTATGCGTTTCGACTTTTATAGAACTTTTAAAGAGTTATTGTATATTTCGATTTTTATAAAATGTTTTATGCAAAGTTGTTATACGTTTCGACTTTTATAAAATTTTGTACAAAGTTATTATATATTTCGACTCTTATAAAACGTATTATATAGAATTATTATATGTTTTAACTCTTATAGAATATAAAGTATTTTTAATTTCTTTTGTCTTATTTTTGTATTGTTATTTTATATTTTTTGTGCAATATTTGCTTGTTGCGTTGTTGCTTATTTATATATTTTAATATATATAAATAGATAAATTTAGAAAATATTATACGCAATCGCAATCTATATACGTTAATTTGTTATATCAATTGTATTATTTTTATATATTAATGAATTATAATTAAGAATAGTAATATAAGCAATAAGATATTATTGTGTTGTTGTTGTTGTTGTTGCTTCGATTGTATTGTATATATTTAAATAAACAACAACAATAACAACTTTGCAACAACTTAAGATAGAATAAAGAATATTTAACTTTGCTAAATATTGTAGACAATATCAATAGATTTGTAGCTAGCATCGCGTATAGATAGTTCTCTTGCTAGCTACTAGATAGTTTATCTTCGCTATTTTTGTTAGACTAATTGTTAAGTTAAGTTTCGATATTAATATTTTGATTTGATCTAATGTCAAGATTAAATCGCGACAATTTTTTTGAAATCAAGTTGCTCAAAGTAGTTTATCGCGCTTCGCGCTAAACTACTTATAGTAATTGGCTAGCTACTTTGAGAAATTCGATTCTTCGAATTTTTTTTAACTCAAATCTTAACGTTTGCACGTAACTCTTCTAATTCGACGCGACTAATCTAATTGTTGTTAAATTAATTAGTTTTATTAGACTAACAAAAGTTGTTAATCTAACAAGAACTATCAAATTAACAGATCAATAAAGAGAGAAAAGACAAGTTTTGTTTTTTCGATTATAAAGTTGTAGCAATTATATTGAAATATACAACAAGAAAATATGCTTTAGAAATATATCTATATTTAAGTTAGTTAATAAGAGTACAAAGACTCTTCTATTAAAGTAAGAAAAATATATAAGACTTTCGACGCTACTCTATTGTAGATTTAAAGAAGAGATTGTTTGTTATACGTTTTTCTATTGAGATTTTGTCTTCGAACGAGTTAGTAATACTTCTTTAAAGCTTTTTGTTAAAGCGTTTTCAACAACACAATAAATTTTTCTTCGAAACAGCGTTGTTAAGTAAATCTCTTTGTATATGTATTTAAACTATGTCAAAGACAAATCTATAGAGAGACTCGAAACACAAATTATACTAACAATAGAATAGATTTTGTTGTATATCGAAATATTTAAAATTAATAACAAAATACAGTTTGCTTTAATTGTTTTTTCAACTATATAATTAGACTTAAGATTGTATTTGCGTAGAGTCTATAAATTATTAGTATATTAATTGCAAAAATAATATCGAGCTTACGCATTAAAATTCTATATATTCTATCTCTCTTAAAATTTACGCTAGTTTTTTATATTTGTTATATTCTTAATACGATTAAAACAAAACATACGCGCAAAAAGAAGATATTACTCTTACTTAGGACAATTTTCGATTACAACAATATTTGATTAAGATATCGATTATTTTAATTGTTAATACAAAAGACAAGATATTAAAGCAAATTAAATCGAATTGCTAAAAGTTACAATTTAATTAATTAGAGAAATCAATTTAGATATAACTATTAATTTAACAATATTTATTAGAATAGACGTTTTCTTTTGCTTATTTTAGAAAAAGTAGAGGTTAAAGTTTTATTATTAGAAATCTTAGATCTTAACTAACAACTTGATTCAATTTTATCTTTTAATAGATAGAAGTAAAAATTGCGTACGCAATAGATTGCAAATACGTTTGCAAATTCGACAATTAAACATAACTATTAGCTATCTAGTAGTACGTATACTAGATCTCAAATATATGCATAAAAATATATTTAAATCTAAAGATAAACAAGATAAAATAATATACTAGAGACAATTACAAGTAAAAGTACGTCTCGGTAATAATTTAAGTAGTTAACAAGAAAATAATAAATTGTCTAATTTAATTCGAAATTACGCATTTTAGATTAAAACAATTTAATATTATAATAAAGAATGCAAAATACAATAGTATCTAAAGTATTAAGAGTATAAATACATTATATATGATTGTAAGAACAAACAAAAATATAAATATTGCGCAAAAAAGTATTATACAATTAAATATACAATTAGTAAGAAATAAATAAAATAACAATGCGATTTATACAAAGAGAATTATCGAATATTTAATTCAAAATACTTTAAGAGTTATATTAACTTCGCGCTAAAGAATAATAACAAAAAAATATATTTTTATATTAACAAATATATCGATAGCAACAATTAATATGTAATCTAGCACTTTAAAAATATAAATACAATAATATTTTAAAAAAACAAGAAAAAAGACAATAAAATTATTAGCGTATTATCTATAAATATATATAAAATGTACAATTTATCTTTAAGAAGTTAGAACAAGATATATAATAAAAAAAACTTATTATAAATGCAACAAACAATAATAATATTTAAAGAGAGCATAATTATAGATAATTTTAACTTGTATTTTTTTTAAGTAAATTTGTTTTACTTTTAATAGCATATTTTGTTTAATAATTTACTAAATATTATAAAAGATATTAACGCAACGCTAATGCTATTACAAAATATTATTATAAAAAAATATTAAAAAACAAAAATTACAATAGATTTAATATTTATAATAATTAATTTAGTTAACAAATTAATATATTGTAAAACTAACAACAAAATTAAAAAAAACTTTTTAAGTTACTTTTTAATAAAAATAATATTGAATTTCGATATATAACAAGAATTATCAAGATGCTTTTAAAAAAAATAAAAGAGTATAAATACAAAAAAATTCTATAATATATTAAACAAGCATTTACTAATATCTTTGTTAAACAAGTTATAAAAATATCGATATATTAATAAATTTATAACAAAATTGTTTAACGCTCTAGAAAATACAACAAAAAAATTTATATTATAAACAAAAGTTTACAAAATAATTAAATACAAGTAATTTAAGAATTGTATTTAAATAATAAAAGAAACAAGGTATTTGTAATAACAATATCGAATATTAATTAATTAAACAAGATACGTTAAAATATACAACAAAAAAGACAAGATATTAAGAAAATAAAAAAGACACAAATTTTGTTTAACAATATAAGAGTTAAAAAACTCTAGTAAGAAGCTCTTTAAAAATGCAAAATAAGTTAAAAGTATTATTAACAAAACGCTAACACAAGTTGCAATCTTATCTTTAAAAAAGTACAAAAAAATTGCAACTAAGAAAAAAATCGAAATAATATTTAAAACTTATTTTTTATTGTTATTAAAAATATTAATAAACTATATTTAGAATTAGAATTATATATTATTTATAAAGAACAATATCTTAATTACAAAGCAAGAAGTTAAATAAATAATATACAAAGTTGATTTAAATAAGATCTCGAAATTTAATAAAGTTACAAATTAAGTATTATAATATTTAGTAAGTATTGTATTAACATAAATACAATTTCTTTCTACAAAATATATTAAAAAAAGAATATAATTAATATACTTTAAGAGAGTTGTTACTAGACTAATTGCGTCGGATCGAATTATCAAGTTTAAGTTAAATATTCGATTCGAGTCTTGACAATTTGTATTAACTCGACTCGAAAGTTTTAACAATTTAATTTCTAAAACTAAAATTAACAATTCGAGTTAATTTCTATCTTTCAAATCGAAACTTAATTGGAAAAATCGACTTAAATTGTCAAGACTTAATATCAGTATAAAGAAATTCTAAAATAAATAGTAGAAAACTATATTCTATTCTATAATTTTTCGATATAAGATTATTTAATAATACATTATAATTAGACTAATTGTATCGAATCGAATTATCGAGTTCGAATTAAGTATTTGATTCGAATCTTAACAATTTGTATTAATTTGATTTGAAAGTCTTGATAATTCGATTTCTAAAATTAAAATTAACAATTCAAGTTAATTTCTATACTTAAAATCGAAATTCGATTCGAAAAATCGACTTAAATTGTCAAGACTTAGTATAAGTATAAAGAAATTCTAAAATAATAGTAGAAAATTATATTTTATTTTATAATCTTTCGATATAGAATTATCTAATAATATATTATAATTATATATTCGAGCTATTTAAATAGCTAAAATTAAATTATTAGCTTAACTTTTCTAGTTAAAGAATTCGACAATTTTGTTCTATATAATTTTGCTAAAAATTATAAAAAAAAATTATTGTATTTTAAGAAGAATTTGAACTCTTAATCTTTTAATTTGCAATAACAATAACATAATATCTATAATAAAATTAACAAAAACATAGTAATATTTTTAATAATATTATTATAAATATTATGTTATTATTATTAAAATTAAGACGCTCTATTATTAAATTATCGAAATTTTAATATTTGAGTATATTTTATTTAAAAGTATATAGAAAACTAATAACTTTAAAGCAATAATATAATTTTTGAAAAATTAAATATATTATTCGAAAAATCGATTCGAATTGTTAAGATATTAATATAAATATAAATTATATTTAATAAATTTAAAATCTTAGTTTTATACTTTGTTTAAATTGTTTAATTATAACTCAATAATATAATATAATAATACAAAAAGATAATATATTATAATAGTAAAGAATAATAGCAAACTCTTTAAGCTATATATATAAAACTATTAGTTTAAAATCTTAATAATTTTGACTACTTTATTATTATCTTAAAGAGTCTAATTTAAGTTATTTTTTATTTTGTTATTATTCTTATTGTTATTATTTTTATCTTTCTTATTTTTATTATTGTTTGTTGCTTTATAGTAGTTATAATTTAACTTTTCTATATTATTTTAAATTCTATATCGAGTCTCTTGCTTATTATTATTTTTTTAACAATATTATTGAAATTCTCTATCTTAGCTATAATAGAATTTAAAATCTCTCTTTCTTATGCATTGTTTAAGAATACAAATTCTTTAACAAAAATATTAAATAATTTTATAAAATTATTATTATTAGTTCTTCTTAAATTATTTAAATTATTATGACAAATAATTTGTTACTAAATAATTTTTAAGATTAATTTTATATAGATCGAAAAGCTTTTATTAATATTAAGTTTATTATTAACGCTTAGTTATAATATTAATTAGCTTAGATATAGAATACAAATAATATATTCAAATAATATATATTTTCTTAAAAAAGAATTCTATTATTATAATTTTATTTTTATATAATATTTATGCTTTTTGAATAATTTTAAGTCGATTTGCTTTCTTAATTGCAGATTTCTTCTCTACTTTTTATCTTAACTTGTTTTCAAAGTATTTTGCTACTAAGTTTTCAGTATTGTATACTTAATTGCATCATTTAGATATATTATTATAAATTTCTTTATTAATTTAATGCTTCTTAACTTTCTCTCTAATATTATTTTTTATAATCTTACAATTTAATTTTGCAACTTTTTTTTATATAGACGTTTTACGAAGCTTTCTAATTTGTATTAAAATAACTTTTCGATTATTGCTTTGTTTTTTATATAATTTTTTGCAATTACTATTTTAGTCTTTTGCGCAATTTCGACTTGCAATAGTTTTTAAGTTTTTTAACAACGCTTTTATTATTTGTGCATATACTTAGATTATTTTATAGATAATATATAGAAGTAATATAATTATATAGCAACTTAGAAGTTTTTTTTAATATTTAGTAGAATATAACAAGATTTAAAAAGTAGAAGATTTAAAAAAATTAACAAAATTGTAAATAATATATTAACAAATAATTTTACTAAAATAAAGTAAAAAATATATATATTAGAATTAGAATTAATATCTATTTACTAATACTTACTTTAAATTTTTGTCAATCTAAGATTATTAATTTTTTATATTAATATATACTTGATTTTGTTAATATATTACGCGTATTTATATTTGTTAACTTTTTTATTATTAATTTTACTTACTTTTATTGTTAATTGTCGATTAAAGTCTTTTTTATTACGCGATTTTTAACGCGTCTATACTAGTAATTGTTATTAAAATTATTGCTTATTTTACTATAACTTCTTTGCAATTGCTTTTAAATCTTCTATCTTTTAATTATATTTATATAAATCTCTTTTAATTAATATTGTTAAAATTATTAACTTTATTAATAGCTTATACGAAGCAAACAAATAATATATATAGATAATACAAAATATCTTGCTTAGAATTAATATACTTGATTTGTTAAATTGTCAAGATATTACTAAGTTTTCTTGCAATAAACTAATTTCTTAATCTAATCATAATAAAATAAGCACAAATAAAGAAAAATCTTAAGAAAAAAAAATGGTTAAAAAAAAGAATATTAGAGATATTAATATTAATATAATAATACAAACAAATAATATATTTTTGAATAATATATTAATGTTTTGCGATAACAAGAACAAAAGTAAAAGTTCGATATTATTGTTTTTTATAAAATTAAAAAATATTAGAAGTCAATTAATATTTTTATTTTTCGACTTTTATTTTAGTATCTAATTTGCGAAATTCTATATAATAAAATTAACAATTTTAATTATAAAAAGAACAGTTATTGTATTTAGAACTTAACTTTAGCGATATTTCAAAAAGCAGTTAAAATATTTATATATATCTTTTTTTTTAAGTAAGTATATTATCTCTTTGTATTATTATTATAATAATAGAATTATAATTAATATTTTACATATTATAGATTCGAATCTTGCAATAATTTATGCTATGTATACAATAATTTAATTAAAGAATTTAAATTTTGTTAAATATTTAATAGAGCAATTCGATCTTTTAAGCTAGAAATTCTACAACAATATTATAATTTTTTTCTCAAATAATTATAATATGTTTTTTTGTATTAGCTAAGAATTAAATCTTTAATATTCTATTATTAATAAATTTCTTTTAGCAATTTAAGTTATTGAATGCATTATTAAATGCATTATTATTAATAATATCTAATTATTTCTATAATTATTAAAGATATTTTTTCTTCGAAAATTAACTTATCTATTAATAAATCTAATTTAAAACAATCTTAAAATCTAGTATAAAAAAATCTTCTTCTCTATTTATTGCTTAATTGTTATTTTTCTCTCTATAATATATATTTTATAATTCGAGAACAATTTTTTTTAAATTTAAATTTATAGTATAATTAAAGTATTTAATTATTATAATTTGCTCGATTATTTGCAAATTTATTTAAGATAAATTTTATTAATATATTCTTTAAGCAAGACTAAAAGTTTGTTTAATACTTATTAATAATACTAAATATAAAAATATATTTTAAGTTATTTGCGTTAGCTTTAAAAAGTTCGATATATTATCTCTTTAATATTTTTAAATTAAATATTTATTTTTTATAATATTAAAGCAAAAATATTAATTATTTTTATTTTAAATCGAACAAGATTATTAAGATTGTCGAAATAAGAGTTTTGTAACAATTGTAATAGACTATATTAATATTAGTAAAAATTAATATATATTATTATATTATATTATCTTTTTAGCAATATTTGCTCTTTGCGCTTTTGTTCTTAAATTAGCAATTAAATTGTAATAATATCGAAAATAATTTATAAATTTTGTCTTGTATTTGTTCTTGTAATTAATAATATTGTTGTTTTTTTTTTTTTTTACAACTTATAAAAACTAACTTTTTGCGTAAAATCTAAAATATTAACAAGATTGTACAATATATTGTCTAATTTTTCTATTTTTAAATAATATTTTGCAAATTTTGTCGAAATTTTATTGCAAATCTTAATTACAATATTTGTCGAAAAATAATTTTTTTTTTAATTTTTTTTTTTAGATATTTAAGATAATTAAATATTGTATCAAATACTCGAAATTCTAAATAAATATTTAGATTAATTGTTTGCAAAACTATAAGAATATATTTATAAAAAGAATTTAATATATTGTTAATAAACAAAACTAAGTCTTATTTTCTTTTGTTAAATTTAATTTATTAAATCTTTAAATCATAAAAATATTTTTTTATTTAAAAGTTAATATAATTGCGTAATTAATATATTTGAAAAAGTATAAAATAAATAGAGTTCTAACAAATACAAATATTTTATACTAGTTTTTGTAATTTTTTATTAATTTTCTCTTAAAAGTCTTTAAATTAAAGCAAATATTAAGCTAAGTTATCAATAACAATTATAAGAGCGCAAATTTAATAAAATTAATATATATATTATCTCTTTATATTATTACAAATTTAAATATCTTTTTAATTATACTAAACAAATTTGTGCTTCTTGCAATATCTTGAAGTTGTTTATTCTTTAATTGTATAACAATATTATTATTTGTTGCTTTCAATTTTATAATTAAAATAAAATCTTAAATTACAAAATTAATAATATAAGTTAAACAAGATATAAAGTTTTGTTATTTATCTTATTAAAACTCTTGTTAATTTAAGATCTTTTTAAGTTTGTTCTTAAGTATGCTATTATTACTTATATTATTAATAACAATCTTAAAAAGTCTATCTTTAATCTTAAAAAACTTTAAAATCTTTATAAGTTTTAATACTAATTAACAATTTATATACTTAATATTAAGAGAAGTAAATTTAATAAAATATTTGCAAAATTAAAATATAATATTTACTCAATATATTAATACTCTTAAATAGACAATTTTTTAAGAACTAAATTATATATTTAAAGCAATAAAAATATGTTAAGTATTCTTAAGATTTATTTTAATTTTTTTTACAAATTTAATTATATTTCGAGAGAATTATTTTAAATAATTTTGTGCAACTTAAAAGCATTAAATTTGAGTAAAACATTTCTAATAGTTTTCGAAAATTAAGATTGTTAATAATTCGAAAAAAAAATTTAAATTTACAAAAGTTTTGTATAGTTAATCTTCTTAATTGTCTTAAATAAAGAATAATAACAAATCGATATAACTTTTTTTCTAAAGAATTGTTAATTTTGAATTATTTATATATATTATTAATTGTAATTTACGCAATTAAAGACTAGATTAATTGCGATTTGCAATTAAGATTATTTTTGTTTTAAATAAAAAAAGAATAGAAGATATTTCTTTATATTCGATATGCTTAAATAATTGTAAGCAATAAAATAATTTAAAATTTTGTAACAACTTTTGTATACAATTTTTAAAATATTATTTATAATCGAAGCTATTTAGATATATTTGTTTCAAAGCTTGAATTGTGCTTCTATATATTTTTTTTTGCTTTATATAAATTGACAAGTCTTAATTAAATCTTGTTTAAGATATTATTATTAATAGTTATTTGTAATTATTATGCTTAAAATTGAATATTAGTATTTGAACTTTATTTAATATATTTGTTTTTCTCTCTTAAAACAAGTAATAAATAATTAACAAATATCTTATTTAATATTTCGCAAAAAATTCTTTTTCTATTATTAAAAGCAAAAGTAATAAAACTTAAATCGAATTAATTTGCGAATTAATTAAGATATAAGTTACTAAATAGCAAATCGCAAAAGATAAATTTGCTAGAATTTTCTTTGTTTAAAGACAATACTTAATTTAAAGCTTTTAAAAAGTTTAATATTTTGCAAACAAAAATACAAATATAGTATAACAATATTCTTTAATAATTCGAGAAAATAACTCGAGAACAAAAAAATAATACAAAAGAATAACATAAGTAGCAACTAGTTTAAGTAAGTTATTTTAAAATAATATAAGCAAACGTAGCTTTTGTGTCGAAGCATACTACTTAATACTCTAGCAAAAAATCCAAAATTATAATAACGTATATTTAAAAATAGAAAATCTTAGTATAATAATGTTATTTTCGATTTCTTAACAATTCGATTCGATTTCTAATATTGAAATCGAAAATTAAGTCGAATCGAATTAAGTCAATTTCAAAATAATAGAAATTAAATCGAATTTCAAGTCGATTCCTAATATTGAAATTGACATATTAGATTAATTTCTAAAGTTGAAATCAAAATTTAATTTAACAATCAATCTAAATATTAATAACATTTCTCTTATATCGAAGAATTAAAGTATTCGAGATGTTGTATAACTTTATTGTTTTATTATTCTTATTATTTATTATTCTTTTTTTTTAATTATTGTTGTTAATTTTCGTTCTTAAGCAATGTTGTAAAGTAAATACAAAAGTTGTTAAAATTGTTGTCATCTTTTAAAATTTAAGACATTTGTTAATAAGACGTCTCTCTTTTAACTTAATATATTTGTAAATTAAATTTTAAAAGACATCTTAATTGTTGTTTGTTAATAGTATAATATTTGTGTTAATTAGTAAACGTCTTAAGCTAATAAATAAAAACTTATAATCAAGAATAATAAATTGTCGAATTAAAGCTAGATTCTTAAATATTATAATAATTTTTTGCATATATATAACGCAAAAAACATACATTAAATTTCTAATTAATAGAAAAATTGTGTTACGAGATTTGTGTCTAATGTTCTTGTCAAATAACAAGAGGACGTTTGACGTCTATCGATAACGTTTGCTCTTGAACAATCAAGTATAACTTGATTGTTAACTTAGTTCTTAAAGAATTATCTTTACAATTACGATAAATCTTTGCTTTGTTCACTTACGTGTCTTTTTATCTTGTCTAGTTTCTTTGTCTAATTGCTTTGTCTATCTAGCAATCATTCTTTATCTAATAAATAATAGCTTCAACGTACAATTCAAGTCAATCGTTCGTCTAATTTAAACGAACGACATTAATCTTCAATTTTCTCACTTAATCTCGCATGCATTACTAGACATTAAATTATTATATTAGAGTCGACATTTATTTGCGTTTCGTAGTTATTAAGCACTAAATCATTGCATTAGAGTTAGCATTTATCTATCGATCGCAATCATTAAGCACTAAATTATTGTATTAGAGTTAACAAACTTGTCTTTCGCAAATGTTTATCTAATTGTATTGAGATGTCTTTCTTAATCAAACTAGCTAATCTTATTCTTTCTGTTTTTACTTATTAAATTTTGCAATTTTGCATTACTAAACATCAATATATTTCTTACATTAGTAAGTTAACTAGATTAAGAATCAAGAAGCTCTTTAAACTTTTGTCTCGTTCGTCTTTACTTAAATCAACAAGCAAGACTTGTTGTTCTACTTAGTTTGCTCAATCTAGTAAAAATAAACAAATTTGATCAGTCAAATAAGTAATTGACAAGATTTTACTCAAATAAGCAATTAATAAGTTCGAGAGAACGTAATAAGTAACTTTACTTAACACAATTAACAACAAAATTTTGACGAAGAAATTATTATTTATTACAATTTACAACGAGTCTTTAACAAAAACATTATTGTTTATCGTTCTTAATTATTAAATTTCGAAGATATTACAATTTGTTACAATTGACGTCGTTACTTTAAAGATATTGTTATCTTCTATATTAGACAACATTATCTCAAAGACATTATTAAAGTTGTTAACAAAACAATTATTTAAACATTAAAACAAGCAATCTAAGCAAAAGAATCTAAACGTCTATCTTGATAATATTTTAAATTTAAAATCTTTTAATTCGACAATCGTCTTAAAGCATCTTGACGAAGTTCTTGTTGTTTAACGAAATAAATTTGTGTTTTTAAGTATCTTGAGCTTTGTTTTCTTATTTACATTTTTTATTTTATTTGCGTTCTTAATTAAACAATCAATAATTAACTCTTTCGACAAATTAAGAAACAACAAAATTAACGAATTAAACAACGATAAATCGCACAAAAACATATTGACGAACGTTAACAATTTACATCGTCGAAAAAGAGCTTTCTCTCTTAAGAAAAATAGTATAAATTGTCGTCGTTAATTTAAAATTGATCGAACGAATTTCGAAATAAGCAATAAATTCAAAATGATAGATTTACGCTCTAACAATTCTTTGCAAAGTAATTAACAACAATTTGATCAATTTAACTTTGTCGCACAATTGTACAATTTATAGTCTTTTAACTTATTTGACGCTAAGTAATATACTTAATACGATTAATAACAAAATGTCAAATTTAATATCTTACAATCGAATGCTTAATCTACTTATTTTTTGCTAATTTAATCGAACATAGTTACGCTTAATAATATAGATTCTTAACAACAACAAGAGCTTGTTCGATAGTCTTTTATTGCTCAAGTCAATTTAATAGTTTTTAAATAAATATTGTTTTCGTAATTTAATCTTGCGATCTTTAAGTGAACTTTAATTTCGCAATTTAACTTTGCGACTTTTAAATAAACTTTATCTTTTGCAATTTTTAATCTAAATCAATTGCGAACTATATTGCGTAAAAAAGATTAACGTTCTTTCGTAAAGCAGATATAATAAATGTCTCGAAATAAATTAACTAATTTTTGTCGCATTCTTAGATACTTTAATAACTTTTTACAAAAAGATACAAATGTGTTTTCTAATTAATTTAAGACGTCTAATCTAGACTTTTTTTATTTAGACGCTCTAAACAACTATAAGTTAAATAGATTGATCGCGTCGAGTCGAGTTATCGAGTTCGAGCCAAGTTCCTGGCTCGCCAAGACCCAATTTGGGTTGAAAATCTTGGCTCGAGTATTCGAGTCGAGTCAAAGGATAGATATGAAGTACTTAGCGTATAACTCGACTCAACTCGCCAAGACTCGAAAAATTTAGATTATTTTTAAAAAAGTGCATTAATCAACTTAATCAAATTGATTAATTTAATTAATTTGTTTATAATATTATATAGTAATGCATTTAGGTAATGCATTTGTACGTTATTTGTGCGTTATTATTTTTAAACTATTTTTAGTAATTCAAATAATGCGAATTTTTTTAAAAATAGAAAATCTTGGCATTTTGACGTCATTTTCGATTGCTTGGCGAGTCGATTGAGTTGAGTCAAGAAATCGTTGACTCGAGTCGATTTCGAGTCAAGTCAAGAGGTTGATATCGAGTATCTGGGTCGAGCTAGAATGTTAATATCGAAACCTGGCCCGACGATTAGTCTAAAGTTAAACAATATTATTTTTGCTTATAAGAAAACAATATATAGAGAAGTCTTTATTTTTATCGAATGTGTAAATAATTACGCATACGTTGTTGACAAAGTCGTTGTTTAAGACAATTTCTCTTTTTGTCTTTGTAACTTTGTTATAATGTAATATTTTAAAAAGATAAATAATTTTAAACGTCAAACATTTCGAAGTTTGTCTTTTTTGAATTTTATCAATAAATTGCAAAATCGCTTTAAAATAAGAATTAGCAAGACGTTTAACAAGTTAATGTTAAAGATCTTTATTGTTAAAGATGTTAAAGACGAATAAGAAATTACAAGATATTTGCAAAATATTATTCTTTATGCGCAATTAATAAACATCGAAGAAATTCAAGAGCAATTAACTCGAACATGAAATTAATTCGAGATAAAATTGCATTCTATTGTTAATATATTTATTGCTTATATATTATTTTAAGACTTTATTAAAAAATTTGACGCAAAGCGCGAAATGTAAAAGACAATGCTTGCTTATCGCTTTAATTAGCAAAATTCGAATCGATTAAATAAACAATTAGAAGAACAAATTATTTATTAATCTATATTATATGTATCTTATTTAATTTATTTCTTTTGCATGCTCTTCTATAAGCAATTCGATTACGCGTATTTTTTTCGACAATAGTTTGCAAATTACGAATATTTCAAACAATTTATGCAAGATTTGCAAGATTTTAACGAACAATTTTGTCAATTAATATAATAAGCGTCGACATAATTTTAGATATTAAAATCTCTCGCAAGACTTGCAATTACAATAATGACAAATTCTTTCGCAAATAATTAGAGCAAAAACTCTTATTATTAAAATTAGAAAACGAGAGATAAAAAAAATAACGCACAATAAAATTAAGACAATTATTAAAATAAATATTGCAAAACGCGATCGCAAGATAATTAATAAAAAATTTGACAATTTATATATTTAAAACAAAATAATATAATCGATTAAATCTTTGTCGTTCGAATTTTTTGTCTTCGTAATTTAATAAATCTTATTAAACGAAATTCGAAAGCATCGAGTAGTAACTAATATTCGCAAACTAAATAAACTAATTATTACGAATAAATATTCGATATCTATTTAAACGAACATTATAGCTCAAATTCGTAATTGTAAGCACATAAATTTAATAAATAAATTAACTTTTTTCTTGCAATTCTTAATTATGTTTAAAGATAAACATAAGTTTTTCTTTATTATTTATCAAAACAAGAAATAACTTAATGTCGCTATTATAAGATTCAAAAATTTGCTTGTTTACGTTTAACAAATAATAAATAAAGAGCTTTATTAATTTAGAAACTTTTATCGTATTTACATTAATAATATTGTTGTTTTCTCTTAATTGTTCGACATACATTTAATTTAATTTATTTAATTGTTTGACAAATTAGTCTTGCTAAACATTACACTTAGTTTCAAAAAGACTTATCTTAACTATTTTAGTATTATTTTGCTAGAACAAAAAATAAATATCTTTAACTTGTTTATTATTAAGAAACGTATTGTTATTATTAAAACAATCAAATTTTTTAAGAATTTGAAGACGCTTAAGATCTATTTTGATCTTGTCAATTATTAAAGAGATAAAATTGTTTAAGACGCTCAACGAACTAACGTTTTACAATAAGAAAAGACTTGTTTTCTTTAGATATTCTTTATTGTTAACGACCAAAAGCGAAAGACATATTCAAAAAACACGTGTATTAAACATTCGTTTATTTTTCTTTAATTCTTTTATTAATTATAACAATTTTTGATAGCTTCGAACTTTTTGATTTATTTCGACAACAATTATCAATTGTATATAGACTTAAACGTCTTCAAAAAACGCGAATTTAATGTTAAGATATATTATGTTAAAGATGATTTAATTAGCGACAACTTTAGATAAGATAATATTTAATATATTTTGTTTCTATTTAAAACTCTAAGTTTTATTAAGATAAATTATTAATTAACTAAAATAAAAGGAACTTGTTTTGTATAAATAATACGAAAGATCAAATATTTAGTAGAAGCGATTAAAAGATTTATTATAGTTTATACTAACTTTTCGATTACAACAAGCATTGTTAAACAAACTACGTTATTTTTCTTATTAATTAATAAGCTTAATCTTCGTTTCGTGCGTATTTCGCAATATCTTTTACAATTTTTACTAAACGTACATTATTGTGCAAAAAGATTATATATAATCTTAAATACATTGTTTAAACTTCTTGCATTTAAAAATAAACATAACAAGAATAAGTTATTAATCTCAAATAAAATAAATAACTTTGCAATAAATGTAAATATTATAATTAAATTAATGCAACAAACTTTTAAAGCGAAATCAAATTTAATCGATTAAGATACAATTAACAAGACAATCTTATTTTATTTATGTTTTATTCAAATAAGTAAAATCTTTAAAAAAAGACTTTTCGAAATATACGTTAAATTTATCAAATAAACAAAAATTCTAACAACAATTCGAAAGTTATTTATGTTTTTTAACATTTAATTTTTTAAAAAAGACAATTTATTTTACTTTACAAACTATGCAAATTGCAAGAAACTATGTTTCTTCAAGAAACTTAAAACGAAAATCTTTTATTAAATATACAATATAAATAGTTATGCTAACTTTACTCGCACTTATAAGACAATAATTGTTAACTTTTATTTTCGTAAATTTGTCTCTTAATTGCATCGATATATTGCTTATTGTTAAGAATACAATTTTTATCAAATTAAGCGATATTAATTATATAAGAATGTTAATTTAATTTTAAATTTTTTGGTATTTTTTTATATTGTGTGCATCGATTTCGTTTTAAGACTATTACTATATTAGAATTTCAATACTATTTTAACGACAACTTGAAATTTTTTCAAGAAAATAATTGTTTTAAGCGACAAAATAACTTATATTGCAACAAAGTAAACAAGTATTCTTTTTAACGATCTTAATAATTAAGAAGTTTTAAAGGCGTTCGTATACAACAAAAATCGCAAATTTATATTTAAATTCTAAATAATTATGTTTTAAAAGCTAAAAGTTCAATTTCTAATCTTAATAGCATATTATTTACAAATAGACGAACAAAGTAAACAAACAAATTAAACAATTAAAATAGTCTTGCAATATATAGCGATTAACAATTTTAACTTGAACTAAGTATTTTTTTTGTTTGCACTTCGCGTTTGTCTTAATAATTTATCTAGTGTTTCTATTGAGTTATTATTAAATAAGATAACTATAAGCTTTAAGACGCATAATTTCTTGTTTTTTCTTAAGTTTAACAATTTTCAAACAAATTAGTTGCAAAAAAAGATTGTTAACGTCTTTAAAACAAAAGCAATAATTGCATAAACTAACATAATAGTTAAAACAATATATAATAAATATTACAAATTTATCGAGCTTTCAATAAGCAACATAATGTATTTTTGTCTTTACAAGAGTTACTTTTTGTTGTTTGTTAAATTGTTTAAGTTGTCGATTTAACGCATCAAGTCTTTTAAGATTTTTAAACAAAAAAACAATTTAATATACAAATTAAATTTCTTAATAAATTAAAAAATTTATCTAATTATATTTATTACTTATCTTGAGTTAACACTAGACGATAAAAATTTATACAATCGTTTAAAGTTAGATTATTCGAAGACTATTATTAAGTTAAATGTTAAATAATATTCTTACAAGATTAAGATTTTTATCGAGCATCGCATTTATCAATTTAAGTAAAATTATTTTATTTCGAAATATCTTGTTTAATAAAAAGATTACAATACTAAGTAAAATTAATAATATAACAAGAATTTGCTAAACGATTTTGCGAATTTTGTCAACAATTACAAAACAAAGTACAAAATGTTTATTCTCTTTATTATAAGACGTTTTAAAACAATTATTATAGTATTTAAAATAATTGTCTTAACATTTCTAGTAAATGTTATTGTTCTTGTATTATTGTTAAAGAAGCACGATTAATTGTCTAAGACAACAAAAAATGCGCTTATATTTAAGAAAAGAGACAAATTATCTAAGATTAAGACTACTATAAATAGTCAAAAAAACAACAACATTAAGACATTATCTTAATATTATTATTATCGACGTTCAAGAATTGATAACAATAGATTACTTGCTCAAATGTAATATTAAACAATTATAATTTAATGTTTACTTATAATAGATGCTTTACAAGTTTTAATTACGAGACGCAATTTATTAAGATATTAGCACAATTAACATTGATGTTAACAACATTACTAAAGCTTATTATCTTTAATTTTGTTAATACGTATTCTTGTTTATTATTGTCAATTATTATCTTTATATTATTGACAATAATATCTTTATTATTGTTATCGCATTGCAAGATCGTCTATCTATTATTGTTATCTAACAAGCAATTAATATAACTTTTGACAAAAAGAACAAGAACTCTTATCTTAATTAATATGTTGCAAAAGTTTGTAAACGTAAAGTTGCAAATCAAGCAATTAAAGACAATCTCGCGAAAATGCTAAATTAACAAGATAATAATAACTAGATTATATTAAGTAATAACAAATTAAATCAAATAAATATTAAGTTTAAGAGCGATTTTCTTTGAAAACACATTATAACAAACGTCGAACAACTTATTCGCGAGATGTTTATGCTTAATAGTTATTTTATTATATTTATGCTTTGCAAAGACAATAACGTATTTCTCGTTTATTTAGTTTTTGATTTCGAAATCTTAAACGAAAAGATAGTTAAAAATAATGTCGCTTTATTCTAATTTAAAGAAAAGATAAAAATCAACAATTATCTTATTTACTTAATAATTCATATGTGTCTTATTAATTACAATATAAATTATGTTGTTTATGTCAACATTATAATACAAGATTGCTTCGTTCTATAACTTGCAACTTTTAATAAAAATAACAATATTTGTATATTACGCAAATCTCTAAAGTTTGTCTTTATATCTATAAGCACTATTAATGTTTTCAAAAAAAGATATATTTTACAAGATAATATCGACATTTAATTTACTTAAATAATCGACTTGCAAAAGAAATATAAGACGACTAAGATAAGCGATCTTATATATAATATTATATCTTACAACACATTAATATGTTTTAACAAATTGTTATTTTTAAAGAAAGATTAAATCTTTGCAAATTACAAGACTTGCAAGTTTATCTTAAATCTTGTTATGTTTAATAATCAATTTTCGAATTTATATTACAAGAAAGATCTTAAGACAATTAACATTAATAAAAAGATTATATTAATCGAAGTTTGTCAAACAATTAAGTGTTAAAACGCAACTTTAATTAAAGCGCGAAAAATGCAAAAAACGAACGTTAATTAAATTTTATTCAAGATAATAACGTTGTTTTGCGAACGTTTAGTTTCAACAATAAAAGCAAATAAATCAACTTTAAAAATCTTAGTTAACAAAGATGCTTTCTTTGATTTTGTTTTATTTTTTGCTTTGCGAAATTTAAAGTTGCTAAAATATTACGCGAAGAAGCTTAAGACAATTAAGACAAACTTAATTGTGCGTTAAATATCGATTTCGAAAGATAAAAATTAATTCGCAAGAAAATAGCTTCTAAATTTACAAATGTCTTAATTGTTAATTGTTAAACAACTTGATTTGCAACAATTGCTAAACAAATATTAAGCAAAATAACAAATAATTCGAACAAAATAACGATACGCTTTTAAGTTATACAAGATAGTTGCAACGCTATTCTTGATGTCAACTTTATTATTGTAATTAATGTCTATGCTTTTCTTGAAAGCATTGTCAAGTTCGCTAATAAATTAACTTAAATTATTAAGATTGTCAAATTGCTTAAAGATAGTTTTTAAGACAACTTTGCAAAAATTAAACTAAATAAAACATACTTAAATGCGAGAAAGAATATTTATTGTTAATGCAACAAGAAGTTCTACGACGAACTAAGCATCAAAAAAAATTATATTAAAATTATTCAATAACATAACGCGCAAACAAACAAGAACGACGAATTTATTACGATTGATTAAGTTATTAAGATCTAGACAAAATAATAATTAAGTTTAAAAATCAAGTAACGTTTAAGTTTGCAATATAACGAGAACGTTAATGTTTTTTCTTTTAAGAAGAATTTGTATTACGAGATTTGTATCTAATGCTTTTGTTAAATAACAAAAGAGCGTTTAACTTTTATCGATAACGTTTGCTCTTAAACAATAAAGTATAACTTGATTGTTAACTTAGTTCTTAGAGAATTATCTTTACAATTACGATAGATGTTTGTCTTGTTTATTTACGTGCCTTTTCACCTTGTCTAGTTTCTTTGCCTAGTTGCTTTGCCTACCTAGCAATTATTCTTTACCTAGCAAATAAGTAGAATAGAGCATAATCGAAGCAAATTACTTATTGTTAAATATTAATGTTAATATAATTTCGAAAACTTCTTAAAGAATATCGATTATATTAATTTGTTATTAATATTTTGTATTGCTATTTTGTATTGCAACAATATCTTTACTAATATGCGCAAGAATGCTAACAACTTATATATAATTTTTATTTAGTTTTTAAATATTTTTAATTATTTGTTAAAAGCTCGCTTTAAAAATAGATTAGTTGTGTCAAATTAAGTTATTAAGTTCGAGTTAGATTTCTAACTTGTTAAGACTTAATTCGGATTAGAATTTTAATATCGAAAAGTTAATTCGAGTTACAATTAAATTAATTGCGTTAAATTAGAAGAGTTACGTGCAAACGTCAAGACTTGAGTTTAAAAAAATCGAAGAATTCAATTTCTTAAAGTAGCTAGCAAATTACTATAAGTAGTTTAGCGCAAAGTGCGTTAACCTACTTTGAGCAACTCGATTTTAAAAAAATTGTCGCAATCTAATCTTAACGTTAAGTCGAGTTAGGTTATTAATATCGAAATTTAATTTAACAATTAGTATTCGAGCTAAATTACAATATTAATATCGAGTATTAATTTACATTCTCGACTCAACTCGTCAAGACGTTAGATTTTCCTATAAATTATTTATTTGTTTAATTTATTTGTTTAATTTTGACTTATTTATCTAAAATATAATAAATATTATATAGTAATGCATTAAAATAATGCAAATAATCAAAACAAGATAGAAATAAATATTTATTTTATTTCTATTTTAAAATTTGAACTTTTCGAATTAAAAATAGAAAATCTTGACATTTTAACGTTATTTTTGATTGCTTGGCAATTCGAGTCGATAACTCGAATTAAATTGTAACTCGAAATCAATATTAAGTTAAATTAAAATATTTATATCAAGTATTCGAGTTAAGTTACGATATTAATATTAAGTATTTAAGTTAAGTTAGAATATTAATATCAAAATTGAATCTAACAATCAATCTATATAAAAATAATTAAATTTGTTTGCTTTTAAAGACAACCAATTTTTTGTAAAAACAAAACTATATACTAGTATTAGTTATTAAGTTAACAAAAAAATCTCTAAAAAAATTTATCTTTAGAGCGAATTCTTTTGAGCTTTTCTACATTATTAAAGTTAAATTCTTCGCAATATAGTTCGCGCGAAGCTATAATAAATAAGACATTTGTAAGAATACTCTTTATGCTAATAATAAGTCTAGCAATAAATCGATTATTTTATATAATAATATTTTTGCTTTTGTCTTTTGTAATGTTTAAAAAACGAGTTGTTACTTTAATATAAATTATAAAAGAAGACTTTATCGACAATTCGGGGAAGCGACTCCTGTGACACAATGACTCCACTAAGTCAACATCGGCCCAAGAGAGTCTCGTGACACCTCGCGCTAGCCTACTGGAGTAACTGAAATTGTTTTGTAATATTTAGATTGTTTTGTAATATATTTGAATTTTTTAGCCTAATCGGGTTAATATTACGTATAGAATCAATAATTGAAAACGAAAAGAATTTTAAAAAAATTTGTTTCAAATATTAATTCTATACGTAATACTAACCCGATTAGGCTAAAAATTTCAATGAAATTACAAAACAATCTAAATATCACAAAGGAATTTCAGTTACTCCAGTAGGCTAGCGCGAGGTGTCACGAGACTCTCTCGGGCCGATGTCGACTTAGTGAAGCCATTGTGTTACAGGGATCGCTTCCCCGAATTGTCGATAAATTAACTTAAAACTCTTAAAGAGTTCGATGTTTTGCAAATAAGAATACAAATATAATATAATAATATTCTTTAATAGTTCGAGAAAATAACTCGAGAACAAAAAGATAATATAAAAGAGTAATACAAGTAGCAACTAGTCTAAGTAGATTAATCGTCAATTCGGTTTTCGGTTCCAACTTCTAGAATCGACCCAAATCGACAATTCAACTTTAGAAATCGAATCGAATCGCCAAGAATGTCAAGAATACTAAAAATAGTATAAGTTAAGTTTAAATTTAGATTTTTTATTAATTACTAGGTAATGCTTAGTAGTAATGTATTTATAAAAAGAAATCTCTAGTATATTTATTAGTCAATTTAATAAATTAACTATTTCTATTAGATTATTAATTAATTATTACTAAACATAATAAAATTATTACTAAAAATAATAAAATTTACTAAAAATAATAGTCTTGACAATTTGATTCGATTTTTTGATTTGATTTTCGATTCAAAGTTTGAAATTAAATCGAATTGTTAATTTCAACTTTAGAAATTGAATCGCTAAGACTTTCGATTCGATTTAAATTGAATCGTCAAGATTCGATTCGATTTCTTAAATCGAACTCGATTTCCCGAATCGAACTCGATTTCCCGAATCGAACTCGATTTCCCGAATCGACGCAATTAGTTTAAGTCTAAGCAAGTTGTTTTGAGATAATATAAGCAAGCGTAGCTTTTGTGTCGAAGTATACTACTTAACATTTTAACGAAAAATTCAAAATTATAATAACGTATATTCAAAAATAGAAAATCTTAACATAATAATATTATTTTCGATTTCTTAACAATTCGATTTGATTTCTAATATTAAAATCGAAAATTGAGTCGAGTTAAATTAAGTTGATTTTAAAACAATAGAAATTAAATCGAGTTTCGAGTCGATTTCTAATATTAAAACTAACAAATCAAGTTGATTTCTAAAGTTAAAATCGAAATTCGATTTGACAATCAATCTATTTAGAATGTTTGCACAAGAATATACTTAAATTCTAAGATAAACAAAATATAACAATTTATTAAAGACAATTATAAGTAGAAGTATATCTTAATAATAGTTTAAATAATAAACGAAAAAATAGCAAATTATTTAATTTAACTTAAAATTACGCATAAATCTTAGATTGAAATAATTTAATATTACAATAAAGAATACAAAATATAATAATATCTAAAGTATTAAAAATATAACTATATTATATATAATTGCAAGAATAAATAAAGATACAAATATTATATAAAAAAGCATTGTATAATTAGATATATAATTAGTAAGAAGTAAGCAAAGTAACAATGCAATTCTTGCAAAGAAAACTATCGAATATTTAATCTAAAATACTTTAAGAGATAAACAAAAAATAAAGAATTAAAACAATAAAACAAACTTAATTAATTTATTACGTAATAAAAATAAGCAACAAAGACAAATTTAGAAATCTTGTTATAATATTAGAAGTTATTACAATATTTACAACAATAATAAACAAGAATATTAAATGCAAGCTTAAAAAAAGCAATTTATTAAATATTTCAATCTCTTCGAACGTTAATATTACGTTAACAAAGAACGTTATAAAACAACTAAATAAGAAAAGTTGCTCGAAAAACTCTCTACTTAGTTGTTTATTCTTAAGAAGTTAAAGTAGCGCTAACAAAATAACAAAAGTTAATACAAAAATAGTATTATTACAAGAAACAAAGATTATATTAATACAAAAGATATTATTTAAGAAGAAACACTAATAGTAGAACAATTAAAACTTCGAATATTACAATATAATATTTAAAAATCTAAAAACAAAATAATAATAATATTATTGCAAAAAAAGAAAATACAAAAATATAATATATTAATAATACAAAAATTGTAACGCTTTCGCAAAAAAGCAAAAATCTATAATTCGAATTGCGTCGACTTCGCGCTAAAGAATAACAACAAAAAAATATACTTTTATATTAATAAATGTATTGATAGTAATAATTGATACACAATTTAATACTTTAAAGATATAATTATAATAACACTTCAAAGAAGCGAAAGAGAAAATAATAAAATTGTTAATGTGTTATCTAGAAATATATATAAGATATACAATTTGTCTTTAAGAAGTTATAACAAAGCGCATAATAAGAAGAGCTTATTATTAATAAAACAAGCAATAATAATATTTAATTGTAAACAACTTCAATTTGCATTATCTCTTCTAGACAAGCTTGTTCTACTCTTAATAGTACGTTTTGTTTAACAATTTATTAGATATTATAAGAAACGTCAACGCGATACTAGCGCTCTTACAAGACGTTATTATAAACAATTATTGAAGAGCAAGAATTACAGTAGACTTAATCTTTATAACGTTTAATCTAATTAACAAGCTAATATATTACAAGATTAATAATAAGATAAAGAATTTCTTAAATTATTTCTTAATTAAAATAGTACTAGACTTTAATGCACAACAAAAGTTATCAAGACGCTCTCTAAAAGAGTAAAAGAGTATAAATACGATTTCTTTTTATAATATATTAAATAGATATTTATTAGCATTCTTGCTAAACAAGTTAATAAGACGTCGATACATTAACAAACTTACAACAAAGTTATTTAATATTTTAAAAAAAAAAGAATCTATATTATAAGCAAGATTCTACAAAATAATTAAATATAAATAATTTAAAGATTGCATGTAAACAATAAAGAAGACAAGATATTTATAATAACAATATTAAATATTAATTAATTAAACAAAATATATTAAGATATACAATAAAAAAGACAAAATATTAAAAAAGTACAAAAAAGACAAATTTTGCTTAACAATACAAAAGTCGAAAAACTTTAATAAAAAGCTCTTTAAAAATGCGAAATAAATTAAAAACGTTATTAATAAAATTTTAATACAAGTTTTAATTTTATTCTTAAAAGAGCGTAAAAGAATTGCAATTATAATTAAGAGAAAAATCAAAATAATATTTAAAACTTATTTTTTATTGTTATCGAAAATATTAATAAACAATTTTTAAAACTACAATTACGCATTGCTTATAGAAAACAATATCTTAATTATAAATTAAACAATTAGATAAGCAATTTATAAGATTGCTTTAAACTAAATTCTAAGATTTAATAAAGTTACAAATTAAGTATTGCAATATCTAGTAAGCGTTATATTAACACAAATGCAATTTCTTTTTATAAAATATATTAAGAAGAAAATATAGTTAATATATTTTAAGAGAGCTATTACAATAGTATTACGCAAATTAAATAAAAAGAATTATTCGAAGCTATTTGTTTTTAAATTAATAGCGTTGCTAGATATTCTAAAAAAATATTAGAATAAATAGTATAAAAGCGCTTGCGCTACGTTGTTAAAGAAGTAAAAACTCTATCGAACATATAAATAGAGACTAGATAACGAAAATAAATAAATACAACTTTGCAATTTATAATAGAAAAGATACATACAATATAAAGCGAGCAAAAAAAGAGAGTTACTATTTTATTAAATCTAACAATTGCATAATATATGTTGACAAAACTAAGAAAAACAAAAAACAATTATAACTAAGTTAAGATTAATACAAGAACAAGCACTTTAACAAGTCGCAAGCGTATATAAGACAATCTTAACAAAAATATTATAAGTAAAAACTAATATAATCTCTATTAATATTTATCTAAATAAGTTAATTTAAAAGTTAATAGCAAATATAAACGCAAGAGAGTTAAATCTAATAATAAAGACAATAATAACGCGTATTTAATGTAATATATGAAAAAAAGAAATCGAAAATCTAAACTTAGATCGACGTTGCTATAGTTAAAAAAAAGAAATCGAAAATCGAAACTTAGATCGACGTTGCTATAGTTAAAAAAAAGAAATTTAAAATTTAGATATCTTAACAATTGTACAAGCACAACTTTATATAGTCTTATTAATAATAAGATTATTAATAATAATAACAATATTCTTTAAAAATTTAACTAAAAAGAAATATAATAACTAGACTAATTGTCGAGTTAATTCTTTATATTAATATTGTAATTTAATCTAGATACTTAATATTAATATTGTAATTCGATTTAAATACTTTATATCAATATTGTAACTTAACTTAATATTAATCTAAAATTATAATTCGATTTAAATTCTTAACTCGACTTGCTAAGCAATCGAAAATAATATTAAAATATTAAGATTTTCAATTTTTAAATATTTTTATTATTTAAGTTATTAAAAATAGTATAAAAAATTATAATATACAAATATATTACTTTAATATATTATTATTTAATATTTATTATATTTTAAAGAAAAAACATAAGATAAAATTATAAAACAAATAAATCAATAATTTTATTGCATTTTTTTAAAAATAGTTTAAATATTTAATTTCTAAATAAGTCGAGTCGAGAATTCGAGTTAATACTTAATATTAATATTGTAACTTAACTTAAATACTTTATATTAATATTGTAATTTAAATTAATTTTTTAATATTAAAATCTTAACTTGAATCGAGTCTTAACAAGCTAAGAATTTAACTCGAACTTAATAATCTAGCTTAATATAACTAGTCTAATAATATTGATTAAACAAATTTGCATTTAAGAGTATATTTAAATAAAAGTAATAAGAACAAAAATATTACAACAATTGTTATTAATGCGAAATAAGTATAAACATCGACAATCTGAGATAACTCTCTAGAGGTTCTATTAGCGACTCGAGACTCTTAAGGTTGTTGTGTCGATGTTTTAGCTCTAGAATTATATTAATAGATTTAGTTGACTTCGAGTTGATTCCAAGCATTACGAAAAATTTGAGAAATATGTCAAGTATTACTTGAATAGTACTCGTGTTGTCAAGACTTGTTGAACGCAATCTGCGAGCACTACTTATTATGCGCAATCAATTATGCGCAATCAATTATGCGCAATCAATTATGCGCAATCAATTATACGCAATCAATTACGCGCAATTAATTACGCGCAATCAATTGCGCAATTATAGAAGATGCTTCTGCCTATATATTATTCTCGCGTAGAAATCTTACAAATTGTTCGATTCTATTATACAAATTACTATAATATAGACAAGTAACAAGCGAAGATCTAATCGAAGTACTACAAGAGTTTGTGCGCATCTCGAATATTAAAATTATACTTTTTGTTAAGTCTTTTTTAATTTCTTAAATGCAAGCTTTTTGTTGCTTTTCGAACATTCTTGGAAATGATCTTAAGTTACTTGGATTATCTTAGTATCTTAAAATTGAGAAGTTGATTTCTCGAATTGTCGATAAAGCAAGCGTTTAAAGAACGTCGATATAGCGCTTATATATTATAAAGAACTAGAAAATTAACAATTAAAGCAAAGCAACTAGCTAAATTATATAGAGCAAAAATTAACAAAATAAACAAGATATATAAGATATACTTAGATAGCTAGATATTGCTAAAAATAATAAGCATTATATATTTAACTCTAAATTAGACGTGTTTTTAACAAACACAAAAGACAAAATAAATTATACATAAATTAGATTCGAGTTTAAAATTATATTAGATACATAATTATATAAGAATTAAGAGCAAGAAAACAATCAATAAAGTAGTTAATAATGTTTATAAATTAGCATTTTTATTAAAGCGCTAACAAGTGTGCAAATTAATTGTTCGAACAACGCTTATAAATAGTTGTATTCAAAATACTTAAAAAAAAAATTAAGAATACAAATTAAATTAATTATTAAAAATTAAATTTTCGAAGTCTTGATTAACTATTTAATTTTATATTGCAATTATTTTAAGATATACAATATGTTATTAATATAATACAACTTAAAATAAACAAAATCGAATTTAATTAATTTCTTTTTAAGCAAAAAGTACTTAAAGTATTAAATTTTTGTTGCGTTTACAATTGCAAACGCATAACAATAAAGTATATATTATTAATATATCTTAATTAAAGATAGAAAAGAATAGAATTACAAAGAACAATAAATACAACAAATATAAAAAAATTACTAATATATATTTTTTGTAATTTAGTATATATTATACTTAAGACTCTTCTATTTTACTTGAAATTTAATATTTATTTAAATTATTACAAGATTAAATTTAAGTTTAAATTACATTTTAACTTTATTTTATTATATACTTTATCTAATTTTTGTAGAACTATTTATAAAATATTATTAATCTAGTATGTATAATAATATATTGTAACTTTATTATTGTTTGTTGTACAAGCAAAATTAAAATATTATATATAATTTATTAACAATTATTTTAATTTATTTTGCAAATTTTTATTTTATTAATATATCTTTTAATAAATAGACTTGTAATATAAGATTAACATATTTGTTATTTAGATATAACTTTATCTAATTTCAAAGTATCTTTTTTTCAAGATTTTTATTATTATTAAAATATAGATATAAAACTGACTTAAGATATCAATTTTAAGATATTTTTGCTATTATTTAGATTAACAAGTAAAAAGCAACTAGATTTTTAAGTCGAACTTTTGTTAAAAGATAATATATTGTATAATTATTGTATCTCTAATATATATTATATTTATACAATATTTATACTTAATTCTTAATTTAATTTTCCAATAAAATTACTATATATTGACAACAATATATCAATTTCTTGCTAACAAAACTTACAACTAATATATATCAAGTAAAAAGTTAATAGCTACTAAGAGAAGAGACAAATATTATCTCTTTACTAGATATAAACAAGATTTTGAAATTAATATTAGATATAAATTTAACTAGCACTTAATATTTGCAAATTTCGAAAATATATATATATTCTTATTTAGTTAATATTTCGCATATAATTCTTTCTAAATAAGTAGATTTTCTTTATTATTGTATAAGAAAGGTTTTAAAATCTAATATAGTTTACGCTAAGTTAATACTTAATATTTGTCTCTTTTTAGGAAAATTTATTTTTTATTATAGTGTAATACAAAAGACTTTTTAATCCTTTTATTTAATTTACACTAAGTTAATACTAAAAAATTATTTCTTTGTTGCACAATACAAAAACAATATATCTTAAATATATAGAGATAGTATTTAACACGCAAACTCTAAGAGCTACTTATATAACTCTAATTAACTTGCTTATATAGAGTTCGCAAATATATACTAGAGTATTTGCAAATCTCTTATTAATTTATTTAATAATAATTTAATCGAAATTATTTTAGAGATTGCAATATATTTGTAGTCTTTGCACTTTATATAATTGATATTTTTTAATATATAGATAATCTACTATATTGTTTGCTATATCTTTTAATAAATTATAAATTCGAGTTTGCAAAAACTTTTAACTTAATAGTTTTTAATACTATTATTGTAGCAATTTCGATTATATTTTAAAAAAAGACAAAAAATATTGTTATTAAGAAGCAAAAATCTATCTGCATCTTCGAGTTTATTCAAAATATCAATATTTGCTTGCAATCGAAATCTCGCTTAACAATAATAACAAAGAGAGTTGTAAACAATATAATCTTAACAATAACAATATGAATTTCTTGAAAACTTAATTCTTCTTGCTATATAAAGTTGCGAACTATATAGTAGATCTTATAACAAAGAACTTTGTTATACAAATTTTTCTTAATCTTTAGACTAGTCGTCGAACTAGATTATAATATTATTTCTCTAGTTTAATTTCACGTTAAAATTAACTTGCAACAATTTTTTGAAATCGAATTGCTTAAAGTAGTTTAGCGCGCTTTGCGCTAAACTATTTATAGTAGTTAATTAAACTACTTTAAGCAATTCGATTCTTCGAAATTTTTCTAACTTAAGTCTTAATATTTGTACGTTATATTTCCGAATTAGCGCAATTAATTTATTAATCTTGTATATTATGCAAGTAGTAAGAATTTTTGTTTCTTTAAATACTTTTGAGCGCTTAATATAAATATAGATATTTATTAATTTCAAATCTATTATTTCTTAATTGTTAACAATCTTTTATTGCTTTTGCAAAGAATTAATTATAACTTATTTGTAGATAAGTATAAACTAATTGCGCTAATCTAGAAATATTATATGCAAATATTAAGACTTAAATTATTAAAATTCGAAAAATCGAATTACTTAAAGTAATTTAGTTAATTACTATAAGTAGTTTAGCGCAAAGCGCGTTAAACTACTTTAAGCAATTTAATTTTAAAAAAATATTGCAATTTAATCTTGACGTTAAGTTGAGTTAAAGAAGTAATATTATAATTTAATTCGACAATTAGTTATTATAAGCAACTCTTCGTCGAATAATATAAAAAATAATTCTTTAATAGCAACAAATACAAGAATTGCATTAAAAAGTCGATTTAACTTTATATTAAAATTAAAGTTTGCAATATAGTTTTTGATTGTTGCTTTGCAAACAAAGACTAGATAATAATAAATGGCTTCTAAAGTTATTATTAATATTAATATATATTTATTAGATATTAAAGAGATAACAATCTTAACTCAATTGTTTTTTTGCTCTTAAAACTTATTAAGAAAAACTTTTTATATCGAACAACTTGTTTTTGTAAGTTTATTAGAGATTATTGTATTTGCGATAAGATTAGATTGTATTTTAGAACTAAAATTGTAATTTTTTCGTTGTCTCTCTAAGAAGACTAAAGATTATTAAAATTCGAAACTTAATTATTAAAGTACTTAGATTTATTGTTATTTAAATTACTAAAAAGATAATTTTAATTCTTAACTTCTATTGCAATTTTTGCAAATATAAAATCTTTATTTGTCGATAATTTTGACATTAATTGCGATAATAATAACAATAAAGCTAATATTAATATTGTTTACTTATTATTAATAGTAAAATTATCTTTATAAGAAGTAACTAGATTAGTGTTTTTACAATTGTTCTTATTATTTTAATGCATTTACTTATTAGACAAATAGAGAATTGCTAATTCGTCGAAAGTAACGTTTCGTAAAACAATAACTCTTCTAGTTATTAAATTTTAGAGTTGATATTAATTTCGATTCTTATAGTTTAATAAATAATATTTAATAATTCTTGCATTGAACTTCTTCTATCTAAACAACTCTTTTAATATATAAGGTTATATATTGCAATCTACGATGCAAAGATAACTTAGATTAGACTTATTTTTGTACTAAACTTCGTAGAACGTCTTTTAAATATCTCGCAAGCAAAAACGAGCAACAAATAAACAATTGCGAAAATAGACGCTTATAAATAGCATTTTATCTTATATATAACTAGACAAATCGATATTAACAAACATTGCTTGTATCTTTTTAACAATAATTTTATTCTAACATTTTGCAATATTGTTGTATTCAAGTAAGTAAAAAGCAAATAACTTTTATTTAATATTATATATCTTTGCTTATATCTTTATTGATTTGTTTTTAATTTTAATAATATAATTTGTACGTTAACGCTTGATTTTATAATCTAATTGCATTTTAATTAAGAATTTAAATTTCTTAGTAAAGATATTAAAGACGTTGCTCTTTAAGATTAGAAGATAGCTCTAGCAACAATCGAAGACTTTATTTGTAAAAAGTACAAAATATTTCTTATTTTCTATAGTAAGAGAAATTATAAGCTTGTTAACGTTTAAGTTTAATGCAATCGAGAAACTTAGTAACAAGCTCTAGTAATTAGTTCGAAAGCTATCTAGTTTGTTAATCTTTTATGCAAGATTTGCAAATACTATATAATTTAATAACAATAATAAAACTAATATCTTCTATTATATTAACTAGTCGCTTTAGATTATTAAGATCTAAATGTCTTACGCAACAATATTATAACCTAAGAATATTGTTGTTGTATCTAGAGACGTAATTTGCGATTAATACAATAACAATATTAGCAAAGCAAAATAATTAAAGCTTATATTGCTTACGATGCTTAACTATATATAAGACTTAATTGTTGTTAAATACAATTATGCGATATTTGTTATTATAAAAGTTGACATTTATTTCTCGCTTTGTTAATATATTGATCGATAAAAAAACTATTAATAGCTTTGAAATATATAAAGTATTAATAAGATTAAAGATAATTGTAATATTGTTTAGCAATATTTTATTCAACGCAATTGTATCTCTATTAATAGCGTTTAACTTGTTGTTGTCAACAATATAAATGTTAGATACGAATGTGTTTGCTACTTGTCGACGCACTAAGATGTGAAAGACGTGAGATATAATAGGCTTTCATTACTATGCCCCAACTATATAGAGTAGATAGTAGTAAGACTAATCGTTAAAGAACAACGAGAGATAAGCTTCCTCCCTATCTAATACTCGCTATAACGTGCGAGCCTATTTCTCGCTTTTTAATTAGAAAGGAGAGTCGTGCAATTCGAAACTTTCATAGATAGTTACAATTATGTGTCCTACTATATTCTAAGACATTAGCGCGCCAAATAGCGCTACGACATTACAGTAGATTAGCATATTGTTAAACATAAAATTGTACATAATAAATTTTGTCTTTAATAAAGTTATTAAATGCAAGAAGTCGAAATTAATTATCTAGTTATTCTTTGTTAAAATCGAATTACTTGCAATTGCAATATTAGCGAAAACAATCTTTACTAATTTAAATGTTGTTTTAAAGATTGCGACAATATTCTTTTTTTGTTAATATATTCGAAGCGTGCAATAGTATTGCGAATATGTTCGAAGTTAGAATTTTAAGCAAAGTTAATTGCTTTAGCTTAAAACACGTAGACAATTTTTGCGAAGATCTTGTCGACGTCTTTATTCTTCTTATTCTTGTTCTTTTTTTTTAATTTGTTAGATATAAGCTCTAGATGCAATTGCTAGCACTTATCTGAATAATAATTATTGTTCTTTTTTGCTTTCTTGTATATAAGACAATGCTTCTTTAACTTATTACTCTTAATTTAAGTAACAACAATTACAATAACGTTCTTCTTTGTCTTATTTGATTTTTTTTTGTTTTTCTTTTGTGTAATTGCATTGCGACTAGCTTGTACTCTAAAGACTTTAATAATTATTTCTTGCTTTTGTATGCAATCGATTTCGCGTAACTCTATACTAATAGTCTTAAAAGTTAACAACATCTTTTGTAAAGTAATACGTTAAATAAATTTCTTGTAACAATTCTCGAGATTCGTAATAAAGCAAGATACAATTTATTATTTAGAAAAATTGCACTCTAGTAAGTTAGTTTCTTTTATGCAAGCATATATAGTCTAAACATAGATATTAACGTCGTTGTTGCAAGTATTAATAATAATAGTAACTAGCTTTTAACTTGCAATATGCTTAATTGTAAAGCTTATATTTATATATTAAATGTAAAGATAAACGATAATCTCGAAAATAATATTTATGTTGTCAATTTATAATATTAAGACTTTATCGATCTTGTTGTACATATAGACTTATTCTTTTCGATTAAACAAATAATATTTCTTGATATTTGCTCTATTTGTAGCAAACTTTAACGAATTTAATCTTCTATAAGTTTGATTATCTTGAATATTTAAATTGTTTTTAATACTTATCGTATTCGACAACTTATTAGATTCTTTCTTATTTAATAGATATTCTTATTCTTTGTATCTAAATATATTTGACAACTTCTTTATTTATATCTTAAAGTTGCTTTGTTTATATAGATTTTTAAAGCTCTATATTCTCGTATAATTTTCGACGCATTTAATTGTTATTGTATTGTATTTCAACTACAATATATTAATTCTTAAAGATAACTCTAAATGCTACGTCAACTAATTGCTAGAAATTATTGCTAGCTAAAATACTAGACTTGCTAGAAATACTCTTGTTTCTCGAACTTTGAACAATCTAGACGCAAACAAGAAATTAATTAACTTACAATAAAGAGTTAATAAGATATAGAATAGTTAATTTGCTAGTAAAAGTAAAAGAAGTAGAAGAAGAAAATCGTTTGTTTCGAACAAGATTCTTGATAGATTCGTCGATAATCTAATTCTAATAAAAGAAATATTAACTTTTGTAAATTCGTCGATAATTTGTAGAGTGTCTCTTAAATAATCGATCGATGCAAACTAATTAAATAGCTTTAATAAATATCTCGAATTACGTAAATTCAAGCTTATAATTTATTAAACTTGAGTGTAATATAATTGTATTAATTATTAATATTATGCAATCTATAAAGAAGTAAACAGTAGATACAATATACAAGCGAATCTCAATAGAATCTCGATATGCTTTATAGTTTTATAATAAGACTAATTTCTAATATGCATCTTTTCTATCATAAGTTGTAGAATTGTATTTATTAATCTTTGTTGTCTAGTTCTTATTTATATGCTTAATAGAGTTTTTGCTTCTTCGACGACGTAATATAGATACTTCGACACTATTAACTCTAGTATCTTTTCTAGAATGTCTAGCAATATTATCAATTTAAAGACGAATAATTTTAAATAATTTTTTTTGTCTAATTTGCGCAATACTATTGTAATAACTCTCTTAAAATATATTAATTATGTTTTCTTCTTAATATATTTTGCAAAAAGAGATTGTATTTGCGTCGACGCAGTATTTACTAGATATTGCAACATTTTGTTTATAATTTTATTAAATCTTAAGATGTTATTTAGAGCAATCTTGTGTATTGTACGTTTAACTTTTTGCTTTATAATTAAAACATTATTCTTTATAAGCAATATATAGTTGTAATCTTAAATATTGTTTAATAATATCTTCGATAACAATAAAAATATTATTTTAATATTATTTTAATTTTTTTCTTAATTGTAATTGTAATTCTCTCGCGTTTTTTTAAAAATAAAATCTAGACTTGCGTTAACATTTTGTTAATAACGCTTTTAATTTATTTTGCGTTTTTAAAGAGCTTTTTATTAGAGCTTTTCGACTCTTATATTGCTAAGCAAAATTTGTCTCTTTTATGCTTTTTTAATATTTTGTCTTTTTTGTTGCATATTTTGACATATCTTGTTTAATTAACTAACGTTTAATATTGTTAATATAAGTGTCTTGTCTCTTCTATTGCTTGTGCGCAATTCTTAAATTACTTGTACTTAACTATTTTGTAAAATTTTACTTATAATATTAATTTCCTTGTTGTTTTTTCTAAAATATTAAATAGTTTTATTGTAAATTTGTTAATACGTCAATATTTTATCAATTTGTTCGACAAAGATACTAATAAATGCTTGCTTAATATATTGTAAAAAAAACTTGTATTTATATTCTTTTATTTTTTTCGAAAATGTCTTGATAATTTTTGTTGTGCATCGAAGTTTAATATTGTTTTTATTAAAAAATAATTCGAGAAGTTTTTTATTTTATTGTTAATTTTACAATATATTAGTTTGTTAGCTAGATTAATTGTTGTAAAAATTAAATCTATTGTAATTTTTATTCTTTAATAATTTCTTGTAATAATGTTTTGTAAAAGCGCTAACGTTACGCTAGCGTTTCTTATAACATTTAATAAATTGTTAGATAAAATATATTATTAAGAATAGAACAAACTTTTTTAAAACAAATAATATAAATTAAAATTGTCTACAATTACATTCTCTTTTAATATTATTATTGCTTGTTTTATTTATAATAAGTTCTTTTTATTATATGTTTTGTTGTAGCTTCTTAAGAATAAAATTGTATACTTTATATATATTTATAGACAACGCATTAATAACTTTATTGTTTTCTCTCTTGTTTCTTTAAAGCGTTGTTGTATTTATATTTTTAATGTGCTAGATTACATACTAATTGTTGCTATTAAAATATTTGTTAATATAAAAATATATTCTTTTGTTGTTATTCTTTAACGCAAAGTTGACGCAATTTAAGTTATAAATTTTCGTCTTCTTGCAAAAGCGCTACAATTTCTATATTACTAATATATTATATTTTTGTATTTTCTTTTTTTGCAATAATATTATATTTATTTTATTTCTAGATTTGTAAACGTTATGGTGTAATATTCGAAGTTCTAGTTGTTCTATTATTAAAGTTTCTTCTTAATTAAAATTTTTTGTGTTAATGTAATTTTTGTCTCTTGTAATAATATTGTTTCTATATTGAGCATTACTTTAACTTTTGAGAAACAAACAACTAAATAGAGAGTTTTTCGAGCAACTTTTTTTATTTAGTTATTTTATAACACTCTTTGTCGATATAACGCTAACGCTCAAAGAAATCGAAATCTTTAGTAATTTGTTTATTTTAAATTTGTATTTAATTTGCTTATTTATTATTGTCGTAAATATCGTAAAAACTTCTAATGTTATAACAAGATTTTTAAGTTTGTCTTTATTGCTTATTCTTATTGCGTATAGATTGATTGTTAAGTCGAGTTTTTATATTAATATTGTAACTTAATCTAGATAATTAATATTAATATGGTAATTTAACTCAAATACTTAATAGTAATATTGTAACTTAACTTAATATCAATATTAAGTTACAATTCGATTTAGATTCTTGTCTCAACTTATTAAGCAATCGAAAATAATATTAAAATATCAAGATTTTCTATTTTTAAATATTTTTTATTATTTAAGTTATTAAAAATAGTATAAAAAATAATAATATACAAATACATTACTTTAATATATTACTATTTAATATTGTTATATTTTAAAGAAAAAATATAAGATAAAATTATAAAACAAATAAATTAATAATTTTATTACATTTTTTCAAAAATAATTCAAATATTTAACGTCTTAATAAGTTGAATCGGAAATTTAAGTTAATACTTAATATTAATATTGTAACTCGATTTAAATACTTTATATTAATACTATAATTTAAATCGACTTTTTAATATTAAAATCTTAACTTAAATTAAATTTTAACAAGTCGAAAACTTAACTTGAACTTAATAACTCGATCTAACGCAATTAGTTTAATTGCACAATAAATTAATCGAACTTGCTTTATTGTCTTAATTCTTTGTTTCTTTACTTGTCTTTTAAAGTATTTTAAATTAAATGTTCAATAATTCTCTTTGTATAAGTTGCATTATTACTTTGTTTACTTTTTGCTAATTGCGTATTTAATTGTACAATACTTCTTTGCGCAATATTTGTATTTTTATTTGTTTTTGCAATTGTATATAATGTGCTTATACTTTTAATACTTTAAAAATTGTTGTATTTTGTATTTTTTGTTATAATATTAATTGTTTTAATTTGAGATTCATAAGTAATTTCGAATTAAATTAAACAATTTGTTATATTTTTGCTAGCTACTTATACTATTATCGAGACGTACTTTTACTTGTAATTATCTTTAAAAATTATTATATATTATTTATCTTTAAATTTAGATATATTTTTGCGCAAACGTTTTAAAGTATCTTAAGTTTTTTTTTTATATTTTTGAACATATCTTTTATTCTTATTTTGTAAATTATTAGGCTAGCGCATTTTTAATGCAAAACTACTATTATTAAAATCTTTTTCGCTTAAAAATTGTTTTGCTCTAGTATTTTCTTGTTGTTTTTGAATATTATTTGAAAGATTATTATTCTTTTGTGTTACTTAATTATTAATATGTCTTAATACATTAATAGTGCGCTTATAATAACTAGATTTTGTATTAATTTTACAATCTTTTTTGTATTTATTTTTTGCACTTTTTTAATCTTCGATTCTCTCTTAATTTATATTATTATTTTTATATTCTTAGTAAGCTTTTGCTTTAATAACGCAACAATAATATCTTTGCGTAATAATATATAAATTGTAACTAGAAATGCGTCTTTAATTATTTTTGCTCAACTATTTTTCGATTAAGCTCTTGTTTGTTTTTTGTCTTCAATTATTCTCTTTATTTTATTTACTATCTTCTTAAGTCTTTTTAGCAATAAGTTGTTTTTGCTCTAAGATAAGATTAGTGCAATATCGCATTAATATATATATTTATCGATTATATTAAATACAATTCTTGTTTCGTTTTACAAAATTATATTTTTAACAATTGTTCTTTCGAATTTATAAAGTATTACTATTTTTGTTATTTTCGTAATTATAGTTTTCTTGTTTGATTAAATTCTTTGCGAAAATGCTTTGTAAGCGCTTTGTTTATTTGTTAATATTGCGTCAATTACAATCTTTTTTTCTTTGCAAATTGAATAAGTTGCAAATCCTATAATTGATAATATTTATTAGTCTCTCCTTAGATAAATAGATAGATTCCAATAATAAAATTTATAGATTGAAAGTTTTTTTTTAAATTAGTATATTAAATTTCTTTATTGTTATTTAACAAGTATCTTTTACTTATCTCTTTAATTCTTTTCTTAACTATATTATATATATTTACTTCTCTTCTATACTATATATTATAAATTTCGATATACAAAAGACAATTGATATACTTAATTGTACTACAAGCAAGCAATAGTTTTGTCGAATAAAAAACTATGTTTTAGCAAAAAATCTTTAAAAAGTAGTTTAATTTCTATATATAATTGTTATTTCTCTAACTTTCTTATTAGCAATTTCTACAAGCAAAACTAATTTTGTTTTATTAATAATTATTTACAAAAATAAAAAAGCAAATACTAAAATTAATCTCTATATTTAGTTATATCTAGACAAAAACAATAAAAAAAATATTGCTACAATAATTATAGTATTTAAAAATAGAAGTTTCTAGTTAACAAATATAAAAAAAAGCTTTGAACAATTAAAAAGCAATATTTGACAAAATATATAAATTATAAGAAACTTGTCAATTAAAGTATAGACAAAGTATAGATATCTCTTAAAAAGTTAAGATAGAAGATTGTTAATACTTAGTCTAATATAAAAGAATTGTCTTAAAATAACAAATTGTTTTAGATTTTGTTAATATCTTTGTTAATTAAATATATTGTTATTTGGAACGCTCTTAATACTTAAATTTTTTTTGATATTAATATAACTTTGTAGAAGCTACAAAAAAAAGAAGATACAATTAAAAGTTAACAAAATAACTATGTAGATTAAACGCAAAGTAAGTTGTTCTAAATCTCAATATCTATATCGAAGCTCTTTTTTAAAATTAGACTTAAATTGCTGCTATTACAATTGCAAGTCTAGTCGAGATTAATACTATTATCTATATTAAAGAAAGTATTTTATATACAAATATTTTTGTCTTTTCGAAATTTTTCAATATATTTAGAAGAAGTTTAATAGAAGCAAAAAAATTAAAAACTACAAGCAAGAATTCTATAAAAATAAACATTGTATTTTTAATATTAAAAACAATAACTTGTTTAAGAAATCTTTTTCTAACAATAATAACTCTAATAGCAAAAAAATATCAAAAAAGAGCTTGCAACGCTATCTAAAAAGAATATTAATAAAATTCTTAATAATAAATAAGTTGTTAATATTAATACTTTTTTATATATAATTAATCAATCTCGATACTTTAGAGATTTTTTATTATTATTTCGAGATATATTGTTAAGATCGAAAAAAGAAAACTATACTTAAATTAATATAAGATAGTAACAATACTTGCAAAAAATAAAAACAAAATATATTTAATAAATATTTTTTTGAATTTAGATCTAGATATTAATTTTCTGTTAAATAAATATATATATTAGAAAGATCTATAAAAAAACTTTAACAAGAACAATATATAAATATATAACAAGTAAAATAAACAAGTTCTTACAATAGATTAACAAAAAGATATATATATAATTAGTAAAATAGCTTTAAATTTTAATAAGTTTGCTCTTATTACTACTATACAACAAGAAGTAATTCTTTCCACAATTAATAATATATCTAATTAAGAGCAAATAGAAATCGATACTAATAAAACAAACAACAACAATAACTTTAAAACTAAAATATATAGTTTTTAATATTATCGATTTATCTATCTAAAAGCAATTAAATTGCAAAAAGTATACAAAGTTATTATATTCTAAAAGTTTGTTTTTATTGTTAAAGATATAGATAATCTATATAAAGTATATATATTAATTAAGTTTTGCAATAAAAGAAACTACATTCTTTTTTTTTAATTAATTTGTACTCGATTTATTACCTATTAAAGTCTATATAAGATCTATATAATTTGCGATCAAAAAAAATCAAAATTCGAATTTGTCTCTTCTTTTATTTTTTTGTTGTAATAATTGTAATACTAAAAAAATCTATTATTAACAATATAAAAATTGTGTACTTTTCTTAATTTGTACGTTCTCTTGTTAATATTGTATCTAATATCTAATAAAACAATCTTTTAAAGAAATCAAAGTTTCTTTTTATAGACTTGCGCAATTATATAGAAGCGTTATTTTAAGAGCAATTTTAAAAGATATGCAAAGTCTTTACGTCAAAACTCTTTTTGTCGATCTTTATTTTATATAAAGCTATTATGCGTTTCGACTCTTATAGAATTTCTAAAAAGTTATTGTATATTTCGACTTTTGTAAAATATTTTATATAAAGTTACTATATATTTCGACTCTTATAGAACTTTGTACAAAGTTATTATGCATTTCGATTTTTGTAAAATGTATTATATAAAGTTATAATGTGTTTTAACTCTTGTAAAATATATTGTATAAAATTATTATACGTTTCGACTCTTGTAGAACGTAGAATATTTCTAATTTCTTTTGTCTTATTTTTTTATTGCTATTTCGTATTTTTTGCGCAATATTTGTTTGTTGCATTGTTGCTTATTTACACGTTTTAATATATATAAATAGAAGAATCTAGAAAATGTAGCACGCAATTACGACTTAAGTACGCTAGTTTGTTATATCGATTGCATTTATCTCTTTCGCGTTAATCGATTGTAATTAGAAATAATAATTTGAGCAATAAAATATTGTTGCGTTGTTGTTGTTGTTGCTTCGATTATATTATATGTGTTTAAACAAACAATAATAACAACAACTTTGCAATAACTCGAAATAGAATAAAGAATATTTAGCTTTGCTAAATATTGTAGACAATATTAACAAATTTGTAGCTAACATCGCATACAAATAGTTCTCTTGCTAGTTAAACTAACATATTAGTAAATATAAGATTGCAATTTTAACTTTTGTTTTAATAAATATTTGCAAATTATTGTTAGCCTTAAGACTTAAATATAAGTACTTTCTTAAGATTGTTAATAATTACTTTATAAAATATAGATATTAACTATAATTAAATAAGAACAAGCAATAGAAATTTAGAGCAAAATTAAATTATTTGCAATTTGCAACAACAATAATACTAAACTTAAATTAATTTTTAATAAATAATAAATAATATTTAATATTGTATTTAACTATATCTTGTTGTACAATTCTCTTTAGAACAATATTGTCGAACAAAATATATATACTATCGAGAACTCTATAGAAACTATAATTAAAAAAATAAAACTTTCGATTAAATTCTAAATAAATATTGCACAAATAGATACGTATTTATAAATTGTATAGCAATCGAACTACTTGCTAATAAAAAGTTTATTATATCTATAAAGATATTTACTAAAATTAAGCTTTTAATCGATTATTTTTGTATATAAAAATGCAAATACTATTTTTATATAGAGTTAAGATTGCTTTTTGTCGAAGATAGAAAAAACAAGTTAATAAACAAAGAACAAATAAGTATGATCTTAAAACATATTAATAAAACAAATATCTTTGTTAAGCTATAGATATTAGATCTAGATAGAATTATTAGATATAATATTGTTAAATTTGTCAAAAACAAAAAAAAGAAAGTATCGATTTTAAAATATATATTAAAATTGCAAATATTTTACTAAAAAGACAATTTGTAGACAAATCTTGCAAGAACGCAGTTAAATATATATCTAACTTAGTATTACTTGAATTTTTATTAGATTTAACTAAGATCTTGTCTAGACTAATCTATATAGCAATTAAATTATATTAGATAACAATTAAGCTAATAAGGTAGCTAACAATTAAACTAACAATTAGATTAATTAATCGAATAATATTTAAGTAATTAACAAGATTTCAAAGAGTTTCTATTCTATTTAAGCAAAGAGTTTAAATGTTTTTGTATATTGCTATTTCTAAGAAAAAACAAAATAATAGCGTAAAGGATATAAAAGAGTATTGCAACAAAATTATTTGCGCAATAGCAATCTTTATAGCTTAGTTTATTATCGACAAAGTTATAGCTACAAAATACAACTTTGTAGCAATTAATAAAGAAGACAAATTTGCAAATAAACTAATTATATTTGTATTAAAGATTTGGAAAAAGACTATATATATTTCTATTTATGAGAGGGTATAAAAAGAGATTATATAGACTAAATTAGTTGATTTTGCTATTAACAATATATAGAAAAATGTTATTCTATCTCTAAGCGTCAATATTGTAACAAGCAAATAAAAATTTAAAACAAAAATATATATTAACAATATATTTAAAAAGCTTAAAACAAAACTAATTGCTAAAAACTTTATATAAGTTTTCGAAACTAACTATAAAAATATATTTGCTTTTATTGTTAAATTCGATATTCTCTTTAAATATTTCTAGTTTTTATTATATTAAAAGATCTAAAGTATTATTAAGTAAATGTTAATAATGCTTTTACTAAATCTGTTTTTAAAGAAAATATCTATATAATATTGTTGTCTAAAATAAGTATACTTTCTAACTAATATCTATATATTTTATAGAGTTTTTACAAATTAAAGCAAGTTGTTCGAGACTAATCTAAACACTATATTAAGAAATTTGTTAAGCTCGACTTTAAGCAATATAACGCTAATTTCTATCTACTATTGTATCTCGACCAACGTATTATACTTTTGCTATATATCGACAATATTGTTATTGTTGTATATTTAATTAACAAGATTAATTGATTTAAAAATAAGTTTTAAATAATATTTAAAGTTAAGAATCTAGAAAAAGATAAAAAAGATTTTTAGTATTACAATTACTTGTAATTGCAAAATAAAAACTCTTTATTTAAATTAATCTTACTAGTTAAATAAGATTCTCGAAAAATCATATATATTTGTTAACAAGTATAGTTTATTTAAATTGTCTATAAATAACTACAACTCTCTTTAATTTGTAGAATTAAAAAATAAGCAAATTAATTAAAGAGACTATTTTTTTTTCTTACTTAATTTATTACTCTAAGAGATCTATACAAGCTCTATACTATTAATATTAACATCGCGCTAGTATAGCGCTAACGCAATGTTTGCTTTGTCTTGTCAATTGCTTTTTATTAAGAAAATTCTTTATTCGAGAACTTTATAAGTTTAAGTTCTTGTCTGCTTAGATTTTTAATCTCTTTTTTCTTTATATTGTGTTAAATGCGCGTTGTTGTTATCTCTATAACTAAGCTTAGCTTTTTTTTCATTTATATATGTTATCAACTTTTAAATTAGCTTATTTAAATAAATATTAATAAAGATTATATTAGTTTTTATTTGCAATATATTTGTTAAAATTGTCTTATATATATTTGCGATTTATTAAAGTGCTTGTTCTTGTATTAATCTTAATTTAGTTATAATTGTTTTTTTGTTTTTTTTTAACTTTGTTGATATATATTATACAATTGTCTTATATAAAAGTATCGATCTCGAAATTGTCAAATATATATACTTTTTTATTGTTAATAAGAAATCTCAAACATTTCTTATTACTATTTGTAACGTTTGCTATTTTATTGTTAACTTTGTTTCAATTTGTTGCAAATACAATTTAAATTATAACTTATTATTTAACTAAATTTTTGATACTCTTATATTTTGTTTAACTTTTATATTGTAACTTGCTAGCGAAATATCTATAATTATATTGTATCTTCTTAATATTTTTGTAAAGTAAATTAGCTTATATTTTTGCTTTGCGAATTTTAATTTATACTTTTATATTTATTGTTTGTATCTTTTATATATCTTTAATAAAGTTTAACAATTTTACGTTATTAATTTGTTATAGATTAAAATATTGACGTTATTTATAAAGCTTGTAACGCTAACTTGTAGTTTAATATTGTCGCATATTTTTAATAGATTTGCGTTATAAAATAAATACAAAATCGATAATAAAAAAAACTTCTAAGATATTTTAATTGTTATTTTGCGCTTTGTTATTATATAGTTATTTATAATTAATATAGTGCGTCTATTTTTAAGAAAGTTGTTTACTTAAATAAGGAATTAAGTAAATACTTGTTTTTTTTACATGCAATGCTTAAGTTAATAAAACGTTATATTATTAAATACTCTTGTTGTATTTAAATTTAATAGAGTAGCAACTCTCTTTTTTTGCTTGCTTTATATTATGTGCATCTTTTCTATTATAAATTACAAAATCGTGTTTATTAATTTTTATTATTTAATTTTTATTATTTAATTTTTATTATTTAATTTTTATTATTTAATTTTTATTATTTAATTTTTATTATTTAATTTTTATTTGTGTGTTCGATAAAGTTCTTGCTTTTTTAACAATATAACACAAATACTTTAATACTATTAATTCTAATATTTTTTTTAAAGTATTTAGCAACGTTATCAATTTAAAAACAAATAATTTTAAATAATATTTTTTGCTTAATTTGCGCAATACTATTGTAACAACTCTCTTAAAGTATATTAATTATATTTTTTTCTTAATATTTTTTGCAAAAAGAGATTGCACTTATATTAATATAATATTTACTAAATATTGCAATACTTAATTTGTAATTTTATTAAATTTTGAAATCTTATTTAAGACAATCTTGTATATTATATGTTTAACTTTTTGCTTTGTAATTAAAGTATTGCTCTTTATAAATAATATATAGCTTAGACTAATCGTTGGACCAGGTTATGATATCACCCCTCTAACTTGACCTGGCGCCAAGATTGGGTCGCGACGATTTTTTGGAATCGAATCGCTCAAAGTAGTTTAGCGCGCTTCGCGCTAAACTACTTATAGTAATCGACTAAACTACTTTGAGCGATTTGATTCCTCGAATTTTTTTTTACCCAAGTCTTGGCATTTGCACGTGACATTTCCGGATTAGCGCGACTAGTCTAATATAGTTGTAATTTTAAATATTGTTTATTAATATTTTCGATAACAATAAAAAATAAGTTTTAAATATTATTTTAATCTTTTTCTTAATTATAATTGCAATTTTTTTGCATTTTTTTAAAAATAAGATTGCAACTTGTGTTAATATTTTGTTAATAACGCTTCTAATTTATTTTGCGTTCTTAAAGAGCTTTTTATTAGAATATTTTAACTCTTGCATTGCTAAACAAAATTTGTCTCTTTTATACTTTTTTAATATTTTGTTTTTCTGTCGTATATTTTAATATATTTTTGTTTAATTAATTAATGTTCGATATTATTATTATAAGCGTTGTATCTTTTTTATTGCTTGCGTGCAATTCTTAAATTATTTGTACTTAATTATTTTGTAAAATTTTGCTTATAATATAAATTTTTTTGTTGTCTTTTTTAAAGCGTTAAAACAACTTTGTTGTAAATTTATTAATATATTAATATTTTATTAACTTATTTGACAAACATACTAATAGATATTTATTAAATATATTATATAAAAAAATTGTATTTATATTCTTTTTATTTTTTCAAAAACTTCTTAATAACTTTTGTTATATATCGAAATTTAATATTGTTTTTATCGAAAAATAATTTAAGAAGTTTTTTATTTTATTATTAATTTTACAATATATTAATTTGTTAACTAGATTAATTGTCGTAAAGATTAAGTCTATTGTAATTTTTATTCCTTAATAATTTTTTATAATAATATTTTGTAAAAGCGCTAGCGTTGCGTTAATATCTTATATAATATTTAATAAATTATTAAACAAAATATATTATTAAGAGTAGAACAAGTTTGCTTAAAAGAAATAATGTAAATTAAAACTATTTACAATTATATTTTTTTTAAGTATTATTATTACTTGTTGCACTTATAATAAGTTTTCTTTGTTATACGTTTTGTTATAATTTTTCGAAAACAAATTGTATATTTTATACATATTTATAGATAATGCGCTAGTAATTTTATTGTTTTCTTTTTCGTTTCTTTAAAGCGTTATTGTATTTATATTTGTAAAATATTAAATTGCGTATTAGTTGCTATTATCGATGTATTTGTTAGTATAGAAGTATATTCTTTTTTGTTTTTTTTAGCGCAAAGTCGACGCAATTTAAGTTATAGATTTTCGCTCTTTTGCGAAAGCGTTACAATTCTTGTATTATTAATATATTTTCTTTTTATATTTTCTTTTTTTGTAATAATGTTATTATTACTTTGTTTCTAGATTTGTAAACATTATATTGTAATATTCGAAGTTTTAGTTGTTCTATTATTAAAGTTTTTTCTTAATTAATGTTTTTTGTATTAATATAATTTTTGTTTTTTTATAACAATATTGTTTTTACGTTAGTTTTTGTTATTTTACTAGTGCTACTTTAACTTTTAAGAGACAAACAATTAAATAAAGAGTTTTTTAGACAACTTTTTTTGTTTAGCTATTTTATAATTCTCTTTGTTAATATAGTATTGACGCCAAAAGAAATTAAGATTTTTAATACTTTGTTTATCTTTAGTTTGCATTTAATGTTTTTATCTATTATTGTTGTAAATATTGTAGCAACTTCTAGTGTTATAACAAGATTTCTAAGCTCGTCTTTATTGCTTGTTCTTATTGCGTAATAAATAAATTAAGTTTGTTTTATTGTCTTAATTTTTGTTTCTTTGTTTATCTCTTAAAGCATTTTAAATTAAACGTTCGATAATTTTTATAAATTGCATTGTTACTTTGCTTGCTTTTCGCTAATTGCGTATTAGATTATACAATACTTCTTTGCGCAATATTTGTATTTTTATTTGTTTTTGTAATTATATATAATGTACTTATATTCTTAATACTTTAGATATTGTTATATTTTGTATTCTTTGTTGTAGTATTAAATTGTTTTAATTTGAGATTTATACGTAATTTCGAGTTAAATTAAGTAATTTGTTATTTTCTTGCTAGCTACTTATACTATTATCGAGACATACTTCTATTTGTAATTGTTTTTAATAAATTATTGTATTTTGTTTATCTTTAGATTTAAGTGTGTTTTTGCGCAAGCATTCTGAAGCGTTTTAAGCTTTTCTTTCTTTATATTTTCGAAAATGTCTCTTATTTTTATTTTGTGCATTATTACGTCGACGCATTCTTAACGCAAAATTGCTTTTATCAAGATTTTTTTTGCTTAAAAATTGTTTTGCTTTAATATTTTCTTGTTGTCTTCGCATACTATTCGAAAGACTATTATTCTTATATATTACTTTATTGCTAATATGTTTTAACGCATCGACAATATATCTATAATAGTTAAATTTCTTGCTAGTTTTACAATCTTTTTCGCGTTTATTCTTTGCACTTTTTCGATTTTCAAGTCTCTCTTAATTTATATTATTATATTTATATTCTTAATAAGCTTTCGCTTTAATAATATTTTAATAACGTCTTTGCGTAATAGTATATACATTGTAATTAAGAATGCATTTTTAATTATTTTTGCTTAACTATTCTTTGCTTAAGTTCTTATTTGTTTCTTGTCTTTAGTTGCTCTCTTTATTTTATTTATTATCTTCTTAAGTCTTTCGAGTAATAAGTTGTCTTTATCTTAAGACAAGATTAACGCGACATCGCGCTAGCGCGTATACTTATCGATTATATTAAATGCAATTCTTATCTTGTTCTAGAAAATTATATTTTTAGCAATATGTTCTTTCGAACTTATAGAATATTCTTATTTTTTTTATTTTCGTAATTATAGTTTTTTTACTTGATTAAATCTTTTGCGAGAGCGCTTCGCAAGCGCTTTGTTTACTCGTCAACCTTGCGTCGATTACAATCTTCTCTTCTTTGCGAGTCGAATAAGTTGCAAGCAAACATTATAATCGATGATGTTTCTTAGTCTTTGCTCAAGTAAATAGATAGATTCTAATAATAAAATTTATAGAATCAATCCTTGTTTTATCTGCTCTATTTTATTAGATTAAACAAAAGAATTGATATTCTAATATTTATGTATCTTTGTACGTATTAATGTTTCTAGAACTATCTAATTTGTTTTATTTAATATAATTATATACTCTTTTAAGTTCTAGTTGTAATTGTTTGTTGTATCTAGTTCTTGAAGAAAGTAAATTTCTATTTCGATATATTCTAAAGATTGCGAGTTTCTATTCGAAGCTCTAACTTGTAATTTAGGTTTATCTATATATATTACAATATTGATGTTGTTTTCGATTAGCTTGATTTTTGATATATAGTAACTTTTGTTTGCTACTTTTGTGTTTTCAAACTTTTCTTAAATTTTAACCAAACTCTTAATTTTTCTAATCTAGAGAGATCTCCAACTCGATAAACCGATTGTAGTTACACAATTTACTATATCTTTGATTCTATTTAGCACTTTATATATTTATATAAAATTTTCTAATTTTTCTTGCAACTTTTTACAATTTTGATTGCAAAATTCGCATCTATAGACTCTATAGACTCTATAGACTTATTTTCGTCTCAATTTAAATTTCACTTTTATTTATTTTGTTTTTGTAGCGAATTAAGATATAAAAAAACTTAAAATGCAAATTTTAATCGAATAATTCTTTAATAACGTTACAAGTCTAAATGTATATTTGTTGTATTTCTGTTGCAATTGTAAATCTATCAAAAGCAATTTAACTTATATTTTTATAATAGCAATTAGAGAGATTCTAATCGTTTTTAGAATTTTTCTCAATGTTATAAATTGTAGTTGTTGAAATTTGTAGTTATAGTTTGTTTGCTTGTTTTATTAGGTTTCTACTCTATAGTTGCTTATTAATATAATGCATCCTATACTATATAAAGTTGTTTGTTAGTGTTTGTTGTAAAATCTTATTTAGAATTTAAGAATCTTAGCAATAAATATATTGCTCTCTTTGTCGCGTTAATCTTTTTAATAGTATATCTCTTAAAACTTAATTTTCTATTAAGTCAAATATTTAATTACTTTACGCAATTTTTGGATTTAATAATTATTCTATTTAATAGTAGAACCAGCTTTGTAGAGTTTTTTCTCTTTTCTAAGAAGTATATAAGTATTGTTGTAATATTTTTAAATTTAATTGTATTGTTGCTTGCTTATAAGAATATTATATTAATTGCACGCTAAATTATTGTAACATTTCTAACTACATTTTGTTCTTCTATATAAATTATTACATTATTAATATAGTTAGAAGTAGATATATTATATCTTGCTCTAACTTGTAGCAATTGAAATTGTATATAAATCGAAATCAATATTATCGAAATCAATAATTTCTAAAATATTCTTGTAACAACTTTTTTAACTTTTGTTTGTTCTTATTAAACGCTGGATTGATTACTTATTTTTGTAAAAAACAAGTTATTTAATTAATAATATTAATTAATCTATTAAGTTTCTTTAACATATTAATTAATTGTATTAGAGATATATAATTATAAGCTTCTTTAATATCTATAAGCAAACAAGACAGCATATTGTCTCGATTCTTAACTATTTGTACGTTATATATCAAATATACAAATAAAAATTAAATAATAAAAATTAAATAATAAAGATTAATTAATAAAAATTAATTAATAAAGATTAAATAAAAAAGATTAAATAAAAAAAATTAATAAACACAATTTTGCAACTTATAACAAAAAAGATATACACAATATAAAGCAAATAAAAAAAATGTTACTATTTTATTAAGTTTAAATGTAACAAAAGTATTGAATAATATAATGTATTATTAATTCGAATATTGTATACAAAAAAGATAAGTATTTACTTGATTTCTTACTTAAATAAATAACTTTTTTAAGAACAAATATACTATATTAATTATAGACAACTATACAATAACAAAGCGCAAGACAAAAATTAAGATACTTTAAAAATCTTCTCTATTACTAATTTTGTACTTATTTTATAACGCAAATCTATTAGAGATATACAACAATATTAAATTACAAATTAGCGTTACAAGCTTTGTAAATAATATTAATATTCTAATCTATAACAAGTTAATAACACAAAATTGTTAAATTTTATCAAAGATATATAAAAGATACAAATAATAAGTATAAAAGTATAAACTAAAATTTGCAAAGCAAAAATATAAACTAATTTACTTTACAAGAATATCGAAAAGATATAATATAATTGTAAGCGTTATACTAGCAAATTACAAAATAGAAATTAAACAAAATGTAAAAGTATTAGAGATTTAATTAAATAATAAGTTACAATTTAGATTGCATTTGCGACAAATCAAGACAAAGCTAACAATAAAATAATAAGTATTACAAATAATAATAAAAAGCACTTAAAATCTCTTATTAATAATCGAAAAGTATATATATTTAATAATCTCAAAATCGATGCTTTTATATAAGATAATTGTATAATATATATCAACAAAATTAAAAGAAGACAAAAAAACAATTATAATTAAGTTAAGATTAATATAAGAACAAGCACTTTAATAAGTCGCAAACGCATACAAGACAATCTTAACAAAAATATTGCAAATAAAAATTAATACAATTTTTATTAATATTTATTTAGATAAATTAATTTAAAATTTAATAGCAAATATAAATGCAAGAGAGTTAAGTCTAGTTATAGAGACAACAACAATGCGCATTCGACGCAATATAAAAAGAAAAAGAGATTAAAAATCTAAACTTAGATTGACGTTACTACAATTAAAAAGAAAATAAATAATTTAAAATCTAGATATCTTAACAATTGCGCGAGCGCAACTTTATATTGCTTTGTTATAAATAAAGTTATCAACAATAATAATAATATTCTTCAAAAACTTAATTAAAAAGAAGTATAATAATAATTAAACAAATTTGCATCTAAAAATGTATTTAGATAAAAGTAACAAAAATAATAATATTACGACAATTGTTGTTAAGACAAATAAATTACAAAACAAGTATTCAAGAAATATCGACGTAGCGCTTATAAATTATAAAGAATTAAAAAAACTAATAATTAAAGTAGAGCAACTGATTAAGTTATGCAAAGCAAAGATTAATTAAATAAGCAAAATATATAAGATATACTTAGACAATTAGATGTCGCTAAAGATAATAAGTATTATATACTTAACTTTAAATTAAATACGTCTTTAACAAATATAAAAGATAAAACAAGTTATATGCAAGCTAGAATCGAGTCTAGAATTATATTAAATATTCGATTATATAAAAATAAAAATAAACAAGATAATTAACAAAATAGTTAACAACGTTTACAAACTAGCACTTTTATTAAAATAATAACAAATACACAAAGTAATTGTTCGAACAATATTTATAGATAGTTGCGCTTAAAGTGTTTAAAAAAAATAAAGAATACAAATAAAATTTATTATCGAAAATTGATTTTCGAAGTTTCGATTAATTATCTAACTTTATATTGCGATTGTTTTAAAATATATAATACGTTGCTAATATAATTTAGAATAAGCAAAATCAATTTTAATCAATTTTTTTACAAACAAAAAGTACTTAAAGTATTGGGTTTTTTTTGTATTTGCAATTGCAAATATATAACAATAAAATATATATTGCTAGCATATCTTAATTAAAGATTAGCCTGACCGTCGGGCTCGATTTCGCGGGGGAATCGCTAAGTAATCGGGCTCGGGAAGCTTAACTTTCAAAAACCTTAAATTTAAAAAAATTCCTAACTTTCTTGTATTTTATACGTATTTTATCAAAATTACGTTGTTCTGTAGAGAATTTAGCGTGCTTTCAAAAAAAAAAGAATTACTCGATTTAGACTAGTTTGCGTAGCGTAATTAACTAATTTGGCTTCGGGTTGAACGAAGAAGTCTGTCCGAATCCTTGGGTTGGACAAAAAAAATATGTTCGACCCGATCACACTATTAAAGATAGAAAAGAGTAGAACTACAAAAAACAATAAATATAATAAATATAAAAAAATCACTAGATATATACAATAACGTTATTGCAACATTGCGTATAATTTTAATTATTAAACTATTAGATTAATTTCAAGTTACAATATTGTTAAAGTTCGAAAAGAACAAAAAAGAACACAAAAACTTAAAAAAATATATAGATAAATTTATTTTGAAGCGAAAATTTAGCTCTAGATTAAAACTCTAATAATTTGAAGAGCTAGAAATTTTATATAAGAAAAGATTTATAGTATGTTGTTAGTAAAAAAAAGTAGAATTAATTGAGCTTAAAATGTAGTTACAAATGTTAAAAACAAATATTTTGAAATTATTAAAAAGTGCAAAAAGTTTATTTAAACAAATTTTTTAGACAAATTTTTAATCTGCGAATTTTATTATTAAAATCTATCTATTTATCTAAGTAGAAATCAAGAAACATTATCAATTATAACGTTTACAATTTATTTGACTTGTAGAAAGAAAAAGATTGTAGTTAATGCAATATCGACAAATAAACAAAGTATCTTTAAAGCGCTTTTGCAAAGAATTTAACTAAGCAAGAAAACTATAATTACAAAAATTAAAAAAATAAGAATGCTCTTAATCGAACAACGCGAATAATAGTCTAAACATACAAAGATCGACTATTTTTGTTTAAATATCTCTATTAGAAAAGATGAAACAAAAAAAATTAACTTTAAAAATCAAGTATGTTAAGTCTTAAAGAAACGTCTTGAAAGCAATTAAGCTAGGATCTGCTTGGGCTTCGAAGTCGCACTCGTGACTGTCAAAAACCTCTATAAGTTCGAGAAAATAATTGCTAATAATATAATTTTTTAAAAAGAAAATAAAAATTGCGTTTAATATAATTAATAAGTATATATGTTAGCGCAATGTTGTATTAAGTTTGCTCTAAAGTAAAAACAATTTATTATTGAAAAATCTCGAAAAGGTAATAAAAAAAATAAGAAATAAGAAACAAACAAAAGCTTAAACAAAAAATAGCTAAATACAAATAATTAAAGATGTATTTTTAATTATAATATATATATTATTATGCAAAAATATTATTATTGTATTATTAAAGCGAAAGCTTACTAAGAATATAAAAATAATAATATAAATTAAAAGAAATTCGAAAATTAAAAATTAAAAAAGTGCAAAAGATAAATGCAAAAGAAATTATAAATTTAATACAAAACTTAATTATTATAAGCGCATTATTAATGTGTCAAAATATATTAACAATTAGATAATACAAAAGAATAATAGTTTTTCAAATAATATACAAAAACAATAAAAAGATACTAAAGCAAAACAATTTTTAAACAAAAAAGATCTTGATAGTAACAGTTTTGTATTAAGAATGCGTTAACATAATAATATACAAAATAAGAGTAAAATATATACTTAAAAATATAAAAAAAGAGAGACTTAAAACGCTTTAGAATATTTGTACAAAAATATATTTAAATCTAAAAATAAATAAGATATAATAATTTATTAAAGACAATTATAAACAAAAGTATATCTCGATAATAATTTAAATAGTTAGCGAGAAAATAGCAAATTATCTAATTTAATTCGAAATTACGCATAAATCTTAAATTAAATTAAATTAATATTACAATAAAAATTGCAAAATACAACAATGTTTAAAGTATTAAAAGTATAAGCACATTATATATAATTGTAAAAACAAACAAAGATACAAATATTACGCAAGAAGTATTGTATAATTAAATGCGCAATTAATAAAAAGTAAGCAAAGTAATAATATAACTTATGCAAAGAAAATTATTAAACATTTAATTTAAAATACTTTAAAAGATAAGTAAAAAAACAAAGAATTAAAATAATAAAATAAGCTTATTAATTTATTACACAATAAGAATAATTAAATAAGCAATAAAGATAAGCTTAGAAATCTTGTTATAATATTAAGAATTATTACAATATTTATAACAATAATAGATAAAAGTATTAAACGCAAGCTAAAGATAAGCAAGTTATTAAAGATTTCGATTTTTTCGAATATTAATATTGTGTTAACGAAGAGCGTTATAAAACAGCTAAACAAAAAAAGTTGCTTAAAAATTTCTTTATTTAGTTGTTTGTTTCTTAAAAGCTAGAGTAACGCTAACAAAATAACAAAAAGTAATATAAAAACAATATTATTATCAAAGATAAAAATTATATTAATACAAAGAACGTCAATTAAGAAGAAACTTTAATAATAGAACAATTAAAATTTCGAATATTACAATATAACTAGACTAATTGCGTCGAATTAGATTATTGAGCTTAAGTTAGATTTTTAACTTGTTAAGATTTAATTTAGATTAAAAATTTCGAATTAAATAATCGAGTTAGATTAGAGAATAAATATAAAATACTTAGTTGAATTTCTAATTCGACTTGTTAAGACATAAAATATTTAGATTACTTTTAAAAAAGTGCATTATAAATTTGATTTTTTAAATTATTTTTTTAGTTTTTTAGTAATATTATATAATAATGTATTAAGATAATATATTTGTACGTTTTTATTTTTTAAATTATTTTTAGTAAGTTAAATAATGCAAAATATTTTTAAAATAGAAAATCTTAATATTTTGATATTATTTTCGATTGCTTAATAGATCGAGTCGAGAACTCAAATTAAATTGTAACTCAAAATTAATTTTAAGTTAAATTAAGAAATAGATATAAAGTATTCGAATTAAATTACAATATTAATATAAAAGCTTAACTCGACAATTGGTTTTTATATAATATTTACAAATTTAAAGACAAAATAATAATAACGTTATTACAAGAAAAGAAAATACAAAAATACAATATATTAATAATATAAAAATTGTAATGCTTTTGCAAAAAAGTGAAAATCTATAATTTTAGTTACGTTAACTTTGCGTTAAAAAATAATAACAAAAAAATATACTTTTATATTAACAAACGCATTAATAGCAATAACTAATACGCAATTTAGTATTTCAAAAATATAAATATAATAACGCTTTAAAGGAACAAAAAATAAAATAATAAAATTACTAGCGCGTTGTCTATAAATATATATAAAGTATACAATTTGTTCTCGAGAAATTATAACAAAAACTATAATAAAAGAAATTTATTATAAGTGCAATAAGTAATAATAATATTTAAAGAAAGTGTAATTGTAAATAATTTTAACTTATATTATTTCTCTTAAACAAGTTTATTCTATTCTCGACAATGAATTTTGTCTAATAATTTATTAAATATTATAAGAAATACTAGCGCAATACTAGCGCTTTTACAAAACATTATTATAAGAAATTATTAAAAAGTAAAAATTATAATAGATTTAATCTTTATAACAATTAACTTAGCTAACAAATTAATATATTGCGAGATTAATAACAAAATAGAAAATTTCTTAAATTATTTTTTAATAAAAACAATATTAAACTTCGACGTACAACAAAAGTTATCGAAACGCTCTTAAAAATAATAAAAGAATATAAATATAGATTTTTTTTATAATATGTTAAGCAAGTATTTATTAGTATTTTTGTTAAACAAGTTAATAAAACATCGATGTATTAATAAGTTTACAATAAAGTTGTTTAATATTTTAAAAAAGATAACAAAGAAATTTGTATTATAAGCGAAATTTTACAAAATAATTAAGTACAAGTAATTTAAGAATTGCATATAGATAATAAAAGAGACAAGATATTTATAATAATAAGATTAAATATTAATTAATTAAATAAAATATATTAAGATATGCAACAACAAAGACAAGATATTAAGAAAATACAAAAGAGAAAAAATTTGTTTAGCAATACAAGAATTAAAAGATTCTAATAAGAAGTTCTTTAAAAACGCAAAATAAGTTAGAAGCGTTATTAACAAAATATTAACGCAAATCGCAATTTTATTTCCTAAAAGTTTGTTTGAATGAAAAGAGCCTTCGCTTGCGACGTTGTCTATCGTCGCTTTTTGCTTCTCTTGCATCGCTCTAAATTTAAACTACTTCGACATCTTATTTCTTTTACACTTTTTCCATAGCGATCGAGTAATTCATTCTTGTTCATGTTTGTTATTACGATCAATTCGATTATCTTAAAATTAACAATTAACTAATTGACGAAATTGTTATCTAAGATAATTGAGATCAAATAAAAGATCGCTTGTTGTCTATTGTTTTCAATTATAAAAATCTAGTATCTCTTGTTTGAAACATAAATTCAAATATCTTTAATTCCTCACTATATTGTTTCACTTTTGCATTGACAATGTTCTCTTATTCGCATTTGTTTACTAGAAATGACTCGTCGCAAAGCTTGTCGTTTAAAAGAGGCATCACAAGATACTTCTAATTAGTTCGACTTTCTATAATAGCGTTTCGAAGACGCAAAGAAAGTATTGCGTCGAATTAACTTTTACATAAATACAACGCAATGTTACATCGATCGAATAATTAAGTTGTGAAAAAAGTAAACAACATTTAAACAAAATTAACAAGAGAATTTACTAAAATCTTATTCAAACAAATATTGTTACTCTTGTCGCCCTTCTTTTAACTCTTATGCGAAAATGCGCGATTGCGATTCAACTTGTATGCAAAACTTTCTATTGTAAATGTTGAAAAAATACGAAATCAAGAAAACTAGTTCGATCTTAATCTATTGACGTCAATTGAGTCAAGTATATATTATCTAGACGAACACGCGCATGAAATCCAAGATATTAAAGAATATCTTTGTGATTAGTTTTGTCGCTATGATTCTTTGTTGCTATTGTTAACTAGCTTGCAATTTATCGAAATTAACTTAATTCAAGAGTATCAATTTAATAATTTTGAAGAAATTAAATCTACTTTGAACGCTCAAGATTTTCTTAAGCTTTTTTAATATTATTGACTTAGTAATACGAATGTGTTTGCTACAAAGTTGCAACGCGTGCAACTAGCATCTATACTTTTAGCAACTACTTTTATAGACTCTAGATCTTTAGCTCTTTTAACGATCAAATATTGTGATTTAGATTTATTTTTATTGCGCGATCTCATTAATGAATTTCTCATTATAATGCTTCGAGTAACATTGATCAAGATCAAAGATTAGGCGAAAAGAAAAAAATTGTAAGTTTCTTTAAGATGTTATATTTGACGTCGATTACTAAATTTTGTGTTAGTAAGTTATACATCTTTAATTTGAACAATAATTTAACATTCTATATCGTATTTTACTTTATTGCGTTCGTCTTTTACGATAACGTTTTCGCAACTTAAGACTTAACGTCTTTAAATCTTTTCTTTAATTTAAATTTTATCAATAACAAATGTACGTTAATCTCGTAAAAAAAGAAAAAGCTCTTAACTTTAATCTTTCGCTCTATTAAGAAATTTAAAGATGAAGCTCATGTCTTTGCAAACGAGAGTCTATTTTACTAAATCTATTATGTTTAAGTAAAGCGTCTCGACGAAAATCTAAGCTTTTTAAAGATACTCACAATCTATTGTTTGCGTCGAACGACTAACAACGTTATTAACAATACTTCATTTTGTTCTATTTTCTTTTTAAGCTACTAACAAACGCCTTAGACGACAATAGATTCAACGATATTATTCGCAATCTTGTAATGAATTATAGCAATTTCAAGATATTCGAACGAAGTTATTTGTTACGTTAAATTCGCTACAATACTTAAGTTACTTATCTTGAACGTAATTTTAATTAATTGCTTATTTAAGCAATTAATCGTATAAGTCGTTTGTAAGATTTACATCGATCTAGAAAGCTTAATAATTAACAACGAGAACAAGTAAGACGTAGCAAAATCATTTAGAATTTGTATGTCGTTTAACAAAGCTTGTCTTAAGAGATTTATAATAGTTTCGACACTCTTAAGAAGGCGAAGACGAAGAATTTGTCGCTTCACGTAAAGTATGTTCGAATTTAACGTCTTCTTGTGATTATTATTTGTGTTGAAGAACGCTTTTTTCTTAAAGCAACGCGACAAAAGTACAATAAATAGATCTTAATTAATAATATTGAGCGACAACTTAGTGACGCAATAGTTAGAATAAATATCTCATTAACTATTTATGAGCGATCGTAATTTACATTCTTGAAGAGATCTTAAATAGAAAAAACATTGTTTTTCGAAAAGTCGTCTATGCTTCTTCTTAAGAAAAATTCAAATTAACGAATTCTATTTATAAATAACTTGATCGCTCTATGTGAGCGACGCGAACGTTGTACTTTAAGCAAACGTTGCGAAGATCGAAATATTAAAAGTAAAAGCGATAAGTCGAAAGAAAAGAAGCTTGCGACGTTCGAGTTGTATTTTGTGCGATGTAAATTATATTAATGTTTTTTCTATCTAGATAGCGTCAACTTAGCGAACGACGATTGTTGTTATAATTTTGTTATTCGCTATTTGCTTAGACGACATTTGCAACGTTGTTATGTCAAACAATTATAAAGAAGCAATAATATATATTGTTTACATTCTTATGTTAATTGCGTTAGATTAATTTTTAAAGATTTAAAACATTTTAAGAATTACGTCGTCTAAATACATTTTGTGAAAATGTAATAATTTGCTATTAAGCGCTTTGTATATTTTCACTATTTTTAGTTTATTAATGATAAATTCTTATTAACTTTTTGCGAAAACAAATTCTTGATATAATGCGTTAACTATGTGCTAGTCATGTCACTTTTAATGTACGCGCTCACAAATGACTTCTTAAGCTCAAAAAAAACATCTTTTTTTATGAATTTTCCCTCGACTTATCTTTGCTCAATTAGATTATGTTATCTTTTATAATAGCATGAATTAGACGCATTTTATAAGATTAGCACACATAACATTCTTATATAAAATTGATCACTTATTAATAGTTCTAGAAGCAATAATGCTTTGCATAATTATTATTTTTTTTGCTTCAAACTTAATACTTCTACTAAGTCTACTTCGCCTATATTGTATCGATGTGTGCTATGTTTGCTTAACGATCACTTTGCTATTTCTAGATATGATTTCGTCTTAATTGAAGGATTGAAATTACTTATTAAGTTATGTTCTTAACTCAAAAATCAAATTAATTTAAGACGAAGAGTAAATCGCGACAAGTTGTAGCACGACGTCTTAAAGTTAAGCAACGAAGAAGCGTGCAAAAGATGTATTAAAAACGAAAAATTATCTTAATAAAGAAGACTCATAAGTTAGGAAAGCTATGCGAAGTTAATATTGCAATCATTATTTATCAAAATGATTAATATTTTATTTATTGCTTAATGAATTAATAATTATAATTGTTATTAATGAATTAAATTGTAAGTGAGATGCTAGTCTTATAGTTATTGCTAAAGCTAACTAGAAGTAGAAGATTTTATATTTATTGTCTAAGAACTTGCTATTTTAAGACTTAAAAAAGAGACGACTTACGTCTATTATAAAGGAATCAAACAATGCTAAGAACAAAGAAGCAACAAAGAGACACTTCAATTAAATTGCGAAAATTGTCGAAATGTGTTTTAATTATTATGATTTTTGCTTATGTTGTCACATAGACTTGTAATAACAACAATCTTTTCGCACAATGCAATAAAAATATTATATCTTCTTTCATTTCTTTTAATCTTGTTTTGTTCGTCGTTGTTCTCTCTTTTATTGTCGCTATATTTTGCTTTAGATTAACAAAATAAGTTGCGAAAGCTTTGAACGTTTACTTTATAACTTATTTTAATGCAATCAAGAGAGAACGCAAACTTAAGCGTAAATAACTAAAAGAAGAAGCGCACGAAAAAGACTTACGAATTAACAAAAAAGAGATAAGAAGTAAGCTTTGCAAATTTTGAGATGCAATCTTATTACTATTATTTTATTATTTTTCGCAATTAAACACAAAGCTATCTAAACTATAATAACGTTAAAACACGTCGTATACATCTAAGTCTTGTTAAATAAAAAGTCTAATATGTTGAAAGCTATAAATTAGTTCTATACCTAGTATAGCGTATATATATTGCTAGGAACAAGATCAAGCGACAAAATTATCATAATTGCACATCACAAATTTTGCTCTTAAAGTAAATCAAGAGCATAAGAATATCGCTATTAATGTTTTTTCGACAAGAGATTATCGTTAATCTAATAGCATCGTTTATTATCGAAATCTTGTCAAGAAAGTAATTTTTCCCTTTTGTCTTCGCTTCGACTTGCACTATTTTACATATCATAAATCTTTAACATCGTATTTTAAAATCGTAAAACTATCGTTTTATAAATCGAAATCGTGTTTAGTAACAACTTGTTCGAAAAGTCGTTTTGCGTTAAAGTGATATAATTGTTCTCTTAATAGCGAAGCGCAACATAAGCTTCAATCGACGTTCGCAAAACTAAATTGTTCTTCGTCTAATTATAAATTTGTTAAAACATCATGTAAATTAAAATTGTAAATAAAATCTCTTGCGCTAATCTATCGTTAAAGAGAAGAAAATAAATCATATTTTTGTCGCTAAATTTAAGCAAGATGCGAAGAACTATTTTAATTAGCTTACGTCTAATATTGGTCTACAAGTGAACGAATTATTGTTACAAGAGAATCTTGCAATCTAATTAACTTGATCATCTTAATTAATTATAGAGATTTGCTTTATTTAAGAGTGACTAATAACGTAGCTAAGCGAAGTCAAACACGTAAATATAATAGATTTAAGATTGAACATAATGATGCATAGCACAAAGATAAAGAGCGAAAGCATTTCTCTTTTATATTATATCATTGTCTATTTAGCAAATTGAAGCGCGCGCATTGTCTACAACTAAAAATGAATAAATCATTAAACGTGTGTTGCAAGCTAAATGGAATTAAATTCTTTTATTAAAAATTAGTTTGTTCTAGAAATCTAGCGTGTGAGAACATTAGCAAAGTCTAGTCTTATGAAGTTCTTAGACTCTTAAATTTCTTAAATCTTTTTCATTTCTAGTCTTTAGCAACGTTCATGATTATTATAGTCTTACGAGAAACAACTTTTTGTACGATTACAATGCTTAGTCTCTACGAGCGTCTAAAACATTTAATTTCCTAAGAATTATAAAATTATAGTTATTATTCGTTCCTAGAAAATTACTTCTTTTAATAGAACGACGATCTCGTTTTCTTTAAAGACAAACTAGAATGATCTAATTTGTTCTTCGTATTTTTATTCATTGCTAACATCTTGTTTGCGTAAGAGATTAAATGAGATTCTTAATAAATTATGAAGACTAAAGTTGCACTTTGTTCTACAATACAATAAAATCATTATTATTATCGTTATTTAAGTCTATGTCTTAATATTCGAGAATTTCTCTCTTTGACAAAGTTATTTTCTTAAAAAGCACATTCGTTACGCGTTGCATAATCTAAAATGCTTTTATTACTTTATTGTGAAATTCGAACATAACGTTACGTGACTCTTTATAGTAGACAATTTCTTGACGTAAATATCTATTCTTTTGTATTAGATCATCGATAAATCTCTAAAATTTGCGACAACGAAAATCTTTTATCTCGTAAAGATTAACAAGAAGCAAATCTAAATTAAAGAAGATTTCGTCGCTCTTCGCAATGCGCGCATCGAGATTAATAATTTTAAGAGAACTTTAATTTTGATGTTAACAACTCATAATAAAGAAGAGTTTAAAACTAGTAAAAAGAAATTATTCGTAATTAAGACTAACTTGAGATTGTTAACGACTAAAGAACACTAAAGTACTCTTAGAATTAAGTTAAGATATTTACATAAAGAAGAATAATACATGTTTTAAAATGTTCTATTGGCAAGAAAGCGCTTAGAGCGTACATAGATTTAAGAAAGAAAGAAAAGAGAATTAAATGTTTAATTTCAAATTTAGATTTTTAGACGAACGATCATTATCTTAACTTGGCGCTTTTATTGTTGCACTTTAGCAACGACGTATTTGAAGTTTTTAATCGTTTTCTTATTGTTTACTAATATTCTTCTCAAATTTTTTATGTTCGCGACAATGAAGAGACGACTCACAAAATTTCTCGAAAGCGCTAATCGAAATATTTTTAGCAAAAGATTTAACGACGTGAACACTTAAGAGTCACGATCTATACGCAATGTTCTTAATATTTTCGATTATATTTATGTTAATTCTAGAATGCGTTTATCAACTTTTTCGCTAAAAGCAAATCTTAATTTCTAGCAATATTAGCTAGTCTTGCCCCTTAAACAACCTAGAAATCTAGCATGTCACTCAAAGAATTCATAAGAAAGTCACTATGTTATTTTTATCGTAACGCACATGAACGAGAACAATCGCGTAATCGTAGCGCATTAGAACGAGTCGCATCACACAATTGTAACGATCAAGAAACATTAACTAAAGATTAACGAATTAGTGAAGCGATTTATTTTATGCAATTATATAAACATTGTAAATCTACTAGAGATCTTTTACGATAATAATTTCGTTCATATGATATACGAATGAATAAACGTTATTTTAATCAAGATTTAGTCTACATTTCTTAGAAAGTTATTCGATTTTTATATTGTCGTCATTTGTAAAAAGATAAAGTTGTTCGCAATACGAAGTTTTAATCAAGAACTAATAATTTGTGTCTAGATTCTTCAAGATCTTCAATACATTTATGAGACGCTTCATATTATGCATGATGCACTAGATGTTTATAATGTTATAATTAATAAAGTTGATCAAATTAAAATTTGCAAAACAATCATGATTAAAAGATTGTACATTGGCTAACATTGTATAGTAAATATTGGGCATAACATGTTGCAAAATATCACAATAAAGAATGATAAGCGCCTAGATCTTAATGTTGTGAATTAATTAATAATTTAATTGATGAAAATTAAGACGAGTTTCAAGAATTTCCAAGCTTAACGTTTAACTAACCCTAATGCTTAAAATTTGCCAATTAGATAGTTTTTTAAGATGATTTTTGTCTCGATATTGTAAATACTCTTAAATGTATAATATCTTCTTAGAAAAGATCTTATCTCGTTAAGCTAGTTATCTCAAGATCTTTTTCTAGAATTTTCGTCAAACAATTATTGTTTGAAGTTGCTAGTGTTGATCACGAAAAAATTAATGTAAAGAGACTAAAACATTTGTATAAAATAAAGGCGAGTTGTATTAAATTAAATTGATAAACGAGAAATTAAATCTAACTTTATTTCTAATTTAAAATCGTAATTTGCACGATTAAGTAACATGCTATGCACAAAGACATCAAGAGAAATAGAATTGTCGAAGTTTGTTTTTGAATTTCTTATAGAGCGAACAATAAGATCGATCTTAATTGTTTATACAATTTGCGCAATACGAGTGATCACATCTTAGAGACGTATTAATATCGTTAATATATATATGGAATATTGTGACACGCGAGAAGCAAAATTGTTAATGATAAGATTTTGAAAAGTCTAGTATCTTTTGTTTTGCTTAACTTTGTGTTTGACTTCTAAGTTTATCACAACTTGTAGTTTGACTTAATTCTACTAACGATTTATTTTGATTTTATCAAAATTACGTTTAAGTTTACGCTTTTCTCGTTGCGTTAAGATTGTCGCTTTGTATAGAAGCTATACAAGATTAAGAATTTAATCGTTGCTTAATTGTCTTAGTTTGCTTCATTAAACTTGTTGCGTATTGACAAATTAATCAAACAAATACAAATTCTAATAAGTGACTTTATTATCAAAATAAGATGATTAACAATAGAAAAGAGAATAATTTAAGCAAAGACCTAGCTTCATATTTAAGATATTAGATTTGTTGTGATTGCAATTGTTGTAATCTAAATTGTCGTCATACTATTAAGCGTTGTTGCGAGTGTTATAATATCTAATTACAATGTTTTGATTCTAAATTTTAGCGTTAATATTTATTACGTCTTTCTTGATTTTTATAGTATTCTTTGACATTATTGTTAGAGACTAGTAATGAAAGTGATGCAATTATCTCATTTGCTAAGTTGTTCGAACGAGAAAGACCAAAAGATTATCTAAAGATAGAGGCGCCATCTTTTGAATCATTAAGTATCATTAACATAATAGAGATTTTTGCAAGAATTTCGAGAAAATCAAGAGATTAAGCTTAATTAAATAGAAGTTATAAGACAAAAGACGATGCAATTGCTTTTTAGCAAAAGAGCACATCTATTCTTATACTTACAATGTAGAACATAGCTCGTTGGCTAGCTTTTCAAAAATTAACTCGTACAAAATTTAGTTTAAGCATCGATTAATTTTCTTAAGTTTTGACGTTAGTTACTTGTGTCGAAGCATTGTCGACGCAATGACTTCAATAATAGTTGTCGAATTACTAATTTTAACACAATTAACAATGCATGACTTTCTTGAATTGTATAATTTAATAGCATCGTTTATTCGAAGCTTCTTTAATACTATTTGTGAAAATCTTTACGCATTGATAATTTAGTCGTTACGAACGTTTTGTCGCTTCGTGCGTTTTATGCTTGCAAGACACTAGACTATTACGATTGATCGACGTTTTATAAAATCTATGTGCATTAATAATCTCGCTATCACAAGCGTCTTAGTACGTTAAACGTTTTAGATAAAAGAGATATCTTGGCGTTACGATTAATGACGATCTTCTAAAAGTTGTATACATAAACGATTTCGCCATTACGAACGTCTTGTTAGTTCGAATGTTACATTTATGCAAAACATTAAGCTATTACGATTGATCAACGCTTTTAAAAAGCTATGCGCGTTAATAATTTTGTCATTATAAGCGTGTTTGTACGTCAAGTGTTTTAAGTAAAAGAAATATTTTGACGTTACGATTAACAATAATGTCTTGGAATTTGTGTGCATTAATAACTTCGTCATTACGAGCGTTTCATAAATTAGAGGCGCAAAATTGTCACGACTAGCTAAGATCTCTCGAAAATCTATAAGTATCAAGAATCTCGCCACTTCAAACGTCTCGTTAAAGAAGATTCTCTATATTCGAAGAAACGAGACTCTCTCGACATTAAATAATTTGTCAAGAGACATTTTAAAGTGTCAATAATAAAGAAATGCGAACAAATCTAATAGAAAGAACTAAGTTATGTTGTTGGCTTCGCGACAATACTTTTCGCATCATTTTATTTCTAATTAGTTTCTATTTGTCTCTATAGATTCGTTTATTATAGCATAAAGAGACATGTCGTTTTGTCACTACTTGCTTATTTCTAGTTTCTTCACTTTTAATATGTAGTAATACTATGACGAAGACTCTACGTTTATGTGTAATACGAAAGCGTCATATCTTGAATGTTCGTAAACGTCATATTAATTCGAAAAAATCTTCTTGACTTAAATAGAATAGCGTCTTCTCGTAATTAAAGCTAGGTCGCAAAGCTCGCTATAACTCTTCTTTTTATTTCTAAATTATTGACAAGATCAATTGAACATCGTGAGAGATATTTTGGAAACGAAGAAAAAGATTGTAATTCTTAACGACGTCGACATTTCTATAAATTCTAAAGATATATTACGATGTTAACGTCTTCGATTATCAACGTTCACATATTTTATAGTTTTTATCTTTAGACAATGAATGCGAAACGTCTTCGACATTTTTATCTTTAACACAAAAGATTTTACGCGTCGTTTCCTCGCGATAGTTATGAAATTATAACAACAATGTTCGTTAATTACTACAAGTCTCTTTTATCGTTACATTAATCATTTTATTTAGTAAGATTATCTTGTACATTAATACTTGCAAAATGTGAACTAAATTAAGAATTAACTTTTCTCGCTATCTATTGTCGAAAAGTTCTAGACTCAAAATTTGAAAAAAAAAAATTCAAAAATACAAATCAAAGAATCGTAATTTTTGACGATTTATCTTTATGATCGACTAAATCTTATGCGTTGTCACAAGTGTAACGCATTATTTTTCACAATTGCAAAGCTCTTGCAAGATTCAACTCTTTCTTTATGTTTAACTTGTTATTAAGTTAACGAATGTCGTCTTATTTAAAGTAAGCGAGCACTAAGTTTTGATTAACTACGACTCGATATTCTATTGTACAAGAAAAAGAGTCTAAATTAAGACGCTATTAAACGTGTTTGTGCGAATAACATTCGCGTTAGAATTGATGCGATGCTAGTTAATAAAACAAGAATGAAGATTTCTAAAACGAAAAGACTTGCAATCGAGTTATGTTAATTGATCAAAATTTCGTTAATTAAAAGAGCGACGATTTAGATTAACAAAAATTTATCGTCAAGTATATATTAGCTATTGTTCAATGTTCTTTTGAGAGAAGATTGCGATAATGTTGTAGACATAAATGTCTTTAACAATTCGAGAGCAAAGAAATTGTTTAGTAAGTTCGCCATCAAGTAATGCGATAAACGTTAAATAATCTAAAGCACTACGTTAACTAAAGTGTTAACGCAAGATATAACGCAAGTAAAATCTATCACGACAATGTAACGTTTGAGGAAAGTTAATTTAAGCTCACATAGTCTATTTTTGATTAATGTAGTAAGTCGTATACTTGTATTCTTTAATCACTACATATACTAAAATTTGATCTCTTCAATTCTATAAGAAGAAATGCTTAATAACATCATTTAAAAAAATGCTTAAAAACACTTTGAAAAGCATTTATAATGACGACAATAATAAGTTTATCGTTAATTTAAGACTCACAATGTTGTTAACGATGTCTCTTAAGTTAATGTAACGTCAACAATTATTTTTTCGATCTTGTAAAGTTAAGACAAAACAACATGAAATTAAGAATTAGAAATTAAAGAATAATGTTCTTATTCTATTGTAATTATCATTATTGTAGAACTTAAGTTTTGTCAATAAGAATTAAAAAGTTATCTTTTACGAGAACATAGAACAATTATGTAACAAAAAAATGAACAACTCTTTATTGCTCGCTTACTAGTTTGAAATTACGAGACTAACATAATTTAGACAAGTTGTTGCTTTAACTAAGATTACGAAGATTACTTTATAGATAATAAGCTCGCTTCTTAAGTTCTAGACACAATCGATTATTATTTTAAAAACAATTTTTCGTTTTTACGAAACTCTCGTTTGTCGCAATAAAACTTTTAAACCTTAAGACTTGCTATGTTAAAATACTTGTTAATTAATTTATCGCTTTTAGACGAAATTCGAAACAAAATTTATTAGCATTTGTTATTTTCGTTCTTTTTAACAAGTTCGAACGATCATTATTATGACATTTGTGAAATTGTTGAAGTCTTTAACGAAATTCAACTAGAAATACGCTCAATATATTATAGTTAAACGACATGGAAATTCGCAAACGCAAGAGTTGTTATTAGATTCTTCGTCAACTTAATCTTTAATTTGTTTTCGCATATTTGCATTCTAGTTTTATAATGTTATCTCTTAACTCGTAGTTTCGAAAAACAATTGAACGATTAACTAAAAAATTGCTAGAATCTAAGAAGCTTAAAAGTTTGCGTCTTGAAGACTTTTATATGTAGCAAACTTCATTTGCGAGAAAACACTTATTATTAAAATGCAACAAATTTAAAACTTAAACGTCTTCAAGATTTACAAGCATTTAACATTTGTATTTATAATAATCTAAACGATAATTACAAATGAAAGTAACGATTTACGAAATTCGATCTATTTTTATCTTTTTTTAAATCATTTATTTTCGATTTCTAGTTTGCTTCGTTAAGAGTAATTATATTATCGTTGATTACATCGTCGAGTCGTTGATTAATTCAAAAACAACAACAAAACTTGGCAAAATAACATATACGACAATAAAATGTTGCTCAAAGAATCAAATTCTATTAAGAAAGATTTAAGACTAGCTATATTATAACACGTTTTAAATGCAAGTTTTTAATCTATTGATAACTAGTAGATGTAACTAATTAAAATATAGCGAATGCTTATGTTTAGTCTTAACAACATCATTCTTTTTATTTATAAAAATCGACTACATTAAGCGACTAGCTTATAGCTACTTTTCTTTTTATGATTGCGTTTAGATTTCTTTTCTAATACGTTGCACATTGTTTAATCTTCTAAGTAGCTACACATCAATACGACAATGCAAAATTCTCTTAAGATCGAGCAAGAATTAAGAGATGATTGTTGTCAACAATTCGATCGATAAATTTGTAGAAAAGCGTCTTAAGTTAATTCTTGTTACCAAGTTAATATTGAAGAAAAACAAAATTTATGTTGCGTGCGTTTTTTAATTCTTGTGAAAGATCGCAAGCTTCTAGCACATATGATTAAAATTTTTATTTCATCTATCTAATAGCGTATTTAACAAATTAAAACTTTAAATGTTTAACAAGTGTTCTACATCTTTTAATAAAAATATAATTTCTCTCTTTTATAAATTTAAAATTGCAATGATACGATTGTTAATTATGAACAATATTTTTAGCGCTTTATTACTTATAGCTTCTAATGTTTCTTCGAGAATTGATCGAAAACAATTGATTGCAATCTAAGAAATAATTGTTTGTAACAAAAAAGATTTTAAGAAGACATAAAGCGACAAATAAACACGTTAAAGATATAATAACATAAGATAATTTTTTGTCTCTAAGCGATTAATTTAATTTCTTTTGTCTTAAGTTAAAAAACAATACTTGAGCTTTAATCTAGAATAGATATAAACTTGTAAATTATAGTTTGAAACATGACGCATTCTTATCGCTCTCAAACTAGTAAAATTCACGCTATAAAGAATTCTAGATTCTACTAAATTCGAGAGAGAGATTAAATAGAATTTAGAAGCGATTTTGTCAAACGAAGATATTAAAATTAGAGCGACAATTCTTTTTCACACTCTTATAAGTCTAGTAAGTGGCAAAAACGATTACGATTGCTTTGTTAAAATCGTGTTCGCATCTAAAATTCGTTGAACACAATAAATAACAACTAAAGTCGACTAAGTATGTCTTGAACGTCACAAAGATTGTAACAAAATTAGCTAACAATCTACGACCTACTAAATCGTATGCGTCTCTTAAGTTAATAGATTTCTTGTTTTGAGCATTCTACTTTAAGAAACATATAGATTGCAACATTAAATTATTAAAGAATTTAATTATTAAATCTTACGATTATCTACTTTGCGATATGTTTATCTCGAAAAATTTATTTTATCTTCTTATAATATTAGTCTAGTCTTTTATTTATTAATAATTGTTTATGTCGAGTTAAGTAATAGCTATGTAGAGATTTATGACGAAATCTTTCTAATGCTTGACAAACGCCACGAGTAAATCGTTGAACACGCGTTGTTTCGTAAGTCTACGTAGAAGCGCTAAAAGCTTTCTCTAATTCTTGTACACGTATTGAATGATAAGCTAAGATATAATTCGTTCGTAAATAGTTATAACTTGTTTGTGAATCGTCGTAAAATCGCAAACGTTAAGCAAATAACGTCAAAGAATTTTTTAAATTTCGAAAATAATCGATGCAATTAACTTAATTTGTTCTATCTTATAGTGTAAGAGATTTTCGAACAAAGAATGCTTAATAGATTTCATATGTTAAAAGACTTCTTAAATAAAGATCAAGATTACTTGTTTCTTAATATTGTATTTCGTCGCTTTTAGAATGTACATAATTAAACGATTGTTAATTAGAATTTCGTTAATTTGTATCTTTGCAAATGCAATAATTTTAACAATGTTGCTTGAAACATAATGTTAATTAACTAGAAAATCTAGAAGATTAAAAATGTCTTTGTGTCTCTTTAAATCAATGTCGCTTTACAATTGTTACAACATTAATATAAGAAAGTCTTATTAATCTTAGATAACTTAATTGATTCTTTTATATTGCACATTCTAGAACAAGATTAAGTTCAAAAAGCTAAAATAATAATTTCTTAATTAAGTAAATATTCTTGTGCCTTATATAGATTTGCGACAAGTGTACGTTTTAAAATGTTAATTACTAATAATTTTTAAAGTTAATAACATTATCTAATCTTGATGTCGCTAAATATTAATAAAGTTGACTTTATTTGTAGCAATCTATGAAGCAACGCATGATCAAGAGAGTTAAGATTAACTAAATGAAAAGATTAAGCACAAAGCGTCGAATACAAGAAGAAAGAAGCTTCACGTTATTCATTTCGTAACAAGACTAATTTATAACTTTTTGTGTAATTAAGATTATTTTAATCTTTAATCGCTACGAAGATTTATTGAAGAAAAATGTTCAAGAAGTCGAATCAATACTATTAAATTGTCGCGAAATATCTATGGAAGCAAAGCAACTTAACGTGTTGTTTAATGAAACAAAATCTTTTGTGTCTTGTACAAATAGTTATAATAGAATACTTTTAAGACTAGGAATCAATAAATCTCTAATTTAACATAACGATCAAAAACCTTCCATTGCATTGATCGAAAATGATCGTACTATAATTTTGCTTATTAATTAGAAATGTTGCGTCGATTTACGAGAACTTGCTTATCGTTTAAACTATTATCGAAGCGATTGCAAGTCATTCTAATTAAATTATGACGCTATTATTTAACAATATTATACAAAGCCTTAATTTGTTAACGCAATACATTGTTATTTCGCTAGAGAACGCGACAACACTACTAGTGATAAAGAAGAATGTAGCATTGTATGTAAGAGCGAAAAAATATAAAGCAACAATTATTTGTGCCAAGTAATGCATGCTTGTGAAGTGAATTAATCTTCAAATTATTATCAAGAAATTGCGAAAGAGAATTGTGCGAAACAAAAATCAAATTAATAAGATTTCTCTATTACTTTATTGCAATCTTTATAGCTTTCTTAATTGCGATTGTTAACATTACATTAGAAAGACATCTTTAATAAATGTTATCTAGACTTATCGAAAGCTAGCGCTTTGAGTGCAAATAAAATTAATCTTAGACATGAAATTGAAAGCCAAGATAAGAAAATTGAGACAACAACTTAAACGTTAATTGCACAATGTCTCTCTAAAAATAGAATTGCTTAAATTTCTTTATCTTGATCGTTTTCTTTTGCATGACTTAAGATGATGTCGTATTTTAACTACAAAACTTATACACAAAAATTGCTTAATTATTTTCTTTAAAGACATTAATTCTTCTAGCATTTATTTATCATTAGGCGACAAACGATCTTGCAAGAATAACGTTCTTTCTAGATAACAAATAGACTATTGATAAGATTTTAATTGTGATTCATAGTTTAGACGTCTAATTTAACGACATCATTAGCGACAATCATGAGTCTATATATCTCTTTGTGATCAACGATATCTTGATTCGCATAAATATAAGAGCTAAGCTTAAAAACTTATTGAGTTATCTAAAGTGAAACTCGTTAAACTACGCACTTACTAATTTAGTTATTAATCACTAGAATTATCAAGCAAGGATCGACATCATCGTTGACGCTATATATCGTCTAATCTACTAGAGACATTGCGACAATTACTTCATGTTAAATTAAAACTTTAGTTGTCGTTAATAAATGTAAATGTTATGTTCTTACTACTTTACGAAATTTATATTTATCACTCACTAGTTTAATTATGTAATAATGAATAATTTTGCAAAGAAGAAATCGCTAAGTCTAGCTATAGTAGCAACGTTAAACATAACAAAAGGCACGTTCGCGTCTTCGCAATCGAACTCATTAGTCATGTTATAAGCTTTTTTATCGACTTCAATACGCAAACTTGTTAAGATTAGAAGCTATATAGTTAATAATGAGCTTTGTTACACGTGGAATCTTGACAATTAAATCGAGCGCAACTATGCTACGAATTAAAAAGTTAACGTCAATATTAAAGAAATAATGATTTTATTTCACAAGACGAAGCTATTAATAGCTCGCTATTCTTAATTGTCAATAAAGCGAAGTACAAAGATTGCAATTTATGTTCGTCTAACTTGTATATTAAGACGTTAAAAACGTATATTAAGAAAATTGTTAAATCTTTTTTACAATACTTTAGTACTACGTATCTCTTGTTATTGATTGTTTCTTTACGTATAATGACAACATCGAACAATCACATCATTGTCTCTTATAAAGCATTAATCATCTAATGTTTAAAATCAAATTGTTAGAATTTGAGAGAATCGTTTTACAAATAAGATGATTCGAATGTTCGATAAAATAATTATTAAATTGAAGAATGTATATCTTATTCGCAAAATAATCGATGTGCTTGCGCAACTTAACTACGTATCACAACAAAAATAATAATCTCTACACAATTTTATAGAGAACGTAAGAAGCTTTTTCACAAGTTAATTAAGCTATGTTGATGCTATGTTTGATCTCGTTAATCTTTTCTTCATCTTTTGTCTTCTTAATTGAAAATTAGCGAAATTTTGTTCTAAATTATTAAAAGAATGTAATCAATAAACATTGAGCTTTTATTAAGATTTTAACTACATAAAGAGTCTAACGACGTACAAGAAAGAACAAGTGAACTTACTTTTGTAAGTCTATTACAATATGAAATTTGTACAACTCTCACAACTAAAGAAGTCAATGCTAGACGACTCTTGTTGCAATTTATTGTAAATATCATTGATCTTAATTTAATCTTAACTTCGTCATTATTACTTAAACAATTAGTTGCGTTCTTTGCTCGCTTAATGTTATTAATTACGTACATGATCTTACTTTTATTCTACGTCACACGTACGTATGTAGCTAGAAAGAATATTTGACTTAAAAACTTTTTGCAAAGTCTTCTTTCTAAGAGTTCTAAATATTAGAACTTGACATTTTGTCGCTTAACTCTAGCATTATACTCTTCGAAATTAGTTTTTAACGACACTCACAAAAAAAATTATGTTATGTATCATTTTTGCTAATTTTGTTGTTTCGAATGTATTTATCTCTTAAGTTTTTTCACTATTGTTGTAACATTTGTTGACGATCGAAAAACGAAAGTTTTTTCAATTTAAAATGCTTAGCGTCTAGAAAGTCTTCAATTCTTGTTATTTTATTTTTAGAAAAATTATGTTACGTTTAATTTAGAAGCAAATTGTTTTAAACTATTTGCTTAATTAAGATTTGTCACTTTAACTTGTATTTTAAGATTAAGATAAAATTCTCGCAATCTATACGCAATTGCTAAAGCTATTAAGATCAATTCTAGTTATTACATTTAAAAGTCTCTTTTAGTCTCGCATTTAAATCTTCTCTTTTGTTGAACTTTGATTTCGATTTTGACTTATTAATTGTTATTTTACGATGCTAACGTTGTGCTCACGATGAAGCGAATGAAATAATAAGATTGTTTTGAAAATTCTAGAAGATAACATATTGACACTTATTTGCTTTTAGATTTGATCGTAGCTCACGCAATTGACGTGACATATACAATAGAGTTTTATTATGCATTGCAATCTTATTATGCGTCGCAATTCTCTCTAGTATCGCAATTACATTATGCATTTTCATTACATTATGCATTAGTTATTTTATGCTTCTTGACTTCATTTAATATCTTAACTTTTCACTAGATAATACAAAACTTAATGTAAAGTTTAATTGCTTAATCTAGCTTTAATGACAATATTAAAAATGTTAAAAGTCATACACATTACTTAATCGAGATCTAGAATTGTCTAGAAACTTGTTTAAGATTTTTGGCATTTAACTCTTAAAAGCAAAAACTATTGTCGTTTGTGCATTCTCTTTAATTGATACATTTGTCATAAAAGATACTTTAAACAATTGATAAAAACTTGCATACATTAGTTGTTTATCTACTTAATATCTTATTACACTTTTGACAACAATAACGTTCGAGATCGTTCTTAGTTAATTTTTGTGAATATTTAAGTTCATTACTTCGATAATGCTTAATAAAATTTAAAAACGAGAAAACTACTTCGAACATGTAACTTAAAAATCGTTAAACGTATATTTCATTTTTAGTTATAATCGAATTAGCAATTATTATAGCAAAGCTTGTTGAAACGTTTCTCGTCGCGAATAGATGTCTTCTTGAACGAGCTTAACGTTAGCGTTAAAGATTGAACGCACGTCAAAAAGATTTCAAAAATCATTAGCGAGCTCAAAGACAACACTAGTGATTCTAATGACAACTTCGAGAAAAACGACTTCAAGAATAACGACTTCAAAAATAACGACTTCAAGAATAACGACTTCAAGAATAACGACTTCAAGAATAACGACTTCGAGAACAACGACGTCAAGAATAACAACGTAAGAGATAATAACATCGAAGATAATAAGATTAAAAATGCTAGAAAAGACAAGATACTAAACTATATTTTTTAATCGTTAAATGAGAAAATAATTGCAAAGTTTCTTGTGAACATCATATTGTCAAAATTTGCTTAAATTCATTTTAGAAATCTAGTACAATACATAACGCAAATATATAATAAAAGAGTGATTCACAATGTTTTGATTCGACTTTTGTGCGTTCGTTTACGTGAACGTTTAAATCATAGATTTAAGTGTAATTAACTCAAAAAAATTAAACTTAAATAAGCAATTTCCTCGCTACTTGTTAACTTTTGTAGCTACTTTTATTTAATAACTTAATTTTGTGAATTATATGTACAAGTTTAAAGTTATCTTAATTCGTTCAAAGTTTAAGAAACTTCAATTTCTTTAACAACAATAACTTCAAGTTTTTTTCGAATAACAATTACTTTTTACAAGCATTTCGAACGTACTTTTATAACGACTTGCGAAACATATATAATTTGTTGAATTAATTTTGTTCTTTGAAAAGAATCTACAATGAATTGTTTTTACAAGTTGAGATCATTAACTAAATTGTATTGTTCGCAATTCTAGAATAAATAATCTCTCTAACGTTTAGAAAGCTCTTATACAAGAGTTTTAAAAGAGCTTTTACTCAATTAAGCGAATATAATTTTAGCATTAGTAGCATCATCTTAAGTTATGCTTTTAAATCTACTCTTAACGTCGCAAATGTTATGACTAAGAAAAAACAAATTTATTGACAATCGAAATGAATTTCTACTATCTCTCTTAGAAGTTTCAATTATTGATTTAAGTCTATTACGATCATCGAATCATTCCTAAGTTCTAACATCGTTTAATTGTTATTTTGCCACTTCATTCGTTAATTGCGATGCGAGTGTATCTTAAAGTAATAAGTTTCTTCTATCTTTTTTAGAAGTTTAAGTTGTTAGTTTAAGTCTATTACGATCATCGAATTATTCTTGAGTTCTAACATCGTTCAATCGTCACAAAGATGTATCTTGATAAAATGAACTTAAACATGAAGTTAGCATTGTAGAGAATCGAGTAAAGAATTAGGCGAAAAGTTGTTATTGTGACGTCAAAAACAACAATGTTAGACATACGTTAATTTATACAAGTATGTGTGAAGAGCGTCCAATAAAATAAGAATACTTGCATAGCAAGAATTTTACTTAGCTAATTATAATATAGTTGTAACGACTATGAAGAGCAAAGAAATCAAAGAAAACAAAAAGTTTAATCAATTAATAACATTGCTCTTTTATTACTTCTTATTAAAATTTTTATCTTTTAAATAGATTTTGTAGATTATGACAAGTTTCGCTATTCTTTTTGTGATGCTAATGTTTGACAAGGCGTCTTGCATTAATTTTATAAACTTAGATAGCGACATTTTGACGTCTTGGAACTTTAGAGATCTTTCGTTTTAGAATCTTGTTAAGTTGTCTTAATTTACGCTTTTTTCTAAGAGCGCTTTGCTTGCATCTCGAGACTCTTTAACTTTTGTTAAGACGACAAATCTTAATAATAAGATTAATGATTTCGAACGTAAGATTATATTGACATTCAATGTTAACGATTTGCTCAAAACGAGTTGCTTTTCTCGTTCAATCTTCGCGTATTAATTAATTGTGAACTTAGCGTTCTTCAAGATCTTTTTGTCACTAGTTTTATTGTCAAGTTCAAACAAACGTCTTATAATGATTTAAGTTTTTTACGTTTTTGTGTTGTTCGTTTATACAATCTTGTAAAGTGTATGCGAGAACTTTTGATACGTAATTCATTTTGTGTAGTTAATAAGATCTAGTTCGTAAGAATTCTTTTCGATATTAACGTAATTATTTTCATTTTACTTTTAGCAAATTCCTTGTAGCGCCTTGACTTGACAATTGATTCAATTTCACTTAATATCGTTCTTATTCTTTTCTTGTCGATCTTCGAAATTGTTGTCTTTCGTCTTTTTCGTTTCTTTAATTGTATTATATCTTCATTAATAATACGAGACGTTTCTCGTTTTATAACGAATAATTTTTACTTTTTCGTATTTCGATTATTCTTTAAATACGTTTTTCTTGTTGTCAAGATTTCTAGATATAACTTTGCGCAAAGTTATAGACTTCTCGTCATCGTTGTCGTCATTGTTCGCCTTGATGACGCTTTCGCTATCGTCGTTATTGTAGTGATCTTCGTTCAAGAGATTAAAGTCGACGTCGTTATCGTTAGATTCTTGTTTTACGTTTTTCTCAAATAAAATAATTTTGTCTTTTGAAATTTGCACGTCAAAGAAAAAACTATTTTGTGTCAAGTTTACGATCTTCGACTTGAAATAATTAGAAAGAGAAATTGATTCAATGACTTAAAAAGAGTTGTTATAAAGAAAAATCGAGTCATAATTCTTAAATTGTTTCTCTAAAGACAACAAAAGTCGCGCTCATTCCTTAGAATAGTCAACTTATTTCGTCTTTTGTTTAATTAAATTGGAAAAACTTTGCAACTTGTTTATGACATTCTTGTTATTCGAGTTCTACATTAATTTCGATCGAAACGATTGCGCAAATACAATATTGATCGCAAAGAATAAAACGTCAATAATGTCTTAATTTTCGTTCATCTTATTAATTTTGTTCTAAGCAATGATTTGTTAATTAAGCTTAATTAATTCGCTTTTAATCTTCGCGTTCTTTAAGTTTTGCATTAATTACTTTAATTAAAATTCGACTTAACAATACAATCTAATGCGAAGAGACGAAAACAACTATGTCTTAACTTCAATAACAACGTAGATAGCGTCATCTTCTATATTCGTATCTTCGTCGACGTCATTTGTAAACAAATCGAGATCTTTCTTTGCTTGCGCAATCTCTAATTATAATTAGTTTAATCGTTGCAATAAATAAAGATTCTTATTCTTTGCGATCTTTGTCGCATCGTCGATACTTAAGCATTTGATTAAATTAAACTTGTTAAGCAACATCTTAACTTTCGTTTCTACTTTAATTGTTGTTTCGATGTTGTGAAGTAGCAAAACAATTAAAGATTTGCTTTGATTTGCTTTCAATATATTATTCATTATTATTTGTCGTATTGTTCGAACTTTCTTAGACGATTTCTTAAGTTTTAACTTAATCATTGTAGAAGCTCGTTCGTCTTATGTCACAAAAAAATAAAAAAGAGACTTGTTTAAACAAAAAATAAAGATTGAATCAATTAATTTTCGAATATTGTCTAAATCTTTTGTTATGCTATTTTATGATAAAGACATGCCTTTTTATTTATATTTGTTCGATAATCTATTAACGTCATTTATTAAAATATTTTTGAAACTATTTTCAACAATATAATTTAGCATCTTGAAGGATTCGTCCAAATTGTGAATTTCTCTTCTTTATTATTTGATTTTTGTCAAACGTTCTTGAATTTCACTTAACTATTTTTAGATAACTCATATTAAAAAGCTCACGAATACTTGATTTTTGCCTTCAATATTGCTCTAAATTTATAATTTACATTTTGTTATACAAGTAATCTTTATTCGACCAACTTTTCACATTGCTATTAATTATTATTAAATTGATTTTCGATTATGTCGTTGCTTCTTTTTTTAGTCGTTATATTTTCTTTATTGAGCTTTGTCTTAACTAAGAACGCTATCTTCGCTTAGTTCTTAAAAAGATAAACGCGAAATCAATTTATAAAAAACTAAGTTAAGGCACTTTGCAATGATAAAATCAACTCTAAAACTCTTAATTAAGAGAGCGTCTTCGTAAGTCTTATCATAAACTTGAACTCTAATGACGCTAATATTACTTTTATTATTTAATTTATTATTTACTACAACGTAATCTAAACTATATTAGTCACAATTGCATTGTTAAACTCTTCTCTTCTAAGAAGTGTTTTATCGATGTAAGACTTAAGCTCTAAGTCGACTTCGTTCAACTCTAGTTAATTTTCGTTAATTATTAAAATTCAATCTACGAAAACAAATGTATACGACGACTTCGATGAAAAAGCTTGATTAACTAGAATAAATTCGATTTACGACTCTAGAATAATTATGGAAAGCGCTTAAGAAAGTGCGCCAAAAATGTAAGTAATCAAAACGAATTAAGAAAGCACTAGACAATCTTTAAATACAATGCTAGATTACTTGAACGCTACATCTTGGACGCATCGAAAGTTCAATATAATCATTGCATTAACTTGAACATCTAACGACTTAATTATAACAATTTAAAAATTTTAATCTTTTTAAAGTTTCTTAAGCACTTTTTAGATTTTCGAGCTCATTAGATATGCGATCGCTAAAATGGCGCTATCTAACGAAGCAATAGTAGTTGCATCGTTAGTCAAAGATATATTGATAACAACTTGCATAATTTTCGATCTTTTTCTATTAAGAGTCGATCGTTAATATTATCGACAAAAAGCACGTTATAAGCGAACGATTATAGCAATGAATTTTGTCTTAGCTAGCTTAAATCTTAGATTAAATATAGCGTATTTAATTGAATGTTAAGTTCTTTAATTTACGTTCATTGCTTAACAAAAATCGTAATGATCGATTCTTAACATTGCTATAAAATGTAAGATCAACGTTTATTAAACAATGTTCGCATAATTTGCAACTAAGCTTGAGCGTCAAAGGTCGTAGAAAGAGAGGGAAAAAAATAAATAGATAAGAAATCTAGAAAGACAACGAAAAAGAGAGCTTAGATTTTGCTAATACTATTCTTAGACAACTAATATACAATAAAGTACAATGTGATAATTATTGAACTTCAACATCGATTTTCTTCAATCTTCAAAAATCAATCTTATATATTAAAGTTTGATTTTTATTCTTCGCACAATGCTAGACATAGTTGACTTTAATATCTCTTATATACGATTAACAACACTTAACATTAACAATTGCTAATAGAATTTCACATGCATTTTATCATTATTGTACAAATTAAACGCGACATTCTAATTATATATTCTTAAATAAAGCGAGTACAAGTCTAAATGCGATAGCGCTTTACGATCAAATCTCGAAAAAGTTTAAACGAAAAAGCTAAAAATAAATACAATTATGTTAAAAGCGCAAGTTCGTTACTTTACGAGAAAAGATTATCAAATTAAGGCAATGCGATAGAGTTTAGCGATCTAGAGTATAAACGAGCTTGCGAAGATATTTGGTCGAGACAAGAAATAAAAGAGTAGCAATCGTGATGTTGTTATCAAGAACTTGTACTAGTAGTTTTACAAAATAGCTCTTTATTTATAGAATATTTAAAGATGATGAAATAAGTTGTTTTCAAATAATCTTTAATACATATAAGTGATTCTTTGACTTTTAACTTAAGAATTGCTTTGACAAAATCTAGTCTAATATATGTTTCGCCTAATGTGTCGATATAAGAGTTCACATTTAATACACGAAGCTAATGCATTACTTTACGATAAATTAGTTGACTTACAAATTCAAGTTGATCAAAGTTGATAATCGTAAAAAGTAAGCAAATGTAGTCAATTTTAATTTAAGCTAACATAGCGAGCAATTTAACGTCTCGCTAATTTTGTAAGAACTTCATATTATTGTTGAGTTTTTCTATAAGAATCGCAATTAAGAAGCAATTAATCATTAATGTTGTACTCTAATTAATTGAAAGACGAGCTTTAAAATTATTTACTAATATAATTTTAATTGTCTAAGTTAATCGCTTTTAGCTAAGACGAATAGCTCGATCACTCTAAGACAATGCTTGAGCTCATTTTGCGATAGTGTCGTCGAACATGTCATTAAGTCGTGATAAAAAGCTCGCGAATAGACAAAAACCCAATATGATAACATTAAACGCTTATATATTTATTGCTTTGTTGTAGAGTCGCACGATAACAAAGTTTAAAATCTTTAACGTTATAAAGAGATTTATATCACAACGAGTTTTCAATTGCTCATTGTTTATCAATTCAAAATCGTTTATTTTCGTCAATAATAATAACTTTAAAATTACAAAAATATTGGCAAACTTGATGTCGCAATAAGCTTAATCGTTGTTATAAAAATAAAAGATTGCATCGAAGATCTATTGAAATGCTACAATTATCTTATTAATTGTAACTCGTTTTAGATTTTTCAATGTTTCGTACTTAACAAATTCTATAACTAGAATTAACGTTGCAATATTTTTGAGAAATTTACTTGAAAAGATGATTACGATGTGAAACTAATTGTTGTCGTTAATACAATTTTGTATAATTGATGATTTAAGAACTACGTACATAATTAATGTTCTTAAGATATCTATTCTCACGATGTATATGTTTATCGAATTGCTTAACGACGTAGAAATTTCTTCAATAATTTACAATCTTTAACATTGTTTTGTCAAATCTCTAATAAAATTAATTTATCAAACTAAATTTTTCTATCTTTAAAGAGATTTGAGGCGCTTAATATTAATAAGCTAGCTATTTAAGACTTTTGGCGCGAGTTGCATTTCGTTCGAAACAATAGCTTTTCCAATTTTGTTCGAAATCGTCTTGACAAGACTTTTAAGATAAAATTAATAAACGAAGTGTAACTAGATCGATCTAAATGTTATTATAAGCAAAGATAGAAATTAACGCTTTGCGCAACATCAACTCTTTAAATCGGCAAAACGTAACAACAATGTCATAAGTAAATTTGTTATTAACGATAAACATTCTTGTATTTGTATTTATTGTAATGCGAAAAAGCTTTCGACTAATGTTATCTTCAAAAGATTTGTTATGCAACAAAACATCGCATGTTTTTCTATTATTATTAAACACAAATTTTAAGCTTTAATTGTTTGAAAGTCAATCAAGACTAAACGTGATGCGTGCGAGAAATTAAGTTTCTGAAGCTAGCGTAATTTGACGTTGTTGCTTCATCGTTCTCGAAGAAAAAGAAAAAAGAGCAAATTATCGTTTATTGTGTAATAATAGTAGTGCGTCAATTGTTGCTTTTGACGTTAATATTAGCTTCGCAATAAGTTGTGACAAATTCGAAGCTTAAATTGCGCTAGAAGTTATAATGTTAACGAAATTGCTTTCTTGCTAAAAAATAAGATGCGACATCACGTTAAATAAACACTTGTTTTAAATATTTGTTCATTCGAGTTAAGCAATTCTTGTTATTGATTTTCTACAAATTTTTACTTTGTTATTCGATAATTATTATTAAGTTAAGATGGGTTTCTTGACGAGTCTTAATTGCTTTTACTTCGAACATTTGATTTTAAATCTTAACATTGTGTCTTAAAGACTTATGATTTTTGGCAATGATCAAATTTCTAAATCTTTTGTTAATTAAGCTTGATTTCTTATCGAATTGTTCAAGACATCGTTATATTCGAATTCTTTAAATTTTCTTAAATATTGACAAGTTTAATCACAATTAAAAGCGTAACAACTTTATCTTTTAAACAAGTGCAATGATTATTGATCGCTTATCGCTAATTTCGAATACTAAAAAATTAAAACGAAGTTCTTGATTTTCAAAACGATGCATTGCGAGAAGCGACAATTATAAATTCGCGACGTTAACTATTGAAAAATCGAGTCATTGTATTAGTTTAACGTTTAAATGTGAAAAAATAAGTTTGCGCGACAACAAGATATTAACGATTTAGTTTATTGAAGATGTAAGATCGCATTCTAGATACAAACTATTAATTTTACATGAGAGAATATCACGAGATAAGAGAATTATTGTAGACTACAATTTCAAGTTGTAGTTTAACTAGATTGTTAAAATCGTTTAGTCTCTTTAAAGTGCAAAAAGACGAAATCGATTAACTTCTAGTTAATTTAGTGTTGTGTCGTCAATGCGAAAAACCACGATTTTAATTCGAATGTAAATCGTATTTTTAGATGTTGTAACTTAATTAAGTTTTTAGCAAAGATATTAAAGTTATTGTTGCTAATTATTTATTGCAATCATGCGTTCGTCTTCGTGATAAAGTTGATCGTAAATCGAAGTCGTTTGCGAGAAACAATAGCACGATTTAGCTTTCGTTTTCGCGTTAAATTTGACTTGCGCTAACTAGTACACACTAAACATTGCAATTAATTAAGAAAGTTATAATTCTTTCGATCAAATTTGAATGCCAATTGTTGTTGTTAAATAAATCATAATATGCTATGAGAGAATTCACTAATTTTTCGACGCTTCGTGACATCGTATTTGATGTATAGACTAACAATATCTTCTAAATAACGTATTCGCACAATGACTTTTTTGCGATAAAGTTAATACGTCTTGCAAATATCGTCTTGCAATATTTTTCTTAAAGTCGTTATGTTTGTACTAAGCTCTAAATGAAATTCTAGAAATTGAAAGAAAATAGCGATTATTATTTAATTATTATTATTTCAACAACGAACGAAATCTTGACACTCATAATGTTTTAACTTTAACAAAGAAATAATTTCTAGTTTAAAGAAAAAGCTCGTCGTAAAGAGTGCAACAACAATCTTGATTTTAGCGTCGTGATCGTTCGATTGCAATTGCACATATTAACGAAGTTTCTTCATTTATTTAATGTCGTCAATTCTTGTCTTATCTTCGTTAATAAAAATGTTAAAACGAAAATAATTAGTCTTTGCGTTATTATTTAAACGATTGCGAAGCTTTCTTTATATACGTTTGTTATTAAGAGAAAACATAAATGAGCGACACAAACGTGAAATGAAGTTGTCGTTAAACACGTGACGAAAATAAGATGCTTTAGAGAACTTTGCATTCTTCTCTAAATTAATTCTCAAAAATAGTATTACGTCTAAAATGATAAAAGAACATCATAGCTTGCGACTTTCTCACAAGACAAAATCGATTAAATTGTTATACTTTAAATCGTCGTTCTAAAATAAATCAATGTTGTTAATTTTCGTTAACTAGAAGATTCTATAACTTGTAAGTAATTAAAAGATTATAAATAAAATATGATTTTTTCACATTAAAGCGATCGATGTAATTCGAACATTACAAAGTGTGTAAACTAACGATTTTATCTTCAAGTTACAAACAAAAGATCTACGTCTTTTACAAAAATAATTCATTCTTAATTCTTTTTAATCGCACATGTTTGTATTTTATTAATAAGTTAATTTGACAAAGTCTTTTTAAGAGATTATTTAAGACAAATCGCAATTTCTTTCTCTAATGTCGTTATCGTTATAATTGATAAATAAGTACGCGAAGGCGTCTAATAGAGTTGTTGCTATTATTGTCATTTTGCAACTCGAGACATGTTAAGTGTTAATATCAAATATTCGTTGCTTCGCTTCAAAGATACTTTTAAGCATCTTTTTTAAAACAACGACGTTGTAACATTTATCGCTAAATTAACATCAAAAGTAGTCTCGCATTCGTAAAAGAAAATCTCGCTCTTTAATAAAATAAACGTCAAAGAATTGTTAAATAAAAGTGTCGAAGATCTTCGTACAATAATTAATATTTTAAAACTTAATAAATATGTTAAGTACAATAAGATTATTTACAACATTAATTAGCGTGTAATGTGAAAAATATGCATCAATGCTTATTCGAACTCGTACTAAATGTCTAATTAAAAAGATCTTAAATGAAAAGAGTTGACTCAATAACATCTTGCAAAAGTCGAAGAAACTTCAAAGACATAACGTCTCGAATGTTATTATCGTTAATATTAAGAATTCTAAAATCAATTGTTACAAATTTGACTCTTTTAACAACAAATATCTTCTAAGAACAAATAACACATTCGTTGACGCAAAAACATAATTCTTGATTCTCTAGATTTAATTCTAAGATCTAAAGACAAATGTTATAGATTGCATGCTCACAACTTAATACGTATTCGAATCTTCTTCGTAAACAATTTAAACATATAAGATGCGTTCGCAATTGCTTCAAATACTTAGAGTTTAATTTAAGAGTTTTTGTACGTAGCAAAGTTAAGCTTTGCAAATTTATTTTGACAACTTAAAATTACGTAGTTAATGTTTCTTTAAGTATGAAGCAACGAAGTACGATCTAGTTGTCGAATTCGAAAGTCTTTTAAAAGACACGAAAAAAATATTGTTTATACAACGATCGAAAGAGGCGTTAAAAATCGAAAATTGCGAGACAAATTAATATGATATAATTTGGACAAACGAAGCGTCTATAGTGCATTCTTAATAAATAGGCGTTCATAATAATGCTAGAGATAAGAAATTTATTTATAATGATCATTGAGAGAAAGTAGCGTCTAATTAAGTTAAGAAAGACACAAACATAAGTCTTATAATCTTGTCGAAATTCGTTATTTAATTTGCTCTTAACAATAAAATCGAATGATTTAATAATAAATAATGTCGTATATTAAATAGCTTAATGTAAGAAACATTAAATATGCTTCGTTAAGAACAAAACTCTTTTCTTAAGTTGCATCGTTCGTACTCTATTTACTTCTTTTAAAATAACTTTCTTTAGTTGTCGAAATCGTATCAATAAAGAGATTTAAGTTTTGACAAAGCGCATAAATGTAATTAAGGCGAAGATCTCGCTACGTCGAATAATATTCTTTTGTTGTAAATCGAGTCGCAAATCTTCTAGATCTAGAAAGCTATAAATTATCGAATTCGTCTTCTTCTTCGCAACAATAATGACACGTAGTTAAATAATCTTAGATAAAGAGAATGCGCTTCGAACGCGAAGTTATGATTGAAGTAGACATGCAACTTGGAGCAACTCGTCAAAATCTTTAGCAAAGAGATAGATAACGTCACAAAACAAAAATATTAGACGATCGTAAAACGTATTTATCGTACTATGTTCTAAACTACTTAACTAGCTAGTAGATAAAACGTTCTTATAATAATAGGTCAACAAATGTATTAATTAGCGAATGAATAATATTAAATCATTGTTTAACAATAGCAAAGAAAAGTTTAATTCAATAGTAGCGAAGTCGAATCAAAGATTAACGAAGTCGTCACGATAATTGCGCTTAAAATTATTGTAAAAGAAGAGCTCGCATATGATAGTTATTTTGTGCTTGCGCTTAAGAAAGCAAATCATAAAAGAATATTGCGATTAAGCAATTGTTAATTGATTAAAGACTTTGACAACGTAATTGACATAATAAATAGAAGTCTTCTCTTAATTACTAATTTGAAGTCAAGATATATGATCATAAGAATTCATAATAATAAGAATGAAAATAAAGTTTATTTTGACATCTTGAGTTAAATTGTGACTTATATTAACTACAAAATGCTAGCGAGATAAGTAGCTTAAAAGAATTAATTCTAATTTTAGATTTTATATTTTATGGCAACTATTAAAAACAATAATAGAAAAAGAAAAAATCAAAATCGAAAGCTAGAAAAAAGCGTCAAGAAATAGATTTTAAAACATTAGACTTTTCGTTACAACTTATATTAAGGCATTAAATAATTTTTTAACTATTGTTAATATACTTAAGACATAAAGAACGAGATTCAACGACTAAAGAATAAGTTCTCAAGTTTTCGAAACAATGTCCAAATTTATCTTAAACACTTACTATTCAAAAAGCTCAAAGACGTATTGTTAAATTTGCATTTAAATTTCAAAAACGTAACGCATTTGATCAAAATATTCGAGTTAAAAAGTTGTTTAAAATTAGAGAAAAAACATCGAGTTTTAGCAATTATTAACGATGCGATACTTTAGAAGATTCTAAGTTTATCGTCGCTAACTAATGCGAAACTCTTAATTATTAAAGTTTCGTCAAAGCTTTAATTACTACAATTTACAAGACTAAATTGTTTGTACGAAAGACATTATATCGTCGCAACTTAACAAATCCTTCTATTTAAAAACAAATAATGAATTGTCGATTTATATATTGAGAATTCGTTAATGTTTTGATTTTTAACGAGCAATTGCTAAATCTTGAAGAATAAATTTAAACGAGTTTATGTATCGCAATCTACGAGAGAAATATGCAAACGAACGCAACTTTTGCGATAAAGACATCTATTATTACTTGCGTCAAAGTTAACTTAAAGAGAACTCGAATAAAGAAGAACAATAATTAGCTAAATTCTTGAAGTGCAAGAAAAAGAATGTTAAGCAATTGCAAAGAAGATTAAAATTAAAATCACTAACGAACGCGTTAAATAATTTATTGCTTTTTTTAGACTTTTGGCTTGCATTATAAATTAAAACGTTTTATAAACTATTAAGTCTTAAATGTCTTAAAATGAGTTCGTATTTAAGTACAAATATCATAATCACTTATTGTGTTCGCTAGAAGTTAAAATGCTATCTTTGTCACATTTAGACACAATGAAACTTAATACTTGGAGAAAATTACAACTACAAATGTCTAATGAATTTTAAAACTATTTAGTTATTGCAAACACGAAATTCGTTTTTGTTGTATTTAAATCTCGATTTTGTACAAGAGCAAATGAACAAGAAAACGCTATTTTTTATCATTACGAACGCAACATTGCGTTGAGGGATTTTGTGTTAATTGAAAAAAATTACATGTATCATCTTATCTTTATTTATCTTTCTTAAGAATACGAAGTAATTAGAATCTAGCGTAAAAGTGATGCGCAATATACTTTCGCCCAATTGTCGTAAGTCTATATACATCGTTTTCTTCAAAATATTTCTTGATTAAAATTAACAAGATAATACGATTCTAATTCTTAATTGCGATTAATGTTGATTTAACGTCAAAGATAACGAAAAAGTTGCGATTAATTGTGAATATCGCTAGCTTTAAATGTTTTTATAGCGTTATTTTTCAAACATAATTGCTATAGCTTTTCGAAAGAATTTTAGCAAGACAAAGTCGTTAATTAAATCGTTAAATAAATAGTGTTTGCATAGATTAACTCAATTGATTAACAAACTTAGCTTCGACTCTTCGCAATTGAAGAAATTTATCGCGCAAAATTTAGACGTTAAAATAATCTCGACATTTTTACAACAAGCTCGCTCTATTAAATATTATTTTATATTTATCAATATTTTTATTAGCTTCGTGACACAAATTTGCAACATACTTCAAGATATTATATCAAAAAAAGTCTTTAAAATAATTAATATTGAACTTACTTTAAACGAAGAGCTTGCAACGAAATATTAATGCGAAAAACTTTATAAAGGTTCTTACTCATTTATTAAAAGCTAATTTTTTTTCTCTAATATATACAAGATTAATTCGTTGGAAATCTTACACTTTATTGTTAATTGTAATATCTTTCGTGTCTTCTTTGATTTTAGTATGTTTGTTAATTTGAATGTTGCGCAAAGCAAATCTATCGTTCTTAATATTAATTCGAAAACACTTAACTTCTTGTCTTATCTCTCTTTATGCGTTATGAAATTCATCAAAAGGCTTGCGAAGCGTTAGCGTCTTATTATTAAGAACAATTGAAACAATTCGACGAATGCCTTACTAGAAGTGACAAACGAAATCGCGGTTAATAAGTTAATAAACATAGACATTCTAGAAGAAGCGAACGTCGAAAATCAATCAATGACAAATAAGAACTTGAATGAAGTTTAAATAAATAACTCGAGTTAAAGCAATGCGCATCATAACGAAAACAACGAAATTAATAAGTCTTTGTCGTCGCAAGTTTGTGAGTCTTCTTCGTCGTCGCAAGTTCGTAAATCTTTTTTGTTATCGCAAGTTTATAAGTCTTTTTCGTTATTACTAGTTTATAAGTCTTTTTTGTCGTCGCAAGTTTGTGAGTTTTCTTTGTTGCCACTAGTTTGTGAATCTTCTTCGTCGCAAGAGATATCTTAGTTGAATTTGTCAAACGTCTTAGAACGTTTAAATCTATTAATTGATTTAATTTTTAATGTTGTTTACAAAAATCTCGTTGCTAAATACAATGTTAATGTCGCGTACAACAATTTATTTTTCGTTAATATCGAAGAGATAACGTGCTAGATATTTTACTTGAAATCTAGTAATGTAAAAAATATTTAAGCATGTCTTCATAACTACGTAGATTCTTGCGTCATTGCACAATTCAATCTTGATCTTAATGAATAAAAAACATTTACTCTCGAAATGATGTTAAGTATAACAATGAAAAACAGTAAAGATAAGATTGTTGTTGCCTTTTAAACTCGAGATAAGAGCAACAAAATCGAGTTTATATTAATATTCAAGACTATTTTTTCGAAGTTTAAATAGTCGTTGATCGCAAAACGATTGCAAGTCATTAAAAATTAATGATGCTTAAAACGAAAGAAGAATCTAGACTATTAAACTATTAAAATACGATTAATTAATGCAAATAAATGATAAAGAATGCAAACAACAAAGATAAATAACACACAACTCGCAATATTGAAAGAGAAATTATAAGATAATTAAGACGTGCTTGTATTATTTTATGCGTATCGAAAAGTATCTTAAAAGCTAAATCGTAATATCATGTCTTAATATTACATAAAATAAAAGAACAAACATTAAAACGCTAGACTTATAATACGACGACGCGACATAAATCTTAACTAAGCATTCTTTATCTTCATTGTAGTATTGACTTATTCGTTTATATCTTCGTTTGAAATGCGTCTTAGTAAGTTGTCATTGTTATTCTTTGTTGTCGATCGAAGTCTTTGTGAGCGTCTTCGTTAATTAAACTTTTTCTTTGTTAATTTGATGTTAAATGCCATGTGTATTCTAGAAAGACTTGGATTGATTTTTATTCGTTAAATGTTTAGTTATTTGTTCAACTTGTTAATTTTTATTTATGCGAGTCTTAATCTAGATTGCGATTTATTTGATGCAATCTTTAACTTAGCAATCTTGACTTTCTTGATCTCTAACTTCAACAATAAATTGACGATATTCTAGAAAGCAACATTCTCTTGTGTAGAATCTTTAAAGTCTTAATTAGAGATTCGAAATAAAATTTCTTTCAAACAAGCGTAAACACTTCAAACTTATTTTAAATTTCTTTTAACTTCTTTCGCGTAATATCGTTTCTAATTAAGAGCTTCTTTGATTAAGCAATGCTTTTGACGCTCTTTGTGCAACTAATTCTTACATTTGACTTTTGTAGCTTTCGATACACTATAGTTGTATTGAAGCTCTTGAATATAATTGTGTAATTTGTTAAGAGTTATTCGATCGCTTTGCGCGTTATTATTAGTATGCTAAAAAGCTTCATAAAGTCGAGTTATTTAGACTTGAAGTTTTTGAACTTGTAGGCGTGTCGCTTTCTTACGACGATAGAATTTATGAAAAACATTTTAATTGAATTGTTGAACACATTTTCGACAATTTGATGCGTAATTGTTTTAAGACAATCTTACAATTATTATTTTAAGAGACATAAAAGATTTAAGTAACTTATTATGATTTCTAAAGAAATGTGACGTAAAAGCGAAAGCAAAAGGTCTTACGAGTAAATGTTGATTGTGAGTTGAAAGTAAGATTGCGAGTTAATAGTCTAAAGCAACGAAACAAATGCTAAGAAGATAGATTGTTCTTGAAGCAATAAAGAAACGAAACGAGAATTTAGAGAATGTAAGATTGTAAATAATGATATAACTATTAACAAGTCTTATTTCTTATATATTCGACTTCTTACTAGAATTGAATAACTATTATCGCACGCCTTGTCTAGTGATTTACTATTCTAGCTTTTGTCTCTTCTTTCTTATCGTTTAGCTAAAAAGCATAAAAGTGTTAGATTAAGTTTCTTACTACATAATAGCTAAAACATAAAGACTAAAGCCTAAGACTATTTAGAATAAAAAAGAACATTACACGTTGTCTTTGTTATTATAGTTGTTATTTGCTTCTATATCTTTGCGATCGAAGCAAAGTACTTGTTTATTTAGAGCATTTAATTAATCTTATTTGAAATCATATTTATAGCGATTCATTGCTCTTGATAAATAATATCGCATTTTAACAAGTTAATCTATTAATCGTGAGCGAGTTCGCCCAATATTAGAGTTTTGAAGCATACGTAGTTATTAATTTAAGAAAGAACTTTTTCGTTAATTTCTTCGTTCGACGATGACGAGACAAAACTTTTATTCTCGAACTTCATGAATTTTAATTTTTTTTACTTCGATGAAATCGAATCTACAATGCGTTGTCGAGACGAAAAGAGCTTCTAATTAAGAAAATTAATAATGATTGACATTTGTGTGTGTAAGTTAACTTCACAAACATGTTTTAAAATGCGTTCGTCGTTGTAGTTCTTAGTTCGTTAAAAAATGCAACGTCTTTTAGTTTTAGATTTGCTTGTTATATTTGTCAAGTAATTCGAATCAATAATTATAACATTTAGAATTTGAGAACAAATGTAAAGCGTAAAACTTTAACTTTAAATATTAAATTTTTCGAGAAATAAGTTTTGAGCGAATCTAGATCTATTATCTTCGTGCTTGTTGTTTAAACGTCTTAGAATAACAATGTGTTGCTAAAGAAACGTATTTTAATAATGAGCGACAAATTCGAAGAATTGATAAATTAAACTTACAACATTATCACATTTGCTAAATTAACGTAGTGTTTGCTTTAAATTACTTCAAGTAATCGCGAACGATAATTGACAAACGTTAAATAAGCTAAGAATGCTTGCAACGATTTTAGCGACTCTTTAGACATAATATTGTTAAATGACTCGTAGCGAGCTTGTTTAGAATTACATTAAGATGCGATTTTTGTAACGTAATTTCTTGTTATATTTAGTTAGCTCGTAATCGTGAAACTTGATGCACATTTTATAATTTAACATTAACACAATAATTACTTTCAATAATAGTTGTCGTGAAAGATTAGACAAGAATAAATCGTCTTATATATAAGAAAGAATCAAAGTACAAGAAACGCAAAACGCAAGACATCGCAATGAAGAGACACGAGATAGATTAACAAGAAGTGCAACGAATCGTAGTCAATAATGTCTTTAACTAGAACGCTCTCGTTATTAACTACGACTTAATTAAAGAAAATCTTGTCTATTAATTAAGTACGAACAACTAATTAAGTTAAACTTAGTTTAATAGCAATCGTTTAAATCTTTCGAATGTCAATAAATCAATTCATTTTCTCTTATTGTTGTCTTTACGTTCGCAATGTGAAACTAATATCAAAGTTGAAGTTGAAACTATGTTCGACATAAGCGTTCGTAACGACGTTAGCATCTTGTTCATAAATAATCTTTGTTGAAGAATTGACGCATTAAAAGTTTAATAAGTTCTTTAATCTAAAATAGTTTATAATGAATGCTAACATATAATGTTAAAATAAATAAAATAAATAAATTTGTCGAAGTAAAGCGCTTTTATATACGAGCTAATTATTCGACTAAATACATCGATCGACTTTAAATGTTTTTCGAAGAAATGCAATTTTGATCGAACTAAGTAACGAAATGTTTGTACAATATATATTTAAATCGATGTTCCAATTACGTTTTTGCTACTTCGTTCGCTTAAGTAAATTTATAGCAATTGTAGAATGACGCTTTTGACGTATAACATGTTGAACAAGTAATAACGTTTTTTTCGTTAGATATGTTCTAAACTACGTAATCTTAACTAGAGCGTAATTGCTTTATATGTAATGTTTTTAAAGTCGATTGTCTTGTACGTTGTATCTTGCATTCTTATATATAGTCTTCGATGCACTAAACTTCTAAAATCGATTTTTTTATACGTTGAATTTTGCAACTTCTTTTTTGTTATTCTCTAATAACTAATATGTTAATACAACGTTAAAATGACGCAAAAATCGCAATTGCAATCTACTTTGTCTTCAAAAACGCTAGTTATAAAGCTTGTGCTAAGATTATTTTTCACAAGATAAAGAAAATAAATTTAGAGTCTCGAATTAGTCTAAGTGTACGCAACAAGCTTCACGATATTTATATAATAGAAAATCTATAAAGATCATAAACGAGCTAGAATCTAAAAGTTATCGACGACTACTTAATTAATTTAAATGTATATAATCTTAAGAAACTAATAAGCGCGAATAAGACGAAACTTGTTATGATTTCGAAGATACAATTCGAAATTAACGTAACATCTTAACGTTAACATAGTGACAAATTAATTATAATGTGTTTCGTACAATCACACTTTATGCTAACAAAATTTTCGAACAAAATGATTCATTGCTATACGATTCTTAATTAGCTTCTCGTTGTATTGTTAAAATTTAATGAAGACGATAACTTTAATAATATATGATATCACGTTTAGAATTTGATGTTATGTCTTTATAAAAATTGAATCTTAAAAGAAGTAATAGACTTTACAATCTTCACAAGAATCTTCGTCTTTAGCTTTAGTTAAAGATGACGAACATCGTATTTAAATACTATTGTTGCGTGTATAAAAGAAAGAAGAAGAGAGCAAGAATAAAGATATTTATAGAAGCTAAATTAAGCAATACTACGATAAAACAATTTAATAGATTGGCAATGCAATAGAATTACGTTACTATCTTAAATAAGATTGTGACGCTTAGACTAGTATCATGTTTCATACTTACTTTAATCTCTAAGAGACAAGTTTATCAAGAATATACTTAAAATTACTTGTTTATATAAGTGCTCAAAAGCGAACTTGTTTGCTTGCTCGAATTAATTAATTGCGAATAAGATAACTTTATAATCATTGTTAAGAACTATTTGATTCAAATCTACATAAAAGATTAACGCTATTAAAGATTTAATGTGACAATCTCTTATAATTCTTAACGATTTTAAGAGATAACTAAAGAATCAATTATCGTAACGCAATATTTAACAACGTCTCACGTATTATTCTTTCGTATATCTAGTATTTTTTTCAAATTATATAAGTTAGCAAGAGCAATCAATGCTAAATGACATTTTGTTGTTCGAAAATAATACTTAAACTTATCGATGCTAATAGATTCTTTTAATTTAACTCGATTTCATAGAGTAAATGTAAGACGCGTAGAAACTTCGATAATTGTAGTAAGCTTGTCGCTTCGATTTCTCATTATAAGACGAAAATATTTTTGTCTTTTTAAAAATGTTAGAGCTTGAAGTAACTAATTATATGTGAAACGAAAATATTTGTTTAAAAATAATTAATCTTCAATAAAGCAAATAAATGTGAGTAGAAGATTCTAGTGTCATTGTATTCGATTTTTTTATATAAATTTCAATTCGTAGTTTTGCGTCAATTTTCGCATCATTGTCTTTAGAAGATTTAGTCGTTAAATTGTCTTATTAACTTGTAATGAACGTTCTTCGATTTAATTAAATGCAACTATAGACTTTCTAAGAGTTGATAAATTAGTGTGAAGATTTCTAGATACAATGTGCGTTGCGAATTTCGATTGTGTTATTTAAATTAAATTTTGATTATACATCGTAGACGATGCACGTGTTTGAGCGAGATCATAATAGTTATCAATAATTCGTAAAACGTTCATTTTTGTTGAAATACTTCTAGTACTTAAGGAACTTAGATTATCGAGTTAAGCTTTTTTTTTCTTGCAAGTTGTTTGCTTTTCAACATTATAACTAGAAATCAATACGCTAAATTTAGCTTCGAACAATCTTTGAAATGTTTGCAATTTAATTTTCGAAAACATTTCTAAATCTTCATAGAATAATTGTCTTTTCTTTAGCTTTTATACGTATTGTTGCGTATACGATGTAAAGTCTTCTTTGTTTCTTAAGTTAATAACAATAATAATGTGTTAATGTTTTTCGTCAAAAAGCCTAAATTCTTTTTGTAGAATCTTCGTACTTTAAGAATTTTAATTTGTTGCGTTGTAGTAATTTTTCGTACAATTAAATTTAACAACTTTTAGCAAAATTAAAGCTTCGATTTCATTATTGCGACAAGAATCTTTATTACGTGAATTAATCTTTAATGCTTCGCCCAAAATACTTGAAAATGTGAACGCATTTTTATCGATATTTAAGAATGTTATTTAAGCAAAGAAGACGTAACTAACACTATTCGAATCGTTGCTTCGATTGCGTAATGTATTAATAAAAAAAAGCAAATAAGTAATGCTTATTTGTTAAGTCATAACTTTATAAGAAATTTTATATCAAGAAAAAATAAACTTCGACCAAGTAAAAGTAACGAGAAATGATGTATTAATGCAAAGAATAAACAAACAATCGTACTTAAGTTGCAAGAGAAGCTTCAAATCTTTTAAACAAAAAGCTCAATTAAATATTTATAAATTGTTGAATTAAGAAATTCGCTTTTAAAAATTAACTTAAAGCGACTAAATTACATTGTGAAGATCTTTGAGACAATTATTCAATAATACATGAGCAACTCTTAAGAATCTTAGAGCACTTATTTAGCGTATTTTAATATGTGTTAGCACAAATATATTGTCTTGCGTATATATGTTCGCTAAAAAGTTAACATGTAATAAGTTAATCAATTAATTGTGATCAAGATAATTAGCTTGTCTAGAATCTAACTTTTAACTAATTCTTAATAAGATTTTAACATTTATTTCGATGCACTAATTAAGATTCTTTGCAAGAATTGTTATTTGACATCATTGTTAATTACGACGTTATGTCATTGTGCTTTGACACAATTCATGCAATGAAAGAAATTATGTACGTGATTTTAACACTTGTTTTATTTTAACTTTGACTAGTGCAATTGTTAAGCGTATCTTAGAATGTGCTTCTCGCCACTCTAGATAAATAGCTATTATGTCAAGAATTTATTGTTGTAAGCTTAACGAATCTTTTTAAGATTAATCGAAATAGTGTCGATTTGCTTATAAAAGACAAGAAATTGTCGTTCGAATTTTTAATCTTTAATACGAAATCTCGTGAATTATGAACGCAATAAGTTAACAAGAATCTCTACTTTTTTAAAAACGATCAAATTTATTCAATAATGCTCGTAGAACAAAATAACGAAGACGTAATCATTTTTATATTGACGTAAAAATAAACTTTAGAGTGCAATGCGAAAGAGTTTGACGCAAGACTTTCAAAAGCGATTTTCTTCGCTCAAGAAATACATATTGTAGTCGTATCTCTTTATTAACATCTTCTAGTGCTTTTTCTTTTGTAAAAAAATTGCAAGAACGAGGATCTAATAAATACAATTTAATTTAAGAAATTTGAAAACATTGCTCAATACAATAGAAAGAATATAACATAGTAAAATTGCATCTTGTTTAACACTAGTTAACGTGACGACAAATGTCTTTACGATTTTTGTTAACAAAACTTAGCTAAACTTGTTTATAAAGCTTGTTTTTTCTATTAAAATTTGTAGCGATTCGTAGATTTAATTGCTCGAACAAGAATTAATCGTAATGTGACGCGTGATCTTAAGTAAAAGTGTTGAAACTTCGTCTATTAACTATGACTTTCTTAGAGTTGTTTCAATTGTCGTTATTTCTTATTTATTTTGAAGTTGATCTCGCATTTAAGACTCGTAGAAATTGCATAAAAAGACGATTGACAAGTTGTATCGTTCTTCACATTGTTATTCTTTTAGTTCATTGAACGAAAAAAGTTTTTATTAAGCTTCAACGAAAAAATACAAGAGTTTAGATTGTTTAATTCGAAATTAAATTGCGTAGACTAAATAACAATTTGTTATTTTTGCTCTCTTAAAGCATATAAGTTGAAATGCTCTTGCAACAAGATCTAGAAAAGATTAGATTAAAAGAGCTCATTAAGAGTGAGTGAAAAACTAGTTATTATAAGTGATCAATAAATAATAATCTCGTGACAATTGAAAAAAAATACTTGAAAAAAAGAACATTCGCTTTGTGTCTCTAATAGCGAAGAAGAAATTAAAGAAAATAACATAGTAATAAGAGCATTTGTCTTTAAATAGTTGTTTTGACTAGCAATCACTACGAAGAGACATTAATCGATCGACACTATTAAGACTTTTATGAGTGTTTCAAAAAAAGTCTTACAAACTTTCACGTTTGTTTCTTATACAATTAAGATAAATATTGAAGACGCGAAAGCTATGCGAAAATAGAAATTGATTGGCAAACAAAATGCGCATTCGACGATAAACACAAATAGGAATTGCTCGTATAGATAGATTCTAAATGATTACACTTATGCAAATAGATTAACTCACAATTCTTTTTCTTGACAAAGACGAGAGCAATACAAGTCTTTTAACAATAAAATTGCTTAAACACGTTCAAGAATTTAAGTTTGTACTTAACTTTCGAAAAAAAAGCGTACGAAAACTTTAATTAAGTCAAGAAGCGACTTCTAGATGTAGCTTAAAACTTACTAATAAATAACTTGACGCTTTTACTTAGTCGAAAAGAACTATAAGTCGTTTTGAATCAATTCTATTGTGAAGTATCTTATTGTTCGTCTCTTAATTATGTATTTTATTTTATGTTTTAAAGATTAAATCGTAAATGTTTGTAAAATTAACGCTTGTTATTACGCGATTAATTTCTAACGATGCATTTTATTAAGTTGACATTCTACTTAACATACGATAGCGATCAATGAATCGTAGATTACTTCGAATCGTACGTTTCAATAATAAATTATCGAATTTCGAGAAGAACAACGATATAGTACAAATCTTGTAAAAAAAGAATGATTTATTACTAAAGCAAGCGACTAATTTTCAAGCGTTTAATTTTATTTTGTTTAATAACTTGAAGTTACTCGCATTTGTTATTAAAAATGTTGTGTTTAACAAAATATAATCTATTTACTACGCGATATCTTGAGCAACTAGCTAATAAGATAAAATAAAGATTGTTAAATTCATTCTTTTCTTAACACATAATAACTTTTTCATTATCGCTTATCTATTAATGAGAGAGGACGTACGTCTAACGCATAGCGAAAGAGACAAACAATGAAAAACAATAACAAACGCTCTAGAGTTCGCAAAACTTAATTGTATACATCTTAATAACAATTCTACAATAACTTGATTAATTAAAGTGAATCAAGATTTTAAAGACAAATACACAAGTGTTACAAAGAAAATTCGAACGAATAAAAACAATATGCAAGAGATTCTTCTTAATTGTTGCAACAATATGTTAATTATTTGCATAACTTTGTTTGCACTCACTAGCTAGAACTAACAATCTTTCGATTAAAAAAGAGATTTTCTCGAGACGTATATGCAATTGTTATACAATATTTGTTTAGAAGCTATGTAGATCAAGACAAACTCTAGTTCGAAAAATATATATTTAATATATTCGAAATAGCAAATTAAGATTGCATTAAAGAAAAAAAATTTATAGTGTAAAATCGAATCTTCGCAACGTCAATTAACTAAAATTCTACATTTTTATCATTTAATCAAAGAGACTTTCTCTCAAGTCTAACGAAACAAGTTTTTGAAAAAGCTTTTTAGATAAAACGTTAAAGAAATAGTTGCTATAGTAGATTAGATATGTTTCTTTTTTATAAGAAGCAATCTAATGTCTTAGATCTTGCAACGTTGAAAGTACGTTAATATTAAAAACGTCTTCTTGATTCTTAATTGTTAAATGTAGAGATTCGAGAAGATTGCGATGCGTAAAAGCTATAACTATATTATTTTTTAATAATTGCTTGTTGCTTGACGAAGTATGATTTCGACCTCTATATAAATAAGACAAAGACAATAATTAGAGATGAAAAAACGTATTGCTCGCGTTTCTAAGCGCCCAAATTTACATTTAGATGTTTGCTACGCATATGACGTGTGTAGTCGCATTGTTTGCTTAAGATCTTATCGCATTTGTTGTAAAATTTGCTCTTTATTTTGTTTGTCACATGTTTGTGTTTATTATTATTTAAGCTTCTAATATGTCGTAATAAATTGTTTGATTTGTCATAGCGAAACTTACATTCTTTCGCAAGACATCTAAATACTCGAGACTTTCTCTTTAGACGTCTAATTATGTCTAATATAGAGAGAAGTAGCTTCTTTTGCAAGTCTACTTTATCGTGAAGCGAAATTTTATTCTCGTTGTTGTACAAGACTTCGAACGTTTGCTCTCTAACGAGATGATTCTTGATAAAACGACTAGAATTAATGGAATAAATACGATAAGAATCTTTCGAATAACGATTTGAGTCTACAATAGTGTTTAGTAAGCTTTTTAGATTCTTCTAATAAAATAAAAGTATTACTTATTATTAATTGATTTTGTTTAAAAGATTGAATTCATTTGATTGCGACAACAAAGACGAGAACAATAATTGTACGTTTGTCGATTAATCAAGATAAGAGATCTACGATCAAGAATTACGTATATAACGCTCATTGAAAAGTTCGCTTAAAAATCGATTTTATTTATAGACGCATTCGATTGTAATTTAGATTTTATCATTATGTACATCTATAATTACTAGATTACTCTAATATTTAATATAGAAATATAAGTATTTAAACAAGATCTTAATGTCTTATTTTTAGTCTTTTGAATGTTCAAAATTCTTAATGTTCTTTAAAACGAAATGCTAGATGTACAAGTCTAACGTTTCGACTAAGATGTTTAATGACTAGCGTTTAAATTTGATTTTACATATCGCTTTCGATCGAAGCTATTCAAAAGTAAAAATTTTGTTAATTATAATAGAGATATACTTACTTGTAACAAGTAACTAATTACGTCTATTTACAATTTTACGTTCGATTAGCTTCTTAAAATGCGATTTCTCGTAATATTTACGTATATTCGAGTATTAATTATATTTTTAAGAAGCGTTATAAGAAATCTTTGCACTTTTAAAGTCGTACAAAACATGTAATGTAATGCGCAAAATTTAATGCTTGTTAGCAAGCTAACTTGTAGAAATCAAGTTAATTAACATATTAATTTTTGTCTTCGTTTAGAAGATAATTTATTTACTCTTGCATTCATTCTTAATTGTCTAAGATATTTAGTTTTAGAAATAACAACAAAGAGAGATATTTATTCTTATTGTCAAGTTGTTACATTAGCAACATGCTTCGTATTTAAATCTTAAATCGTTTAATATTTGCAAGAAGCTTCTTAATGTAGAAAATTTATGCAATTATGTTAATGTTATTTGCGAATATCAAAATGCTTTTAAAGTTGTTAAAATTCTTAGCTTTATTATATAAGTCCTTTACTTATGTACGCAAAGCAAAAGCATTCAAATGTTTAAAAAGCTTTCGAATAAACTTGTATCTAGATTTAATAAGTAGATAAATCTTTCTAGTTAAATTATGTGAGTTCTAATTTTATCATGTAATTATAAAGAGATAACTTTGGAAAAAAGACTAGAAGTTGCAAAAGAGCATTCATATATAGATGTACTATCTCGCGCGTATATTTCATGATCGACAAACATCAATTTCGAGATAAATTGCGTCATTAGCTTTGTGAATTTAAACAACTCGTAATGTTGCATATAAGCGACTTCAAAAAAATTGACAAAATAAGAGTCAACTATATTGTAGTAAAATTGTGACAACAAAGATCGAAGTGTTAATGATAACATAAAATCTTGTGAAAGTAGATTTGATCGTTAAATGACGTCAAAGTGCGATCATTATAAGTATAGCGAACAAGAAATGTAATTTAAGAAAGAATTCGTAAAGAGATAAGCGAACTTATGTAAAAAGCAAAAAACAAAACATGACTATGCTAGTCTAAGATAATGTTAATTAATATTTGATTAAGAATTTTTAACGTATTAAGAAGTTATAGAAGTGAAGTGAATCTTTTAAACGTAAAGCGCTATGCAATACAAAAACAAACATATAAATTAGTGTCTAAACGACAATTATAAAGTTAATGAAATCATAAAGAGCATAGAAAATATAAAGAGACAAGTTAAGCAAATTCGCGACGAAGCTCAAGCAACTTAAGAACATTAAGAGAATTATATAAAGCGTGAAGAGCATATTTGTTCGAGTTCTTGTCTCGATTAGAGATTTTACATTTATTAGATTACAAGTCGTAGTTGCAAATTAATAAAAAATAAGAAGTAGAAAACGTCAACGACTAAAGAGTTGAAGAAATATGCGTCGTTAAAAGAGAAATAAATAAATCAAGTATTTAAGCATTAAGAAGAATGTTCGATTCTAAATTCAATAAAACATAATTAAGAAAATGCGATAAAAAAGCAAAGTTAAAAGTATATTGTTAACGATAATATTGTATATTTAAATGAAATCTATGTTGTAATATTGAAGTCAAATGATTTTTAAGTAATTTCTTTCTCTTGATTTACGATATGTTAAATCGTTATATATTATTATTAATCAAATCATATGATTGTTCTAAGATTAGATAATACAAAATTAAATATAACGCGCACTTAGTTAATCAATAATGAGTTAACGTAAGCGACTAATCTATTCTCGTTACAACATACAAATAGAAGTCTTACACAATTAAGTTTCGACTCTTAAGACAAAATTATAAGACATCACAATTTATCGCGCTCAAAGAAAGAATTGTTTCGAAAACGAAAATTGACGTTGTTTAAAAAAGCCCACGAAGTCGTTCGCTTTAGCGTTGATGTCTACTTGATGATTCGACGTTGCAACAATTATTATTTCGTGTTCAATTTAAGAGACTCGATGAATTGATTCTCTTCTATTGAGATCGCAATAAATTTCTTAATATCATTTGTATTTAAACAAACTAATTAGAATTAAAAAAATAAATTTATCAAATATATCGTGTCGTTCAATTTCGAGTTCGAGAACATTAAGAATCTTCAAAGCATTAAGAGTTTTTAGATCGCTTAACAACGTTAGCTCTTTAAAGACTTTCAAAGTTGCAAAAGTTCTTAATTATCGTTTTTACATTTGAACGAATCGTCAATTGCGAGTCAATTATTAACATCGTTCACGTATTTCAATTATTTAGAAGACTATTGCGCTAGCTTTTACTTGACGTCGATTGCATTTTTTCACTTCGTATCGCTAAACAATACGTTAATATCTTAGCATTCAAATTACATAAGCGAGTCTATGAAACAAGTCACATCAATTAAAAAAAATCTTCATTACTCTTCTTTGATATTTCAAATGTTTGTTTTTCTTGTTTCGAGATCACTAGTTCTAGAGATATTTTTCAACGACGTTAGAGTTGCACAAGTCTTAAACTTTATGTATTAAGCATATACTACGACTTGTTCTTAAATAAATAAAATTAATTATACGACGTATCGCGATCTTGATGCGAACAACTATATCTCTTAACTTAATCGCTACAATGAGTGCATAGAAATTAGACTTTAATTTAATTTATTAATCAATGATCAAGACAATCTTATTTAATGACTAGCTCTATTAAGTGATATACTTTGATACAAGATAACTTTGATGCTAAAGAGTATTGTACTTCGCGCAATCTTTATTTGCATTAATTTGTTCAACAATTTGCGATATAAAATGCTACAATATCTATAATAACTTTTAAGATTTTATAATAGTTAATCTTTTGAAGAATTGCGAAGACGCATTTTTTCGAAATTTTTTTAGCTTTCGTTTGCTAACTTCGAGATGCTTAGATTTTAACATAAACGTTTTGATCTCGTAATTCACGAACAAATTCTAATGTACGCTAAATGTTTCGTTCTCGTAAATGTATAATCTTTTTCATTTCATTATTTAATACTTTTTATTATTAAGTACAATAGACTTTCTTTTTCTAATCGCAAGATTAATGCTAATTGAAGCTCAAAATGTCTTGCAAGCATCTTTAGACATTAATAATTCATAAAATAAAGTATTATTATTTATTGTGTTCGTCGCTAATGTGTTTCATGTTAATGATTGCGCAATTTCTTGATTAAGTTCGAATCGAAATCGAGACAAGATATCGATGCTATTCAATTCATTGTTAATAGACTTTCTCAAACTATAATTAAGACATTGATTAATAAATTGCTTCGCATTAACTATACTAATTAACAAAGAAAAGATGCTTTCTATTTTAAAGTTAGTATTCTCTATAAATTCTTTACATCGATCTCGACATTTCGTATCGTTATTATTGTTCTATTTCGTGTTAATCATTAGGATTGTACTTGTATAAACGACGTTAAATTCGTTTTTGACTTTTCAAATTATTAATGAGTTACTATCATTGTAGATCGCTAAGAGTAATGATTGTACGCTATAAAAACTAACATAGATCTCGATGAAAATTAAGAACTTCAATAATTAAAGAATTGATTAAAATGATAAAATAACGCTAGAAGTCGTTATAACTAATCGTATTAATAAAAAGATTAAGTTCGATTTAGAAATTATGTTACAAAATCAATGTACAAAATAATTATTACTTAAGATGAGAGACTATTACTTAAAAATAATATTAATCGAAAGAAAAATAAAGCAAATTGCTTAATGTTGTTGTCTTTTCTAATTTAATTTTTGTGCTCAACTTTTTCTTTTTTGTTGTTCACAATTAATCGTTTTTATTTGCTTAATTAATTTTAAATCTAGAGTCGATTGCATTATGCTAAATAGACTTCCTTATTTTCTATTGCTTCAAGATTAAGAGTTTAAGAGTTTTAAAATTAATCGATTGAAGACATAAAATAAGACGCACATTATTACGATCTTCGTCGTCTTATTTGATTCGACGTCTTCTTGTTTCGACATTTAAACTTTATTATTTTTTATCAAAATATAAACTTGAAGCAAGCCACGTTATGCATAAGAATGAAATAAAAACGCCATTTATTGTTGCTTTCAAATCGTAGACTTCTAGTTTAATCGCTTTTTATTATTTATAAGCGAGATTACAAGATGTATTTAATCTCGATCGCAACTAACAAACTTAATAGATAACAATGAACGCGTTACGACTTCGTCGCATTAACGTTAAGTCAAAACTTTGTCATAATTCTTCTAGTGCATCTAGATTGCACGCTTTAGATTTAATCGCTTTTTATTGTTCGTAAGCGAGATTTTAAGATGTGTTAAATCTTGATCGCAATTAATAGATCTAATAGATAGCAATAAATACGTTACGACTTCGTCGCATTAATGTTTAACTAAAGCTTTGTTATGACTCTTCTAATGCGTTTAGATTGCACGCTTTAAGCTTAATCGTTTTTTATTATTCGTGAGCGAGATTTTGAGATGTGTTAAGTCTTGATCGTAGCTAATAGACTTAATAGATAGCAATGAATACGTTACGATTTCGTCGCATTAATGTTTAATTAAAGCTTTGTTATAACTCTTCTAATGCATTTAGTTTGTAAACTTTAAGTTCAATCGTTTTGTATTATTAATGAGCGAGTTTCTTTTATTTGTCAAATATTATTAAAGTTAACAAAAGCGATAGCTACAAAGAATGTCAATTAAATGAAAAGCGTAAATTGTCTAATCTTCGCTAGAAAATACGAGACAAAACATACTCGTTTCGATCGTAGAGTCGCATAAGAACGAATTCGTCAATAGCGTCAAAAATTAATCATTGCTCGACGTCGAGACGATTTCATAAAAAAATTGTGCATAGTTGGCGATGCAAGAGGCGCAAAATTATGTTAAAGAATTACATAATAGTAAGATTGTGATCTTTAAAAGACAAAACGACAAGAGATATATATTGTAGTTGAAAAGCTAAATCGTTCGCTAGATTAAACGACTATCTTGTAGCGAGACGCCAAACTTTAAATAGCAAGCAATCTTTTCGAATGCGCAAGCATTAAGATCAATATTATTTTTAAAAAAATGCAAGAAAATTGCAATTACAATTAAGAAAAAGATTAAAATAATATTTAAAACTTATTTTTTATTATTATTAAAGATATTAATAAAAAATGTTTAGAATTACAATTACGTATTACTTATAAAGAATAACGTCTTAATTACATAGCAAGAAATTAAACAAACAATATATCAAATTGTCTCGAACAAGATTTTAAAATTTAATAAAGTTACAAATTAAGTATTGTAATATTTAGTAAACGTTATATTAATACAAATATAATTTCTTTTTATAAAATGTATTTTAAAAGAATTGTTACAATAGTATTGCGCAAATTAAGCAAAAAAAATAATTCGAAATTATTTAATTTTAAGTTAATAGCGTTGCTAAATATTTTTAAAAAAGATATTAAAATTAATAATATTAAAGCGTTTACGTTATGTTATTAAAGAAGCAAAAATTCTATCAAACATATAAATAAAAAGTAAATAATAAAAATTAATAAATACAACTTTGCAACTTATAACAAAAAAGATATATACAATATAAAGTAAGCAAAAAAAAGAATTGCTATTTTATTAAATTTGAATATAATAAAAGCGTTCAATAATATAATGCATTATTAATTCGAATATTATATATAAAAAAGACAAGTGTTTACTTAACTTTTTATCTAGATAAACAATTTTCTCAAAAATAGATACACTATATTAATTATAGATTACTATAGAATAATAAAGTGCGAAACAATAATTAAAATATCTTAAAAATCTTTTCTATTATTAATTCTATATTTATTTTATAATATGAATTTAATAGAGATATGCAATAATATTAAACTACAAGTTAGCGTTACAAATTTTGTAAATAACGTTAACATTCTAATTTATAGCAAGTCGATAATACAAAATTGTTAAACTTTGTTAAAGATATATAAAAGATACAAACAATAAGAGTAAAAGTATAAATTAAAATTTGCAAAGCAAAAATATAAGCTAATTTATTTTACAAGAATTACTGTGCAAAACAAGTTAAATTAATTTAAATTTAACTTATTTTAACTTATATACAAAATAAGTTAGAAACAAGTTTTGCATCTAAGAATTTAACTTAAAAATTACAATTTAAATTTAAAACTTGCACAAATTCAAATTTGATATTAAATAAACTTGCAAATTGCAATTTGCTACTTATTTTGTATAAAACTTAATATTAAGAATTTACGCAAATCTATTTCTAGCAATTTTTCTACTTGCGCAAGTTGTATTTTCTAGCTAAAGAACTTGTCTAGATTAAATTCTCTAAATAGAGAATTTGTCTAGATTGAATTCTAAATAGTTAAAACTCGCGTTAATTCGACTTGTTGCGCGCAATAATAAGAATGTCGAAAAGATACAATATAATTATAGATATTATGCTAATAAGTTACAATATAGAAGTTAAACAAGACATAAAAATACTAGAAATTTAATAAAACAATAAGCTACAATTTAGATTGCATTTGCAATAAATCGAGATAAAATTAGTAACAAAATAGTAAGTATTACAAATAATAATAAAAAGCACTTAAGATCTTTTATTAGCAACAAGAAAGTATATATATTCGACAATTTTAGAATTAATACTTTTATATAAAACAATTGCATAATATACATCAACAAAGTTAAAAGAAGACAAAAAAACAATTATAATTAAATTAAGATTAATACAAAAACAAGTACTTTAGCAAGTTGCAAATACGTACAAGACAATTTTAACAAAAATATTGCAAACAAAAATCAATACAATCTTTATTAACATTTATCTAAATAAGTTAATTCAAAAGTTAATAGCAAACATAAATATAAAATACTTAAATCTAGTTATTAAAACAACAACGATATATATTCGATACAATATAACAAGAACAAGAGATTGAAAATTTAAACTTAGATTAGTTTTGCTACAATTAAAAAGAAAATAAATAATTTAAAATTTAGACGTCTTAACAATTGCGCAAGCGCAACCCTATATTGCTCTATTATAAATAAAGTTAATAATAATAATAATAATATTCTTTAAAAAATTAATTAAAAAAAATATAATAACAAGTAAACAAATTTGCGTTTAAGAATATATTTAGATAAGAGCAACAAAAACTACAATATTACAACAATTGTTGTTGATACAAAATAAATATAAAGTAAGTATTTAAAGAGCGTTAGCGTAACATTTACGCGTTATTAAGAACTAAAAGAACTAATAGTTAAAGTAAAGTAATTAGTTAAGTTATATAAAGCAAAGATTAACAAGATAAATAAGATATATAAAATATACTTAAATAGTTAGACGTTGTTAAAAATAGTAAGTATTATATGCTTAACTCTAAATTAAGTGCATTTTTAACAAATATAAGAGATAAAACAAACTATATATAGATTAGATTTAAGTCTATAATTATATTAAATACTTAATTACGTAAAAATTAAGAATAACGAAATAATTGATAGAGTAGTTAACAACGCTTACAAACTAATATTTTTATTAAAGTGTTAACAAATATACAAATTGATTGTTCGAACAATACTTATAAATAGTTGCATTCGAAATACTTAAAAAAAAAAAAAAATAGAGAATACAAATAAAAATTATTATCGAAAATTGATTTTTGAAGCTTTAGTTAACTATCTAACTCTATATTGCAATTGCTTTAAAACGCACAATATATTGTTAATATAATTTAAAACAAGCAAGATTAAATCTAATTATTTTTTTATAAGCGAAAAGTACTTAAAGTATTAAGCTCTTGTTGCGTTTACAATTGCGAACGTATAACAATAGAATATACGTTGTTAGCATATCTTAATTAAAGACAAGAAAAAGTAGAACTACAAAGAATAACAAATATAACAAATATAAGAAAACTATTAAGTATATGCAATAATATTATTGTAATATCGCGCATAATTTTAGTTATTAAGCAATTAAATTAATTTCAAGTTACAACATTGCTAGAGTTCAAGAAAGATAAAAGAAAGAGCAAAAACTTAAATTTATAGAGTTCTTAAATAAAGAATTTTTTAATATAATAAACAATTAATAAGAAACAATCGACAAGATAAAGCAATCGTTGCGCTAGCGTTGCGTCGACATAGCGTTAATATTAATAATATAAAGTTTGCATAAATCGAACATATAACTTATCTCAAATATAGATTTCCTACTCGAGACAAGCTTCTTCCGAATAGAAATTTCTACTTAAGAGAAACTTTGTTTATGCTAAGTCTATGCTTAGCATAAATCTTACAAATTAAAGAAATTTATAATAATCTTTGCTTGCAATCGAAATGCATGCTCAATATATATATAGCTTATATAAAGTATAAACTTCTTTATTTAATATTAAATAAAAATTAACATTTAAAGTTTTGCTTCTTTTCGATATATATTAGATATAAATTTAATCTTCTATATCTATTGTATTTTTAAAATTGTGTAAAATCTATAATACGCAATTAATTAAAGTTTAAAAATAAGATTTTTATATTACAAAATCTAAATTTTGTTATAACATAAATTGCTCTTAGACGTAGTATAAGCTCGATATAATTTTTCATTTGCGCAACTTAGTTACTTATTCTACATGTATATTATATTTAAGCTTAGTTTATATTTAATTCAAATCTTAATAGCAATATATCTTTTAATATTGTTAGCAATTTTTCCGTCTTCGACGTCTATATATCTTAATAGTATGTTTTTTTATTTTAGTATATAATTAGTACAAATATAGCTTAAAACAAATAAAAGTTTTATCTAAATATAGAAGCAAGTAATAATAGCTTTTGTTTTGCAAACTTATTGTCTTAAAAGTAATTATTTTCTTTTATATTAATATAATTGCGAACTAGCATTTATTAATACAAAGAAATTTTTAATTTTTCTTTATATAGTTTAACAAAAATTTATTTTGTTTTTCGATATTTAATTTATATCTTAAGCTTAAGATATAATATGCTTATATTATTTATATATTATATTAATTTGTTAATAATTTTAATTTTTTAAACTTAATTAATAAGATAAGTTGTCAAATAATTAAATAACGTTTTCGAAAATTACGCTTAGAATATATTCGACAAAAAATTAGTATATACTTGAGATATTTAAATTATTTTTAAGAGTTGTTAAAATTATAAAGATATTTCTCAAATTTTTGAAACAAAACATTAGTAATATTTGTATAATTCTAGTATATATTAAATATATTTCGAATATATCTTTTGTTTATATTTATTGTAAAAGTTCGCAATTCTTTATTTCTATAATTAATATAAAAAATTTAAAAAATTTGACAAGTAACTTCTTTTAATATTTTAAATATCTTAGTAAATATTATATAATAATTTTCGATAATCTTTATATCAATTTACGCGTAATAGTAGATATTAATTTTTATTGCAATTTAAGTATATACTTAATGTATATTGTATATACATTAAATTTACAATAATAATTCTTGTTTTAATTCGAGATATTGTATAGATTTGTTTTGTCTTAAATCTATTTAAATGCAAGATTTATTTTAAGATATAATTAATTTATAAAGATTTTAGTCTAAGTATAAATACAATATACAATAATATATTGTTAAGAATTTTTGTTAAAATAAATAATATTTTTAATTTATTGTTTTTTTGAAAAACACAATTAATTAAAAGCAAATTCTTATTTAGTTTTTATAAATTATAAGCTAAATTTATGCAAAACTTAAACTAAATATAAACAAATTTTTTAAAATTATTTTGATAAGAAATTTCTCGAATTTTTGCTTGCAAATTAATGTTGCTATACAATCTTTTATATTAAGACTATTGTATATATAATATAAAGCAATCTTGTTATATTTAATGCGTAAATCGAATATAATAGAAGAGATAACAAACTATTTTGCAAAAAGTTTAGCGCAAATATAATATATATTAAATGTAAACTTAGTTTATGCGTTGTTAAAAATAATAAAATTTGTTATTTAATTGTTGCAATTATATTGTCGACAATTTCTCGAAATATTTTAATAGAATATAATAAATAGTAAGTATAATCTTCGCGTACAATTAGTATAAAGAATAGAAATTGTTCTTAATTAACAAGAACATAAATATTTAATTGCGCATTGTATATATTAATTTTAATTTTATTACTTTTCTAAAAATAATTAAATTCTATATATATTAAATATATATTAAACTTGTATTAAAATAAAACTAATTGCAAATAAAACTTTTAGAAGTTAAATATTTAATAAAGATATAATTTTGTATATATTGTTGTGATTTGTAATTTATTAAGATGCGAAAATAACTAATATTAATATATGCTAAGTTTGCGTTAATTGTTCGATTTATATATTATAATTCTATATCAAAAAGTAAAGAGTATTCAATTTAATAAATTTATAAGATTAGCTTACGAATAGCATAGATTAAGTAAAAGTTTATCTTATAAGTCTCTTATATAATAGACTCTTAATCCTTGTATACGCGAGTTATAAATTCGAAATAAATATAACGTGTGCGTTGATTTTGTTATTTTTTAAGAAATTTATAATATTAGATCTTTGTACGACGCTTTAATTGCGCGTTGATATTTATTATATATATTTATTAAATAAAGTATTGTCAAAAATTGTTAATATTCTTAAGTTTAACTCTATTGTACGCTAAATATATATATAGTATATGCGAATGCGCGTATTCGCAATATTTGATTTCGAAATATTTAAAGCTTTAATATTAGATTTTGTTTATTTTGTTTTTCTTCTTAATTTCTAAAAATAAAAGAATAACTTAAGTAATCTTAAAGTTAGTTACGACAATAAAGAATTAAATTTAGTCTTAATATAAGTTAAAATTATATTATACTTAAATTAAATATATGCTAAATATATATATATTAATTAACACTCTAATAGATATATTAATTAAAATCTTAACTAATATTGTGCTTTTTCTATATACAAAATAAAGAATCTTCTTTAAATGCATATACAAATATATTAAAATATTATAATAGTTTTGTACTTTTAATATAATTACTTGATTGCGTTCTTTAAAGATAATCGCAATTTTATTAATATTAATAAAACTCTATATGTAATAAATACTAGTTTAGCATACAATAGATATAAAGTATAAAAGAGAATTTATCTTTTTAAGTTTTATAAGCAATAATTTGTTAAAATTGTTAAGATTTTAATTGTTTAATATATCTTAATTTTCTTAATTGTTTATAAAAAGTATTATTGTTAACGTTTTAATTACTTAATATTGCATTCGACTTAAAAGCATTAATATTATTAAGATTTAAAGTCTACTTAAATGTTTAACAAATATCTAGTATATAATAAGTATAAAGTAAATTTTAATTTTAATTATTTATTGCGAAATCGTTTGTTAATCTTAATTTGCGAAATTCTTAAATGTAAAAAAATTCTTCTTGCTAGAAGATGTTTGAAAAAAATAATTTCGAAACAAAAAAAATATTCTATTTATTTAACGCAATTGCAATAAATTGAATTGTATTGTTATTTAACTAATTAAAAAAAATATGTATAATTAATTTATATTTAACTTAATTTAATAGTTAATCAAATTATAGATAAAAAAGATCGAAGAGTTGCAAAGCGTTGTCAACAATATTTATATCTTTCTTTTAATTCGAAAAATTCTTATATAATATTCTTTCTTAATAGATTTAATTCTAAATATAAATTTGATACAAATATAATGTCTAAATTTGATAGCAAGATTTTTTATATATTTTAAAATTGCAATTTAAGAACTACTTATTTAACAAAAAATTAACGTCAAGTATTAACTTAATATATATTAGATAAAAATTCTAAAACGTCTTCTCTATTATATTGATATACAAAGACATGATATACAAAGACATTATTTAAAAGAGATAAATACTAAACATTAACTCAATATATATTAAATAAAGATTTGAAAATATCTTTTTTATTATATTAACATATAAAAATATTATTTGAAAGAGACAAATGTCGAATATTAACTTAATATATATTGTTGTTTAGCTCTAATAAGCATAAATTAGACTTAAACTCTATAAATAATATATCAAAATTAAGTAGAAAATATATAGCAATATTATTGAAATATCAAATTAAAAATTAAGTACAAAAACAATATATATAGCGTATGCGTTAAGAATGTAATAAACTTCTACAAAAGAAAGAGAAAAAACTAATAAAGAAAATTGTTAAATTAAAGTAATTCGATATTATTAACAACACAAAATATATTTTGAATGTAATTTTATTACAAGCAAATTAACAATATTTGTTAAACAATTAAAATAACAACAAAGATAAACTAGCTTATAAGTTTATATTTTTGTTTTACAAATATTGTATAATAATAATAGTTTAAAAGCTTTTATTTGATTTCGAAGTATTATGTATAAATTTAGTTTATATCGAGTTTATATTAAGTATTAATTTAAAAAAAGATTTATTATTTTATTAAAAAATTCGAAATTAAAAAGAAACAATCGAAGACAAAATTATATATAAAATATTTGTATTGTTTGTAAAACTAACAAGTACAACAATACAACAAATTATTATAGTTGTTTGTTTAGCTTTATTTTATAAACAATAATATTAAAATAAAAGAAATAAGTACAAAGTTAAAATAATAAATAAGATAAATATATAGCAAACGTAGACAAAATATAGACAAAATATATATTTAAACGTAATTAAAAGTAAAGTCTTAATTTAAAATTAAATAAAATATATAGAAATTTTATACTAAATATAGACTAAACTTTAATGCAAATTAATCTGCAAAAGAAATTTTTCTATTAAACTATAATCGTCGTAGCAATTACGCAAAAGCAAAGTATATAATAGATATTAATTTACTTTATTAAATTGAAGTTAAAAAGAAAAGTATTTGATTGTCTATATTGCATATATTAGACACAACAAAGAACACAAAATTAGTCAAGACAAGTTCTACTATTAAGCACAACATATATTAAGTTTAAAACTTAATAAATTAATTTAGAAAACTTCTTTATATTAATGCGCTTTAGTTTTTGCTTAGTATATATTTAATATAAGCAATAAAAGACAATTTGATTTTTAACTTTCTTAGTTATAAATATAATAATAGTTTTTACAATAATTATATTAGCTAAATATAAATTTAGCATAAATTTAGTATAGATAAAGAAGCAATTGCATTTACTCTCTTTGTTAATAGAAATAAATTTATTCAAAAAAAAATTAGTTACGCATAAACTTAATATAAACAATATATAGATTTGTAAATAACAATTTTATTCTTCTTTATTATTAAAATATTAATTAAAACGTTAGCATCTATTAAGCATAAAATTAGCATAATTTTAATATAGTTAATTATTGTGCAAGACTTGTTCTTCTTCGAATTAAGAAAAATATTATAACTTTTTTCTAAATATATAATAAGCATAAGTATAATATATATAACTCTTAAACTCTTTTATTAGACTTAATTATTGCAATTAACTTTTTATTATTACGTTTAATTTTTTTTGTTAGCTATATATATATTGAATATAAATAAAGTATAAATCTTTAAAAAAATTTGAAATCTTAAGCGCACTATTTTTATAAAAAAATTTCTCTTCTTTATACTTCTTTAACGCTAGTATATATTTAGTATAAACTTAACTTAAAATATAATTAAAATAATTTACTCGAAAATTTAATATTTATAACAAATATATTAATTTGCACATAGTCTAAGCATATACTAAGTACAAATTAATATAACAAAATAAATAATAGCAAGCTTTTCGATTAAAGAATTAATTTAATGCTAAAAGTAAATTAATATAAACTTAGTATAATTTAAAAGTAAACTAAAAGTATATTTTTTGCAAGCACTCTTTAAGTTAAGAAACAAATATTTGAAGAAAAATAACAAACAATAATTAATTAATAATATTAACAATTATATTAGTGCAAATCTAATATAAGTCGAGTCTATATATAATTAATATATTAACAAAATCTTAAAAAACAAAATAAGCATTTGTATATATAGTATAAGAACAAAAAAGTAAAAAAATAAATTAAGTATAAAATAAGTATAAAATAAACTTATTTTGCAATAGAAATATATATTAAAAAGAATTGCAAATTCTTGATTATAATCATTGTTTTATATAAACTTAATATATACTTAATATTAATTTAGCTTACGCAATATACTTTATATTGTTTGCATATTAATAGATAAATATTTTAGTAATATTTTAATATTTATGCAAGATATGAACTTAGTTTAAGTAGCGTTTATTAAAATTATACTTCGACTTTATAAAGTAATTTATATCTTGTTATTCTTCGAATTTAATTTAAAATTTTATAGTACTAAACTAGTATAAACTCGATACATATTAAATATAAAAGAGATATATATTTCTTTGTTAGATAACGCATATTTGTAAAAATATTTCTTGTGTCTATATTTGCAACTATATATATTTAGCTTATATAAAATATATTAATAGCTAAGATATTTGTTTACTTGCTTTAATATAATATATTTTTATATAATAATATAGCTTGATTTTAATTTTAACTTAGCATAAATTAAGTATAAATAAAATTACCATTATATATACAAATAGTTAACAATTAATAATAACAAAAGTTATCTTATATATTTAATTAGTCGACGCTATTGTACAATTGCATTTGTTAATATTTAATATATATAGAGTTGCAACTAAGTTTATGCAATTTATATAATAAAGTTAAACAAGAAAATTCGAGTTTTAAAATTTAATTTAATTGTAAATTATCTATTATTTTTTCGACTTTAATAATAAGCATTGCTAATACTTAGTATAAGTTAAGTTACAACAAGAACTTTCTCTTTATTAGACTTGTTATTTTCTTAAATATATTTTATTTGCGTTAAATATAGACTTAGTATATATCTAGCGTAGAATTGTGTTATAATTGAACGCTTACGTTTAGTTACAAAATTAGAATTCGAATTAAAATAAGATTCTTGAGTATATAATTAGTATATGCTAGACATAAATATTGCATATACTATATTTATTATAATAATATTTTAAAGAAGATAATTTCTTTGCGTTTGTTATATTAAGATTGTTATAATATATTTTTTGATTAATAAACTAAATTGCAATAATACTTATATTAAATATATATTAAGATACTAAAAGCAATAAAATCAAAAAATATACTAGATTTATATTATATATTTGTCAATAAAATCAAAAGTATATACTAGATTGCTACAAATATTTAGAAAAGATAAAAATAAAAGACGCAACAATTGTACTTTAATTTCGCAAAATACGTTAGAGACTTAACGCGCGACTTGCGTTTAAATTTATTATAGTCTTAATATATATTATAGCAATGTTAAATCTATATTTGAATTGCGTATTATATAGACGCGTCGAAATTGCGCGTCTAAGATTAAGTTAATAATTTTTATTTTATTTGCTATTAACTATATTAAGTATAAGTCTAGCTTATTTTGAGTTTTAGAAATTGAACAAAATTACAAGTACTCAATATAATAAGAAGATCAACTTATATGTCTAGTATATATTAGATATATACAACGTATCTTTGATGCGTCTTTTATATAAAAGAATTAAGCTTTTCTCTTTTGAGCGTTGTATATATCGAACATATGCTAAACTTAAAAAGCGCAATTTATCTTTTTACTTTCAATCTTTTTGATTTGTTAAGCTCGATCTATATTGAGCACAAACACAGCATAAACAAAGTTTTCCTCGAGTAAGAATTTCTACCCGAGAGAAGCTCGTTCCGGGTAGGAAATCTGCACTCGGGTTGAGCTGTAACCCAACATATCTCTCTTAGAATAATAAATTAAGTATAAGAAAAATAAAAAATAATTTTTTTTTTAAAGTAAGACAATCGACAAGAAAATATTTCAAATATATAAATATACAAAATAATATAATATCGAGATACTACTATTAATTAAAAAGATCGACAAAAGTTAAATAATAGAATTTGAGATTAAATACAAAATATTCTTGCAAGCTATATATTTAAAACTATCTATAATCTCTATAGGTACAAATATTGCAAAAATTTGAAAAACTCAAAAATAGTTAAATATCAAAGTAGAAGAGATAAAAAATACTATTTTTATATTATTTTTCAACAAACTATCTAAATTAGATTGTATAATATTCTTAATATTGCAGAAAGTCTACAAAATAATATTAGAACTATTTAATATAATATTCATAACAATTATAGATACTAAATATTACTTCAAATACTAACAAGAAGAAACAAAAATTATGTTGTGTAAATCTAACAAAGATAGAACAATACTAAAAGAATATTGTATTATTATACTTCTTAATTGTTTTGCCAAAATAATCAAAAAAAATAATTGCTATAAAAATTACTTATTTGGCAGAAAATTTTCTATATAGCAAGAATATTCTAAATTACAAGTAAATAAAAGACAGAAAATAGAAATTAACTAGAGATACTGTTCTAAATTTAATATACAATACATAAATAATCAGAAATAAAGACGATATATTATCTTGTCTATTTATAGATGTTGAAGAAGCTTTTAATTATAAATCTCTTATTTAATTAGTTAATATACTAAAGAAACTCGATATGTCAATTAATGTAGTTAATTAAGTTATTTGTTTTCTACAAAAACAAATAATTAGTCCAGTATTTAACAGAAACAAACAAAAGTTAAAGCAAATTGCTACAAAAATATCTCAAAAATTATTAATCTTGCTAATATAGTTTTTCATCTATATACGATTTCTATTTCTACAAATTAGAGCAAGATATAATATATCTATTTCTAGTTATATCGACAATATAGCAATATATATAAAAGAATGCAATATAGTTAAGAATATTACAATTTTCTAATATACAATCGAAATAGTATTTTATAAATTAGTAGTAATACAATTAAATTCGATAATATTAAAACAAAACTTATTTACTTTTTAGAAAAGAGAAAACACTCTATAAAGTTTGTTTTACTAATAAATAAAATAATTGTTAAATTAAAGAACTATGTAAAGTAGTTAGATATTTAAATAGATAGAAAACTTAACTTTAAGAGACACGTTATTGAAAAAATTAATATAGCCAAAAGAGTATTATACTCTTTACTAAAACTATTGAACTCTAAGTAGAAGTTAATTACAAACGCTAATAAGCAACTCTAATTAATATATATTATGTTAGTAAACAACTATAGAACAGAAATATAGTAGAATAAACAAACAAATTTCATTTACAAATTTTAACAATTGCAATCTATAGCTTTAAGAAAGATTCTAGAAACTTTTATAATATTATTAATTGCTACTATAAAAATAGAAGCAAAATTATTTTCGATAGATTTGCGATTGCAACAGAAATGCGACAAATATACAATTAGACTAGCAATATTAGCAAAGAATTATTTAATAAAAATATATATTTGTAGCTCTTTTATATCGCAATATAGTACAGAAACAGAGATTAACAAAAAAAGGTATTTGAATTAAGACAAAAATAAATCTATAGAGTCTATAAATACAAATGTACAAATCAAAATTAAAAAATATTGCAAAAAAAGTCGAAAATATTCTATACAAATATACAAAGTGCTAAATAAAATAAAAGATATAGTAAGTTACATAATCACAATTAACTTATTGTATTAAAATTTCTTCTAGACTACAAGAATCAAAGATTTAATCGAAATTTAGCAAAAGTTCGAAAAATTAAAAATGATAAACAAAAATTATCTTACTTTAAAAATCAAACTAGTTTAGAACAAAACAAATATTGTAATATATATGTATAAATCTAGATTATATATTGGAGCTTCGAAAAAAAAATTAACTATTAAAGCGCATTAAAATAGAAATTTATTTTCTACAAAAACTAAATACAATAAACAATTACAGTTAAAACTTAAGCAAATATATAACTATATTAAATACAAAATATAAAAAATCAGAATTCTGTAGAGATTCGAAATTAGATTAGATTGAATCTAACTAAATTAGACAATATAGAATATAGAATACAAAATATATATTATATAGATTTTAGTTAAAATAAACGTTATTGAAAACAAAAAAGCAAACAAATTAGCAAAAAAAATAGCAAAAATAACAAAATTGATATCTATAGACTCTATTATTACAATTTTGTATCTTAGAAAACAAATCGATAAGAAAACAACAAGAAGTTAAATAGCAAGATAGCAAAAAGTTAACAAAAACAAACATTATATTAAATATATTCTAGAATTACTAGGCGCTAAAGAAGGCCAAAAAAATTTCCAAGAAATTGTGGAAACTCCATGTCTAGATCTGTTCTGGTGCCGGGTAGCTACCCGGCCCGACTCTGGGCACTTTGTATATATTAGGCAAATTGCCCTAGCTTCTTAGAAATCTAAGCGTTCTACTACCTAATATTTTAATAGATTATAAGCTCGGAAAATGAGCGAGTAACTTATCTAAGATCAATCATTTTATCATTTATTAGAGACATCTATTTATCTATATAGATACTAGACTACATCGAAGAGCTTGAAGATCTATTATTTGAATTATATCAAAGAGCTTGAAATCTATTATTTGAAGCATTTCTTTTAACTTACTTAGAACGAAATTCGATAATTGAATCGATTTAATTATTACTCGAAGAAACATCTAATTAGCCTCGTTATTAGCTATAATATCTAATTAGTCTCGTTCTTTCAAGAAACATCTAATTAGTCTTATTCGAAAAAGAATATCTAATTAGTCTTGTTTTTTCTTAATTATTTACAACACTTTTTGAAGCTTATTTTCTTGCTTGGAACGCTAGTCGTAAATCTTATCTATTGATAAAAAGATCTTGTCTATATTTAATTAATTATAAATAGGCGAATAGCATTAGTACTTTTTTGCGAAATTATAATCAGCTAAATTCAAACACCTAAAATCTCTTCAATTTAAAGTCAAGAATTGATCGATCAAGTTCAATTCTTATTTCTTATTTACTTGTTAGCTTTCGTTGTAGAGCGCTATTATTAATAGCAATCTAGATATCTTATTATTAATTAGAGTTATATTTGACGTAGAAAGACTAAAACCTAGCTCGAAGAATGCATAAAAGAAAATAAAGATTAGTTACGCATCTTGACGCGCTCTTATTAAGAAGACTAGTTTCGCTAATCTTCTTATTTTTTAATTATTGTTAACTTATTAAATGTTAATTATCTTTTAACAATTATGTCTAAAATTTAGTCTCAAAACAATAAGATCGATCTAGATTTAATTGTCAAACACAAGATCTAGTCTTGTAAAAATTAAATAACTAATATTGTTTTCGAAACTATTGTTTTACAAGAGAATAAAAGAGAACAAACATTTGTCAAATCTAGAGTATTAATTAATCGCAAACAAAAGCGCTTTGTATTCGAATCTTCTATTATTAATATTTGTATCAAATTATATTAACTACTATTGACGCAAAAGATTGTTAAAGAGATTCTAGAAGACTTGCATTATAGTTGTCGAAGCTACGAACAACACAACAAATTTAACTTCTTGCGCATCTATTAATCTATTGTCTAAATCTTTATATACTCTCTAAACAAACGAGCTCAAGTAACAAATACAAGAACGTAGATATTATCTCTATATTAAGCTTACTAGACTCTTGTAATCTATTTGATCTAATTGTTAAAACATTCTTGTCTAAATTCTATTATTGTAAGACGTTACTTAAGCTCTAAAGATAATCGAAATTATAAATATTGCATTTGTTAATATCTCTATCTTAATCTTTTTAGTTTTTCGCATTATTTCTAAAATTTGCGATAGCGTAGAATCTCTTGCCTAAAAACAAGAGATATACGAAATTCTTAAGTAAACTTATCTATAAAAATATATTAAGCTCGAAATAATTTTTGACAACTTTACTCTTATTAAGTGCCTTAAATAAATCAAAAATAACAATTATTGTTGTATTGCTTTTTATATTTAGATATCGAAGACATTACTATCGCAAAAAAAGCTTAAAAAATTAATATTTACATTTGCATTTTTAAAGATTTTAGCGTATTAATATTTACTTAAATTAAATTCGAAATTATCAAAATTAACAATTGCGTTATTATTAATAAATATAATATCAAGTCTCGTAATATTGTTAACAAACTTTTTATTTATTTCGATAAGTTTAAGATAAATATTAACTAGCTAATTTACAAATACGTCTAGGGCTTTCTAGTAGTAAAAACAACAGTTGTACAATAGTTGTACACTGGTTGAACAACAGAAATCTAGATATTTTATGGTTGTTTAACGGTTGTTTAACGATTTAAGGTTAAAAATTTAGATTTTCTATAGTTGAACAATCGTTAGACAACGGTTTAAGACTGGAAAGTTGGTTTTTCGATAGTTGAACAACGGTTAAACAACGATTGTTCAACCTATAGATACTTATAGATGCTAATTTTGGTTAAAAAAAAGTTTAATTTTTGAAAAAATATCTAAGTCTCGAAGCTAGCCCGATTGAGGTTTCGACTACTAGAGTGTCGAGTAATAAAGTATGTAAATCGTTGATTCGTCAATGCGTGAACTTGTTAAGACGTTTTTCTATTGACTCTATTAATAGTTTAGAGTTTAAACTTAAATTTAAAGTTTTAATTTATTTCGAGAAGTCTCTATTTTGATTACTATCAACGCTATCAAGTTATAAATAGAAAAATCACGTGATTTGCAAAAAAAATATACGCGTAAATGACCCTCCCATCTATATCCCCCTTATACATCTCTTTACTAGTCTAGTACTTAGAGAGTCTAATTAATTAATTTTTTTTTGATTTTATAAAATTTTTAATCAATCGTTGAACAACTATAATTCAATCTATCTATAGTTTAATTGCGATTGGTGGTTGTTGGAGCACCTAACGATTGAACAATCGAAATTTAGAATTTTTCTAGTTGTTAATCGATTGGAAAACGATTTTCAGTCGATTTTTCAACAGTTGTACTACGATTGTACTACGATTGTACAACGGTTGAATTTTTCACTAGTCTAGCTATACTATATCTTATCGAATTACTCGACTTTGCTCGATTCTTTATTAATAAATAAGCTAGTAAGTATAATTTCTTTAAAAAAGACAATATCTTAAAGTATTAGCTAGTTAAAATTCTTTATAATTACAAAGCGCAATATCGCAACTTACTTAATATTATAATTATTAAAAATAAGCTTGCATTACTTGCTTATAATCTTATTATTATTTTAAAGATCTTGTTATTGTATTTAAACATTAAGAATCGCAATTATTGTTGCAAAGTTATATAAATAATTCTTTATTGCAACTTTTACAATAAGAACTATTATATCTTCGAACAATATTAGAAAAAGTATTCTTACTTAAAAGTTATTTAAGAAAAGACTCGTATTAACAAATTTTACAATAATAATAAATTTCGAAACAAGCGTTATTAAAATAACAAGAACAACAAGAGCAAAAACAAAAGTAAAAAGTCTAAGAACAAGAACAACAACAAATAAAGTACAATTGTTGTCTTTATTTATTAAAGTTATCTAGCTTTTGTCGATACAATTAGTAGTTTAAGTTTACAAATTGTTTTTTATAATCTCGATCTTATTTTACGAGTTAACAAATTTCTTAATAAATAAGTTTTAAATTATAAATGCAATTAATATATAATTAAAGATTCTAGTATCTTTATCTTTTATAATTTTATATTTTATTGTTTTTTGAGTAAAGTTATAAATAGTCTTGCAATTGTTAATATCGATTTTATTTAATTGTATTTCAAGATCGACAAAGAAGATTGTTAAATTATTATTTATAACATTTATTAATTTAATATATATTCGATAGTTATTATAATCTTATCTTGTTTATTATATTTAACAAATTTAAGATCGATTTAGTTATAATTAAAAACAACTTCTTAATTAAACAACTTAAGAGACTTGCGTTATAAAGAAAGATAATTTATACTTCTTTGTTTTAGAAGTTTTTACTAGATTGATTGCGTCGGTTCGAGAAATTAAGTTTAATTCGAGAAATTGAATCGGATCGAAAGTCTTAACAATTTAATTCTTAAAATTAAAGTTAACAATTTAGTTCGATTTCAAAAGTTAAATCGAAAATGGAATCGAAAAATCGAATCAAATTGTCAAGACTACTATTTTTAGTAAACTTTATTATTTTCAATAACAATTAATTGATAATTCAATAGAAATAGTTAATAGAAATAATTAATCTATTTAAATTAATTAATAAATATATTAGATTGTTTTTATATTATATATTACTATTGTGCATTATCTAGAAAACAATTAAAAAAATCTAAATTTAAACTAAATTTATACTATTTTTAGTATTCTTAGCATTTTTGATAATTCGATTCGATTTCAATTTTTGAAATTAAAAAAACTTGATTTAATTCGATTCGATTTCAAAATAGTTAAAATCGAATTAATTTTCGATTTAATTTCTAAAGTTAAATTGCTAATTCGAGTCCATTTTAGAAGTTGAAATCGAAAACCGAATTAACAATTAGTCTAGTTTTTACAATCTTGTTTGCAATTGCTTTACTAATTTTATTAATTTTTGTTAACAAAATTATTTGTTAAATATAATACAAACGTCTTAAGCACTTAAAGTAACAAAATGTCTTGCAATTAACTAGTTAAGAGACGTTTAATTTTATTAAATTATCTTTAAAGAATAATTGCGTTCTTTGCGCTCGCAATACTAACAAATTTGAAAATTATAATTATTTTATTGCGTTCGATCGATAATCTATCGATCTTATTTATGTAGATATTATAAGACTTTTGTCTTATAAATATAACAATGTTTGCTATATTTGCACTTAAATAAATAATAAAACTAAACGCTTATCTATTAGTTGTATTACTAGAAAAAATAGAATCTAGACATTCTTTAAGAAGTTTCTTAATAAATACAAATATAAGAACAACAAACGCACTCGATATTGTATTAACAATAACTAGACTAATTGCGTCGGATCGAGTTATCAAGTTTGAATCAAGTACTTAACTTAAATCTTGACAATCTGTATTGATTTAACTCGAAAGTCTTGACAATTCGATGTCTAAAATTGAAACTAACAATTCGAGTTAATTTTTATACTTGAAATCGAAACTTAATTTAAAAAATCAATTCGAATTGCCAAGACTTAGTATTAATATAAAGAAGTTTTGATATAAATAGTAGAAAATTATGTTTTATTTTATAATTTTTTGATATAAAATTATCTAGTAATGCATTATAATAATGCATTTGAGCTATTTAAATAGCTAGAGTCAAATTATTAGCTTAATTTTTCTAGTTAAAGAGTTCGACAATCTCGTTCTATATAATCTTGTTAAGGATTGTAAAAAAAAAAATTATTATATCTTAAAAAGAATTTAAATTCTTAATCTTTCAACTCGCAATAATAATAACACAATATTTACGAGAAGTTAACAAAAGCACAATAATGCTCTTAATAACGTTATTATAAATATTGTATTATTATTATTGAAAGTTGAAACGCTCTATTATTGAGCTATCGAGATTTTGATATTTGAGCATACTTTATTTAAAAATATATAAAGAATTAATAACTCTAAAGCAATAGCATAATTCTTAAAAAGTTAAATATATTATTTGAAAAATCGATTCGAATTGCCAAGATATTAGTATAAATATAAATTAAATTTAATAGATTTAAAATCTTAATTTTATATTTTACTTAAATTGTTTAATTACAACTTAATAATATAGTATAATAATGCAAAAAAATAATGCATTATAATAGTAATACATAATAGTAGACTCTTTAAGCTATGTATATAAAGCTATTAGTTCGAAATCTTAATAATCTTGATTGCTTTACTATTATTTTAAAGAGTTTAATTCGAGTTATTTTTTATCTTGTTGTTATTCTTATCGTTATTATTTTTATTATTTTTATCGTTATTATCTTTATTTTTTTCGCTCTTATTATTTTCTTTGCTATTATTATTATTATTTGTTGCTTTTTAGTAGTTACAATTTAACTCTTTTATATTATTTTGAGCTCTATATTAAGTCTTTTATCTATTATTATTCTTTTTAACAATATTATCGAAATTCTTTATTTTAACAATAATAGAATTTAAAATCTTTTTCTTTTTTGCATTGTTTAAAAATGCAAATTCTTCAACAAAGATATTAAACAATTTTATAAAATTGTTATTATTAGTTCTTCTTAAGTTACTTAAATTATTATAATAAATAATTCGTTGCTAGATAATTTTTACAACCGATTTTATATAGATTGAAAAACTTTTATTAATATTAAGCTTGTTGTTAACATTTAATTGTAATATTAATTAGCTTAAATATAGAACACAAGTAATACATTTAGATAATATATATCTTCTTAAAAAAGAATTCTATTATTATATTTGTATTTTTACATAGCGTTTGTGCTTTTTTAATAATTTTAAATCGATTTGCTTTCTTAGTCGCAAATTTCTTTTCCGCTTTTTGTCTTAACTTGTTTTCGAAACATTCTACTATTAAATTGTTAATATTGTGTGTTTAATTGCATTATCTAGATATATTATTATAAATTTCTTTATTAATTCGATGCTTTTTAACTTTTTTTTAGCATTGTTTTTTATAATTTTACAATTCAACTTTGCGACTTTCTTTTATATAGACGTTTTACAAAGCTTCTTAATTTTTATTAAGATAACTTTTCAATTTTTACTTTACTTTTTGTATAATTTTTTGCGATTATTATTTTAGTCTTTTGCGCAATTTTGACTTGCAATAATTTTTAAGTTTGTTAATAGCGCTTTTATTATTTGTGAATATACTTAATTTATTTTACGAGTAATATATGAAGATAATGCAATTATATAATAGCTTAGAAATTTCTTATAATATTTAGTAGAATGCGACAAGATTTAAAAAATTTAAAATTTAAAAAAATTGACAAAATTGTAAATAATATGTTAACAAGTAATTTTATTAAGAAAAAGTAAGAAATATATATATTAGAGTTAGAATTAATATTTATTTATTAATACTTACTTTGAACTTTTGTCGACTTAAGATTATTAATTCTTTATATTAATATATGCTTGATTTCGTTAACATATTACGCACATTTATGTTTGTTAACTTTTTTATTATTGATTTTACTTACTTCTATTGTTAATCGTTGATTAAAATCTTTCTTATTACGCGATTTTTAACGCGTCTATACTTGTAATTGCTATCAAAATTAATGCTTATTTAATTATAACTTCTTCGCAATCGCTTTTAAATCTTTTATTTTTTAATTACTTTTACGTAAATTTCTTTCAATTAATATTGTTAAAATTATTAACTTTATCAATAGTTTATACAAAGCAAACAAACAATATATACAAGTAATGCGAAATATCTTTCTTAGAACTAATATGTTTGATTTGCTAAATTGTCAAGATGTTATTAAGTCTTCTTGCGATAAACTAGTTTCTCGATTTGATTGTAATAAAATAAGCACAAACGGAAAAAAATCTTAAAAAAAAAGTGTTAAAAAGAAAAGTATTAGAAGTGTTAATATAGTCAAAATAATGCAAACAAGTAATATATTTTCGATTAATATACTAATGTTTTGCGATAGCAAGAACAAAAGTAAAAGCTCAATATTGTTGTTCTTTGTAAAATCAAAAAATACTAGAAGTCGATTAGTTTTTTTATTTTTAACTTTTATTTTAGCGTCTAGTTTACGAAATTCTATATAATAAGATTAACAATTTTAATTGTAAAAAGAACAATTATTGTATTTAGAACTTAACTTTAGCGATATTTCAAGAAGCAATTAAAACGTTTATATATATCTTTTTTTTTAATAAGTGCATTATCTCTTTGCATTATTATTATAATAATAGAGTTGTAATTTATATTTTACGTATTATAGATTCGAATCTTGCGACAATTTACGCTAAGCATATAATAGTTTAATTGAAGAATTTAAATTTTATTAAGCATTTAATAAAGCAATTTAATTTTTTTAGCTAAAAATTCTACAACAATGTTATGTTTTTCTTCTTGAGTAATTATAATATGTTCTTTGCATTAGCTAAAAATCGAATTTTCGAAATTTTATTATTAATAAATCTTTTTTAGCAATTTAAGTTATTAGATGTATTATTTTTTTGCATTATTACTAATAGTATCTAATTATTTTTGTAATTATTAAAGATATCTCTTCTTCGAAAATTAATTTATTTATTGATAAATTTAATTTAAAACGATCTCAAAATTTAATATAAAAAGATTTTCTTCTTTATTTATTATTTAATTGTTATTTTTCTCTTTACAATATATCTTTTATAATTCGAGAACAATCTTTTCCATGTTTAAATTTATAGTACAATTAAAATACTTAATTATTATAATTTGCTCGACAATTTGCAAACTTATTTGAAATTAATTTTATCAATATACTCTTTAAACAAGACTAAAAGTTCGTTTAATATTTATTAATAATACTAGACATAAAAGTATATCTCGAGTTATTTGCGTTAGCTTTAAAAAGTTCGACACATTGTTTTTTTAATATTCTTTACAATATTGAAGCAAAGATATTGATCGTCTTTATTTTGCATCGAACGAGATTGTTAAGATTGTCAAAATAAGAATCTTGTAACAATTACAATAGATTATATTAATATTAATAAAAAATTATATACATTATTATGTTGTATTATCTCTTTAACAATATTTGTTCTTTGCGCTTTTGCTTTTAAACTAGCAATCGAATTGTAATAATATCGAAAATAATTTTTAATTTTTAAATTTTATCTTGTATTTGTTTTTATAATTAATAATATTGTTGTTTTCTCTCTTATTTTACGACTTATAAAGATTAACTTTTTGCGTAAAATCTAAAATATTAACAAAATTGTATAACATATTGTCTAATTCTTTTATTCTCAAATAGTATTTTGCAAACTTTGTTAAAGCTTTATTGTAAATCTTAATTACAATATTTGTCAAAGAATAAACATTAATTTTTATTATTTTCTTTAGATGTTTAAGATAATTAAATATCGCATCGAATACTTAAAATTTTAAATAAATATCTATATTAATTGTTTGCGAAACTATAAAAATATATTTGTAGAAAAAATTTAATGTATTATTAATAAGCAAAACTAAGTTTTACTTGCTTTTGTCGAATTTAATTTGTTAAATTTTTAAATTTTAAAAATATTTTTTTACTTAAAGATTAATGTAATTGCGTAATTGATATACTTAACAAAGCATAAAATAAATAAAGTTCTAACAAATACAAATATTTTATACTAGTTTTTGTAACTTTTTATTAATTTTTTTTGAAAGACTTTAAATCGAAGCAAACGTTAAATTGAGTTGTTAATAACAACTATAAAAGCGCGAATTTAATAAAATTAATATATATATTATCTCTTTGCATTATTATAAATTTAAATATCTTTTTAATTATACTAAATAAGTTTATGCTTCTTGCAATATCTTAAAGTTGTTTGTTTTCTAATTGTATAACAATATTATTATTTGTTGCTTTCGATTTTATAATTAAAATAAAATCTTAAGTTACAAGATTAATAATATAAGTTAAACAAGATACAAAGTTTTGTTGTTTATTTTATTAAAACTCTTGTTAATTCAAGATTTTTTTGAATTTGTTTTTAAGTATATTGTTATTACTTGCGTTATTAATAATAATCTTAAAAAGTTTGTTTTTAATTTTGAAAAACTTTAAAATCTTTATAATCTTTAACATTAATTAACAATTTATATACTTAATATTAAAAGAAGTAAATTTAATAAGATGTTCGCAAAATTAAAATGCGATATTTACTCAATATATTAACACTTTTAAATAGATAATTTTTTAAGAACTAGATTATGCATTCAAAGCAATAAAGATACGTTAAATATTCTTAAAATCTATCTTGATTTTTTTACAAATTTAATTATATTTCGAGAAAAGTATTTTAAATAGTTTTGTGAAACTCAAAAGCATCAAATTTGAACAAAGCATTTTTAATAACTTTCGAAAGTTAAGATTGTTAATAATTCGAAAAAACAAATTTAAATTTACAAAAGTTTTGCATAGTTAATTTTTTCAATTATTTTAAATAAAGAATAACGACAAATTAACATAACTTTTTTTCTAAAGAATTGTTAGTTTTGCATTATTTATATATATTATTAATTGTAACTTACGCAATTAAAGACTAGATCAATTGCAATTTGCAATCGAGATTGTTTTAATTTTAAACAAAAAAAAAATAAAAAATGTTTCTTTATATTCGATATGCTTGAATAATTGTAAGCAATAAAATAATTTAAAATTTTATAATAACTTTTGTATACAATTTTTGAAATATTATTTACAATTAAAGCTATTTAAATATATTTGTTTCAAAGTTCGAATTGTGCTTTTATATTAATCTTTTTTGTCTAATATAAATTGACAAGTCTTGATTAAGTTTTGTTTAAAATTTTATCGTTAACAATTGTTTGTAATTATTATACTTGAAATTAAATATTAATATTTGAACTTTATTCAATATATTTGTTTCTTTCTCTTAAAACAAGTAGTAAATAATTGATAAATATTATGTTTAATATCTCGCGAAGAATTCTTTTTCTATTATCAAAAGTAGAAGTAAAAAAACTTTAATCAAATTAACTCGCGAATTGATTAAGATATAAGCTACTAAATAACAAGTCGCAAGAAATAGATTTGCTAGAATTTTCTTTATTTGAAAACAATAATTGATTTAAAGCTTTTAAAAAGTTCGATATTTTGCAAACAAAAATACAAATATAGTATAATAATATTCTTTAATAATTCGAGAAAATAATTTGAAAACAAAAAAATAATGCAAAAGAGTAATACAAGTAGCAACTAGTTTAAGCAAGCTATTTTAAAATAATACAAGCAAGCATAGCTTTTATGTCGAAGCATACTACTTAACACTCTAGCGAAAAATTGAAAATTATAATAACGTATATTTAAAAATAGAAAATCTTAGCATAATAATGTTATTTTCGATTTCTTAACAATTCGATTTAATTCCTAATATTGAAATCGAAAATCGAGTCGAGTCGAATTAAGTTAATTTTAAAACAATAGAAATCGAATTAAGTTTTGAGTTAATTCCTAATATTAAAATTGTTAAATCGAGTTAATTTCTAAAGTTAGAATCGAAATTTAACTCGACAATTAGTCTAACAATAACAATAAATACTTCGAAAAAATCTTTAAGAATTAGAGAGACAAACGCAATATTAAATTAGAATCTATTATTGTTAATAATCTTAAGATAAATAAATGCGCAAAGCGCTTAAATAAAACTCTTATACATAAGACTAGTATTATACTTAAAAATATTAACTTAGCAAGCAAATAATAATTCGAAGTTATAATTGTTGTTAATTTGTATTGCAATATTTTGCTTGTCTTGGATTTAAAGAACAAAGATAATTGTCTTAATATTTTCTTCAAGATCTCTATTAATTATATATACAACTATAGTTATTTTTGTTGCATAGATTAATTTAACAAAGCTTTATATATTCAATCTAGTATTAATTAAAAGAAATTTAATAATTGCATTAAATTAATAATACTAATAAACTACAATAAGAAGTATATCTATTAAATAATAAATAATAAAGAGATAATAAAGAAAATCTTTAGTAGATATTAGTTAAACAATAAGCGAACTTTAAAATCTAGTAGTTAATTAAACAAATAATTTACAAATATTAATACTTGTTTTCGATTTTCACTTTAACGTTGTTTGCATCTTCTAATATTAATATTATCGACAATTTCTTTACTTTTTAAATATCTAGTTTAATAATATTAAGCGAGAGATTGCGCTTGCGTATTCTAAAAGATATATAATCTCTTAAGATACTATCTTAACATCTAGTTATAACTTCGAGAAAGATTCTATTTATACTTTCTTTGCGTTCGAAGACAAAATTATCTTTAAAAATATCGATATTATTACATCGATAATTTGGGAAACTGACCTTCTAAATTCAAGATGCTAAGATAATTCAAGTGGTTCGAGACTTGCCTCGAGGATGTTCGAGAGACAACAAGAAGCTTGCATTTGAAAGATCAAAAAAGACTTGACAAAAAGTATAATTTTGATGTTCGAGATGCGAACAAACTCTCGCAGCATTTTAATTAGATTTTTACTTGTTACTCGTCTATATTATAGTAATTTATATAGTAGAATCGAACAATTCGTAAAAATTCTACGCGAGAATAATGTATAGATAGAAGCATTTCCTACAATTGCGCAATTGATTGCGCGTAATTAATTGTGCTCGTAGATTGCGTTCGACGAGTCTTGACAACACAAGTAATGTTTAAGTAACGCTTAACGTATCTCTCAAATTTTTGATAATGCTTGAGACCTGTTCGAGATCAACTAGATCTACTAATGTAACTTTAGGGTTAAGACATCGACACAACAATCTTAGGAGTCCTAAATTGCTAATAGAACTTCTAGAGAATTATCTTAAATTGTCGATATAATACTATTTAGAGAAATTACTTTATATTATTTTAATTCGAATTAAATAGCACTCTTTAAACTTTATCGACGTTATGTATTCTAGAAAATTACTTAAAACTATATATTTGTTGCAACTTCTTAATTAACTTATTAACTCTATTATTTAAAGTTAAAAGTCTAAAATCTACAAAGAGATTATAAATAATTTTAACTATAAAATAAATTAACAATTAACTTAGAACAATAAGATAAAATCTTATAAAAAAACAATATCTAAATTATTATAGTAATATCTAAAGACAAGTATATTTTCTAAAGCAAATAAATCTATAAATTTAAGCAAGAAATTGATAATTAAATAATACAATATAAGACTTAATATATAGTTCGCGACTTTAAACAACAAGAAGATTTTAATTATAATAAAATGTTTGTTGTTATAGTAAAGTTTATAAGCTACAAAGCTTTTTTTGCTATTGTTGTTGTTAACAATTAAAAAATAGAGTAAATAAATATTATAATTGTCTTTCTCTATAAGATTGTTAACAAAGAAATTTATATTAAGCTCTTTATAAAATATAAATAAGATATTAAAGTTTGTTGTCTAATTAAGATCTTATATAATTTAAAACAATTCTCTCGAGTATAATATAAAATTTTATTGTTGTTTTTGAGAAAGCTAGACTTTTGCTCTCTTAACGTTAATTATAGTATCTTTATTAATAACACAATTATTATAGTTATCTATATAAATAACATTTTATCTATAAACTTTAATAAAAAAAATATTAAACAAATTAAAGCAATATTGCACAAGCAATTTAAGGTAACAAATATTAACTTATTAAAATTTTATTAAAGCATAAATATTAAACGCAATTGCGTTAATTATATTCTATTCTTAAGCTAAAAGATTTATTTAGAAAAGACGCTTAAAAATTATAAAGTATAAAAGTGCAACATTGTTGTTATTCTTATTAATATATTCTTTTTAAAATTTGCAAGTTTTGAATACGTTGCGTTTGTAACACATTAACATGTCTATTAATTTGCTATTAATTCTTTTATATACGTTATACTTAATATATGTCTCGATTTAGTCTATACTATCTTAATAATAAGCAAATATATCTTTAACTTTATTGATACTTATTAAAAGATTGTAAAGCGAATTTTTTGTTACATACATGATATTCTTAATCTTTGCTTTATCTGTTTAGAAGATCTCGCTTTACTTTTTGACTATACAAACGTTAATTAAGAAGATAATTGTAATACTTGTCGATTTATCTTGAACTATATTTTCAATATAGATAGCAACGCTATCAATTAATCTTTCAAAAAACAATTAATTGTTGCTCTTTCTATCTATAAAGTCAAGTATGTAAGACAAATCTAGATTGTTAAAGAGACAATTTAATTGTCGAGACTTCTAAAAACAAATTTAGTATTCTAGTACACTTCTTATTTGTTCTTCCAAATCTTCAATTTATTCTTTGATTGTTATCATTATCTATTGCGACAATCAAAAGATTATAGTACTTGCTAAGAATCTTAACTAGTACTCTTGCATTAAGTATATAGATATTAAGTAACATTTTGTTCGCGAAAAGATTGCTAAGAGAGATATTAAGCTAAAATATGTATCTACAACTAATTAAGTAATCGATAGACTAACAAAGCCTTTATCGAAGAACAAATTTTAGACTTTTCGACGTTCTCTAGATCTATAATAGACACGCCTAAACGCTAATTTTTTAGCATCGAAACTAGATTATCGCTATATCTAATAGATTAATCTTAGATCTAATTATTCTTGTTATCTCTATCTTATTATTGAGATTTAATTATTATTCTCTATTGCGCTTGAAGCATCGTCACTTACGTCTATATTAGATTATCTCTTGTATATTCTACGAGAAGCGATTAAGTTTAAAGTTTGCCAATATATATTAAGGTGCATACAAATTGCTAAGAAGGAACTTTTATGCGTTTTTCCTTCCTCTTTGATAGACAATGCTTGGGACTTGGTTGTTTTTACAATTTTGAACTTAATTGTCTAAAAAAATAAAAAATAAAAAATAAATTTTTTTTTGCTTACTAAGTTGAGAGAGCTGGACAGATTTATTAGCTTAGAAGAGAGTGTAGAAATTTTATGTCTAGATCTAATCTAGTGCCAAGTAGCTACTCGACTTAACTCTTGGCACTTGTATATATTAGGCAAACTGCTCTAGCTTCTTAGAAATCTAAGCGTTCTATTACCTAATATTTTAACAGAAATATTAATAGACTTATATTTGCAATTAGTCAGAAAAAGAACTTTTCGTTCCAAGATAGATAATAAAATTTTGAGGTCTGGAAGTTAAAGAACACATTAAGACAACTCGAACAAGTCTATATATATATCTAAAGACATAATAATTGCGAAGATACAATTAATTGTAATTGTCGTTAAAATCAATAGACAAAAAACGCGTTCTTAAATATCAAATTATTAAATAAACAACTATCAACTCTACAAACATCTACTTAAGTCCAAGATCTACTATATAGATTCTTGTTTATATTATATATTAACAATTTAACAATTTATCGTCTTAATTGTAAAGCAAGAGTTAAAAAATTAAAAGGTAGAATTTTTACGTCAAGTCTAGCAACAAATTTGGCAAATAATTGCTCTATTAATCTTATTGTCAAATTACGTAATCGAAAGAATTATTAATAGACAATAGAAACAACTTGTTTTTATACTAATATAATGTTTTAATATTTTCTTATTAAGATATAGTATAGAAGGTTTGTTTGTAGTAACTATTTATGCGAGAAAAGTTACAAATAGATTTGCAAAAGAAATAAAGCAACAACGTTAACAAAGAGTCTATAGATTACACATTTTATCTCTTTGACAAAATTATTAACTTAGAAGTCGATCTAAGCAAGTAAAAATAAATTAATCAAAATCAAGATTAAGATTAAGACTAAAACTAGAACTAGAATTAGAACTAGAATCAAGATTAGTTTTAGAACTAGAAATTATCTTCTTGTTAATAAACATATATGTAGATATAGAGAGAGATATAAATACAAGCTTTTAATTTGCCTTTACTATATTAATATTTAAGATAATAAAAAATACATACAAATTAAGTACAATTAAAAGGAATATATTTGTGTACAAAAGACTAGAGAAGATTGCAACAAAGAAAAGCGAAAAAAAAACGTAATCTCGACATTGCTTACACTTACTTCAAATTTTTTTTAAAAACATATTTTAAATCAACAAGAGCAATTATATATTTAACATAAAAAAATAATAAATCTAAAGTCTATAAATGCGATTATTAAAATAGAAAAATTCAAAAACGCGAAATTTGAGCTTAGAAAATTTAACTTAATCGCTAAAAAACAAAAAGCACAACAATTATCAATTAAGTATATAATTAGCAATCAAGAACAAACAAATCTAAATATGCATATTAGCAAAGTAAAAGAGAAAATCGAGAAATTAATTACTATAACAACAATTATAAAACAAAGAAATTCTCTAGAGCAAATTATAGATTACGTAACAAATATATTTGAATATTAATATATTAACTTAATGCAACAACGCATTAATTACGTAAAGAAATTAATTCAAAACTAAGTTAAATTAAATAATAAATTGTTTAGACAATTTAAATAGAGCAAAGTTGCAAGAAAAATCCATTAGAAAACTAAATTACGTAACAAGAGCAAACTAAATAAATATCTCGTTTTTGCGTTAATATACTAACAATCTTACAAATAATTAACTTGTTTAATTATTAACAAAAGCTAGAACTTAAATTAAAGTAGTTAACAAACTCAAAAATAGCATCTATAGAACTTAAAATTAGCAAATTATCTTTAATATTTAAACAATCTTAAAAACAAGCATAAGAGAAAAATGTCTTATAATAGAGAAATATACAAGCAAGAACTCTATAAGAATATATAACAATATTAACAAAGCAATAAGAAAGTTAATTGTGTGTACAATATCAAAATCTATAAAGAATACTTCTATAATTATTATTACAATTAAGAAATTAAATGCAAATAAATTACTAAAGTGCAAAGATAAATAATAATTGCTATTTCAAGAAGTTATAATTAAGCAAAATATTAAATTATATAAAGTTACATTGCATACAATTTCTATAAATATAATAAAAGAAGAAAAAATACTACAAGATTTGCGCAACAATATAAAACTATTTAATAATATTCGACTTATTAGTAATAATGTATAAATATTATTAGATACAAATAGAGCGCAAAAGATGTATATATTAATAATAATTGTATTCGAAAAGAAAGCTAACGTTCGAAAAACAATATAAAAAGACAAAATTTACGTATAAAGTAAAAATCTTAAAACAACAAAGTACAAAGACGCAAAATCTATAGAAATTCTATGTCCAGGTTTGATCTAGTACCGGGTAGCTACCCGGCCCAACTCTTGGCACTTTGTATATATTAGGCAAATTGCCTTCTAGCTTCTTAGAAATCTAAGCGTTCTACTATCTAATATTTTAACAAATTATAAGCTCGAGAAATGGACGAGTAACTTATCTAAGATCAATTATTTTGTTATCTATTAGAGACATCTATTTATCTATATAGATACTAGACTATATCGAAGAGTCTAAAAATCTATTATCTAAATTATATTAAAGAGTCTAAAATCTATTATTTGAAGCATTTCTTTTAACTTACTTAGAACGAAATTTGATAATTAGATCGATTTAACTATTACTTGAAGAAATATCTAATTAATTTCGTTATTAATTATAATGTCTAATTAGCCTCGTTCTTTCAAGAAACATCTAAGTAGTCTTATTCGAAAAAGAACATCTAATTAATTTTGTTCTTTTCTAATTATTTACGACACTTTTTGAAGTTTATTTTCTTGTTTGAAACGCCAATTATAAATTTTATTTATTTATAAAAAGATCTCGTCTATATCTAATTAATTACAAATAGACGAACAATACTAGTATTTGTTCGCGAAATTATAATTGACTAAATTCAAAGATCTAAAATCTCTTTAATTTAAAGTCGAGAATCGATCAATTAAGTTTAATTCTCATCTCTTATTTACTTGTTAGCTTTCGCTATAGAGCGCTATTACTAATACTAATCTAGATATCTTATTATCGATTAAAGTTATATTTGGCGTAAAAAGACTAAAACTCAACTCGAAGAATACATAAAAGAAGAGATTAACTACGCGTCTTAACGCGCTCTTATTAAGAAGACTAGTTTCTTTAAATTTTTTATTTTTCAATTATTGTTAACTTATCGAATATCAATTATCTTCTAGCAATTATGTCTAAAATTTAGTCTCAAAACAATAAGATCAACTTAAATTCAATTGTTAAAGATAAGATTTAGTCTCGTAAAAATAAGATAACTAATATTGCTCTTAAAACTATTGTCTTATAAGAAAATAAAAAAGAGCAAACGTTTATTAAAGAAATTCTAAAAGACTTGCATTACAACTGTCGAAACTATAAACAATATAACAAATTAAACTTCTTGCGCATTTATTAATTTATCGCTTAGATCTTTATATACTTTCTAAACAAACAAGTCTATTAAAACAAAATTTCCTATATCTATATCTTGTTGTTATTTAAATTAAGTAACAAATACGAGAATATAGATATTGTTTTTATATCGAGTTTATTAGACTCTTGTAACTTATTTAATCTAATTATCAAAATATTCTTGTCTAAATTCTACTATCGTAAGACGTTACTTAAGCTCTAAAAATAGTCGAAACTATAAATATTGCGTTTGTTAATATCTTTATCTTGATCTTATTAATTCTTTGCATTATTGTTGAAATCTATAATAGTATAGAATTTCTTATCTAGAAACAAGAGATATACGAAATTCTTAAGTAAATTTATCTATAAAAATATATTAAGTTTAAAGTAATTCTTGACAACTTTACTTTTATTGAGCGCGTTCAATAGATCGAAGACAACAACAATTGTTGTATTGCTCTTTGCATTTATATTAAAGATAATTTATATCTAAATGTTAAAGATATTGCTATCGCAAAAGAAGTCTAAAATATTATTATTAATATTTGTATTCTTAAAGATTCTAGCGCATTAATATTTATCTAGATTAAATTCGAAATTATCAAAGTTAACAATTGTATTATTATTAATAAATATAGCATTAAATTTCGTAATATTGTTAACAAACTTTCTATTTATTTTAGTAAATTTAAGATAAATATTAATTGACTAATTTACAAATATCTTGTTAAACTATTCGATTCTACTTAATTCTTTATTAATAGATAAGCTAATAAGTATAATCTCTTTAAGAAAGACAATATCTTAAAGTATTAGTTAGCTAAGATTATTTACAACTACAAAGCGCAATATTGCAACTTACTTAATATTGCAATTATCAAAAATAAGCTTGTATTATTTGTCTATAATTTTGTTGTTATTTTAAAGATCTTGCTGTTATATTTAAATATTAAGAATCGCATTTATTGTTACAAAATTATGCAAATAATTCTCTATTGCAACTTCTACAATAAAAACTATTATACTTTCGAATAATACTAGAAAAAATATTCTTATTTAAAAGTTACTTAAGAAAAGACTTGTGTCGACAAATTTTACAATAGCAATAAAAACAAACGTTGTTAAAACAATAAAAACAACAAGAGCAAAAATAAGAGCAAAAAATCTAAAAACAAGAATAACAACAAATAAAATGCAATTGTTATTTTTATTTATTAAAATTATTTAGTTTTTGTCGATACAATTAGTAATCTAAGTTTACAAATTGTTTGTTATAATTTTGATCTTGTCTTATAAGACAACAAATTTTTTAACAAATAAATTTTAAATTGTAAATACAATTAGTATATAATTAAAGATTCTAGTATCTTTATTTTCTATAAGTTTATATTTTATTGTTTTTTAAATAAAGTTACAAGTACTCTTGCAATTATTAGTATCAATTTTATTCAATTGTATCTTAAGATCGACAAAGAAGATTGTCAAACTAGTATTTATAACATTTGATATATTTTTAATAATTATTATAATCTTATTTTGTTTAGTATGTTTAACAAGTTTGAAGTTAATTTAGTTCTAATTAAAAATAACTTTTTAATTAAATAAGAAGCTTGCGTTATAAAGAAAGATAATTTATACTTCTTTGTTCTAGAAGTTCTTACAATCTTGTTCGCAATTGTTATGCTAAGTTTATTGATTTTTGTTAACAAGATTATCTATCAAATATAATACAAACGTCTTAAGCACTTAAGACAACAAAACGCTTTGCAACTAGCTAGTTAAGAGACGCTTAATTTTATCAAATTAACTCTAGAGAATATTTGCGTCTTTTGCGTTTGCAATATTAGTAAATTCGAAAGTTATAATTATTCTATTGCGTTCGATCGATAATCTATCGATCTTATTTATATAAATATTATAAGATTTTTATCTTATAAATACAACAATACTTGCTATATTTATATTTAGATAAACAACAAAATTAAACGCTTATCTATTAGTTGCATTATTAGAAAAAATAAAATTTAAATATTCTTTAAGAAGTTTCTTAATAAGTACAAATATAGAAACAACAAATATACTCGACTTTGCGTCAACAATAACAATAAGTACTTCAAGAGAATCTTTAAGAATTAAAGAAACAAGCGCAATGTTAAGTTAAAATCTATTATTGTTAATAATTTTAAAATAAATAAATGCACAAAGCGCTTAAATTAAATTTTTATACAAAAGACTAGTATTATATTTAAGAACATTAACTTAGCAAACAAGTAGTAACTCGAAGTTATAATTATTGTCAACTTGTTTTGCAATATTTTATTTATCTTCGATCTAAAGAATAAGAACGATTATCTAATTATCTTTTTCGAGATCTCTATTAATTATATATACAATTATAGTTATCTTTGTTGCATAGATTAACTTAACAAAGCTCTATATATTAAACTTAATATTAACTAGAAGAAACTCGATAATCGCATTAAATCAATAGTATTAATAGACTACAATAGAAAATATATCTATTAAATAATAAATAAAAAAGAAATAATTAAGAGAGTCTTTAATATATACTAATTAAATAATAAACAATCTTCGAAGTCTAGCAATTAATTAAGCAAACAACTTACAAGCGTCGATATTTGTTCTTAATCTACTTCGACATTATTTATGTCTTTTGACACAAATTTTATTAACAACTTTCTTAGCTTTTCAAGTATTTAACTTGATAATATTAAGCAAGAAATTGCGTTTGCGCACTCTAGAAGATATGCAATTCCTTAAGATGCTATCTTACTATCTAGCTATAACTTCGAAGAAAATCTTATTTATATTCTTTTTGCATTTGAAGACAAAATTATCTTTAAAAATATTAATATTATTAATACAATTTAAGGAAATTATTTCTTATTGTCTTAATTTAAATTTGATAATACTTTGTAAACTTTGTTAACGTTGCACGTCTTAAAAAATTATTTAAAACTATATATTTGTTGCAGCTTCTTAATTGATTTGTTAATCTTATTTTTTAAAATTATATTTTCGAAGTTCTATAAGTTAAAAGATCTATAAAGAGATTATAATTAATTTTAACTTCAGAATAAACTAGTAGCTAGCTTAAAACAATAAAATAGAGTCTTATAGAAAAAATAGTATCTAAATTGTTATAATAATATCTAAAAATAAGCACGTTTTCTAAAGCAAGTAAATTTATTAATTTAAGCGAAACATCGATAATTAAGTAATATAATACAAGATTTAATAAGTAATTTGCGACTTTAAACAACAAGAAGATCTTAATTATAATAAGATATTTGTTGTTGTAATAAAATCTATAAATTACAAAGTTCTTTTTGTTATTGTTGTTGTTAATAATTAAAAAAATAGAGCAAATAAATATTATAATTGTTTTTCTCTATAAAATTGTCGACAAAGAAATTTATATCGAATTTTCTATAAAATACAAACAAGATATTAAAGTTTGTTGTTTAATTAAAATTCTATATAATTTAAAGCAATTTCTTTAAGTATAGTATAAAACTCTATTGTTGTTTCTAAGAGAGCTAAATTTCTATTCTCTTAATATTAACTATAGCGTCTTTATTAATAGCACAATTATTATTGTTATCTATATAGACAATATTCTATTAATAGACTTTAATAAGAAGAATATTAAGCAAATCAAAGTTGCATTGCACAAGCAATTTAAGATAATAAATATCAATTTATTAGAGTTCTATTTAAATATAAGTATCGAATACAATTGCATTAATTGTATTCTATTCTTAAGCTAAATAACTTATTTAAAGAAGATACTTAAAAACTATAATATATAAGAGTGCAATATTGTTATTATCTTTATCGATATATTTTCTCTAAAGTTTGTAGATCTCGAATACGTTATATTTGCAACACATTAATATGTCTATTAATTTATTATCGAATTTCTTATATATATTATGTTCTATATATATCTTAATTTAGTCTATGTTGTCTTTATAATAAGTAGATATGCTTTTAATCTTATTAATACTTATTAAAAGATTGTTAAACAAATTTTTTGTTATATATAAAACACTTTTAATCTTTGTCTTGTCTTTTCGAGCAATCTCGCTTTACTATTTAGTTATATCGATGTTAATTAAGAAGATAATTACGATACTTGTCGATCTATCTTAAGTTATATCTTTAACGTAGATAGCGAGATTATTAATTAGTCTTTTAAACAACAATTAATTGTAACTCTCTTTATCTATAAAGCAAAATATATAAGATAAATCTAGATTGTTAAAGAGTTAATTTAATTGTCGAGACTTTTGAAGCAAATCTAGTATTTTAGTACGCCTCTTATTGCTACTTAAGTTCTCGTTGCTTATCATAATTCTTTTAAATCTTCAACTTATTCTTTGATTATTATTATTATCTATTGCAACAATTAGAGAATTATAGTACTTGCTAAGAATCTCAATTAGTACTCTTGCATTAAGCATATAAATATTTAACAACATTTTGTTCGCGAAAAAATTGCTTAAAGAGATATTAAGCTAAAATATATGTTTACAATTAATTAGGTAGTCGATAGACTAACAAAGTCTTTATTAAAGAACAAATTCTAGACTTTTTAATATTCTTTAGATCTACAATAGATACGTCTAAATGCTAGTTCTTTAGCATTGCAACTAAATTATTGCTATAAATAATAAGTAAAACTAATGTCTAATTATTATCTCTATTATCTCTATTTACTGGCTTAAGCTTAACTATTATCTCTATTACGTTCGAAGCATTTGTTACTTACGTTTATATCAATTTATCTCTTATAAATTTTACGAGATCGAATTGAGTTCAAGTTTGTCAACATACATTAAAATGCATATAAATTGCTAGAAAGAAACTTTTATGCGTTGTTCTTTCTCTTTAGTAAATCGACTTCGAAACTTGATTGTTTTCAAAAAATTTATAAAAATTTAGAACTTGCTTGTTTAAAAAACGTTTGTTTTCTAAGTTAAGAAAGCTAAACAAAATTGTTAGTTTAGGAAGAAGTATAGAAATTCTATGTTTAGATTTGATCTAGTGTCGAATAGCTATTTGGCTCGACTCTTGACACTTTGTATATATTAGACAAACTATCTCCCAACTTCTTAGAAATCTAATCGTTCTACTACCTAATATTTAAACAAAATCTAGTGCACAATATTACAAATATCAATTCTACAATTGCTTTATAAAAAAATGCACAAAAGAAATTAAATATATATATTGTAAGCTAAACTATATATTTCAAAGTTATAGATGTGTTCTTTGCATTAACAAACAATCGTATGCGTATCTAAATTCAAAATATATTAATTGTAAAAAAATACATATAATTACAAGCAATAGATATGCAATCTATAATAACAATCGATTTAACAATATTAACAATAATCTATTGCAAACAAACAATACTTAATAGTATTAAAAAATCTTATTATATTCTTAAACAAAGAGATCGAACAAGAAAACATTTAAATTCTATAATATAATTGCGTTAAAAGCAAATTTATTATAAAATTGTGTCTACAAAGTTTAACAAAAACAACAAATACTGTGCTAATTTAAAAATTCTAGACATATAATAAGAAATATAACACAAAATTGAATTATTTAAAATTTTCAAGAATTCGATTAATATATAAAGATTATAAATCTAGAGTAACAATATTTGTATTCAAAACAATTATAGATGTTAATTGCATATTAGGATTAAATTTAATAGCAAATCTTAATATATAATTGATTGTTATTGACGACAAAACACTTGATACAAGTATTGCACTACTATATATCTATAATAAAAAGAGTTAAAACTCTAAGTTTAATAACTATACTATAAATCGAATTTTAACAAAATTTCAATCAAAAAACAAAAAGAAATTTATTTTAATTAACAACTTGAACGCATATTATTTCTAGTAAAATAGCTAAGTTGTAAACTTGTTATAATTCTTTATGTTAACAAGTTAATTAAGAGAAAACAAAGAAGAACTAGTAAGCATTCTAGATATTTTTACAAGATATAGCATAAATACTACTAGAGATTCTATTATAAATTTAGTTTTTGCGTTAACAAGTTTAACTAGTAAAATTACAAATTAATATATCGATAAGAAAGCAAATATTAAGTTAGATTACAAGATTATAAAATACAAAATAATTATAAACAAACAACAAAGAGTAGAAAATTCAATTACTATATTATACAATATTGTTAAAGCAAATTAAGAGAAATTTGTTGCGTATTTGAGTGCGAACAAGACTAAGTAATTAACAAAAATTCAAGATAATTAAGATTTAGACTAGAAAGCTTAAATACTAACTCTAAAACTTAAAAAATGTATAAATAAATTTATTTCAAGACAAAAATAAAGCTCTAGATCAAAATTTTAATAAACTAAGAAACTAAAAAGTCTATGCAAGAAAATATTTATTGCACGTTGTTAATAAAAAAAATCTTAAATTAATTAAACTCGAAACGCAATTACAAAGATCAAAAACAAATTTTTTAAAACTATCAATCGACAAGAATATGTTTCAAGCATACAAATATACAAAACAATATATTGTTAAAATACTATTATTAATTAAGAACGTTAACGAAAGTTAAGCAATAAAATTTGAGATTAAATGCGAAGCTTTGTTTTAAGCTATATATTTAAAATCATCTATAATCTCTATAGATGCGAATATTGCACAAAATTAAAAATCTCAAAAATAATTAAACATCAAAGTAGGGAAAGTTGAGAATGCTATCTTTATATTATTCTCGAAGAAAGCATCAAGATTAGATAATATAACGTTTTTAATATTACAAAAAGCATACAAAATAGCTCTAGAGCTATTTAATGTAATATTTGCAATAATTATAGATGCTAAATATTATTCTAAATGTTGACAAGAAGAAACAAAGATTATTTTGAATAAATCTAGCAAAGATAGAACAATATCTAAAGAGTATAGAATATTACACTTCTTAATTGTCTTGTCAAAGTAACAAAAAAGATAACTGTTACAAGAACCGCTTACTTAATTAAAAATTCTTTGTATAGCAAAGACATTTTAAATTACGAGCAAATAAGAGACAAAAAATAAAAATTAGTTATAAACGTTGTTCTAATTCTAGTATACAACGCACAAATAATTAAGAATAGAGACAATACGCTATCTTGCTTGCTTACAAACGTAAAAGAAGCTTTTGATTACGTATCGCTAGTTCAATTAACTAATGTGCTAAAGAAACTTAATATGTCAATTAATATAGTTAATTAAGTTACTTGTTTTTTGCAAGAACGAGTTATCAATTTAGCATTTACTAAAAACAAATAAAAGTTAAAGCAAGTTACAACAAGAATATCTCAAGAATTGTTTATTTCGTCAATATTGTTTTTGATTTATATATAGTTTCTATTTTTACAAATTAGAACAAGATACAATGTATCTACTTCTAGTTATATTGACAACGTAACAATATATATAAAGAAACTTAATATAGTTAAAAATGTTACAATACTTTATTGTGTAACTAGAATCGCGTTTTTATTAGTTAATAAGAATGCAATCGAATTCGACAATGTTAAAACAAAGCTTATTTACTTCTTAAGAAAGAGAAAGAACTCTACAAAACTTGTTTTACTATTAAATGAAACAATAATAATTTTAAAAGATTGTATTATCTCAATATTTAGAATGTAATTTCCTCTTATCTTAATTTCTGACCTTGTTTTTTTTTAATCGTGCAATCTGCAAATCGACTTTTCTATATTAATTAGCTATTATATCTGAGTTATTTAATTAATTGATAATTAAACAATTATTTGCCAATGTTAGATTATTTTATCGCTCCTTTCTTATTCAATCCAAATCTCGTAATAAGTATTAGAAGAAGAACAACAACTCTAGAAATTATTGTAGAAAGCGTCGTCGTTAACGTATGCAAGTCTTACAAGCTTTTAGAAAGAAAATCTTGTGCAAAGACATTGCTATCATCTACTAATGCTAAATTGTTATTATCTTCTTCTACTTATATATCTTCTATATTGTCGACGACAACTTTAGAGTTAGCAACAACGTCTTACACAATATATTGAGACGTTTAATACGACAACGTTCTTATTTGACAAATTATAAAGCTCTCGATTATCTTCGACTATTATTAGATTAAAGCTATCTATATTTAAAAGCTAGACTTGAAAGCTAACAATTGCAGTATTGTTTAACACTCTTGTATTGCTATACTTCGATCGAAATTCTCTAAGAAGATTGTAGAGTCTTTAGTTAATAAGTTGAAAGAGTTTTAGAAACTTTATAAGATTGTTGTTCAATAAGTAAAAAACAAGAGAAAGAGTATACAAATTAACATTGCTATTAGATATAGAAACAAGCCTAATAAGAAGTTAATCAATACGCTATTAAAGTCTTCTACTAAATCGATCGATAAAGTTGCAAAATCGAACTTTACTAACAAAAAAGTTATGTTGTTGTCAAAGAACAAGCTTTGCAATAAAAAACAAACAAAGAAAGATACAAAAGAAAAGCAAAAGCAAGATAAAATAATTATTGCAAGAATTATACTAAAAGCAAAGAGACAAAAGATACTCGATAAAAAAATAGACAAAAACAAATATAATTTAGTAAAGCAATAAGTATGCGATGTAATTTGCTCTACAAACAATAGATTGCATTATTGCTAAATTTTTTACAAAATTAATAATAAATATTTCTTGCTTAATACAAACTATATATTGCAATAAGATAAAGAAATATTGCTTTAAACTACAATCGAGAAATCTTCTAATACTCTAAAAAACAAACTATACGCAATAGCAATAACAATCAAAAATAAGTAGAAGAAATTACTAAATTTTGATCAAAAATTAATTAAGAAAGACTCTTAGAAAATGTTTTCTTCAACAATATTTCTAATGTTTGCGCAAATATTATTGTTAATTGCAACAACAACTATGCAAGCTTTAGAACTATATAAAACTTACGAAGCTTTATCGACGATATATAATATATATTTGTATATATTGTCTATCTATTAATAAGCAAAACAATCTCTATAAATAATGCAATTATTAGAGAGAACCTACTATAGATACGACGATTATAATTAAGGCTTGTTATCTTCTTATTACTTCTACGATAATTATTTATTATCTAATTATTATTCTAAATATCTATTGTCTTGTTAGCACTTGTTGTATTATTATTAATTAGAGTCTTTGTTACTCTTAAAGTCGATAACAATTAGAAGTCGATCTACAATTATAGAAAATTTATTGTTGAAATTGCAAAGCAATCTTATACAAGTATTGTTAAAGAATATTCTAAAGCTCCTTCTATAGTATTTCGAGTAACAAATAAGGCGAAACTCTTTAGAGATTGTAAATATCGAATACGCATACAAAAGATTGCATAACAAGCGTTACTCTTTAAAGCAAATAAGCAAATTCGAAACATCTAATTAAAGAGAGTACAAATACAAAAAGAACTCGAATTTTGTCTAAAGAAACAAACAAAGAACTTCTTAATAAAGCGCAAAAATAACAAAGAAAATGCAAATAAAAAAGATACAAGTAGAAATAATAGCGACGATAAACTAAACACACTTGCAAAGACGACATTTGCACTTCAAAACTTTACTTATAATTGATACAGGTATATAATTAGAGATGCAAGAGAAGTATACAATTAGAAAGAACGATATTAAGTACAAATATAGGCAAAAATCGATCTAGAGAAAATCTTTCTTGATAGTCTTCTCTGCAATATCTCTTTAAAGAAAGCTCTTAAGATATAGCTATTATAATAGATATATTATCGTTAAATGTATAAATCTTTTTAGCTCTTTCTCTATATTAACAAACAATCTAATAGTTAATTTATCGAAGTTGAATTAATTGTCTAATCCGATTTTAAATTAATCGTTTTATTGCACACTAATTTTTGCATATCTAAAATGCTATTTAACGAGAATGTTGCTATTGCAAGCGTTTATTGCTAAGTGTATAAAATCTACAAAGAATTTCTTATCTTTGTAGATCTTGTAATGTTGTTTTATTTACTTTTTAAATATAGAAAAGAACTTCTCGATAAAATTATAGTCGAATAAGTAGAAAGACAAATAGATAATACGAACGTCTTGTGTTTTATATATTTTTCTAATTGTCTATTGTTCGAGCATCTAATTAGCAAATAGACAACAAAGAAGCACTTTAAAGCTTACTAAATAAATATATACTAAAGCATTATTTATAATTAGTACAAATCTAGAATCTAAATAAGAATTGCATCGCAAAAGTATCTTGTTTGTTAAAAACTACTTAAAACAAAAGTCGTCTATTACTTCTTAATATATGTAATAGATTATAATATTGTTTATAGTATAGGTCGACAAGTTATTGTATCTTTCTAAGCATTTAATTAACAATATCGCTTGCGACATAATATTGTAAAAGAATTATCTATGCTTGCAATAACACGTATGCTTATTAACAATAAACTTATTTAGATAGCAAATCTAATTCTAAGAGTTAAAAAGCTTTAATATTTTAAGCATATAATTGTTGCGAGCTAATTGCGAGCGCTCTAACGTTTTTTTCTAAATGATCTTTTGCGATATTCGATGCTTTTTAAGAACTCTAAATATCGTAGATTGCAAACAAAAAATCTTTCAATTATTAAATAGATAAAGAATTATTTTATTCTAATAAATTTAGAAGCGATGTTCGAGATAGACTTTTAAACTTATTGCTATAATAATAGTAACAAGAGATTGTTAATCTTTCGCGATCAAATTCTTTGACGTCGAGTAATATCTATAGACATTGATTCTATTCTTGATATGTTTGATGCTTCTAATACTGTTGTCTTCGACAAAACTAATAGTGTTATTGTTGTAATCGTCGATAAGATATTGCAAAATCCAATTCTTTTGAATCAACAAAAGATAAATTCCAAACAAATCTATAACGTCGACGACAACAATAAGAAAGACAAAGCTAAGAGCAATATATATAGTTTTAATACTATCTTAATTAGATATTTGCAAACAGTAATAAAGATAATAAATGCAGAAAGATTGATTTGCAGATTGCACAAAAAAAACAAGATTAGAAATTAAGATAAGAAGAAATTACATTCTAAATATTGAGATAAGTAATTAGACATTTAACTAGATAGAAAACTTAATTTCAAGAGATACGTTATTAAAAAGATTAATGTAGCAAAGAGAGCAATATGTTTGTTGCTAAGATTATTGAATTTTGAATAAGATCTAATTGTAGACGCTAGTAGACAATTGAATCTAGTATGCGTTATATTAGTAAGCAACTACAAAGCAAAAGTATAACAAAACAAACAAACAAATTATATTTACAAATTTTAACAATTGCAATTTATAATCTTAAGAAAGATTCTAGAAGCATTTAGAATATTCTCAATTACTATTATAAAAATAGAAGCAAAACTACTTTTAATAGATTTGCGATTGCAATAGAAATGCAACAAATATCCAATTAGACTAGTAACATTAACAAAGAATTATTTAACAAAAATATGTATTTTTAGCTCTTTTATATTACAATATAGTACAAGAACAAATATTAATAAGAAAAAATATTTGAATTAAAACGAAAACAAGTCTATAGAGTCTATAGATGCAAATTTATCAATCAAAATCAAAAAATCTTATAAGAAAAGTCAAAAACACTTTATACAAGTACACAAAGTGCTAAATAAAATAGAAGACATAATAAGTTACGTAACTACAATTGACCTATTATCTTAAAACTTTTCTTGAATTATAAGAATCAAAAATTTGATTAAAATTTAACAAAAGTTCGAAAAATCAAAAGTAATAAAGAAGAATTATTATACTTTGAAGATTAAGCTAGTTTAAAACAAGACAAATATTGTAATATATATTAATAAATCTAGATTACAAAATAGAACTTTAAAAGAGAAACTTCAATTGTCAAAATATATCGAAATAGAAGTTTATTTTTTGCAAGAGCTAAATACGATAAACAATTACAATCAAGATCTAGAGAAGTATATAATTGTATTAAATGCAAAATGTATAACAATTGCATATACAATTTCAATCTATCGATAATCAAAAAGACAAAATGTTAATATTTGAATTTTTATCGATAGTTAATTAGCATTAAAGAAATTGCAAAATGTTCAAAATTAAGATTTTACAAAGATTCGAAACTAAATTAGACGTAATTTAATCGAATTAGACAACTAAGAATGCAAAACACATATTTTGTAAATTCTTATTAAGACAAGCGTTATTAAAAACAAGAAAACAAACAAATTAACAAAAAAGATAGCAAAATCGATAAAATTAATATTTATAGACTCTATAATTACAATTTCGCATTTAAGAAAACAAATTAACAAGAAGACAAAAAGCAATTAACTAACAAGATAACAAAAAGCTAACAAAGACAAATACTATATCAAATATATTCTAGAGATATTAGATATTAAGAAAGCGAAGAAAGAATCTCTTAAAAGTATTAATAGACTTACTTTTGCAACATTTATGCAAATAAAGTTTGGATATAAATATTTTCGACAATATTTAGTTTAACAAGACAAGATAGATAGTTTTAAATGTACGAACACCTACAAAGACACACAAACATTAGAATACGTAATATTAAATTGCAAATATTATTGAGACAAGCAAAGCTTAATAAAAAGAACGCTCGAGATTAAAGTTTTGACTATAAAAATATTGTTTTCGGTTCACAAAGACATAGCGTGTGCTTTGAACTATCTAAAAAAGACTAGAGTAACAACAAGAAAGTAAATTTTAAAGAACGACAAAGAAGATTAGATAGAGAGAGAGAGACTTTTGAGTATTTTGACAATGTGCTAGCGAGCATTAGAATTGATTGACATACTATATATAACAATATTAGAGGAATAAATAGGGTTACGTAATATACTAGCTCAATATACATAGATTATATAGTATTGTAGTCTAAGATTGCATGCACTCAATAAAGAAATAAAAAAATAAAAAAATTATATTTGCAATTTTTATGCAAATAAAGATAGAATACAAATAATTCCGTCAATATTTAATTAAACAAGAAAAAGTAGATAGCTCTAGATATATAGACATTTGCAAAGAGATACAAATATCAAAACATACAATATTAAACTGCAAATACTATCAAGATAAGTAGAATCTAATAAAAAGAACGCTAAAAATTAAAGTTTTAACTATTAAAAATTCTATTTTCGATTCAAAAAGATATAGTTTGTGTTCTAAAATATCTAAAGAAGACTAGAGTAGCAACAAAAAAGTAGATTTTAGAAACAACAGAAAAGCTTAAGAAAAGACAAGAGATGCTAGACAAAGAATAGTAGTTAGGCAGGCAAAGCAACTAGACAAGACAACTAGACAAGATAAAAAGACACGCAAGTAAACAAGACAAATATCTATAATAATTGTAAAGATAATTGTCTAAGAACTAAGTTAACAATCAAGTTATACTTGATTGTTTAAGAGTAAACGCTATCGATAGACGTTAAACGCTCTCTTGCTATTTGACAAGAACATTAGACATAAATCTTGTAACATATATTCTTCTTAAAAGAAAAGATGTTGACGCTCTTGTTATGCTACAAACTTAAACGTTATCTAACTTCGAGATTCAATTATTATTTTATCTAGACTTCAATAGTTTAATTAATTGTAATAAATTTGTTATTCTTGTTTATCTACGCATTATATTGTTAAATAATTTTAGCTCAATTCTTTTTGATATTTAGTTTGTTGTAAAACTTCTTGTCGCGCTAGCAATAAACGCTCTTTTTTGCATTTAAGTATATCTTATTTATCTTAATTTTTGCAAAATTGTTTTGAAAATCATCTTCGAACAATTCAACAATCTTAATAATTTGAATTAATTTGTTAGCAAATTCGATAATATTTTTAAGAAGAATATAGATATTAGTTACAACAATAGAGTTGATATTAAAGATAGCATTGCAACTATCTTGTATAGTTTAAAAGTGCGTTGTTGTTTTATTCGAGCTATTTGTTATTTTGCTTAGTATTTATTTAGCAATTGTCGCAAATCAAATTGTTTAACAATTAGTAACTAAGATATTTATAAGTTTAGAGATTGTTCTCTTGCAAATTAGTTTATCTTTCGAAATTGATATTTAATGTACAATTAAGTTCGTATTAATTGTTTCGAGCTTCTTCGCGTAATACTTTAACAACTTTAAATTTTGCAAGACAAAGAATAGAATAGAATTAGAGAAAATATCTTTATTAACTAAGATTTTTAAAGTTAATTTGTCTACTTTTATTTCGAAGCTAGATGTTTGCAGACAATGTTATTGTCTTAAATAAAATTTAATCAATATTTGTTTTTTGCGTTTTTTGCGCTTTAATTAGAGCTGCGTCTTAATACTTAATTGCTTAACAAACTTTAATTAATATAATTTTCTTATTAATGTCGATTATCTTGAGATCTTTCTTGTAGTATAAATTCGAAGATTGATTGTTAAATATAATAAAATCTAAGACAAACTTGCAAGTTTTGTAGTTTGCAAAGACTTAATCTTTCTTTAAAAATAACAACTTATTAAAGTATATTAATATAACGTAAAATATAATATTGTATACAAGATTATTTATTTTAGTTGTTTTGTACTTTTTTTGCGAATAAATTAAATTAAATTTATTAGTCGTCAATATTATCTTGCAAAATATATCTCTTTTTAAAAATATTAATTGTGCCTATAAATATAGAGACAAACTCTAGAGACTTATATAATATGCAAATATTGTTGTTTTTATTAAAAGTTGCGAATTACAAGACAAAGCAATCTTGTATTATAATATTAACGCAAATAATATAGCTTATATTGTAATTAATAAGATATATATAACTTGTTAAATAAATAAAATAGTTGTTAATCTCTATCTTTTCTTTATATTAAAATAGAGCAATATTGTTTTTAATTATCTTTGCGCTTAGAATCTCGAGATTAGAAATTAGATAAACAAGAAATATATTATTGTCTTTGCGAAATATAAATATAGTAAAATAGCTATCAAGCATAGATATCTCGCAAATAAGTTGTTCGATATCTATTACAATATATTTTTAAAAAGAATTGCGTTTGAACTTAATATTTATTTGATTTAATTTGTTGTTATTTAATGCAATCTAGTTATTATTATTTTGTTAACTTAATATTTTTGTAAAACTATTTTTAATTATCTAGTTTGCAACTTTGTATTTGCGAGTTTTTGCAATATTTTAACTAAGATAAGAGTTTTTGTTCTTTTTGTTAAAAGCTATATTAATTACTTGTTAAATAATAACAATAAATAGACAATCTTACAATACAATAGCAATAATAAAAATGCTATTATCGATAATATAAAGATAGTAATTAACAATAATAAGAAAAATATATATTAATAGAATTAAAGATAATAAGCTTTAGTAATATTGTTAATATTAATATTAATTGTGCTAGTATTCTAGTAAATTGCGTCTTGTAACTAAAATTTATAAAGCGTCTACTATAAGTAAACAATAAATTATAATTGTTTAATATTATATTTAGACAAGTAGCTTATTGTTATTAACTCTTAAACGTCGATAACAATAATATTATGATAATATCTTAACATTGTTATCTTTCTTGCTATTTATAGTAGTTTTAATCTTAGATAATCTATCTTTTTTCTTAGATATAGACGCGTTTTTTGTTGTCTTAAACAATTAATTATACTTCTTTAATAATAATACGAGAACAATAATATCTACTAGAAATATCGAGACAATTATTTTGAAATATTGTAGTAATTGTTTTGAAACGTCTTATAATAGAGAGAATAAATATTTTGTACTTTGTCTTATAGTTGTTAACAAAATTTGTAAGATTGTCTAGCAAATTCTTGCTATACTATTGATTCTACTTAGTATTGTAACTCTTTTATCAAACAAAATACTTCAATATAGAATAATCTTGCTTATATCGACAAATGCAATACTTAATAAGAGCTTTAATTTTGTAAAAATGCTATTTAATATTTAATTTAACAACAATTTTCAAATAATCTAGCTTTAAACAATTGTATAAGTCTTTATTGTCTAATATTACATCGACAATTCGGGGAAGCGATCCCTATAGCACAATGACTCCACTAAGTCGACATCGACTCGAGAGAGTCTCCTAACATCTAGCGCTAGCCTATTAGAGTAATCTAAAATATTTCCTAGAATTTAGATTGTTTTGTAATTTTTTGAAATTTTTAGCCTAATCGGGT